>WLWD01000165.1_pt1:77500-416499 | contig 416499 bp, 301 predicted proteins | sample 6712731 | NCBI WGS metagenome assembly WLWD01 (sample SAMN12718690, study PRJNA576275) | sponge metagenome | isolation source: marine sponge | host: Mycale hentscheli | place: New Zealand: South Island, Marlborough, Capsize Point | collected 2014-11-01
TAGGGAGGCTACAAAATATGTAATGAGCCTGGTAGCATCAGTTCAAGGGAAGTGTCCTCTTGCGCGCGCGCGCGTGTGTGTGCATGTGTGTGCGTGTGTGTGCATGTGGTGTGTGTGTGCGCATGTGTGTGTGTGTGTGCATGTGCGTGTGTGTGCGCGTGCATGTGTGTGTGTGTGTGCGTGTGTGTGTGCACTTCCAACCTTTCCATCTCCTAGAGAATCCTCTGTGAAGCCAGTCAGACACATAGACAGTAGCACGTGCACCAAGCTCTGAACAGTAAGGCCCACAGGCTGAACAACACAATCAATACAATAGCCAATGAAAGAGAGCATAGAAGATTGGATACACCTTACCGTATTACGAGCAAAGAAAGGAGAATCTAAAAGTTTATCCAGGTAACCAAACACACCGTTATCCAGCGACTTCTTCCCAAGAGAGAGGAGGGCCTACATGAAGAAGGTAAAGATGGAATCATCTTACTATTATTGCAGTCAACTAAACGAGCATTTGATTGGTACATGGGGGGGGGGGGAAAGGGAGGGGGGATAAGGAAAATAACTATCGGTTAACTTTTTATGCCAAGGAATATATGGAGTGCTTCAGTTCCATTGGGCAGTCTTTAAAAGGATCAAGAACTGTTCTATGATTGTGTGTGTATAATTTTATAGCTTCCCAAATACTATTTCTAGGCAGGTACCTAATGAGAGTGGTACCTGATCTAGCAGATGCACGATACACTTGAAATATATGACAAGAACTGATCAGCTATTAATTCTTTCAACCTACAGACTATTAATATTAGTTTATGTGTACCCACTGGTGAATTGTACCACAAAAGGTGTGGGTTTGAAAATATCATTATAAAAAAGTACTATCATAAGGCCAGGAGTATTATATTCAAAAGGCCAGCACACAAAACAAACTAGTGATGGCTACCACTATGTTGAGCACGCTCAAGTGTACAGGGAGTGTTATGGTTGGTAATGAAGTTAGGTCTCCACTTCTTTGTTTCTTACGAGTTAAACATGCTGCCACCTGCTTATCGGCCATCTGCTTTTAGGCCACCCTTTACCAGCAAACTAACAGGCCTCACCTACCCAGCATACCAATTTATAACTAGCTCACCAATCAATCCTTACGTTACCAGCTTACCAACCCCTACCTTACCAACCCCTACCTTACCAACCCTACCTTACCAACCCCTACCTTTACCTTACCAACCTCTACCTTACCAACCCCTACCTTTACCTTACCAACCCCTACCTTTACCTTACCAACCCTTACCTTACCAACCCCTACCTTACCAACTCTACCTTACCAACCCCTACCTTTACCTTACCAACCCCTACCTTTACCTTACCAATCCCTACCTTACCAACCCCTACCTTTACCTTACCAACCCCTACCTTACCAACCCCTACCATACCAACTTTGTCATCAATCATCACAACTACGCATTTAGACCACACCTACCTCCCCATTACTATCTGGCTGAGCCACAAATCTCAGCAACATCCACGCAAGCAAGACTGGCGAGTGTTGCCTGAGGCTACCCCATCTCTGGAACTCATTGTCCAATTCCTACAACCAAAACATCATGGGGGAGGGGAGGGGGAGGGGAAACGGGCAGTTATAGGGCATTAACAGAGAGATGTGATTGTTACCTCAAATATCTTCTTGTTCTCTACTTTGAGTAGCAAATGATCACTCAAACTACAAATACAGAACAAATACACTCGTACACACATAGCCAGTAAACTAAAAAACTTAATAATAATAACAATAAAACAATAATAACAATAACAATAATAACAATACCAACAATAATAACAATAACAATAATAACAATACCAACAATAACAATAACAATACCAACAATAATAACAATAACAATAATAATAACAACAATAATAATAACAATAACAACCACAATAATAATAAATCAGTAATCTAACAAATCAATTAGAATCAATGAAGGAGAAAAGAACAAAGTGCATATGTGAGGATTGAATGCAGATATGAATGACTGAGACAGCAAGTGACAATGGACGCTTAGAAATGAGGGAAATTTCTCTATTGTACACTCACTCATATTGACTGGGGTTGTCTTGGAAATGCTGCACAAACTCTAAATCCAGTCCCTCTATTAGGATGAGGCCACAAAGGTGACTATGGAACAGAAATACAGTAAAACAAACAAACAACAAAAACCACAACAACAACACTCATTAGATGTATTCTCTCTCTTTCACAGGCTTTTTTTTTTTTACAATACAGAATTTAAAAAATGTTTGGTCGCCACCGGGAATCGAACCCAGGACCGCTTGCTTAACGCACAAGCACTCTGCCACTGAGCTACGATAACCAGCTGGCACAAACACTCCAATTTATACTGTTAAGGGGTACTGGCTATGCTACTGTCTCTCTCTCAAAACAATACTGTAATTTAATTATTGCCTCAAACAATCACACAAAAAGCAATACTGTTCAGATTTTATAACCAATAAACTTATACATAGCCAGCAAACTAACAATTACACAGCTAATAACAATAATAATAATAATATAATAATAATAATAATAATAATAATAACAATAATAATAATTGGCGAGCGAGCGTAGCGAGCGAGACACTTACAGGGGTAACACAATCGAAAATCGGGGATGTTTGTTTATTTATTTAGATATGTTTGGACGTATGTATGTCATTTTGTACTTTGACCCTCCGTATTTTTGTGTTCGCTCGGCGTTCGACCCCGTCCCAAACTTCACTAAACAGAATCCTCTGGTTTAGCGACCATTACCAGTATCACCTTAGAAATTGAATTGTTTACCGCTTTGAATTGTTTTGCAGGTGCAGTTAAAACGCAAAAACTTATGGGAGCTCCATTTCTATTCAGTTAGTGGCGGTGGTAAGTTAATACACAGTTATATAAGCCCTACTCAACAGCATTTATTTGAAAATTCATTGTCCACTAGACGAACTACAAAGGTAAGTCTTGCGTAGGTATGTTCAGTTGTGTGAAAGTATTGTGCGTTACAACTACTATTAAGAATATCACAAATACAATTTTAAATAACGTGACTTGATTTTGTTGCTTCTTTTTCAATTCAAACAGTTGGGGGAGCAGTTATTATGGAATTTAAACCCCTTTACCGCATTAACTTTAATTTAAAACCTATTTTAGTAGCTTGAGTGTTAGTTGTTAAAATCAATCATTTAACAATAGTGTAGTTTAAGGCTCGCTCGCCATTTGTGCTCAAGCACACTACTAGTAATAATAATATCGCTGCCGCGGTAGTTTAGCTTTATATTCTCAACTAACTGCTGGAAATGAATTTTGTGTTGAAACTACTAGTGCTCCATTATTCAGCAATCACACAAGGTAAGAAAGCAATTTTGTATTTGTTTGTTGAAATTAATGGTCAATTGCTATAGAATCCAGTTTTGTCATCATAAAGTATGGAAATAGAGAATCTATTTCAGGTAAAACACATCATACAACACTATTGTAGTTTTATGCAGCCTAACAAGGCAGGCTCACTTGCCATTTGTGCTCAAGCACACCACTAGATTCCTGTACTCCCTCCACTAAAATAACAAGACATGCTCACCTGATATGAGTGATGAATACTTCAGTAGATGGAAATACAGCACCACCCACAGAAAAACCATGCTCCTAATAGCCAAACAAACATAATATCACAATACAACAAAACACAACAACAAACAGATTCAAGCGGCTTCACCTGGAATAGTCTGACAGCCTCCAGCAGTCTTTGTGGAGGATGATAGTAGTCCTTGTGATACAACAACACTATCTCCAGAAGCTCCGCCTGCTCACTCAAGTTGGACAAAACCCACGCCTCCTGGGCCTCCTTCGACTACAAACCGGACACATCACACTTCACATATAGTCGTGCGTGATAGATAGAGAGGTGTGGCTTACTTTGAGAGATGAGGGTGGAGTGGATTTTGCACATTTTTCAAACTGCTTCATAACCTGAAATATAGCTTTACTATTACTACAGTTTCTTTACAAGCCACATCTCCACCCCTTACCAATTCTATGTAGTTGTGATCCTTATCAAATAATTCAATGCACTTTTCATACACTTCCTAAAAACACATATAAAATACTCCATTAGAACACACACACACACACACACACAGTAGGAGGGAGGTCTTATCAGGCTGAGTTGTTTGCCGTTGGTTTTGTTTGTTTGTTGTTGCTGTTGTTTGGTTGTTGTTGTTGTTGTTGTTGTTGTTAGATAATTTGTGCTTTCCCTCTGCACTTCTACCTAAATTGATGCACTAATGTCGCTCAAACAGAGCTAACATAATGGTTGCATCGTTTTTTTCAGCCTCCTGCTTAACAAATCCTCACCCTCTTATGTTCTCAGCCCCTCCCACTCATTCATCTGCACCATTCAACCATTCAGCCCCTCCCACAACCTGAACCCCTCCCACATCCTCACTCTGTCAGGATGGCTGGGATCCTGCCAGAAGCCATATAAATGCTTGACACAGCGAAGCAGGTGCCTCCTCTCAAGGAACAAATATCTCTGCAGCTGAGTCAGCAGTTTCTGGCTCTCCTTGCTGTCTGCCAGTTTCTTGTTCAGAGATTCCAGAGAGCCTTGGTACGCATCCGCCATAAAGCCCTGGAACAACTCCAAACACAGCACCTGGTCGATGTCCTGGAAGATTATGGGAAAGTAAAATTATCACAATAAATTTATAAATATGGTAAGGTGTGGAGAGGCAAGAGAAATTGTTACAATAAATTTACAATGAGCAGTTTCATTTGAGACCATATATCTAAAAACAGAGATAAAAGAATGCACATTTCATTACATCCTCCAGGCATCAGAAATGATTTTTATAAAATAAGATGTGAGCTTGTGAGACTTTCACTTTACATCACTTGCTTAACTCAATGGTACAATTGGCTCTCTTCTTCCTGGAGGTGACTTAATTAACTATTTCATTTGGCTTCCATTTATCTGCACTTCAGAGGAACTTCCCGTGTATATTAATTGGTGAGCGAGCGGGACATTGGGTAACACAATCGAAAACCAGGGATATTTGTTTATATGTATGTTTGGACGTACTTATGTCATTTTGTACCTTGACCCTCATGTTTTAGTGTTCGCAAGGTACACGACCAGACCCCTCACTTCACTGAACAGAATCCCCTGGTTAATCGATCTTTACCCGTATCATCCAATGTAAATTAATTGTTTACTGCTTTGAATTTTTCTTTCGTGGGTGCAGTTACAACTTACCAGAGTTCTTTTTCTATTTTAATGAGTGGCGGTGGTAAGTTAATGTGCTATTGGTCGTAGTTACACGCCCTCAACAGCGTTATTTCTTACTTGAAATCCATTGTCCAATAGTCTAATCACAAATGTAAGTCTTGTGTTGGTATGTCCAGTGAACAAGTGTGTGTGAAAGTGTGGTGTGTTACAGCTACTGCTTAGCTAAAGAGTACTGTGCAGCAATTCCTTAGAAATGCCTGCTGTTATTTTGGATTTTTAAGTCAAACAATTATGGTGAGTGGTTATTATGGCATTGAAATCCCCTTACCATATATACTTACAGTAAAACTTCTATTACCAACCTCTCCAAGAAGCAACCGACCTCTCTGGAGAGACCAAATCATGTGTCCCCAATTGCAACTACAACAAATATAGTGCATTTAGAACCTCCGAGAAGCAACCACCTCTTGTTTCCGACCAGCGACCAATTTCTCGGTCCCATCTTGCTCAATATAAATACGTTCACCCCTCTACGAGCGACCAAAGACTACAACTATTGAAAATTTGAGAGATTGCGGTCGTGCGTAAGCGAATAAAAAAATAGCATACCACAATACTTCTACAGTGTCCAATTTTGTCTGGGACAGAAGGTCTTCGCTAAATTCTTGCTGAAAGTTTGGTTCAATTTTAATTTGAACAAGAAAGTGCAGGAAATAATATCCACAGGACAGCAAGTGCTACTAGGAAAAATCACCTGGCTTGCTACCAAAATAAGGACTGGTGTGGTTCGCTGCAAATACCACCTCAAACAATTCCCTTATTCTGGAAAGTTTTTTTTACATAAAATTGTATCTCCAGTGGCAGCACATCCTTATCAAAGTAGATAAATGTGGTGGAGAAATAGGTAAGTTAGCTACCAGTAGCCACAAGAAGGCAATTTGAGACTTCAGAAGAAAAAATTTCTTGCAAGATGCTTGTCATCAGGACACCATTCAGATAACCACAATAAGACATGCATCAATTGATGAATGTATTTTTAATTCAATTTTCCCTAACTCTATATCACAAATAATGACATTTTTACAAAAGAACCTCTGAGAAAGGACCAACCTCTGAGAAGAGACCAAAAGTCCCGTCCCCAATGTGGTCACTATTCGGAGGTTTCACTGTAATTAAAAAAACTCGACAGTTTGTTTTTTAGTAGCTGTGGCATCAGAAGTTAAATCACAATACTGTAGTATTCTGTAACCTAATTAAGGAGGCTTGCTCGCCATTTGTGCTCAAGCACAGACTCCATAATACCCCTATTCTCTGCTATTACTGAAGCGCCTATATATAATGCATATATTTCACATGCAGTAACATGTCATATACACACACACTGTTTATTAGAAGTTTTCATTCAGCGAGCGAGCGAAGCTGACTCTCAGTCGTGTTCAATTGAGATTTCAGATATATATATATATTATATAGGTATGTATGCGTACGTCAAAAAGTTTCTCCCGCGCTTCTAATTACGTATGTTAGGTAAAGCGTTCACAGTTCCAGTATTTTTCAATTAACGAGCGCAGAGAATCTTGCTGCATTGCCTTACGCAACTTTGTTTCAACCAAAAAGTTTATAGCTACACTCTTCTTAAAACAATTGTGACGTCTTTGTCAAGCTGCACTTCTTTGCCACTTCGTTAGATTCTCTGATGCTAACTGAGAATGGACAGGGTTACACTGTGCACTACAGTTATGTAGATGTCCTATTTTTCTGTAAAAAGAGTCTGCTCGCTCGCCATGCATTTGCGCTATTCGAGCGCACCACTAGTTACTTATACAGTGGAATCACACAAATACACACCTGTAGGTGTACAAACTGCTGATAACATTATTGAAAGAGCCAATTTATATTTGTGAGTAGGAATGTTCTTCTTCAGTTATTAGATAACTGTCATTGGCGAGCGAGCGAGACACAGGGGTAACACAATTGAAAATCGGGGATGTTTGTTTGTTTATATATGTGTTTGGACGTGTGTATGTCATTTTGTACTTTGACCCTCTCGTACTTTTGTGTTAGCTCGGTGTTCAACCCCGTCCCAAACTTCACTAAATGGAATCCTCTGGTTATCGATCATTACCCGTATCCCCCTAGAAATTGAATTGTTTACCGCTATGAGTGCATTTGTGGGTGCAGTTACCGGAGTTTCATTTCTATTCGAGTTAGGACGGTATTTGTCATAGTTATAAGCCCTACGCGACAGTATTTACTTGAAAATTCATTGTCCACTAGGGTAACCACGAAGGTAAATCTTGCGTAGGTATGTCCAGTTGTATGAAAGTATTGTGCGTTACAACTACCACTAGAAAATCACAAAGAAAAAGTTTAGATAACGTGACTTGATTTTGTTGCTTTTTTTTTTAGTAGTTTGAGTGTTAGAAGTTAAAATCAATCATTTAACAATAGTGTAGTTTTAGGCTCGCTCGCCATTTGTGCACATCACTAGTTATACAATATGCATACTAAAAATTGTTTTATGTACACCTTACCAGATACTTGCTCATCTCTTCAATGAATTTTAGTCGAGAACCTTGCACATGCTTCATCTGTGTCGCTGATTGGGCACTGGGAGTAAAATGTATAAATACAACTGCTTTTTTTTTTTTTTCCCTCACAGAAGCAATCGTACCTTGGTTTTTTATCGTAGTAAGTCAGTCCATGCTTGAAACGGTGAGCACAACTGGAGACTTCTTTGAACACCACCTCCTACACGCACGCAGAAAAGAATGTATTGGTGCATGAATGAATATGTTGTTGGATGTATTTAAAAGAAGGCTGAGAAAGAAGTTGTGTTATGTTGTTGTTGATACTATATCCCAGTGTCTACAGAAAGGCTTTTCAGTCATAAAAATATTATTGCCGCATTTGTTTCTTTCTATAAATCTACTGCCACATGGATAGTACTCTTCCACTAATTCTAGTCGAAGTTAGACTTACTGAGCTTCGCTGACAAGCGTGGCCGGTGAGGACCTTCCACAGAGTTTGGTTGGAACTGCGATTTGAACAAAGAGTACTTTAAAAGCTGACAAAATAGATTACTAAATTACCAAGAATCCATTGCTGGTGCCTTCTGAGAAAGCACTAAAAAGAAGAAAGGCGACTAAGCATTGTAAACTAGGTTTCACAACCTAGACGACCTTTACCTAATAATGTGAGCACGAAGTCTAATTGGACCAGCTGGTATTGCTACTTTGTCTTGTCTTTTTTAACTTGGCCGATATTTTAAGTCTATTTCATCCTCAGACTAACTGAATACAAATATGGTGTGTGATTAACACAAATATTATTAAATGATTTGATTTAAAAAATTAAACGTGTGATTTAACATATCAACAAACATTAATACAGATCAGCTGTTCTTTTTCCAGAAAAATTTAAACCTGTTCCATAAAGTCACATGATCAGTGCCAGTCCACACACCGACACCTTTTCTCTTAGCATTCCCTTCAGCCTTTAACAATGCTGCAGTTATTTTGGCATAGTCACTGTTAGCAAAATCTCCCTGAATTTCAGTAACTGTAGCCACACCCAGTCGAAGGAGCTCTTCATTTAAACAAATGGTTTTTTTTTTCATCCTTCCAGCCTTCTTGTAATACACCATACAATCAACACGATCATCTGAAGTACTGTGACTCATAAGTTTCACTCGCACAGTCTGTCCTAGCATGCATTGTTTGAGCCATACAGAAGCCGCCATTTTATCTTGAATGTAAAGTCCTGAAAATCCTACACTAAGCAACTGGTCAGGCGGGCATTGCTCCTGTGGCTTCGTTCCAATTCTCGTTATTCGCCGCCATCCTGGAATGTGCCACACCCCTATACTGTCATGGCCTGTTGACTTCACGACTCCTGACAAGGTCTTGTTTCTCAATATTAGAGCATTAGATAAATGTGTGCCATTTTTAATTTTTCTAATCGGAACATGAAAGTAGTAAATCAAGAAAACTAGTGCCCCTGAAGTGGCAATAGTAGGAATTAACCTGTACCACCTAATATGTTTATCAATATACTCTGTCATAGCATCTAGCTTCCCTCGAACAAATTCATTATTGAGTTCTTTCCCCACTGAAGGTGACTCAACCTTCAAAGATTCTTTGTCACCTTCAACTTGAGAATTTATAGTTTCTCTTCTAAGTTCTTTTCCCGGCTTGTCACTGAAATTTTCCCCAGCATTGTCCTTACTACCTTTGACATCATCCATTCTTCTATAGAGAAGTAATAATCTGTCTTTATACTTTACCTACCGAGAGGTTGATAGGACCGCCGCCCCCCCCTAGCCAGTCAGCTTGCCACGTGACAAGGAGGAGGTGTGGCTGGTTGGTCTTCAATTGGAGAGCACCTTAGTGTTATTGTGCGGGCCCGACGGAATTGTGCTGCAGTTTCCACCGGGCAGTTGTTATGGCGGCGATTAGCTCCTCGGAGCGAGTGAAAGATATTCTATTGGAGCATGTCCTGCAAGATATAAAGAGAGTGAGTGTAACAGAATTGTCTAATCCATAGACTTAGTGCCCCTCCCCCTGTCGTGAGTGTAGAAATCACTTATAATTACTTTTCCATCTTCCAACTGTCCTTATTCTTTATTGGCTTGGTGTTGTCCTATTTATTGACTTCCCAGTAAGACTAAATTGCTTGCAGGGCCTGCTGTTCAACCATCCAGTGAGCTTATCTATCGAATAATTTAATACATGGTCATATACCTTTAAAAAGAATATGCTGCTGTGTAGTTTGACTGTTATATATGTATTACTTTTCTTGTGAACTCTAGACAATAAAAGCACCATTTTCCTTCTGTCCCCCCCATTCCTCTGTAAATGCTAAATTATTACATATCAGCATTAGATGTATTCTCTGTCTTTCACAGGCTTTTTAAACAATACAGAATTAAAAATATTTGGTCGCCACCAGGAATCGAACCCAGGACCGCTTGTATAGCGCACAAGCGCTCTGCCACAGCCGTGTGTTGTTATTCGAGTGAACAAACTTGCACTCCATGTCGTGTTACCAGCATTGTTTGAAAACACTCTTTATGTGTAATTCCCACTGCATGCTCACTAAACGTATACTCAAGGCTGTTTAAGGAAGCCCTAGTCTGTTTTGCTACCAACTGGTTGAGTTGAGTTACTGAGTAGCGGTGTTGTGGTTTATTCTACCAAGTGATGTTAGTTTTATATGTTGTCGGTAGATTGTTATTAGAGTGAGTGAAATGAAGGGGAGTGTACTAATTTTAGCCATTTATTGGATGTACATGTGACATATTAGTAGCACGTGTGATGGAGTAATAATTATAGACAACCACTGAGTACAAACTTTCACCCTAGCTGGTTGTTTACTTTTCAAATGCCAAATGCAAAACATCGTAGCTACTTTTGAAAGCTGTTGAAAGATGACACTACCATTATCTGTTTGTAGAATGACATTTCTACAAACAGGTAGATAATGTAGTAGGCTCTCTATTGATTAGATCATACTAGTAGAAATTCATTGCTTGTTTAAAAGATATGGATGAAACTATAGGCTCACTTACCATAGTATAGTTAAACTAATGCTTATCATGTATGTATAATTGTTTACAGAATAGTAGTTTTAAATCAAACTCAAAGAATTGACAAAACTTTGTATGGTATCCAATCATTGTTTTACATGTCACCTTTTTGTTTATTTGCTTGAGGAGGAGGAGGAGGAGGTACACTTATGTTGGGGGTTTTCCCTTTTTCTTGCTTCCATAATCAGTTTAGCAATTGAGTGTGATTGTATTACTATGAGGCAGATAATGACCTAGTGCAGTTCAATTGTCTGATTGTATTCCTTATTCAAGCTAACCATTCACTTGTATAAAGTGCTGGTGGGATCAAGTTATTAAATTAAATTGTAAACATCACCAGCAACTTCAACATCAATGGCAACTTCAACATCACTGGCAACTTTTTTAATTTTTTATTTTTTATTTTATTTTTTTAATTTTCTTTTTTTATTTTTTTTATTTTATTTTTTATTATTATTTTTTTATTCTCCTCCTGTCCTACAGTTGCAGAATGCTCAGAGTGACTTGACCCAAATGGAAGACACAGTTTCTCTGGGCAACATTCATGTGCAGGCTCTGTGTGAACACTTGGATAGGATATTCCTGCACGGGTGGGTATGAATGATGGGGTGGCATGATCCTGGTGCATTCCATGGTCGTGTAGCAACAGCTATGTCTGATGCTTGGTGGGGGAATTTGAATTAATTTTGCTTAGTTTGATGCACTAATACCTGCTTCATAAAAAAGTAGATTTGTACTGAGACCTTTGTAATAAATGAACCTAATTATTGTCTATTGCTACACAAAGAAAGAAAAAATGTATTGACTTTCGCAATAGTTGACAACACAATAACTGTGCTGCAGTTCAGCTGTCCCTTTAGCCTTACACAGGTCAAAACTTCTATTATTATTATTATGGCGAGCAAGTACCCCACCACACAGTAGCACTTGATATACTAATTAGGAATGTAATAGCAGAAGATATTTTTATGTTTATTATTCTCCACTACTTGATTTAGTTATGTCAGTCCACTTGTTATCTCATCTACTTTTCTTGACCGATGAATACACACATCATAGTCAACAGTGCTGAGGATGCTTTACCAAGCCGACACCGACAAGCTTTACCAAGCCATTACTGATGACACTTTACCAACTTGGCTCAGCTAATTAAATTACACATTGATGTAATCAATGGTGGTGCTACGGACAGACAAACGTATTAGAACAGAATGTGACTAAATACATTAATTTGATTGGTCCGTTGCTTGAATCTAATTCACTTAGAATCACGCCCGGCAGCATTTATACTGTTGCGACTTACTGCCAAGAAATATAGTTTTGAAAATACTTTTTTTTTTTTAAACCGCCATTCATGTGAAGCTGTGATAAATTCTGATACTACAGCAGGGAGTCTTCGAGTTTCTAAATCCTGCAAATATCCATGGTACTGTACTCTAACATTTTTAGAACAAAAGGGTACGCTAAAATTGTACTACAGTGATGGAACTGAAGTAGCTAACGAGTATACCAAAATTGTGACCGCTAATCTTGCCTGGGTGAACCTTGGTGTCAATAATGCAGAAAGAATGCGTGTTTTAAATCAAGCCTTCCTAGTTGTTGTTGTTGTTGTTGTTGTTGTTTTGTTGTTTTGTTATTACTATATCTTATCCGTGTACCTTTGAGTGTGCTGACCAGGCTTTTCAACTAGCAGTATTTGTGATGAGGATTATGTCGTGGTATATAGCTATTCGTTACATAGTTTCTTCAGTTCCATCACTGTAGTTTAGTTTTAGCACATCCTTCTGTTCTAAAAAAGTTAGAGTGCAGTACCATGAAAATAAACCCTCAGGCTCCTAGTAGTGTCCTCACTAAGCTCTGATGCTACAGCCCGAGCCTTCGAGTGTCTAAATCCCACAGATTTCAAGGTACCGCGCTCTAATTGTTATTTATGTAGATAGTGATGTGTCTCTTTGACAACCACCATCAATGTAACACAAAGAATATACAGTTTAGATGCTACGTCTAACTTTGGTGATAATGTCTCACTCAGTATGTTCAGGTACAATAGTGTCCCCTCAATCCCTGTAGTTCACTGGTCTGTGGGGTAGAAATTTTATTTTCTTCCCCCCCCCCCCTCACCCCTACTCAAACAGTAACAGCAACAAAACAAAAACAAAAAAAGCAAAAAAACAATAGTACATGGTAGTATTCCTGTAATCTTACTCCAGACTAGCACATGGTAGTAATCCTGTAATCTTACTCCAGACTAGCACATGGTAGTAATCCTGTAATCTTACTCCAGACTAGCACATGGTAGTCATCTATATTGACATTCATTGTTGCAGGTTGAAGTCTGTAGACTTAGGCTATTGGTTTCTTGTCAAATACTTCACGAGGACAGAGGCTGTGAACGTTATTGATGGGCTAGTATCCCTCAAGACTAGTATGGGCAAAGGTAGGCTTTCTGTGTTATGTGACAAGGATGATATGTTAGATACTCTTGGAGAATGTAAAGTTCCTATACGTGGCCCTTTCCCCTCCTGTCATAATTACCTTTTACCGTGAACAGTCACATTATTTTAAACACTGGTTCCCAAGCAGCAAGAATGCAGGCATATAGGGATTGGGGGGGGGGAGGGGTTGTCAGAACACTTGGTTAACCCTTTCCTTTCGATAGACGCTTTAAAGCGTTCCAAGACCCGGTCGGCTTCTTCGATTTTTTAGGGACACTTAACGATTAGTTAAATGCTTAAAATTGGAAATACATGTTCCCAAAGCTTTACTAAAGCTAGGAAATTGTTTACAGACCAGGTAGCTTCGAGTGTATTTCACAACTTTTGTACTTATGCTTAGGTAGGTCGCAAATTTTTACCGCGGTCTCTATGAAAAATTATATAAAAAGTTACCTCAGTCACAGAAGCTTTTTAGATGGCTTAGCTTTCTCTAGAAGCATTGTAGAAGCAGTAAAAAATGTCTTTGAGCCCATGAGAACCCGGTAGTATATCAGACTAACTGTTTGTTTACGGTCTAACACTCCGCGGTTGAACAAACTGTCTTCTCCGATTTTTATAAATTAGCCATTGCTATATTTAGGCCTGTTATTTCATAATACGACATTGGAAGCATGTGACTTTACAGGAAAAAAGTGTGAGCGCTTTAGGACCTCGGCAACTTCGGAGAAAAAAATTATTTTTTGCACCATCATATTCAAAATGGCTTCAACGAGTTACAACGCTGGGGACGTTTTACAGTTGCTTGAGGAGGACGATTCTGAGTTTCCTGATTCAGTTTCAAGTGGAAAGGAAGGAGATGAGGTCTACCCTTACAGTGGACCTAGTTTCAGCGCAGACGAATCAGAATACAGCAGCTCTGACTCCGAAGTTAGACAGAAACATTTCTGACCCTGGTAAGCTCATATTTTAGGTATTTTTATCACAAAAGCAGCCTTATTGTTAGCGTAGCTAGCAAAAGAAAGGTATTAGCTTCACTATGATATTTTTTATATGTGTTATTCTTGAGTAGTTTTTTAATTATACATCTTTTACTGTTGTTAGGTTTTTTTGACCACATTCAAATTTTCAAAAAAAGTTCAAATTTGTTTATGTACTAATAGCAGTGGGTGGAGATGCTAGCTTTTTAGGATGTGTGTAGTACATATTTGGTTAGGTTTACAATTCACATCAGCTGAATAACAAATATGTTGTGTGTTGGAGTGTTTTAGGGGTGTGTACTGACGGGAGTAGCCCTGATGATGTGTTCCGACTTGGCGTAGATGTACAGAGATTGGACGTACTTCATATTGTTACAGCCAGGGTAAGTTGAGTATCATTTGTATATATGTATGCCTTTGAAGGGTATGTGTGCATGTCAGTGGTAAAATACACTAGCAAACATAAACATTGTGTTGTGTTTGTATTGTTTTAGAGGAACATATTCATACAACCTTCGTGGTGATCTTTGCCGACCTAGGGTGGGTTGGTACTAGGTCTCTGTGTAGCCTTTTGAGTAGAATTTCACTTTGACATTCACATTTGACATACATATGTGTATGTAATAGTACGTGTATGTTACCAAATGTATGCATAAACAACGCTGTTATTGTGATCGTAGATAATTTTGTGTATTACACTAAAGTTTAGTGTTTTCTTTCCAAAAAAAAATTCTTGAGTGTCCTTATATGTGACCGTCTACAGGAAAACCGGGCACAACGCGGTGTGCGTAAATATCGAGAAAAGATCGATCGATTTCTTAAAAATGTATTGTTTCAAGCCGACGGAAGGGAACGGTTAGGTCTATTATAGTGGGAACGACTTTAGCTACGATGATAAAACTTGGAGAGCTCAATATCTGGACACCGACAACTCTGTAAGTGCAAAAAAAATTTTTTCGAAGGGTGCCGCGTTGTGCCTGGTTTTCCTGTAGACGGTCACATATATATACAGTGTTGTGCTTCTGTAACTGTCATAAAAATATTGTATATATGCTTCTAGGAAATTCTTGTTGATCTTTTCCAAGTTGACGTCTGACGCAGTGATGCTCTTTTTGTTCCTGAGATGACAGTCACCCCTGTGCCCAAGTTTTATCTCACCTATGATGAAAGAACAGAAGATTTATGATCTATATCATTGTAATGATATATTTGCAATAATTAACTTTTTTTGTAAAGTGTTTATATATATTTTTATGTACAAGTATATACAAATATTGTCAACACTTTTTTGGTAGCTCAAATGTATGGAATTGTTATGGGCGGTAGAATCACCTAACAGTCTTATTATTTATATCGTTGGAAAGCTCAAAGCAAGCTCTATACGGTAAAATTTGTTTTTAAGGGTTTAAACGAGCCTAAAAAAGATATAAAAATAAAACGTTAATTAATTTGATTAACCGTCGTTGCCCAAGGTCGTCGACGCGCGATAAAATAAAGTCCGGAAGGAAAGGGTTAATTACCCCTTTTGACATGGTCTCACTCCACTGAACATAACATTTCCCATACTTTAAGCTCTCCGTCTGTAGACATTATCGTGACTGGCAACTGATGTAATGTCCACCACTTCACTGATGTTTCCCATGAGTAGTCACTTATTAGAGTATACATGTGTAGTGTTAGTATCATAATGTGTCATGTGGACACATGTGTAGTGTTAGTATCATAATGTGTCATGTGGACAGGCCGTGCTTGGCTGTACTTGGCATTGAATGAGCAGTCACTGGAGAGCTATGTGAGAATGTTCATGGAAAACCAAAATCAAGTTGATCTCTATTATTTCAGGTTAGTGAAGGGTAATATAAGTTAACTTCTCACCCTGTGCTTTTAATTGAAAGATGGTGCTGTTTATACATTGCATAACAAATAATCTAGGATGTTATTTTTAATGGATATATTTTTGTGTTCCTGTTTTATCATGTATTATATTATGTTTGTCTGGTGCCACCGCCACTTCTATGATTGTGGACCTGCCTTCTCTCTGTGGTCTATCAGAGAAGCCTTCTTGAAGGATATGGAGGTATGTAGATCAAAACAGTAGCTTAATGTTATATTTATCTTCAATTAGAAACTACACCCTACTTACTATGTGTCTCATTCTTCTCATAATTGTAACTTATTTGTCAATTGCTCACCACAAACTAGACAGCTAATGTTCTTATTTTGAGTATAGAATAGGTGTAGCAGACATACAATTGGCGTAAGCTTAGCTTTTAAATTAAACTAGGTGAAAGTATGTACATTCAATTATTGTACGTAAATGTGAGATATGTGAGTGTGTGCATGTGTATATATATGTGACCGGTTTTGGGAAAATCGACCTAAACGCGGCAAACAATTTTTTTCAGTATCCCCGGGTAAAGCCTTATGGGTCGATTTTTTTCAAAAAAAAAATTATGGCAGAAATGGATAGACACCAGTTAGCTCTAGCTTATGACGCAGTTGTAAGCTCTGGCGTGCTCTAGAACTCACACTAGGAGGCTAGAAACACTAGCCGGTTGGACTCGTGTACGGAGAGTTGCTAAGAAATTATTGGCGGGCTTTTCACTAACGGCGGGAAAAACTGTAGCTAACTAATTCATTTACTATATTCTACATAATTCACGTACTCACGCAATTCTCGCCATCATAGTTTCTTAAGGAGCCCTGCATTAAGCCTTTTAGACTTCTTTCAATCCGCCAGTAACCGGTTTATTCCATAGTGTCCCGGAGACACGCAGTAATAGTATACGGACACAAGCCATGCCCCCTGACCTTAGCAACGCCTTTACCCGGCGTTTTTTTCGAAATCAGCAATAATAAGTTTAGCAAAAATACTGAAGTGTTGTAGTGCGTAGGGCGAAGACGGCTTGTGCTACAGCTTCTAAATTAGGAGGACGGCATCCCAAGGCCCCGTGCAGCCTACTGGTAGAATAAATTAGAAAACTTTAGATGCCGCGTTTAGGTCGATTTTCCCAAAACCGGTCACATATATGCATGTGTTTGTGCAGCTGGCACTTATCACACTAATAGCTTGTTTGTTTGTGTTTGTTTGTATCCAGAGACTGGTTGTTCTCCAGACATTGGTGGCTGGTCTAGACTATATCACCTTTGACCTAACCATAGTAAGTGAAAGGATTTAGCCAGTAAGTGACTGAGAATATGTTGGATGAGCATCTTTTAGAGTATAGTTAATTGTCTCCTGTCTGATTATGAAGTACAGAAAGCTAACTAAGTTTGAAATGAGTTGATGCAAAAAGAAAAATAAACAACCAGCATTTCTAATGAGGTGGCAATGGCCACCTAAGCCTTTTTCTTCTTTTCTTTTGACTTTGCTACCCTTTACAGCTACCCTTTTATATAATCCAATGAAGCACCAAAGGTGCAAACCCTCAGCATTAAAGTAGCTACATAGCTAGTAGCTATTACAAAGACCCAAGGAATAATTTGTGTGGTGTAGGATCAATTTGTTGATATGTAGCTCTTGCAATGAAACGGTAGATGTAAATGCTGTCTTTATAAGAAAACATATTAGAGACACTCACCTACCACTACCAGGTATTTGAACAGGGAACTCCAACAGGTAAATCACTGAGACTATGAAGCAAAGCTATGGTGGAATTATTTTCTCACATGAGTACGCATGACAACAGGGGGCATTACCAACAATCACTATAATCGTGTGGCAAAAAATATAATAACTAGCTTTTTCTGAAAAAAATAGAAAAATTCTGACACACTCAAGGGACTTAAGAGTCCAGTGCTACATTTTGATGCTTGTTTCTATCTTCGGGAAGCCGCCATCTTTGAGATCCACTTATTGTTGAATGACTAGCTGACAGACAAAATGAGTACTGTAACTCTCTCTTGTACATGCGCGCTAAATTCTTGCCATAAGTTAATAGTTTGTTAAGATTTTATACATGTTGTGATGACTGCATTCACATACAACTTGCATTGTTTTCAGGATTGTATCTACCTGGACTATGGAGCTACTAGGGCGTCTTCCACATTGGGCACTCTGCAATCCAATAATCTAACTCGCGGTACAATTTTCTTGCTTACATCAACTTCATAATGTGTTTTGATTTTAATTTGTTATCTTTCAGATGTGGAGCCAAGTTTCATCAGTTTGTCCAGCAGTAAGGGCTCATCTCTAAGTTCAAGAGAACGCTCTATTAGTAGCCCTCCTACCAACACTGTAGAAAATACCACTCGAGATAAGGCAAGATCATCTTCAGGAGCTGATGTATTCACCTTCAAAGAGCAGACTAAGAGGACTGGGTTAAAGGCATCAGATGGCTCGTCAGGGCTAGTTTCCAGCGGAGAGTATCGTTCTGGGTCAGGTTTGGGGAGTCCGGCACTTGGAGCGGTTGATGGGAGCGGAGACAGCCTCCACAACAGTCTGAGTCCGCATCGTTCATTGAGCCAGGCTGAAGCTGCTGTGTCAGACCACTTGAAAACTTCCGTACCGTTTGAAGGGAGAGACCTTGGAGGCCACGAAGATGATCTTGTACGCAGGTCTTCCAAAAAACCCAAGAGCAAAAAAAAGAAAGACAAGAAGAAGAAGCGGAGAGAGAGTGACGAGTTAACGCAGTCCCTACCTGTTGAGGGCGTGTCTGTGGGAGGGGACAAAGAGGTGTCAGGGTTGAACAAAGCTGAAGCTGAGTTAAGGAAACTGGGGCTAAGAGAGCTGCAAGATGGTGTTGAATCAGATGCAGCACGCTTGATGGAGAGCTGGAGGAGACAAGACAAGCTCAACAGTCTGGACAGCAAGTCCAAGGAGGACAAAGAGGAACTCGAGACAGAGGTTGCTAAGGTAAGAAAAGATTCACGTCGAAAGTCTGTGGAAGAGGTAACTTCCAGCACAACGGAGAATGAAGGGGAACAAGAGATGTGGAGGCCGGCACCTGAGGTTATAGCGGAAGAGGAGCAAAATAGACACAGAACTGATTTGGAGACTTTAATGGAGACGTCTCCAAGTCGAGTGTTGCATAACAAGAGACTATCTCTTGGTGATGAATTGGAACTGGCTATGGGGGGTGAGGGAAAACCAGAGGTGTTACCTGATGAGGAGTCACATGATAGTCACATGACATCAGACCAATCTCAGTTTAAGCAGTCTGTGAGTGATGGTGGAGCAGTACTTCCATCTTTGGAAGAGGTTGAAAATAGAACTGATGAAGTGAAGGAAGGAGAGGAAGAAGAAGAAAAGAGGAATGAAGAGAAGTTTGAAGAGGTGGAAGAAGAAGAAGTTTCAGAGTCACCTTACCTTGGGGTAGAGGAACCGGAACAGACAGATGGAGGAGATGTGACTACAGAGGATCAGCTAGCTGCAGGTAAGCAAGGCTCTCAGTATGTTAATGAAGTTTGCATAAGTGTATTTTTACAGAATATGCATTTTGTATAAAAAAGCAGTAGTACACCACTAGCAATATTTCTCATGCAATAGTATGGTGTGTAAATTACCCATTCAAAAATGTATGGGGGAAATCGCTGTTCAATTGAAATCACACGGGGGGGGGGGGGGGGGAGTGAAATAGCACGGAAACTAAAGTGAAATACCACGGTGGCCAAGTGAAATAGTACAGGTAAGTACATGCGTGCAGCTTTAGCCTTGGAAACGTACAGTTCACGTAGTTTCTAGTTGGAGACTATGCCATTCTTTAGCGCAGAAGTTCTACCCATATTAGACAGAATTTTTTTCAACAAATTAGGAGGAGCCATAGGTTGAAAATGAAGTTTCAGAGGAAGCTAATCCTGAAATACAGAGATACTGAGTGAACGATACAGGTTAGCTACAGTGCAAGTGATTAAAAAAAAAAAAAGGAAAAAAAAAGAGCTGGCCTACGTTTAGTGAGTGATAGCAGGGGTATTGTGCTATTACTCATACTAATTACACGAATGTAAGCTGTTTTCCCTGGTGCATTATGTGAGGTCTAATGCTAATATGAAATGTGCAAGATTATAACAACCATGCATAACTTATCTATACAAAACATTGTCAACACATATGAAATGTTCATGTATCCACGATTTTCAAATGGCAAATATGTGTGACTCCAGAAGCTATGGTGTATGATGGCTCCCCGACACGCCCCCAGGAGATCACTCAGGAGGACCGTGAGGCATACGATCTACCTATAGATGACAACACCCAGCTAGTCGTCTCTCTTGATGTCTTGTTTAACGAGGGAGATACTGAGGAACAGATCTCGCGTCTTGTTCAGCTTTCAACTCCCACCGTAGTGGGCCAGCAAAGAACTTGCTTTTTGCTGCTCACCTCCCATGCAGTCTACATCATGAAAAGAGGTAACTTAATTTACACTTTGATTCTGTGTTTGTAGTATCTGACTGCCCATATGACTAAACACAAGGCTCTATGGCAGGAATAGATCAGTTGGCCAAATTAATCAATTACTTGATTTTTTTTAAAATTGTTATTAATAATTTTGTTTTACTGTAGATGGAATAGAAGGTCAATTTTCACGAGACATTGGAATCAGATTTAAAGACTTCGATCATGTTGTAGTAAGTTTGGGGAAACCAAAATAATAACACCCCCTACCCCCTCCAAAAAAAAAATATATATATATATATATATATATATATATATGGTTACTTCTTAATATTTAGTTGTTCATAAGTATATTTTTATACTCTACAATTGTACTTGTGTTGTGGTATACAGGCTGGCCTAGGCTGGCAGAGTCTCACGTTTGTCTACTGGTCCAATGGGATAGAGAAGAAGTATGTTCTGCTCACCGGGAGTGAGGCAGTGTCGCGTAGCATTGCTGACTCCGTACGCAAGACTGCGGCCATCTCCTCTCAGTACAAGCAGTCCATAGCTCTCACCAAAGACAACGAAGAGAAAGTAGAGGCCATAGAGAACGAACTCATCAAGCTGGGCAGTGAGGTAGGAATGTGTGTAGGATTCCAACATTGCCTAATTAATTGTTTATGTGTCTGACGTGTGAGCCTCTGTTGATATTTTGGGTGTGTTAATCTTGCCCAATAGATTTAGTATATAGTGACAGAGAAGTCACAAAACTATTAATATTATGTACTAGCAAGTTCCCCGCCACACAGTGGCGCTTGATGTATTGCAAAGTAAGAATGCAGTAGCACAAGTTATCTTGCTCAGTTATCTTCTCTACCATTGGTTAAGGTTACATAAGTTTCCCTCTCCTGCTCTCTCTTTTTTCTGAACTATCTGAGCTTTTCTTCTACCCCACCTCTCCTATCTTCAGCTCTTTTCATGAGTCATGGGGGCCCCTTTTCCTTTGTCTATCTCTCCTGCATTTCTGTGCTACTTTGGAAACTTTTGTCTTCTACTCCACACTTTAGCCTTTCTTTTGAAAACTAACCCCCCGCCTATACTCATCGATTCCACCCGCTTTTTAGTTATAATTAATCGCTCGCCTTTTTGCCTTTTCTTCCCTTCCATTTTAAACCTACACCGCCTTACCTCGCCTATTCCATCCACTTTTCAGTTACGATTAATTACCTTTTACCTTCTCTTCCGTACTTTCGCCTTCCTTTTTGAAACCTACGCCGCCTTCCATCGTCTATTGCACCCACTTTTTAGAAATAACCAGCACGTTCTACTGAATGTGACGACACTTTACCTACGAAAAGGTGACAATGCTTCACCAAATCGCACAAAGCTCATAAATTAATCATGAATACACACACCGTCGGTCGTCGTTACTGACACACAAGCGTATTATTATAATAGATTCAAACTTTTACATTAACACTTTAGTAGATGAAATAGAATAATTGTCATGCTGCAATATAAATTATTGCAATCCACTTGTATCCTTATACTTGTGTACTCACCCACCTTTAACTATCCCCCACCCACCCCTCACACACATGCACACACACACACACATTACAGACCAGTGTGGACTTGGAGCTTTACCTGATGGTTAACTGGGAACAGTTAGAGGGCAGATCTATCACACCCTCAAGCAGTGGCAGCAGTAACTATCACTCTGGGACACTACAAGTGAAGACCGCTAACCTTATCGGCATCACCAGCTGGAAACCAGCCCACTTTGAACTTAGGTAAAGGATCATCATGAGAATCGCAAAGCTTATTACGAGTGTATGTATGTGTGTGCATAGAGATGGTTATTTATATCAGTATTCTAGTGAGGAGGATGATGTGCCGAAGGGAGAATACAAAATTCGTCACTGTGGAGGCTGTCAGAGAGTGTCCAATGAAGGCAAACAGTATGCATTCTCTGTAAGTTGATTCCAGTTCTGATTTAGTGGTACTAAATCACTCGTATTAAAGTGTTGAAATTGGCGGCTTCTTTACATAATGTTCTTCTACTATTTGGAGACCCTTTATATTTATGCAAGTTCACTGTTGGGATGCACAGTAGCACTGCCTGCTACACCACCAAGATCAGTAATAGTCTGAATATTATTTTATTGTTTTATATTTATAGCTATTTCACACTTTTTGTGTGTCATTTAGAATGGCCAAGTGAGACATAGAAATTATGTCATTCTAAACTGCACAAGCTCACAACTGCTTTATATAAATCTTTTCTTTTTAGTCAGTCTACATTAGGTGATGTAACACTTGCCTTCTCGTAGGCGTTAGTGGTGGTTCATATGGCATGTGCATGCATGTTACATGTGTATGTGACAGGTGATCGGTAGTGATGCATGCATGTTACATGTGCATGTGACAGGTGATTGGTAGTGATGCATGCATGTTACATGTGCATGTGACAGATGATTGGTAGTGATGCATGCATGTTACATGTGCATGTGACAGGTGATCGGTAGTGATGGTTCGGTGATGCTAGTGGCAGCAGCCAGTGATGAGGAAGACATGACAAAGTGGATCCAGGTCCTCATAGAGACAGCAGTTATGTCTCCCACACACAAAACAACCTGCTTCTCTTGTGTACTTCTACTCACACAAAATATGGTGAGACTTCTACTCTATGCATACAAACACCTATACTAATTATTCCCAGTTCTGCCTTTCTTTCTCCTCCCCTTCGTTCTTATCTTCTATAAATGTCTTTGTGTATGTGTATTTCTTAAAGAAAAATAGTATTATCTGAAACAATTGCATAGTAAGCGATCAATGTATTACTATTGTTGTTTATATTTAGATACATATTCTTCAGGAAGACTGGTCAAACCAGTCTGTCCAGTTGGTAGCCAGCTGTAAAGTAACTGATGTGAATGACATCAGTGTAGACAAGTCCCAACCTCTCTACTGCACTATTGTAAGTCCGATACAGCTATGTCTAATCACAAGTACATATTACTAGGAATCTGTATTTTCTGTTTTCCAAGTCCTATGACCAAGATAATGACCAGGGAATGTGGCTGGTGTGCTTCAACACACAGTATGAGCTCGGGAAACTGGAGATGGCTCTGGGGAAGATGTGGAAGGATGAGTTCCAGGTTGATCTGAAGTTCAGCGAGGTTGATGACAAAACTATTAGTGAGAGAGCTCACAAGGCTGTAGAACAGATGCAAGTCAGTCGCTTCAGGTGCGACAGTGTAACAAGAGGACGAACAGAGTTCACTTATTCTGATAGATATTAACACATCAGATCATTGCATCCTAAAGACCATTTTCATTCTTTTCTCTCTTTTTTATTTTATTTTTCTTGTTAAGTGTTCAACTAAAATGGGTGTGGTTTTTCTACCACCTTCCTTGCTCCCACCTTGTATTTTATTCTCAGTCATGTGTGATGTGCTCTTTTCTCATAGTGTGAACTTGTACCACTATACTCTCCCTTTATTTTAATGGTGTATTTGACTAACATTCAGATTAAAAAAAAAATTCTTAATTACTCAAATCATTATATATCAATACAATCAAAATACAGCTCGAGATTAGATTATGCGGTAAAATGCAACAGAGAAATGAAAGCCAAAGCCACAGATATAGAAGTGATAATGCCATTAGTCTTGTGGAAAATGGAGATAGCTTCACTCCCAAGATGCTTTAAATTTAAAATTGGAGAACATTATTGGTCATATTGAGAAAGAGCCCCAGACTAGAGCAGGAGGTGCAAATTAGACGTAATGAATTCTGACAGTTGATGTGTTAACGAGTGTGTCTCCATCATAGAACTGGGTGTCAATGACTACATTGCCCCTGTAATTACATGCACAAAATATTTGACTAACTGCAACCAAGTGGTCAGTACAAAGAATATACATAAAATGCAGTGAATTTAAATCAATTGACATTAAATTATGTATATTATCATCCCACAAATGAGTTGTTGGGAACAGCCGCTACTTTTAAATTAGTTTGGGGATGTGCTTCATTATCAATTACATTGTTACGGACGGTCACTGTGTTTAAATAAATTAGGTGGTGCACAGCCATCATGAACTATGTGTTTAGGGTCCCAAATGTCCTCAGAGGCAGTGCCTAACTTATATTGTACTTACAACAGAACCTCTAAACTGAGTACAATTTAGGACCCAGGCTTTCCGTTCACAAATCAGAGGTTGTTCGCTTTAAGAGGTGATTAACAATACTTTTTCTATTGGAGCGGGCTCAATCAAAATGTTAGAGGTTATTTGCTCATCAGGGAGTTCACTATCAGAGGTTCTACTGTACAGTGTCTGTCTGCAAATGTTAGATCTAAATAGTTTCAAGGATTGAAAGCTTGAAACTAAAATTAATATGCCAGAATATTCCTCCCCCAGAGTAAGCAAGTAAATTCCTGACAATACCACTTCACTATGGGTAATGCTCCTTTAAAATTACTCCATGATGAAACATTCTTCCCACTGGCAGTGCAGAACTATGTGCAGAAGCTTAAAGCCTTATTCTTGTAGGAGTAACAAGAGACAACAGAACTTAGTAGGTTTAGTTGCATAATCAATGACAGCTAGCTCAGTACTATTTGAAATTGTAGACATACATCGTGCATACCCATCCACTTATCTGTATCAAGCCTATCTCAATACAGTCAGACCTTGTTTAATGGACCTTCCAAAAAACGGACAACCACGCTGCTACAGCGGACAAATCTACAATAGTGTAGACAATTTTAATGAATCAACAAGTTCTATTTTGGGTCCCATAGAGGAGGTAGATGAACTGACCCCCACAGCACGTGCCTGGATTCAATTTGTCTCCAACAACCTTGGCAAACGCTTTATTTTAGAGCCCTTCTAAGAAAGCAATAGCTCTTCTCTTATTGGAGTTCATATCTCTTTGTACACTTGGTACCTTATATAATATTTAAAAAATTTCGTCTGCGCGTACAATTTGACTAGCCATGAACTATTTGAAATAGCAACTCTCTCAATTTGGTCATTCCAGCAGACACTGCAAGATCATCATCACTAACATAATATTCATTCACTCATGGGTAGCTATCATCTACATACATTAACCACTTAGTGCTCTGCAAAACAGTCACTTATGTACAAAACCACTTGCAGAGCACTGGGTGATGATGATCTTGCAGTGTCTGCTGGGAATGACAAGTGATTGGGAGTCCAGCTAAATCAACTAGGTGAGAAGATGATGACAACAACACTTTTGTTCCGTCTGCTTCACCAAATTGAAGAGCTCTAACGAAACAATAGATGTATTGGAAAATGTAACCTCAAGCATCATGGCCACATGAAAAGAAGCGTTAGGAACCACTATAGACAGTAGCTACTGTGAACTTAAATTTTCATTGTTAAAAGCGCGACTGTGATTTTTCTAAAAGATCTAAATATATGTTCAATTATTGAAGTGTAACTTAACCTTTTTAAATTATTTCTTTCACTCAATTCATTTACCTAATAAACTTTTGTAATAATAGATAAACGGTCAAAAATGGGATGGTTCCGAGAAGGGACAGGCTATGACAAAACTTGTATTCTCATTGTGTCCTTTATTCGGAAGTTCGATTGTGGTGACATATATAATATGTGTGTGTGCTATCTTTTATGCTGCTCAATTATGAAGCACTGAGGGCTTGCATTGATGATCATTTCATTATACCCAGTTTTATCATACACCACAACCAGTAATGTCATACTTTCGAAACCATTTCATCAGTTAAATGACCATTTTATAACTTTTCTTTTGCCGTGGTTAACTTACGTTAAAGCATTGGCAGGCATCATTTGAGACTCTGGAGCAGCTTCAATGACAGACTGCCACGTATTGGTGGATCCAGGAATCACAAAACCAAAGTCAAATTTCCATTCTGGTATCAAAAACAATGGAAAACAAACAAATAAACTATAACTGTGAGACTCATAAACACTTCAACTAGGCAGCTCAATGTAGGACTGATGACTGATGTTTATAGTAAACTACTGTATAAACAAAACTGCCCCTGGTAAAGTTTCTGACCTTCCATTGGACGACCTTTGAACTTGACTCTTTGTTCCAACCGCAGGTTTGCCATTTCTCTTTCAGAAGTGAAATTGACTTCTCGAGACACAGCCTTACATTTCAGGATCTTCTTAGGCACCCTTGCCTCGTGCTCTACCCCAGGAGCTGAACTGGACATGGGGGAGTGGTTCAGTTACCAGGACAACAGAGTCCGTTATAGTCACTTGACAAACAAAAAAAAACAGCACTTACAAGTTGCTTGTGCTTTGCCACAAAATCTTCCCTGAATCAGCATCTCTCAGGTTCATCCAATTTCTGATCACATTTCCAAAAATGTAAGTAAATAAAAACAACAACTAACAACAGATTTGCAGCATAACTTACAGCTTAAATCCAGTCATAGCGGTCATAGTATCTTCATCTTTGCAATCTGCGGCCCGAGTTTCTGCCATTTAAAAGATTGGACGAACCCTCTCCGCCTTTCAAAATCCACTTCCAGATTCCTTCGTTTATATTTTCTTGTCATAGAAGAGGAGGTCACGAAAGGTCGAGAGGCGGGGCTAATTGTTTATTCTGGAAAAGGGTTGCCCCAGGGTGAGCGTTGATCGATCGACCGGTGAGAAGAGATCTATAACCCCTCTGTGTGCTCCCTGTCCCTGCACAAATATTCCACACCCTCGGAAATGGCTTTGCGAGAGCTAGTGGAAGGAGAATGTGGAGCGTCCAACCCTTTAGTCAAATGGACATCTCATTTTTCGCAAGAAAAGTCCATGTTGAATGTACGGGTTATTTTTGTTTTTTGTTTTTTTACTTTTCTAATATGTATTCTGTATCAATAATATATACTTTAGGTGGGTTTGGACCAAGACAGACTGCAAGATATATCGGTAATTTGAGTCATGTAATTGCTGTAGTGTATGCTTGCATATACAGTACTTTTTGGGCTTGACCTTTGTTTTGGGTTAAAAAAAAATTGTCAGTGAGGAGTAACTAATATGATTTGACACCTGCTGAGGGGAATTATTAATAAAGGATACTCAAATTTATTTGTAGGTTACCCACTAGTTGTCATGTGTATGACAGCAGCCATTTCATTATGTCCTGTGGCTATATTTTTCTCAAGCCTTATTACTTTGCCAGGTTTAAACAACGGACTATAATAATCACACTGTTTTCTCCGCTTAATCACTCCGAAGCCCTCAATTTTTTACATCAGTGTTTGCTTCTTCAAACCATGTGTCTTCAATCAATTCTTCCAAAAAGAAAAGGTCAATTCACTTTCCCATTTATTAGTACCTTTCGTGCTAATCAACTGTGGATGTCGTCTTGGTAATATATCATGGTAAAGAAATGACCTGTTCACCAGTCCACCAACACTTGAAGTTTATCAATACAATTGAATATGATTATGTAGTTGTGTGTGTTGTAGTATGAGTATTGTGCATGTGATAACATCTCTGTGTGTGTGTGTGGTATGTACATGTGTGTGTGTGCGTGTGTGTAGAAACGTCCTGGCATTAGTGAAGAACAGGTAAGTGTTAATGAGCCTAATTTCACTTCTCAATCTCAATAAAAATTATTTCGTATTGTTAAATAGCTGGTAAATGAGTTTCTTGGCCACGCCCACCACCGGCAGCCTGCCGTACCACAAACCTACAACATGGGGTCCCTGCTACAAGAGCTCCAGAGGACTCAGCAAGCCACACCCCCAGCCCAACTTCATCCGCAGGCACATCAAGGTGAGAAACAGGCACACATGAGAAGAACAACCTTGGCTGACCATGTTAAGTTTATAAAGCATGTTTATTTTTCATGGTTCATATTTAAGCTGGTAGAAATTGGAACTGCATTTGAAATTGTAAACCAAGGCACACATTTTGGTAAGAAAATAGCTATGGCATATCAGTGTGGGAGGATTCACCATTTTTTCTATCTGGTGATGCTATTGCATTAAGTTGCTATAACGACAGTGTTACTACTTGCAGATGAACATGTGCGGGAGTGGGTGCAAGAGTTCGCTGCACCCACTACTGCCACTCCCCTCTCTCACCAAGCCCCTCCCTTATCCTCTCCAACTGTTGCGGACCAATGGGCGAATGAATTTCAAACCAAGCAGGCGGAAGTGAAGTCCGCTGAAACTGAGCAATGGTGAGCAAGTAGTGGGAGGTGGAAGGAAACGGTTGAATGAGATATGGTGGACTCGAAGAATGGGTAGAACTGTGAACTTTCCCATTCAGGTTGAAGAAATGTGGTATCATTAATGGTTACCACATGGTAGATTCTACTTCAGCAACTAGAGCTGTGGGAACTCTCTGCACACATCTATAGAAAAACAATAGAAAAAAATCAACTGTAGAAACGTTAAGTATGTTATTATCAAGTTCTGCCCCTTTGGTGAAAACTGGATTAAGTATGTTTATTATTGTTGTTGTTGTTGTTGTTGTTGTTGTTGTCGTCATTACATATATCTTTTACATTCCAGGCTACTATAAGATTATATATTGATTTAGGGTTCGTGAATTTGCACCTTCGGAAGAAGACAAGTGGGTGGAAGAGTTTCAGCACCAGATGGGATCAGGGCTTGCAGCCGTTGCCAAGGAGATGACTGAATCAATCACAGATCCTTCTATTAAATCAACTGAGGCAAGTTTCATGGGAGATGGTACATGTATCTATCTGAGAGTGGCCATGTTACACTATTTTACATACGTATGTATGTAATGCATGTGATACACCAATGCATCAAGAAAAAAGAGTATCAAGATCAAAAGCAAGTATTTTCCTAATACTATTGTTAAATGATGATGATTACTACTACTACTACTACTACTACTACTACTACTACTACTATTATTATTATTACTACTACTGTTACTACTACTACTATTACTACTGCTACTACTGTAAGGAACATGCATCTGTTGCATTTTTTTTTCTTCTGTAGTTCATGGATTTTGTAAAGAAATTGTCCACGGGGGAGGTTACATTGGATGACCACAAAGATGTAAATACACTGTGAATATATTCTCAAGTCTTCTCTTTGACATGTCACTATTGCTTTAGGGAGCCATGGGGAGAAGTTGGGACGACGAGTTTCTGGGAGAGAGAGGGGAGGAGAAGGAGAGTAATGGTGGCTTCTGGGACAGACTGGAGAAAGAGTGGGATGAAATGGCCAAGTGAGTTGGACTGCTGGTCACTAGTGACAGGAATGAGCATTGTGAATGCTATTTTGAACATAATCTGTTGCAATCTGGTACAGGGTCTTCATTATGACAAAAATATAGTGTCTGTTATGGATCATTCCTTAAAATTTTCCATTTTGAGTAGTGTTAATTGGTAATGTGGTTCAAATATTTTTATTTTATTTTGAATTCTTGCATTCTTCAATACCCGTTATTTAGGTCAGACCAGCATCCTTGGCTCTCAGAGTTCCCGCCCACAGTCGAGTCTCCGCCCACATACACTTTCCAAGAGGACAACCCCCTGAAAGAAGTAGAGCAACCGCTAGAGAAAGGTTTGGAGAAGCTTGCGGAGGGAGACCTGCCCAGTGCAGTGCTGCTATTTGAGGCGGAGGTGCAGGCTCGACCGGACAGTGTGCGAGGATGGCAGCTTCTGGGGAGTACGCAGGCAGACAACGAGCAGGACGTCATGGCGATACCGGCACTGCATCGGTGAGTGTGTGCGTGCGCGTGGTTAAGATGTGGTCAGCTGTTGCAATGACACAAATAGCAGTAATAGCTACTTAAAAAACAACAACAACAACAAACAAACTAGCATATTGTATGGTAACTGATACTCACGCACACACACACACAGTTTAATGAAGTTATTCTTGCAAGTTTGAGCTATTTTTAACTTGTTCCATTAGTGGAATACTGTAATATTATTGTTTTGTCGGTTCTTATTTATACATATATTTATTTATTGTTTCCTCGTAGTTGTCTTGAGCTGGATCCCGGCAACTTGGCGGCCCACATGAGCCTATCAGTGTGCTACACCAACGAGAGTCACCAGCCCAAGGTATCCGTCAAACCCGTGCGTACAGGCCCCGCCCTTCAAGCTCAGCTGCGCAGCTATACACTTCCAGTCGGTCAAGGGAAGGTACATGAGTACCCTCCCTAGGGAAGAGAACTTGTTATATATATACTCTTCCGTCTTGCCCTCCAGAATTTAACCCTTAGATTTGTTGATGCAGCAGCTTTTGCTTCTGATCTGGGAAAATCTGCTCAGATTGGAGAACCTGCTGATCCTACAGAACTGATGATACTTTCCTAATTGCATTCAGATATGCGCAGTTACTTGTTTGTTAAAATAATAACATTATTATTTTTATTATTATTATTATTATTATTATTATTATTATTATTATTATTATAAATTTTGTGTAGGCTTTAGAGTGTCTTCGTAACTGGATCGCACACAGCCCTAAGTAAGTCGAGTATTGAGTGTGAGGTATTTGGTAGCTTTCCCTCCATTACTTTTCTATGCACAATTAGTTGACAATATTTGTAGTTTATTCAAATATCCAGCTGGGAGTAACACTTAGCTTAATGTCATTGTGTGTGTGCTCTATTTAGATATTCCTCACTGGTTCCTCCAGCAGCTGCAAAGCCTGGCCACACCCGAGTGGGATCATTCATGTCAGAGTAAGGAGATTGATGGGTTTTTTAGTGAGCTTGGGATGACGTCACCATGGGAATGGAAGTATAAATACTTAAATCATTCTGAAATGTTTTTCCCTCCATTGTAATTAAAGTGCCTACTAGATAATATGTAGTATTGCTAAGTAGTCATAGCAACTTGTAGTACCTGAACTGTGATAGATGAGGTGATATATACAGACTACTTATCAAGATTTACAATAAGTGAAGTATATTATTATTATTATTATTGTTATTATTATTGTTGTTGTTGTTATTATTATTATTATTATCATCACCATTATTATTCATCGTCATCATAATTATCATTGTTATTGTTGTTATTTTTGTTATTATTGTATTATTATTGTAATTATCATTACTAAAATCTCCAAGTTCTTTATTCCCAATTAACCTACTAACTTCCTTTACCAAGTAGCCCATATCTTTCCCTCTGTTTTGTCTCACATACCATCACTGACATCAATGTGCTGTTCCTGTTCCTGTGTTTGAGCAGAGAGGATCACGCGGAAGTCAAGGACCTGTACATTGCAGCTGCTCAAATGTCGCCCGACAGCATCGACTGTGATGTGCAAGTTGGTCTGGGTGTCCTGTTCAACCTGTCCAGTGAGTACGATAAAGCTGTGGATTGCTTCACCGCTGCACTGCAAGCCAAGCCACAGGTTTGTGCAGGCTTACACGTGCTAAACCACACCCACTTAACCTAACCCATTGTTAATCTCACTAAGTTTGCATTTATGGTGTAACCTCAAAAACATTTAAATTTTTGATGGAGCCTTTGATTCACTATCAGAATTATTTGTAGTCTTAACACAAAAATAATAATAGACTTATTGCAATCCATAAATTTTTTTTTAAGTTTTGGTTAATGATTAAAGGTCAACGTTGACTTAGTGCAATTAAGTCCTAAATATAGTTTAAAAGTTTTATTAAGTAAACTGTCTCTCTCTCTCTCCCCCTCTCTATCTGTATCTACAGCTGAAGAAAGTAAATTTGACAAAGAAAATTTAATAATGCTTGATGAAATTCAACCCATTGTCACTAGAATTAATTGTATTTTTCTTCCCTTTACAAGTAGGGGGGGGGGGGGGGGGGGGGGTGGTAGGGGGATCTGTCACTCGTTCTCAGTTGTTCTTCTGCATGTTAATCACATCTACAAATGCCACATGCTGTACCTAAATGCGATGGCGTAATATTTAGGAAGGAGGGAAATGAGGTGGACATTGCTTGGCACATGCAGGTGATATGGGACAGGCTATATCTCAGTTAGCTTTGCATTCATCAAAAAGGATTTCTCTGCTGAAAGGTTTCTTTGTAGGAATTATTCTCACTGTGTTCTTCCTCCAGGATGCTCTTCTGTGGAACAAGCTGGGAGCCACTCTGGCCAACAGCAGCAAGAGTGAGCAGGCGGTGGAGGCCTATAGGAAGGCACTGGAGCTGGTCCCTGGCTTCACTAGAGCTAGATACAACCTGGGAGTCAGCTGCATAAACCTGGGCGCTTACAAGTGAGTTGCTATTCATGAGGTACTGAAGGCAGTATATAAATACATGTAGAATCTTACCCTGTTCCTTCTCTCTTTACCAGTTCTTGCTGGTTGTTTTATTGCACCTTTATTAACGATCATTTCATGGATTTTGTATTTTCCGAATGAACGAAGTCACTTTTTGTTATAATTTAATCAATGTATCTCCCAGGGCTGTATACAGAACACGAATTTAGGAGGTGCAAAAACAGCTTTCTTAGATTTTAGGAAAGGCAACCAGGTCTGTTGTGTATAAGAGACCTTTGCAGTGTTTAGAAGCATGTGAGAAACTATGCTGATTTTTCTTATTGCAAACAAAAATAGCATTCCTTTGGGGGTGAAGGCTTTCAAGGGAAGGGCAAAAACCCCTTTGCAGCCCACTCTCTCACCATAATACCTAAGTTTCTGTGTATTCTATTTTAAGATTCATATGTACAATAATAGCAGTTTTACTCTGTTTTAACAGCCAATAATACATATATATATTTACATGCATATATATAAAACTTACCCCGACGTTTTTGACTGAAGTCCTTCTCATGAGTCACGAAGTCTAACGTCGGATTTAAGTTTCAATTAAATAAATTGTATATATATTGTACATTGGAATTTTCCTTATTTCCACATCACACGAGCATTCAATATCTCCCATATTGAACTCTCCAATGCGCCCAATGTGCCTGTGCGTAGTTCTGGACAACTGTATTTTAGCAGTGTTGTTTTGGTTTAGAGATTCCAGACAAATGTTAGTTTTAGTTATTCTTATAATTACAAGATCTTGAAGTCTTAGTTTTTGTTCTTTCTCTTTCATGCTCTCTGAAGATTTAGTTAGTTTTTAGTATTTCTTCAATATCATGTAGAAGATTTAGTTTTACTATCAATTGACTTAGTTTTAGTTAACTTGTGTTGCTTCCCAAATTTTTCACGAGATTCATAAAGAAAATAGTTCATATAATTTTTCTCAAACAAATTAAAAAATAGCATATTTCTATATAATATTGGCTATAAAAATCTCAAAATATCTTCCCATATTATACGCGGACTCGTTCCAAACTGGTATTATGTAAGATTCATGTTTATAAAAAAAGTATCTTCAATTAGAGCCGGCCTCCATAAAAGTTTCAATGCTACATATTTCTTTCTGCCTATACTTACAGGGAGGCAGTGGAACACTTCCTGACGGCACTGAACTTGCAGCAACAAGCACAGGGCCCAGTGAACTTGTCCAAGGAGGTAAAGATGTCGGAAAGCATCTGGTCAACCCTCAAGCTGGCAGTTTCCCTGTCAGGCAGACAAGACGTCCTTCCACTGGTACATGCCAGGAACCTCCAACCTCTGCTCGACACTTTCGGTGTCATTTAATCAACGTTGTTTAATTTTTAATAAATTATTTATTGCAATGTTGCGAAATCATCCAAAAAATAATAATAATTAGTTAAATACCAGTGTAGATGTAGAAAAAGGCAAAAGAATCAGGAGGAAAACAACAAACAAACAAACACATAACAAGCAGCAGTTTACAGTGAAAAAAAGATGGGGTTTGTTGATACAGTTAGGGTAGAAGTGAGCAAGAGTTGTAGCTGAGGAGAAGAAAATGGAGGAATTGTGTACGATGTGATGAAGAGGCATCAATCATGTCTGGGAGGACTAATGGGTGGGTGCCCGAGTCTTGATATAGTGTCTAGTAATCGGAGGGTGGGGCCAAGTTTCATCGCGAACTTTTCCAACAGGTGATGCTCTTTTAAAAGAAACATGCTTTGGCCGTTGATGTCACACTCTTTGAAGGATTCGGCGAACTCTGCGAACCCGTGCGTGCACATGAAGTCCGAGACCTCGTCCACATCCCATTCTGACGGTTTGCGAGGGAACACGCCCAGTTCGGTCCGATAGCCAGTCGGTTTATGATGGGTATCTCTGTTAGAGCGTCGAGGAAGGAAATCTGATGCATCTATAGACACAAAATAAACATGAGCTGCATCAGTCAGTTACATAACACCCACAAACAAAAATGGCATCACTAACCACTGCGAGTGAACAAAACAGAAGTAGCATCAAAAGCAATATTAGGACAAAGAGATTTTTAGATTATGATAAAATAAAAATGTATTAGGGGGTTTATAAATTTATTTATTCGTATTATTTGTGGGGCCAGACACAATGGGGGAAGTCGTATATGATTAAAGAACTATGTCGTTGTGTGGATGAGTGGGTGTCACTTGTTTTGTGTATAGTATATCAGGGTTTCATCCAGGGTTTTTTTTGACCCCCCCCCCCAGTCAAAATGCCAGGGGGGGATATCCCCCCCACTTTTTTACCTACCTATTAAAGTTAATTGCCTACAAAAAAGTCATATTATATTGGGAAAACAATCAGAGTTCAGTATTTGAGTGATTAGTTGAAGTGACCTGACTAAACTATGTGAAAGCTTTATTCCAATGGCTGTGCAGAGGTAGTCAGCAATCTGCAGCAGCTGCTTTTTTTTATTTTGCTTTTTTTATTTTTATTGGGGTTGCTAATGGGGTTAATTGATAGCTGTACTTTCAAGGGCAAAAAAAAGTGAAAAGTTTACTAGGAGTATTTCTGCTTAGTTGTGAGATTAGGGAATCTATTATTTTAGATAGCAAAAAGTATTACTTAAAATTATTACCTAGTCCACTTTAATTTTGACCCCCCCAGACAAAAATTTCTGGATGAAACCCTGGTATATATAGTTAAGAAGTTGTAGTAAATTTTTATGCTTGACTTTTATCACTTCTCTTGTGCATTCCTGCGATATTAAGTTGCAGTGTCATGATAGTTCAGCTAGTTCTGTTATAAGCCCAGTTGTGTGGGTATGATTTTTCCATAAAATCCTTCTGAAGTAAATCTGAGAGGTCATCGTGTATAGTGACCACCTGTGAGAACCTGACGGCCGCACAACTATCTCTGTAGGAATTGAGCCCAGCACAAATGCCCCTGAACTCTCCTTTACCCAACCCCCCCCCCTCAATTAATAATGGAAAGAAAGGGAGTTTAGTTGTTGTTGTTGTTTGTTTGAGTGAAAGATGAAAAAAAAAAAAAAAGGAAAAATGAAAGAAGAAAAGAATATACAATAATCGGCGAGCGAGCGAGACACTTACAGGGGTAACACAATCGAAAATCGGGGATGTTTGTTAATTAATTTATTTATATACATGTTTGGACGTATGTATGTCATTTTGTACTTTGACCCTCCGTATTTTTGTGTTCGCTCGGCGTTCGACCCCGTCCCAAACTTCACTAAACAGAATCCTCTGGTTTAGCGACCATTACCCGTATCACCTTAGAAATTGAATTGTTTACCGCTTTGAATTGTTTTGCGGGTGCTGGGGGCTCCATTTCTATTCGAGTTAGTGGCGGTGGTAAGTTAATACACTATTTGTCACAGTTATAAGCACTACTCAACAGCATTTACTTGACAATTCATTGTCCACTAGACGAACCACGAAGGTAAGTCTTGCATAGGTATGTTCAGTAGTGTGAAAGTATTGTGCGTTACAACTACTATTAAGAATATCACAAAGAAAATTTTTTTTAAAATAACGTGACTTGATTTTGTTGCTTCTTTTTCAACTCAGTTGAGGGGAGTGGTTACTATGGCATTGAATCCCCTTTACCGTATATGCGTAATTTAACGACTCAACTTTATTTAGTAGTTTGAATAACAATAGTGTAGTTTAAGGCTCGCTCGCCATTTGTGCTCAAGCACACCACTAGTATGCTTGTGTGTCAGTAATGACAACGGTGTGTGTATTCATGAATAATTCATTAGCCAAGCCAGGTTAGTAAAGCATAGTCACTAACTGAATGGGTAAAGCACAATCAAACTAGGTATGAAGTAAAGCAATAATTATTTTAGCCAAATGAATAAAATTGACAAGCAAAGGATGGCAAAAATTTCAAAGAGGAAGGCAATAGTTTCACAAAGCCTAACTGCACATTCATGAATAGAAGGACAGAGAGAGTGAGAAGCAGGAGAGATAAACGAAATAGAAGGGAATCCATAACTCAAGAAGAAAGAGAGGGAAACTGAGAGGTTCAGGAAGAAAGAGAGGGAAACTGAGGTAACAAAACCAAGTGGTAGAGGATAATAAGAATGGACATGCCTTATGCTACTGCATTCCTAACTTACAAAAGGCAGTGCACCAAGCGCCACTATGTGGCAAACTTCTTGCTAGTCTGTGTAATTGATATAAAATTATAGGGGAGGGCACTTTCACCTAACTAATCTACACAACCAAGCAAGCATAGGCTAATGTACCAGTACAATACCAAGTGTCCACAGGTTCCTTCTGACCACTACAACACAAAGCCCCACCCTCTTTCTACAGTACCAGCCACTGGCAGCAGGCCACCTCACAAGCTCTTCCAATCATTTCCTCAATCCAACAGCCCCTCCCACAAGTAATGGTATGTCCACAGGAGTATGCAGGCTCATCAACGAGACAGGGTGCTTACTAATGAATCACACCTTCCTTCTTTGAACTGGTGTAACTATCTTAACCTCCCTCCTCAAACATTACTTTATCTGGTAAAAGGTCACTAAAGTTTGTGACCTCAATTCGTACTTTTCTTCTTCACATGCCACACACACACACCCACACACACACACACCAATGATGCCATCCGGTGGGATGTCCAATGCATGTACCATCTTACTGGGCTGGTAGTCATCTTCATTGGAGCTAACTTCTTGGGCCATCTCTATAATAATAATAATAATAATAATAAAAGTAAAAAAAATGTAAAAAATAAAACCAGTACCAACACAAACTATAATCACAAACTTATCCTTTTAATTTTTTTTCTTTCCATTTATTGTTCTGTTACGCATGATTATTATGCTCCCAGTTCAAGAATATCTTTACTATTAAAATGGCATTACTACTCATTCACCTCACTGTATACCTCCACGCCAGTAACCCATGCACATATTGCCAGCAGTCCAACAAAGTGAGTTATCTACCACTTGAAGGCTTCAAACTATTACACCTGACAATACCCAGTCAGAATTCATGACAGCAATCAGCACACACCTGACTTGATTCTAACAAAGGAATTTGGATTCCGTTATTTAAAGAGATAATTAATAATTTTTCCTGCCCATTGCGTTAGTATGCCTGTGCACATACCATTTAGGAACCCTTTACCCTAAGCAGTACAATTGGTTGAGTGTATGAACTTTAAGACCATGTCTGTAATATGCAGCTAGGCAAAGATAAACTTCTAAACAGCGTCTAAGTCACCTCTGTTGCAATTTCATTCCAATCCCTTACAAGTCCTCGCTAAGTACAACATAAACTCTTGCTACTATAGCAGCAAATAACCAGTGACCACATCTACTCCAATCTCAGGTAAGCCCCTTCCTTTTTCATCCCAAGAAAGGCACTGAGGTCAAACATGCACCTCTTCAACAGTAGTAGTAGAAGAGGTGGCTAATTTAGAGTTGCTTCATTCACAAACAACACCTGACATTCACCTTACTTTGTCACGAGCGATCAGGTGGGAAAAAATTGGTTTGTGTTTGCTCCTTCAACCATATACTAGCCCCGCCTCCAAACATGTACTTTTGCAACACACCTCCACTGGGTGACCACACCCGCTGGCTCTTCCCGTGATTTAAGCTCTGGTTGTTCTTCGCAATACCTAGCGGTCCACCTGTTGACAATTTTTCTTCTTCCAAATTTCCGTCTGACTCGACATCGACTCCTTCGTTCTCGCTCAGTGACGGATGCCGTGGACGGGAAAGAGTCTGACCAAATCCTCCATACGAGAGCTCCACGCCAGCCTGGCTCAGACGCCTCCGCTTAGCTGCCAACGCCATGACTCCTTCTTGCCTGCGCAAGTCTCTGTCTTCTCCCTGGCAAATGCCACAAGCACATGTCTTGGGGTGCTCTTCAAATAAACCTTCACTGATATAGTCCTTCAAACATCTTCCTTGAAGTCTTATGCTCCTTTTCCAGTCCTTGGAGCTTTGTCTCCCTGAAATGGCTTGGAATTCGTTTGGTGTTATCCACCTATCTCTAAACAAGACACACTTGCCGATAGAGCCTCTAGCGAACCTGTGTTTGTAAAACCTCGCCTCATTCTCCGCACACGTGACTACAATGTGATAGCCAATCTGGTCCTGTTTCCAGAGAGGGTGCGGCGGAGTGGCTTTACTGGCATTGTCCGGCGTCGAACTCGAGCTGCTAGATTCGTCGTCCCCTGAGCTAGAACTGGATTCAGAGGACCCCGAACTCGAGCTAGCTTCGCCCTCCGTCTTGCTGTTAAGAGCCATAAATAAATTGGCGGCCACTTTTTCGGCGTCTCCGTTCATTACTCCTCTTAGCTTGCAAGTACAGCGAAAGTGGGGTGGGCTCAACAACCTCACTCAGGTGAGCAATAATGGTCGTCAATGGCAAACACGTTTTGTAGGAGGGTGTGGCAGAGGGCGGTTCTCGCATTGTATCGTCAACAAAGCGCGCAGACTTGTACCTACATCTGTAAGTCGATCGTATTCATTGTGTGGTACCTCAACGTAGTTGAACAGCGGGGTCCCGGGTCCTTGCTCTTAGCATGTCAAAACAGAGTAAGTCTGGAATAGTATACTTATTCAAATCATCATTAGCTAAATGTCTATGTGCTTTCGTGTGTTGTCATAAATCCGTTTCTTTTCTTTTTTTCATGACTAACTTAGCTACCTATTCACTCATTTTCTTTATTCTAGACAAAAATATCGTAAATACTTTTTTCCTTCCTGATTTTTTTGGCAGTTCATTCATCTCAGTTCTGGACAGTCACACTATAATGCTATTTATTGTGTGAATGAATATTAGAATATAAACTTGAGAGTATAAAAAAATTTTTTTTTGTAACTCCAGAAGCACTGCTTTTATGAACTGAATGGAGGCGCATACTGTCTTCAAGTATCTATGGCTTGAAAAGTGGGCTGGATTCATGGTAGATGAGACCCATTGTATTAAGAAATACAATTTATATAGCTAGCATCTAGCTATAATTTGCAATGTTTTGCAGACAAGACTATAGGGGAGATAATGCTATTATGAAGTTTTCAATAGAATTTGCTAATAAGACAAACATCGACCATCGCCAACATCTGCTAAACTAGTGACTATGTGCATGCTCGACACAAATGGATAAAACATTGAGTCTTCAGGAGAACTGTCAAATTCAAATTGATAATCTTAAAGGTCCTCGAATAGAAAAGCTCTTTGATAGTTCCATTCATTGAGGTAGTCAATCACATCCCCAGTTGCATACTATTTATTTAAATCAGATCTGATGATGTCTCACATATTGTAGCACATAATAATTTGCCATCTCTTCCAGCTGTGCCACTTTGCATCTCGACATCACTTGAAGCACCCCACGTGTAGTACATGTGATGTATATCTGGACAGTCAACCCCTCATTAGCTAAATACTATGAACTTATTATTTCTTAATTACCATATTTCTAACTAATTTGTGTATATATACACACATATATAATCTTCAACTACAAGCTTATTTAACTTATTCTATTAAGATACTTTAAGTGTCAGAGCTATCTTTAATGGGACAGCTAATATTGGGAGAATTCAGGCACTGGGAGAGCAAGCAGGGATTTACGACCCCCATCTTCACTCTTCAAACTATACGAGATATCCTGCTGATCGACAGCAGGCAGGTTTCTTGTTCTGGAACCCCGACCTTATCTACACCTGGTCATCAATACACAGTCCTCGGTGTTCTCTGCTGTGTAGTGTTGAGATTCAAGTCCTCCACTTGCTGGACAGTCCTGAGCAATGCCAGTGTTGTGATATCTGTGATTGTGGATCTTGTGATGTGATACAAACATTAATTGAATTTACCATTTAAAAAATAATAATAGCTCATATTATATTATTTAATTAAAGTATAAGTTGCAAAAAAATCTAAATGAATTGTGGGTAATAACTAAATATAGCTAGCTAACGTTCCAACTAAATCATGGTATGTTTAAAAAATTGTAAACAATCCATTTTTAGATCACTTTCTGACAGAGTTTGCATAACATTAGTTTTTAACTGATTTACAAGTTTGTGATCCTTCATGAAACAAATTAGACTCCATTAGCTAATTGCTACACAATTTGATATACAGATTTCTCAGTATGTTCACAAAAGCCATTTCTTCCTCATTATCAAATGCTTCTAAAATGTCATAGATAACCCTATACTTTGCCTGCCGTCCATTTTGCTGGCACCCAGACTTTCCATAAGCATATCAGCACTATTATTGCTCCCAGCTGGGACAATGGTCATTCACAAACCAGCTCCACTTCAGTTGTTCTAAATTAGTTGGCAGGATCTGTGTAAGCATAATGAGTGCTTCCAATTTTTGTGTTTAGTTGCCTTGAAAATGAGCAAAATCCTTTCTAAATTCTCAGAATCTACTTCCAAACCTTGCAATTGGAAAAATGAAGACCAGTATTCAATACTTTTTGTGCAGTAAAACGACTGAGCAGACGCCTCTGTGTCCTGTTTCACTGTGGATACATCTTGTCCATACCCACAGCATGAAGTACAGTCAAAGTATTTCCTCCCCAAATTCTGGATGAATGATACGAGATGGGTACATGTACTTCACCAGACCCTTTCCCGTGTAGCATATGGCAAAGAGTCTTGCTAGCCAGACTAAAATAAAAACAAAAATTTGAATCTGCTGTTAAATGATATATTTTCAGTCCAAAAACTATACTATATAAAACTAAAATGTAAAAGTTAAAGATACTCTGCAGCATAAGATCTTGTGCAAATGCAAAATCTAAAGCATTTAAAACAACAAAACACAAATAAAATGTTTGCAAAATCAGATTCTGAAACAGACTCACTGAAATTCATTAGTCTTACTTAAGTACAAGTGGAACTACAAATTCATAAAAACTGTATTCTGTGAAGGTGTGACAAGAATCTTTGTCATGAAGTCAAAGGTGATGAACGTATGGATGACACGGGATCTTTGGCACCATGGGATAGCTGGACATTGCTGGGGGGACCAAATGCACAAAATATTGAATTGCTATTTTGTTTGTTTAGTAAGAATCTAATCAAACATAATCACAGGATAAATTTATCAAGAGTAGATGCAATCAAAATTTCTCCCAGCAACATACCATAAACATCTTTACAACAAAATCACGTAGTCATGCAACATCATCACTTAATAGAATACCAAACAGCTTAAATTGGTCAGCAAACAAAAATAATAATAAGGGCGTATCCTTGCCCTGAGTTAATTGACTAGTTAGGTGATGAACACTGTTGTGTGTATATATATATATTATATATATATATATATATATATATAATATGTACTTGTTACATGAGTCGGAGTGTGACATGGCAAAATATTTCACCAGCAGGCTAATTTATTTTCTCGAGCCAGAGGCAACTGAAAATAAAGCCTGAGAGTGAAATATCTAGCTATATCACTCTACAAGTGTAATAGAGGGCCTGCATGTAACGTCATAGGTCACAAGACTTGCTATAAGTGCTATCTTTGAGGGCAGAGGGCTTAGACACGGAGTACTTACTTATTACTGTCTAGAGATTAATGGTGCATTCCTGCTGCATTGTTGGTTGCCGCAAGTGAAGGGGGCAAGACAAAGGGGTTTCTTTCTTCGTGATCCAGCGATTATTCTGAACCAGGGTGAAAAGGCTAGAGAACTTTCTAAAAAGAGGCGATACCTGGTTGAGTACCATCAATAGGAAAGACTGGACTCCTTCTTCTAACTCCTGTGTATGTTCTAATGGTAAGTGCTAATGCTGAATTACCTTAGTTATAGTCAAGGAAAATATAATTGTGTTAGGAAAGCCAGCTTCACTTTTTGATGAAACCAATCCTGACTGGAATCCAAGTCAGAAAATGGGATATAGTGTCCATACTCCTGACCAAGATAGATATTCTCGTCTGGAACAGCATCTAAAAGAAAATGGCCAGTCATGAAGAAGAGGTAAAATGGAGAAGAATAGTTGATAGTGCTGAGAATAACATAATTGAAGTAACGGAAGAGGAGAGTTCTGAAACCGGAGTAGGGTGCCAAGTAAAAATTGACACTACTGACATGGAAGCACAAACTGATTTAAAACTTATGGAATCTCACACTCAAATGAGTTCTGAGTTATCATTATTAAGAAGTAGAATCAGAGACTTCTGACTGTTTGTTTGCTCTAAAAAGACATGCTGGTGCCTTGAGTTTGATCCCAGAGTTTTTAGAGAATAATGAAGAGGAATTAAAGTTTTACACCGGTAAGCATTTAGTCCAAGTCAATCTGTGATATGAGATAAATATACATATAATTTGTAGGTATCACTGAATGGTCTATTTTCAAGGGTCTTTTTGATTTAATTGTACCAGCTCTGCCTGAAGGATTAAAACTAAAGATGTCAATTTAATTATGTTCTTTTTTAAAATAGACAAAAAAGACAGCACATATGATCAAGTGGCCTGACAAGGAGACATTACGGTTGACTATGCCTATATATTTTCGAAAATTTTTCAAGAGGTGAGAGAGAGGCTTCACATGTGATGATTACATAAGGATGGCCATGGCTGTACAAAGATTCCTCCATTTACTAAGGGCAAGAAGTGGAGAAGGTTGAAATTGATTGGAGTTGTGTTCTTTTCTCTTTCGCATTCATTAACTTTATGTATATCATCTTCAAGGCCTCAGGACTGTACAATTCATTAAATGGTCTTGGAAATGATTCCTGACTCATCTTAGGGATATATACATGTGCTTATGGCTGAGTAGTTTTGAGAACAGCTGTGTTTTTTCTTTGCACTGTTCAAAACACTGTAGAATTTCAGTAGTTGGCTGGAATTGGGCGTTTGTGGCACTTTGAGGAACTACAGCATTCACCATCAATATTAGATTTTTTCAAAGTAGATGGGCCTCTAAATCTTATTTCAGTTACTGGAGCAGGTGTGATCTACAAACAATCAATTAATTTTATAATTAGCACATTCATAAGTGAACATTGTAAGTACATCTTGAGTTGGAGGGAGCCAGACACACCTCTTGGAAGTGCAGGAATTTTTGCAGATCCTATCACAAAAATATATATATATATTTCACTTAGATATCTTCACAATGATATTTAGGTAAATGACTGGAAGGGTTGTTGGTTGTTATTAATTTCATGCTGTATATAGAGCAAGCTCATTACCCTTGTAGAGCTCAATCAGTCAAGTTTACCATTCCTGGAATTACAGCTACCTTCCTCTAGTGTAGTAGCCTACCCAACTATACAGGTTAGGGCAGAGGGGTGTGTGCCCCCACAGCCAACTTTATACCAAGAGTTACCAGTCCAGGCCTAGTACTAACTACAGTTATAGTAAAGATAGGAATAAACCACTTATAGAGAGGGTTACCAAGAGGTGTGGTCCTAGCAACCTGTACTGTCCACCAATTTGGAGGGCATCTCTATCAGCTGTTGGTACCCCTAGCTATTTCCATAGGACCAAGGCAGTTACAGAGCTGGTTTTGGGTAACAGAACACAGTATATACAAGAAGTTCCATAATTTTGAAATGACTTCAAATCTGGGGTAATAAATATGACAACATTAAGAGTTACTTTACAAATATTGACTGGTGATGAGCTGAAAGCAATAGGCAGTGCAGATGGAACTAAACAACTAGTTATGACAAAACAATTAGTTATGCCTGGGTGAAGCTGAAGCTATGTTTGGGTATAAAAACATGATAAGTAAAAATAACATCATGGTCCTCTGATCACAATTGGTTGGAAAAAAAAAGAAAAAAAAAACTTGATATACAATAGTTCATGTCTCCTCTTCAGCTGTAGTCTTTGCAGGTATTGGATGTTCCTTCACTAAATTGGCAAAGTAACTTCTCAGTCTAGAGACATTTTTTTCTTTGAGTAGTTTAGCAACATGCTCTTCGTCAATAATTTGTGTGTAGAAGGTATAGTTGGACATAAAATCACCTGGTACTGCACTCAAGACACGAGACACAAACTCTGGATTGAAATCTTGGAAGTGATCACTGATGACATCAGCTGTACTCAGACTATCAATCGGAACAGCACCAACAACATGATCACGATTTCTAGGGTCATCCCAATACTCCAAGATCTGGTCACTTGTCCATTTATCTGCTGTTGCACTGCTTCTTTTAGCCATGTCTTTGTACTTTAAAAAAATCGTATGCGGTCGTAAAAAATGCTTAGTCATGCTGAATAATCATATTCATGAACGAAGAATGATAAAATATCTGGAGAAATAGCAAATAATAACCTTATATGTAATGGATATGAATACATTTATGTACCACACCTAATGTACATCAACAAGGACACTAGATAAGTCAGAAAATTAAAAGAACTTGCTCAAAATGGCCATGGAAAAAGATCACTTGACACGGAAATACAGTGATAAAGAGATCTCCTGGATTATTGGGACAAGAATAAAGATGAGATAATTTGTAACTCGGTACCAATGAATGAACTTAGTATGGAAGCCATCATATGCGATTATTTCCCTAATATTACAAAGGACTTTGCTTCTGAAATATTAAATGCAATACCTGATAACTTTGACATAGATCAAGTAAGCGAAAAGATCGATGAGAACTTTATTACAAAGCTTATACAGGAAAAGAATATTCCTGAGCTTAAGAAATATTTAAACACTTTAATGTCAACCACTACCAGAAGTGACAATACTCCAACTCTTGGTCTTAAACGAGCAACAGAATCTATTAGTTTACTGCCACCTTCAAAAACTGCCAAGTACTCTATGTCAAGACAGCAAGAAATTTCCTTGTCCCATCAAAGCAAAACATGCGTGAAAATTCCAACTATGATGCAACCTGGAGATCCACAAACACAGTCATTAGACTCTCCACAAAAGGACTCACCAACTACAGTTACAAATCTCAGCACTTTACGCCCAGTACCAGAAGAAGAATTGACAATACCTCCATATCAAAGTGTGGGAAAACTATTTTGGTTCAGACCAGGGGATCCTGACTATGTTGAAGGAACTGCCTTTTATGTAGGAGAAAAAGGAGAAGAAAAAATTGTCACGGTCGCACACAACTTCGAAGAAAACGCATCAAAAAAAAGCAACAAATGGATGTTTCCATTCAATCTCCTCCAAAAAAAACTAGAATTTCCCCAGAGGCCCCCGAAAGAAGCAGTCTTTATACCTGCAATGATAGATGCAAAAGATGGCAATGGGAAGCTATATGGCCGCTACACCATAGAGGATGTAAAAGCACACCCATCATATCAGGTACGGTATTGGAATAAAGACGAATACAATCCTCTGTGTGATATTTGCAGTGCTAAACTTGGCAAAGGACGAAGGAACAATACAATAGAAGACTCTCAACCTGAACCTACTAACCAAAAACAAGATAATAGTCTGAAACCTCTGCCTCTACATCCATACCTGCCATTCCATAACAAAGACACTCCTCAACACAGAGTGTGGCGGGTGATTGGGTACGGGGGCCACTTGTATGAAGGAAGGATGCTACAGATGGAGGGAATCGAGCATTACAGCAAAGATCAACAAAATGTAATAAAAATATCGCCAGCTGCTAAATATGGTATGAGTGGAGGTCCATGGCTCTTGATTGGTGGGAATGCAGCCAGGGGAATACAATCATCTATACACCCTCTAACAAATATCTCATGGTCACCTCGTATTACTGAAGAAATGCTGGATAATATCAAATTATCCTTTGACTCAAAGAAAATCACTGAAGAAAAGACAGATAAACAGTCTAGAACTTAAAAGTATTTTATTTATCCTGCAATAATTTTGTTTTACATAGAAAGTGTGAATATATTTTATTGTCAATTTCACTTAATCAAACTGCTGCTGGTTTTAGCGCGAAGTAATTCTAGCTTCTCTCTAAGCTTTACAATTCTATTATTAACAATAGACTGTTAATTATAATTACTAGCACAGTAAGTTTAAAATTAACTACAGGCACAGCCAGTTTTCTTGCAGGCTGATGCTGAATTTCTATTAAATTCTTCCTCTTCTCCTGATGGTTACGGAAATACTAAAAACAGGATTCTTTAAGGTGCACACTATGTAAGAAGTGAGTTATAGCAAAAAGAAGCAACACCAGCAACTTACTCAGTCACTTGCTCACTCACTACTAAATTCAGTGAGGTCGAAACAGCATTCGAGAGCAGCAGAGACCATCTTCAAGTAAACCTTCACAGTTATGCCCCAAAGCAGTATGATCATAGCAGGGGGGGAAAAATATAGTATATGGACTCAATATAGTATAACTTAGTATACTATATCTATATTGCTGATATAGCCCAGCTTTAATTAAAACCCACATGCTTGCTGAAGAATACTAATACACCAAAGTGAGCAATGGATCTAGAAGATGGTGGACACCTGACTATTGGCCATGTGAGCTTGAGGTTTGAAATACCAAGAAATCCTTTACTGCCACAATCATAATTTTAAAATACTAATGTTTCAGAGCTTAGACATCATATTTTGTATGTAGTTAAGTGACTATAATACATGACAAGAAGGTGTTTAGTCACTGAGCACTGTAGATTCTTTGTCCATTTGACCAACTGAGCCTGTTTGTGTTACTGCATGTCTTTTAATATAACTTTAACCATTATTAATTGACCAACTGTGGGATACTAGCAAGGCCTGTCAGTGGAACTGGTGGCAGTCAACCTTATCGAACTATGACAGGATACTAGGCACCACACTTGGTAGTAGCGGTGGAGGAAACGAGCAAGCCATTGAAAAAGATTTAAGTCAAGCAAAGGAACTAAACATTGCTACACTTAAACATTGTTTTGTGTTCTCCTTATTTTCTCATATATAATTGTACTTTGTCTCTTTCTTTTTTGTTTTCACCCCTTCTATTATTGTAGATCACCTTCAGGGAGCTGTTTTGCAGCCAGTTGCGGATTCCTGTGGGGAGGGAGACAAGGAACACCAAAAAGACAGAAAAAGGACAGCAGTCACAGAGAAAAGAAGAAAGCCAAGGTGGGGAATTCCAGAGTGTTGAGCAATTACAGGGTTTCGTAGATTTGTCAGGAGATAGGTGTGGAAGTTCTCGTGTGACTTTGGAGAGTAGTACACGTAGTTTGGGAAGTATTGTTGCTGCTGTGGAGGACAGAAGGGATAGAGAATCTAGTGAGTGTGCTAGTGGAATTACTGGAATGGCTACTAAAAAGTATCTGAGAAAGGGGACCCTCCAGACACGTTGCATAAGATGTTGGAACTAATGACTAGTCTGTTGACAGAGCAAGTTAAGGATCGGGAATTAGAAAAACAGAGAAGAGAACAAGAAAGGAAAGAGAGAGAAGTGGAATTAGTAACCAGAGAGCGAGAACAGAAAAAATGGGAGGAGCAATTAGCACAAGAGCAAACTAGAGCTAGAGAAGAAAGAGAGGCACTTGAAAGGGAGCGGAATGAAAAAGACGATAGGTTAAGGGAAGCAGCTAAAAAAGACAAACTTGTGGAGAAACTAGCAATGTATCGAGATGGAACTGAGATAGAAATTTTTCTCAATAGCTTAGAAGCACCAACCCTCACCCTGCCCAAATACCTGTTTTAAATGTAACCGCCAAGGTCACAGAGCAATAGATTGTAGATCACGATTCCCACAACAAAGGCCATACCCAGGGTACACTTCCTACACCCAGCCCAAATGTTTTACTTGTGGTCAGTTAGGCCACAAAAGCCCTGAATGTCCTAAAAATATGAAGGATGATCAGCCAAAAATCAATAATCAACTTGTGATGAAAAATAGCAGGGGAGACAAGAAAGCAAATGTTGTTGTACTAGATGAACATAACAATGTGGTTGAAGCAGCTGTTAATGGGAAGGAAGTGACTGTGATCTTAGATACAGGAGCTCAAATTTCAGTTGTTCCAGCCAGTTTGGTAGGAAGCACTCAATTCTTAGATGAGTTGGTAACAATCAAAGGAGTCTCTCATGATAATATTGTAGCTGATGTAGCAACTGTAGCTTTTAAAATGGTAACACTCTAGTACAGAAAGATGTAGCAGTTGTTCCTGATCATCTTAATAATGGGCATGTCCTGTACTCAATAGACATTGTGAATGATGAAGACCATAGATTACTGGAGGAATATAGAAAAGCAAAAAAGGAAAAATCCAACCCAGTGCTGCAGGTAGATAGAGTTACAACTCGTAGTCAAGCTAAAAATAACCAGACAGAATCTGAACAGTTAGCAAAAAGAGAAGTAGCTGATGGGGGAGTAGCCACTAAACTTGATAGCTCTGTAGCACAGAATGGGAACCAATCCTTATTACACGATGTATGTGAAAAAAGAGAAGTAGCTGATATGGGAGTAGCCACTAAACTTGATAGCTCTGTAGCACAGAATGGGAACCAATCCTTATTACACGATGTATGTGAAAAAAGAGAAGTAGCTGATATGGGAGTAGCCACTAAACTTGATAGCTCTGTAGCACAGAATGGAAACCAATCCTTATTACACGATGTATGTGAAAAAAAGAGAAGTAGCTGATATGGGAGTAGCCACTAAACTTGATAGCTCTGTAGCACAGAATGGGAACCAATCGTTATTACATGATGTATGTGGAGAAAAAAAGGAAGGAGGCAGTGGAAAGTGGTGCAGGTTGAGGAAAGTGAGTCGGGACAAAGGGAAGAGGAATTAAAGGATGGTTTAAGAGAAGAGTGCTTAGGTGTTGAAGAGGTATTGAGCAGAAGTACGGATGTAAGAGATGAGGAATTAACAGAGTTAGTTGGGTTACCTAATGTGAGAGAGGGAAGTGAAGTAGATGACTTAAGGAGGGAAAATAATGGAAGATCAGTCTTCAGAAAAATGCAGAAATCTAGCAATGAGAGGTGAGATGGGTTATTATTGGCTGAAGGGCATGTTCAGGACTCGCAATAAAATGACTGAACCCCTAGAACTAGTCAGAAGGCACAGCAAGACAATCACATTAACACATACACTTAATTTCCTGTAAACCCTTTACCTTACAATGATTTCTCATAACAATATTCATAAAAAACCACACATAGTTCATCATGCGTCATAACAATAAATGTATGTGATGTACAATGTTCAAGTTGGAAGTTTCAATGAATAATCTGGATAGTTGGGGGTGCTAGTAATCAGCTCGCTCCATAGCCACATTCCAGCCGGGCGCAGACTCATCGACTTCCTGGTCCTTCGAACCACGGATCTATAACCGATCCTTACCGCTCAGGAATTACGACTCCTGTTCATGGTCCTTCGAGCCGGATGCTCTTCTATAGAAAGACGCCGGAGAACCAGACAACACTCTACCAAGAGCCAAGCAAGCAGACGAACAACCAGAGCTGCTAAGAGAAGATAGCATTCACTTCTCCAATCGACGACGCGCACTTGTACCAGTCCACGTGGGTGCAAAAGGTGGCGCAAAAAGGAAAAAAAATTCCGTGACGTATTCTAAGCGAGCAAGAGAAGAACAGAACTCTGCAAGCCAACTAAACAATTCAGCCCCGGCAACAAATCGGGACAAGTTTTCTGTTACAAGGAATCAGCGCCACATAAGTAAAGCAGCCAACAGTGTAGGACCAGAACTTTCGGGGTCTGAACTTTTTTTTCTATCGATCGCTAGTCGTCGCACAGTCTACCAGTTGCTAGTTGTATTTGTCATCGATCCAAGTTCAACCTCACATTGGGAACACACAAAGTCAGTTCCATTGGGAATACCCTCACTATATTGGTAATACATTACAGTGTAGTTGGGAAACTTCTGCATACATTGGGAGTACAAGACATCATCTTGATTGATTGGGAATACAACAACGATTCAAAGCAGTCAAACCAACCATGGACGACTTGGAAGCTATTGGTTGTATAGATAGTCTTGATTCTGCCAAAGGGAAGAGAACCTTCAGGAGAGGACGAATTACTCGCTTGAAGGCAAGATTTGATGAGTTGCAAGCGGTGCCCTTTCGGAACCTACAATTAAAGGATCTTGGGAACTTGAAAGGAGACTTCAGGCGAGAAGTTAAAATCCATAACGCATTGCAAACTCGCTATGAGGAACTTCTGGAACAAAGGTCAGCTACTTCAGAAGAGATGGCAGATGAAATGACATCGTCCGAAGACATCAAAGACCAATACCGGCAATATGTGAGGGACGTAGACTCGCTGCATGAACGTTACATGGCCTATCAGGAGATAGTTGCAGTAGAGTCTGAGATTGAGACAATCATGGAGCTCAACCAGGTAACCAAGATCTTTGAGAACAGCAGTAACAAGCTCATTAGTCGCCAATCAGACTTCCTCAAGGAAACTCTCCCTTACGTCGAGGATGAACAACTCATTCCAGTGAGGAAAACAGCCAAGGAGCATCTCACCCACCTCAACAAGGCAGTGAGTGAAGCCCAGGGTAAGAAAGATGACTTGCCCAGTGATAAGGCAGCTTCCACAGTCACTGTGCAGGAAGAGATCCAGGTTCGACATTGACTTACCCACGTTCTCAGGCAAACCCATTGACTTACCCACGTTCTCAGGCAAACCCACTGAATGGAAAGCCTTCTTCGACTTGTTTGACTCCACGTTAAAGACGAGAGGGAAACATCTTAACAGTCTGGAAAAGAGATGTCTTCTCTTGAAAGCCATGAAAGACGAGAATGCTAAGCAGATTGTTCTTGTCCACTCACAGGGCGAGGATGGTTATGACAAGGCTGTCAAGGCACTAGTCAATACTTATGGCAGTGCCACCATCGTCTATCCACACCATGTTCGATCGTTCGTACAACGAGAAAGTTACACATACGATGGTGAAAGTCTCAGGAAAATCAGGCAACGATTTGGACTACATTACGAGGCTATGAAGTCACTGAAGGCAGCTACTCTGACACACTTTCTGGCAGCCTTAGCGTTTGAAGATTTCGACCAGAAGCTTTGAGAGGAGTGGACTAAGCACACTGCTTCAATGTCCGAGTTGCCAACTCTGGAACAAATGTTGGAGTTCTTTGAGCCGCTTGAATACAAGATGGCTGTCACAAATCATCCTACAGCAAAGGAGAAAACCACTAACAACCACCAGCCATCTTCTAAGCGAACTCAACCCGTCAAGACTAACTCTCGACAAACCAGTGTCAGCTCTGCAATGAAAATCACCAGATATTTCGATGCCCAGTATTCCTCGCTTATGATGTCTCAAAGAAGAACAAATATGTTCGTGAGCAGAAGTGGTGCACTAACTGTCTCAGCAGTGGACACACTCAACGCAACTGCCCTTCAACCAAACGATGCCGTCACTGTGTAGGTACACATAACACTCTCCTCCATCGAGATGATCCACAACCCTCATCACAACCAGCCCCAACTCAAGTGTCATCGATGCTGAGCACAGCTCAGGAAGCTGTGCCTGACCAGGAGAGCTCTAAAAGGGAGAACCCAAGACCAGTAAATCCTCTCACTGGCTTTGCGACACCTGGGTCCATTGTCTACCATGACTATGGCTGTGCTCAAGAATGCTATATAGGGTAGCTCTGGACACAGGAGCATCTGTATCGCTCATAACAGAAGCACTAGCATCTCATCTGCAACTGAAGCGATACGCTCAGCGAATAGCATTAGAAGGGACCTATGGCACTGAGGTCAGCAAGCATTACATCCAGGCAACTCTCAAATCACTCGCAGATGACAGTAAAAGCATCACTCTTGAACTTTCAGTTGTGTCAAAGCTACCTCGTGCCAATCCACCACTTAGGAAAGAGGAGGTGATGACTTACCCACGTATCAAAGGTCTCGCACTGGCAGACCCAGACTTGGGTGGACCCTGGACACACTGGTGGGTAGTCTGAACTGTTGGGGATGCATCAGCACGCTATCACACAACACCCAAACTTGCTGTTGTTCCTACCATCTTTGGAGACACTGTAACAGGTCCTCTGGATTACGCTCCCAAGGTACCGTGCTTGAAAACTCAAGCCAAAGAAGACACATTAGAAAGCTCATTGACAAGGCTTTGGGAGCTTGACAAGACACCAGAGACTCCCAAGTTGAATTCAACAGATGAGGCAACGGTATATCATTTCCAAGATACACACCAAGTGATGGAAGATGGACGCTACAAAGTGCGAGTACCCAGAAAGGCAGATGCTCCACTATTGGGAGAGTCAAGAAAGACCGCCATCAAGAGGTTCCTCCAGAATGAACGATCACTCAAGCGAAAGCGAAAGTTACAAGAATTTAACTCAGCACTTCAGGAGTACCTAGAACTAGAGCATGCCGAACTCATTCCCTCAACAGAAATTTCAGTCTCAGTAGCATATTATCTGCCTGTACATGGAGTGTTCAAGAGCTCATCCACAACGACCAAAGTTCGACCAGTCTTCGATGCCTCAGCTAAGTCAAGCAATGGTGTCTCACTCAACGACATTCTGGAAACTGGTCCAAACCTGTACCCACTCCTTACAGATGTACTCATCAGGTTCAGAGTCCATCGAATTGGGCTGATATATATGACTATGCCCGGGTTGTAAGGCCGGGCGTCTGCAGGAAATAGCCTCGCAGGACCAGCTTGCGAAGTGACAAATTTATTTATTTGCGACGACAAAATGGAAATGAAAGTGCGGCTATATAAAGAAATGAAAATAATGACTGATCAGTGGTTTTAGGTGGGAGGGGTTTTAATGACAATAGGTAAAGATCGTTAGAATGAAAGTGACGCAAGTTCGTGACTGCAGACGGCGACTTCTCCTTGGAGGAGGGGCTGGCTTAAGTAAGGAGCATGAAGACACTGCTTAGAAAGCTCCTAACTCCTCATCCACTGAGATTTGAGGAACTGACTACCATACTCACAGAAGTCGAGGCCATCCTGAACTTGAGGCCGCTAGCCCCGCTTAATGCCACAGATGCTGAAGATCAGCTGGTCTTGACTCCAGGGCATTTTTTGATAGGCCGTCCATTGAAGGCTCCTCCTACACCTGCAGCTAGCCAAACTAAGCTCACTTACCTCAAGAGGTGGGCCTTAGTTAAGCGCTTATAACAAGATTTGTGGATCGCCTGGAAGACAAGATATATACAATCACTCCACTGCAGAACCAAGTGGAAGCTCCAAACTCAGGATTACTCCATTGGTGATATCGTCTACTTGAAGGATGAGACTCTTCAACATCGGAGTTGGCCACTAGCCATTATCACTCAAGTCTATCCTGGGGATGACGGACGAGTCAGAGCTGTGGATATCAAGTGTCGTGGAAAACCTTATAAACGATCTACGCACCATCTGATCCTCGCTCTCAAAGTGGAGGATCAGCCCCTCCCCCCGGAGACTGTTCAGGACTCGCAATAAAATGACTGAACCCCTAGAACTAGTCAGAAGGCACAGCAAGACAATCACATTAACACTTAATTTCCTGTAAACCCTTTACCTTACAATGATTTCTCATAACAGTATTCATAAAAAACCACACATAGTTCATCCTGCGTCATAACAATAAATATATGTGATGTACAATGTTCAAGTTGGAAGTTTCAATGAATAATCTGGTCCTTGGATAGTTGGGGGTGCTAGTAATCAGCTCGCTCCATAGCCGCATTCCAGCCGGGCGCAGACTCATCGACTTCCTGGTCCTTCGAACCACGGATCTATAACCGATCCTTACTGCTCAGGAGCTTATGACTCCTGTTCAGGGCATATTATTTCACAGGATTACTGACATTGATAGTGGCACATCAGCTAGGATTGTACTTCCCAAATGCAGAAGAGAAAAAGTATTGAGACTATCACATGATGGGCTAGGACACTTGTCCACTAAGAAGGTTCGGCATTTCTTGAATGCTCGTTTTACTTGGCCGTACATTGCAAGGGATGTTGAGAATTATTGTAGATCATGCTTAAGATGCCAACAAACTAACAAAAATAACAATAAGAAATCACGAATGGTTCCCCGGCCTGTCATTAATGTTCCATTTGAGAGTGTTGCACTGGATATAGTAGGTCCATTACCAAAAGGAAAAAAGGGTTCATGGTTTCTTTTAACATATGTCCTCTGTTTAGCCTCACGATGGCCTGAAGTTGTTCCCTTAAAAGGAATTACAGCTGAAAAAGTTGCAGAAGCATTAGTAGAAATTTTGCTAAGTGGGGCTTACCATTGAAAATCCTTACTGATCAGGGTACTCAATTTACGGGGAAAGTCATGAAAGCACTTGCTGAGATTTACCACATTGAACTAACAACCCCATACCACCTTCAAACTAATGGGTGTATTGAGAGATTACATGGTACTCTTGAGTCTCTCTTAAGTAAGGCCAACACAAGAGGGTTAGACTGGGAATCCTTCTTACCCTTGGCTGTGCAGTTATCCCGAACAGAGATACAGGGTTTTCACCAGCTGAGTTGGTCTTGGGTCATAACATTCGAACACCCTTGGACCTGTTATATGATGGATGGGTAGATGATAATTGTGGGGGCATGGAATTAGGTGAGTGGGTGGACAGTTTGCGGGAACAATTGGAAATGCTTTGGCATTCAGCAACTGATATTGGTTTGAAAGAGAGAGAGAAAAGAGAAGAAGCTTACAACAGAGGGAAAATAGTGAGAACTTTTGAAGTAGGGAATAGAATTTTGATATCAAGTATGATAGCAAAGTTACAGGACTCTTGGGAGGGTCCATATGAGTACAAAGTCGGAGAAGAAGGAGAAAAGCTGAGAACTAAAGTGATTCACGTGAACAATGCAAAACTGTATGTTGAAAGGGAAGAGTTTGTGGGGAAAGTTACAGTTTATGCAGAGGAAGGTGACTTATTTGAGAGTGGTGTTGTGTTAGGAGACACTAAATGTGCAGAAGTTAATGAGGGTGATTTAGGAAACTTGTTGAGGGAATTCAATGATGTGTTGTCAGGGAAACCAGGAAACTGTGGACTAGCTAAAGTGAACATTGAAGTAATGGAAGACGTTACGCCAATAGCCTAGAACCCCTACAGAATCCCTAATAAGGTAAAGGATGGGGTGCAGGAAGAAATAAAAACATTGTTACAGGAAGGTATCATTGAAGAAAGCTCTGCCCCATGGGCAAGCCCACTAGTCCCCATTGTCAAACCCAATGGAAAGATTCGTTTATGTGTTGACTTCCGTAAGGTCACACAGTCTGTTCCATACTTACTGCCACAGTTAGAAGATATATTGGAGAGAGCAGGTAATGCAAAGGTTCTCTCCAAGATTGATTTGGCCAAAGGATTTTACCAGCTGGTAGTGGATGAAACAAGCAGAGATGTTACAACATTTTGAGCCCATATGGAAAATATCATTTTAAGCGTTTACCTTTTGGACTAAAAAATGCTCCAGCCCATTTTCAGGCCACCATGGAGTTAGCACTTAAGGAATGCATGGATTGCTGTCACACATATATTGATGACATACTAGTTTATTCAGAAGATCCTAGCCAGCACTTATCTGATGTGAGGAAAGTACTCATAGCTCTTAGAAAGGCAGGCTTAACAGCTAGACCTGAGAAATGTAGCTGGGCTAGGAAATATTTGGTTTATCTTGGTCACCTCATTGGGAATGGGAGAGTGGCAGTTCCTCAGATAGAATTATGGCATTGAAAAACTACAGAAAACCCAAAACTATTAAGGTTTAAGAGCCTTTTTAGGAACTGTAGAGTTTTTATCGCAATTTCATCAAAGATTTTGCCAAGCACTCATCATACCTCACTCCGTCAACCTCCCCAAGGTCTCCAAGGCTGGTCTGCTGGACAAAACCCATGGAGGAAGCTTTCAGGTATTTATGTAATTCTTTGTGCAATAATGTTGTTTTATGTGTACCGGCAGAGGCTGACGATTTTGTTGTTCACATCGATGCCAGCCACAGAGGACTCGGAACCACCCTACTAGTGAGACGTGAGGGACAAGATATAACAGCAGCATTTTATTCCAGACAATTGAGAGGAGCAGAATCAAGATATTCGGCAACGGAGTTGGAGGCATTGGGGTTACTGGAAGCAGTTCGTCATTGGAGCCACTATTTGTATGGACAAGAATTCTGTATCTTTACTGACCACAAAGCTGTGTGTCTTCACATGACGTCACCAAAACTTAATAAGAGACTCCGTGGGTTTGCATTGTCACTCCAACCATACAAGTTCACTGTGCTGTACAAGCCGGGAAAAGAGAACCTTGACGCAGATGGTTTATCTCGCCAATCATGGGATGACTACAATGACTCTGAGGGAGAAGATGAAGATGGATCGGACAACACGTTTGAAGTTATGAACGTCTCGGCCCCTCTTTTAGAGAAGCTCAGCCCATTCAGGGGTGGGGCTGAGCTTGCAGGGGGAGATGTGGGGCTGGAATAGGCCAACCCAGCATTTACAAACTCACACACTAATTATATTCATAGTCATGCCACATTGTAGTAGTAATTGATACTGCTGGGATTACCTCATTGTTCACTGTCCTTATGTAAAGGTGGGGGCCCCCCTCTACCCCTCATCTACCTACTCCTATATAGTCACTGAGCACTGTAGATTCTTTGTCCATTTGACCAACTGAGCCTGTTTGTGTTACTGCATGTCTTTTAATATAACTTTAACCATTATTAATCGACCAACTGTGGGATACTAGCAAGGCCTGTCAGTGGAACTTGTGGCAGTTAACCTTATCGAACTATCAAAGGATACTAGGCACCACAGTGCAGATGGCTTTAAGTATCAATCTTGAATAGTCTTTTAGTACATATTTAGTCAATACTGTTGAAGGCAACACACTTTGGGTTACTGAAAACACGTCCAAAGATTAGGTCCGCCCACACATCAAGAGAAGAATTGTGACAATAGGAACTTCCATAATTATCTTCTTTCAATTCAAGTAGTTCACATAGTGCATTGTAAGGTCAGAATTCTTAAAGAAAAACTTGGCTATGGAGCAATTGCTGGTTATCAATCATAGTCTGGCCAGAATATCCAGACAGCAGCTTTGGATATTTGGTCCAGCTCTACATAACAATGTGTGATATAAAACTGTCTGTAATTATGTGGTTTGTTTCACCACACTCATAATACAACTTGTTTAGAAAATGGGTGGTAGACTGCAGAGTTCATCATAGAAGTCATAACAACAAGTTCTGCATGGAGGAATACAATCAGAGTGATCGTGCAGACTGATAGGTCACCATCACAAGAGTGTGGACTGACAAGATGGTCCCTGTCACTTCAACTATAGTGCTCCTTGAAGCCACATATAAACTTAAATATAGCTGCCACTGGAAGACAGACCATTTCATTTTTAACTTGTGTAGTTAAAATTCTTACTTGGATTTGTGTTACCTAGGGCAAAGCCACACCATAAACACCAGTACAATGTTTAATGTCATCATTAATTGTGACGAAAGGGGGCTTTAGCCACAAAAGCTAGTACCATGTGAAGCTGATAGCTTCGTGTTGTCTCAAAAATCAGCCAAAAATATTTAAAAGTAGCACTATAAAAGGTTTAAATTGTCGTTCTGAGTAAGTTCAGACCTAAATCAATGGTTGTATGTCAGTAATCTCCAAAATCAGAGCGTGACAGACAGGCAGACAAACAGACAGGACCAATACTATAACCCTTTCGCACATGCATGCTGTCTTCACTTTGTCAAATACCTGACATTACACTGTATAAATTATGATCTCCATAATATGTAACTGCCCCCTTCAAGTCATGACCACGCCCCTTTGCCCCTCCCCCCTGAAAAAATCCGAAATAAACCCAGATATGTATGTACATGCAATAACTTGCTAAAATAACATCCATCCATCATGTGTCACTACTTGTCTCAAGCAATAATCACATACTGTGATTGATTTAGTCTGTCACTTGTGGCAGAGACACTTTTACATAAAACCTCTATTTCACCCCCACCCCCTCCCCCTCCCCCTTCTCCCACACACACACACAAAACAAAACAAAAAACAACAACAACAACACATACACACATACAAAAAAAACTTTACTTTTGTTCCCTCACTTTTTAGAAATCAAAAACAAACCAACAAACAAAATTGGTGTGTATATGTGTGTGCCGAAAAGAGGGAGTCTATTATATACAGTACAGCTGGGTCTTAGTTAGAAAGAGGGAACACACACACACAATGTGGTGTGTGTGTGTGTGTGTGTGTTGGATAACTCACCAACACTTTCATCCTGAGCCACTTTATTCCTGGCATATTGCTCCTACTGCACAGTGTGAACTAACCACCACCAGCAGCAACCTATGCACAGATATCACCTGACTTGACCACACCACTTCACCATAACTTGTAATTCAATTAATAGGCTACTTCAAACAGTTTCAAAATGTTACCATCACACTTAGCTCCAATAATAATTAATTAGCAAGTAACCCGCCATACAGTGGCGCTTGACGTATTGCAAAGTAAGAATTCAGTAGCATAAGTTATTTTCATTCATTGTTATCATTCTCTACAATTGGTTGGCTTTGCGAAACTATGTGTGTGTGTGTATGTGTGCACTTGGCCATACTCAACAACAAAAAACCAACAATAAAAGACAAAAATCCAAAAACAACAATAAACCCTCGGTACTCACACACTGGAATAAAGCTCTTTCCTACCGCCACACGCAGAGTGATACAACTACATTTTACCAATATGCTCGCCAAAATGATGGTCATCGTTATTCAAACCTTCATACAAAAATACCTACTGTAGTACCATAGCCGAGTCATTTTTAATAGTAGTATACGTATGAGAGTAGCACGGTAACTGTGCTATTTGGGATTAGTAGCACTAGTAAGGCGATTGAAATAGAAATAGCACAAAGTACCCGCTACACGGGGGAACGAAAGGGTCTGGAACACTGCCATTGACTCAGCGGTTCTAGCTCCACCCGAAAGTTGGTGGAGGTAATTAGGTTAGCACTATGAATAGCATTAGCAGTAGCACAACGGCAACCACTCCTTATTAGTGCGTGGACAGTGATGAGTACCTTTAACAAGACTGTGTTAGATGCTGTGCACAAATCTTTGGCCATTTGGGTCACTCATGTCTAAAGAAGAAACAAATACATTTTGATTGCAAACACAGCATTGATTCATTTTGCTGAATAAAAGTTTTCGCTTCTCCTTTACTTTTGGGTGGAACTAAAACCACTGAGTCAATGGCAGTGTTCCAGACCCTTTCCTCCCCTCCCTCCCCAGTGTAGCTAGTAAAGGATCTGGCTATGTGATATTAGCAATAATAACTGATATGCTGTAAACCTAGCAGTAGCTGATGCAGTGAAGTAATATTTATATTCTCCTCCTCCCCATTGCTGGTTCAAAGGTGATTAAATAGTAAACCTTAAACAAAGCAGACTAGAATATATACACATTTATGGCCTGACCAATCAAAATTAACTTCCTACGACCCTGGCCTTCTAAATCCTGCACTTTCACAAGCCCTTCAGAATCTACCATTCCTTGAATAAACAAATTACTATTAGTACTTTCTTACTTTTATTAGTTCTATAGCATTGCGGTTCATTTGGACGGAGAACTGTCCCGCTCTAATTGGTCAAGTTTACACGTATTTCGACCCAAGATAGCATAACGAGGTTGGGAGGTAAAGGGTAGTCAGAGCCTGCAAAGAGCTGACGTACACGTGGGTCGCTGGCGCTGAGTGTAAAAGTGTGGACGCTATATAAACAGCGCCAGTGTGGTGTCGTCGTTTTGGAGCGTGTATTCGGCACGTTCTTCTCTCTCTAAGGTTTGTGGCGTTAGTTCGTGGGTAGTCTGTCATTGGACGACGAGTACAGCTAAAATTTGAGAGGAAGTACCTAAGGTTTAGTGTGAATAGGCTTACCATGTTGCCAATGTTGTAACTTGGTAGCTACATTTTATCAAGTTCATAATTTGTGTTGTAGAGCAAGTGCGCTATTCTTTTGAAGCCTACTTATTTAGTATCAAGAATTCTTCATGACTCTTCTGTAAGTGAGGTTCAGGGGTGGATCTAAAATATTTAAGGGGGGGGGGGGAGCTCTTTTAAGAAGGGGTGCAATACAGCCACTTCTTTTAAATGGTCTATATTTACTTCCTACAAAACTATATTGGTAATGTTCATTCAAATAATATTTAGGCCATACCAAATTGGTTTTGTGTTTCTCAAATATAGCCGGGTCAGTTTTTAATAATTTCAACAAAAACGCATTACTTTTATTGTCTTTGAAAGCCTTTCTTGAACCACAGGGATTCATACAGGATCTTTGCTAGGGGCTGGGAGGTAAGAATTTTGTAGAATCACAAAAAAACGTTCAGCACATGAAAATGGTGAAGTCACGACTATGAAACTAATTATGCATTGTCCACTAGACGAACCACGAAGGTAAGTCTTGCGTAGGTATGTTCAGTTGTGTGAAAGTATTGTGCGTTCACAGCTGTTACGTTCATAGAAAAAGTTACGGTTAATTGTTACCACGTAGGGAACTTCCGGTATACTCATGAATATATTCATATTTCTTACCAGAAGTCCACCAAAATTATCTGTTTATCATTCGTGTTATTTCATACCAGTACCAAGTTTGGTACTTTCTATTGAATGCTAAACCAATATTGACCTTTAAAGATTCATTCCAAATCAACCACGCAATTCAAACGGGTTACATAAGCTACTGAGCGGTACCCTTTACCACAAAGGTCAACCTCGTGGATTCCCTTTGATAAGATAGCCGCAAGTTTGTGGCTGTTTACTTAGCAGCAGGAAGTGCTTCAGACATCAAAGTAGAGGTGAGCAGGTAGCTTAAACATGTAATTATAGAAACATCAACATTAGAAAATGCTACTTATTTTTGTGTTCACAAAAAATGACATTTAAAAATGTCTAGTTTCATGGATTATCACCAGGAACAGCTACAAAAACATTGTAGAATATGTGGGAACAGGCTTAACAAAGCCAAGGGGAGACAACAGCCAGTATATTCCTGCAAAGAACATGTAGCAGATCTTGTTGGCTATACTGGAGTCCAGAATATATCCACTAATGACAGTAACATCTTCCCCCAGTTGTACTGCAATCCCTGCCATTCCAGACTTAATCGAGCCCAGCGTGCTGCAAATGATGGAGTTCCTTTTCCTTCCATCTCTGCAATGGAGTGGTCACCACACCAGCAGGAGGACTGCACTGTAAGTAGAAATTACAGTATTATAATAATGGTTTGGAAAAAAAATGAATTAAAAGAAAAAAAGAAGAAAAAAGAAGAGATTATCAAGTTATAGGATACCTTCACCACACATTGTCTGGGTTACTACCAAATCCCTCCCTAGTCCCTCCAAAAATTCCCTTATTCCAGTGGTCGAAATAAGGCATAGAAATTGATTGGTCATTATGGCCTAGCAAACATCATTTTGATTGGCCATAATGCAAATTTGAATGGCCATCATTTACATTACTTGTATCTTGTTATTAATAATCTATACGTATATATATGTATGCAGGTAAACATGAGTGTTACACCAAGTTACTACCTTGCCTTTCTCAATAATTTCTGTTTTGTTGTAATTACAATTAATTTACTGCATGAAATTTTTAATAAAAAACAACAAAGGAATGTGACTAAAGAGGTTGAATTTTTTAATAATAAGAAAGAAAGGGGAATCAATGTGACAATAAATTGTTATCAATAAAGATTGGAAAAGTAGAGAGATATCGTTATTAGTTAGGTGAGCCAAGTGTCCCAGTCATTCATTAAAAATCTTTCAGAAGAATCAGTTTCTTCTGTCTGTTGCTGTTCATTGTTTGCAGTATAGTCCGGCGAATTACTGTGATCAGCAGATGATGTGCGCCTTCGTGGTGCATAGTCCTTCCGCTGTGACTGATTCGGACGTCCAGTGGTGTGCTTCCACCACAGATCAATGCTTCTGTCTGGGTTGAACTGACTGAGTGGAATAGCATCAGTGTTCAGCATGAGCAGATCATCAAGGGCCTCATTACCAAGACAAGATCGCTTATCACACTTGATTGTTTTCAACGTAGAAAACACTCGCTCAAGCTTCCCATTGGAAATGGGAAGTGAGAACAGCAACTGTGCCAATGTCAAAATATTGGACCAACTACTACTTGAATCCGGAGCATGAAATAATCTCCACCAAACAGCTTGGTAGCTCATTGTGGAGAGAGAGATAAACTGGGAGGCATACGTCATTATTTCACGCATTTCTTTTGGTAGCTCTTTAATTTCTACTCCAGCTTCCTCTAATGGAACTTTAAATCTAACTCCTAATCTATCCACTGCCATCTCTGCAGGATTTTTGTGCTCTGACTCACAAGACAATTCACTTTCCTCTTGCAAAATCTTTTCCCAGCCTTGAGTTGCTAGTACTGATACGATGTCACGTGTGACTTCAAGACTTGACCATTCTAACCTTGATTTCAAGCATGTAGTGACAAGAGAGCAAAGTTGCGCATGTTCTGCAGTGAAATGATCCTTAGCTTCATTTAACTTTTTTAATGCCTGGCATTGATACATGTCTTCAGTACCAGTGCTGTTAATATTCTTGAGAACCATTGCATATGTAGGCCATTGATCCAAAGGCTTAGATCCAAGTTTTTTGACATCATTTAGTGTGTGAATTAAAGCAAGCATAGCACCTAAAACATCCGAGTGATCTAGTTGCATTGTTTTGGAAAAAAATTGCACATGGTGCAAGATCACAGTAAAATGCACAACCTAAAAGATATTTAGAATACAACCACTTGTTACAGTAGCCATGAAGTTTGGCACGGTCAGGAGCCTTCACTGACTGATCACTTGACAAAGCTACTAAGTGACTGATGTAAACACCAAACTTAAAAATCACACGTTTCATAGCACTGAGTTTGTGTGTTATCCATCTGGATCCACTGGCTCTCACAGGCTTTATCCCACCATCATCAAATGTTATGCACTGCTTAAGGTCATGCACTATTTCTAAAAGTTGCCGACATTTTTTTGGTGACTTCTCATAAATGTAATAAAGCCTAAGGATCATGTCATCAATTAGATCAAATGAAGTAGAGCGTAAAGCATCTTTTATAGCCAGTTCAATTCGATGAGCAAAACACCAATTCCAATAAACCCAAGGAAGTTTCTGTTCTACAATACCCCTGAGGCCACCAGCAGCGATATTACTCGATGCACCATCTGTACCCACTCCGATAAGAAATTTGCATTGATCAATAGTTACTTCTGATATCCCTATACTATTTAAAGTGCTTTGAAAACAGTCAAACAGACCCTGTCCAGTCACACTATGTGGTCTAGCTACAGCCATAAAATTCATTTCAGTGTGAATTTTTTCATCTACACCCTCAACATTGCACCAAACAACTAAAAAAAGTTCGTCATCAATGTTACCCTTGTCTGTAGTTCCATCCATAAGAACAAAAAAAACTTGGCCTGGGATAAATTTTCTCGTAAAGTTTCCCGCTTAGAGTGAGCAATGAAGTGACAAAAAGTCTTTCCTGCATTTTCATTCTATATGATGTTCCTAAGTTCACTCCATGTTTAGATTCCAAGTCACATAGGGCAGGATACTTTATAAATGCCAGTCGTTGAGTTGCCACAAAATACGCAATATCAAATTTTATTCTAAGCATCTGTTTGGTATCTTCAGACAGTTCACATAACATTTTAACTATTGGTGCATATGAACTAGGACCCAGACCGGACGCTATTGCCTGCTCTTTACGCAACAGTAACATTGCATGCTCATGCTGATCACTTTGGCTATGATCTTTTATGTTACTTGTTCTAACAGAATCAGCCCCTTTGAGCCACTTGTCACTGTAATTTCTGCGACCCACTATTTTATCCTCAAATTTCTTACACACCTTGCATCTCAGTTTAACAACATTCTTTCTTGTTCCAGAACAGGTAGTGTCACACTCCAGCCAAGACATCGTTTTGCACTCCTTGTCAAATTCTTTTTTCCACCGACAGAAAGTAGTATAGCTGACACACCGCTTTTTACTGGTAGTTTCGCTTTCTTCCTCGTTTGAAGAAGTGAGCGCAGAATATCTCCGTTTCATGTTGCTAATAGGACACCCAAGCAGGAGAGTTTCAAGTTAAAAATATTCACACCTAGCTGAGCTCAGGGCGCGAACAATTATCAAATTATGTAAGATCACTCCACCTCACGTGCACTATGCTGACGATGCAAAAAAGTGAAACCGTAATTTGTTTACTTCTTGTTTGTTATTGTGATAAGCGGAGTGCGTGCTAGCTTTTTGGGGAATGAGGTAAGCTGGGATAGGAGTGTAAGGTTTTAGTTAAGGTATATATAGATATGCAGCAGTTTGTTTTAGGTTGGCCGGTCACTAGGGCCAACTGTAAGGTTGTTTGTGTGGCCATTGTATTGAAATGCACGGAAAGTGACCGGTGGCCGACAGTTATTTCGAGCTCTGTTATTCCCACCACCAAATGGGGGAAATAAACTCTGAATATTGTGGCTAAGCCCATTAATCAAGCAAAAGGTCACCAGCAGCTACTTCAAATTCATAGTAATTAAATAATAATAATAACCTGTTAAAATCTTCTTGCTAACATCATCCCTTCCTCTGATCATTCTGTGCTTCCCAAATCTAGGAGGAGAGGGGGAGGGTTAAATGAACAATCTGGAATGAACAGATAAATATGATATCACAATTTTAAATGATTGACAGGTCTGCTTACACTTTCAACAAGTGGCAAAGGGTGGTGGGCGCAATTTGAAGGCAACGAAATGTAGAGGAAGACCTGCAGGGGAGACACCAAGAGCTGTAATAGATTACATTTGGTCTATAGCTCCAACAAGTCCACTACAGTATGACGACCTGCAGTTTCTTTCCTCACCTATGTTGAACAAGCTGCTCTGTCCACTCTGCCTCAAGGTAGCATTCTGGCCAGTAGAGCTCTCTTGCGACCACACAGTGTGTTCAAGTTGCTGCTGCCAAGTTATTCAAGCCTCATGCTCGCTGAAATGCCCTCTCTGTAGCGATCACACACTCAGTAGTCTAACAATTCATCCTCCTTCATCTCTCTTCATGTCATTGATGAATGACCAGGGTTTCATTTAGGGGGGGGGGCGAAAGGGGGCATTTGCCCCCCTTGGGTTCTAAATGCCCCCCCTTGGATTCTAAGTGCCCCCCACCCTTTTGAAAGAACCGATATTTATTAAGAGAAAAATGTAAACCAAATTAATAATAAACAATATTCACACAGCAATTCGTCTAGGTTTTTTGTTCCATACTGTAATAATGTCATTTAATTGTGTAGATGAGAGCGTCTCGGGTGTCTCCATGGCTATTTTCATCAAATAGGATAATTGTGATTGCCCAATTCGATTTCGAATTCGTGTTTTAATTAGTTTCATTTTGGAGAAGCTCCTTTCCACTGAAGCATTGCTGACAGGGATAGATAGACATATGTTTGCCAGGGTGCTAATGTTTGGAAAAATTTCACTAAGCATATCACTTGTGGTGAGCTCTTTCAACTGCAAGTGCAGGTTACCTTTCGGCTTCTTCGATAAGTAGCTTCGAAATGTTTTCCACTCCTCTCGGGTTTCGCGGGAAATAAGAGCTTCTTTGGTGTATTCATCTCCACCAGCAGTCTTAGCAGGCAGCTCTGCACCATAGTGAGCTAATAGTACATCTATGAAGTCGTCACCATATGTATGGAAGTCAGAAGAGTCAGCAGCTGGCACTTTCTTCGGATCAAAGATGCCAAATGAGGAGACAATATCTTGTGAAATAAATCTGCTGGATATGTTTGCCTTCAGCATCCTGATAAACGGTTCAGCCACTTGTCCTTGGAATGTAGCAATGCTTTCCGTGGTTAACGTGATGTCAGTGACTTCTTCGATCTCATTCTTTGCATCCATCAGTTCTAATACCCAGTTAGCAGCAGGTAACATGGCATCATCAAGTGTATTGAGAGTGGCATCAACAAAAGGGGTGATAGCTGTCAAGTCTATTCTCTCAGTCTGGAGAGCTCTGCTCAACTTCGCCACTTGTGGCAGAACATAATCAAGGAGGTATATGGCCACTAAAGTTGAGGGCCTACATAAGGCTTTACTGATACCTAGAGCTTCAGGTGCATGTGTCTGCTCATAGATATTGTTTAGAGCAGTCACAATTGCACTGTAGCTAGCTTTGACTGCCTTCACACAGCGTTCATGGGACAGCCAGCGAGTATCTGATGGTTTCACAACTTTCAGCTCAGGTAAGTCAAGCACCTGCTGTACTGCTTTGAGACTCTCAGCTCGCTTAGGAGAATAGTGGAAAAATTTCCAGAGGGTGGTGAATGTGATGTACACATGTTTTATCCCACTGGTAGCATTAGCTGCTTGAACGCATGCTAGCTGTAGCAAATGGCAATGGCAGTGTACGAAAAGTGCATGAGGTGAAATTTTCTTCAGGAGACTCTGCACACCATTGTGTTTCCCAGAGAAAGTAGCTGCTCCATCGAATCCCATACCCACCAGCTTGCTAATCTGTATGTTTTTTTCTTTCATGAATTCAACAAGGGCAGAATAAATAGTCTTTGCATCAGTAGCTTTCAATGGAACTATATCCAAGAAGTGCTCAACAGGTTGACCGTCCATGTTTACCCAGCGGAAGAAAATTGAAAGCTCTTCTGTGGTCGTCACATCAGTGCACTCATCTGCCATTATGCTGAAATGGGAAGCTTGGCGAAGCCGTTTCAGTAAACATTCTTCAGCCCATAAACCAACTGCCTCAACAAATTCAACAACAGCAACTTTAGATGTGTAGGTTGCATTTAATCTAGCTCTTTCAAGGAACCCCTTTAAATCTTCTGCACCACAACTTACGATTAGATCAATAAGTTCATCAAAATTTTTTGTGTGGGGAATGTGGCGACGAGCTAGAAAATGGGTGCAACGAATTAGAGCTTTAATGGCCATTCTGTTCTTCAACTTTTCCTCATCATTAATTTGTTGGAGTTGCTGAATGACTGACCCTTCTTGTAGTGCTGTAGCTGCAGCCATCTCTGCTTCACATGATAGGAGGTGAATATCACTCTTTGCATGAATTTTCATCTTCTCTATTGCCTTCTTCCAGTTCGTGAAAGGTTTTGAGATCCATGTTCCTCCTGTTCTTTGAAGAGAAATTCCACTCTTCCTGCAAACCTTACAAAAAGCTCCTTGGAAATTTTTATCAAACATCAGCCAAATGAAGCTCTCTTCCCATTTTTTGTTGTATTTTCGACTGCTTGCAGTGATTTTCTTGCTTTTCTCATGTGTAGTTAATCTTTCCTTTGCATGCTTCTCATGGACAATTAATCTTTTCTTGGCAGGACTTGGCTCCAAAAACTCAGTATCAGATTGATTGCTGTCAATTTTATCTTCTGTGTCACTGCTACTTGAGTGGCCAGGTGACTGTGAAGAGCTTGCACCACAGAAGAAAGAGCGAATATCCATTTGAGATTATCTTAAGCTGTCAGGGACTACGAGTGCTTAGAGTTCTGGTTCTGGAAGTTGTAGAATCTGTATAGATCAAAACTCAACAACTGCTACGGTGAGCTGAGGGCTGGCCTTTTTATAGCCAGCCAGCAACCGGAAGTGTGAATCAACGTGTGATAAACCTAAGGGGAGGTGAGAGTCAGAGTTGAATAGTGTGTGAAAAGCATCTAAATAGTGAATGTCACAGTTGACTGAAAATTGCTAGACGGTGGAGGTGAAAATGAGTAGCTGAATTAACTTGTCAGGATCTGACATATGCAGACCTCATTAGATAAGATTGTGTTTTTTTTAATGTAGGACATAGGCCTTCCAATAATTCTATTTCACTCCCATGGTGACCAGTGCCGCCCGCCCCCCTTACATTTTCAAAACTCTATTTTGCCCCCCCTTGCAAGAATGTCTGGATGAAACACTGGTGTGGCTAGTTCATGTGCAGTGGTAGAGGTGTGGCTAGTTCATGTGCCGGGTTGTATAGTGTGGCTATTTCCTGGGCCTGGTGGGTGTAGGTGTGCTAGTTCCTGTGCCGTGTAGAGGTGTGGCTCAGTTCAATGTGTCGGGTGTAGAGGTGTGGCTAGTTCATGTGCCTGGTGTAGAGGTGTGGCTAGTTCATGTGCCGGGTGTAGAGGTGTGGCTAGTTCCTGTGCCGGGTGTAGAGGTGTGGCTAGTTCCTGTGTCGGGTGTAGAGGTGTGGCTAGTTCCTGTGTCGGGTGTAGAGGTGTGGCTAGTTCCTGTGTCGGGTGTAGAGGTGTGGCTAGTTCATGTGTCGGGTGTAGAGGTGTGGCTAGTTCCTGTGTCGGGTGTAGAGGTGTGGCTAGTTCATGTGTCGGGTGTAGAGGTGTGGCTAGTTCCTGTGTCGGGTGTAGAGGTGTGGCTAGTTCCTGTGCCGGGTGTAGAGGTGTGGCTAGTTCATGTGCTGGGTGTAGAGGTGTGGCTAGTTCTGTGCTGGGTGTAGAGGTGTGGCTAGTTTCCTGGTGCCGGTGTAGAGAGTTTGGCTAGTTTAATCCTGTGGTCGGGTGAGAGGTGTGGCTAGTTTTTCATGTGAGTCTGGGTGTAGGAGTTGTGGCTATTTCCTCCTGTGTTTCGGGTGTGGATGTGTGGGCTAGTTTCCTGGTGTCCGGGTGTAAGAGGTGTGGCTGTTCCTGGTGTCGGGTGTAGAGTGTGGCCCTAGTTCCTCCTGTGCCGGTGTAGAGGTGTGGCTAGTTGCATGTGCCGGGTGTAAGGTGTGGCTAGTGTCCTGTGGTCGGGTGTTAGAGGGTGGCTAGTTCCTGTGCGCCGGGTGTAAGTGTGGCTAGTTGCCTGTTCGGGATGTAGAGGTGTGGCTAGGTTCCCCGTGTGTCGGGTGTTAGAAGGTGTGGCTAGTTCCGTGTGTCCGGGGGTTTAGAGGTGTGGCTAGTTCATGTTCGGGTTGTTGGGTGGTGCTAGTTTTCGCTTTGTTCCGGGTGTAGAGGTGTGGCTAGTTCCTGGTGCCGGGGTGTGGGTGGGGGGGTAGAGGTGTGGCTAGTTCCTGTGATCCGGGTGTAAGGTGTGTCTGCAGTCCCTGTGTCGGGTGTAAGGTGTGGGGGGGCTGAGGTGGTTGCCTGGTGGTGCCGGGTGGTGGGGGAGAGGGTGTGGTGGCTAGTGTCCTGTGTCGGGGTGGGGTGTGGTGAGGGTGTGGCGTATGTGTCCTTTGTGCCGGGTTAGAGGTGTGGCTAGTTCCGTATTGTCGGGTGTAGAGGTGTGGCTAGTTCCTGTGCCGGGTGTAGAGGTGTGGCTAGTTCCTGTGCCGGGTGTGGAGGTGTGGCTAGTTCACATGCAAATAAAGTTTAAGTTCACTTTTCATTACTTATTTTCAATTAAGATACTCCAACGGAATACAATGAGCATGATACAAAACAACAACAACAACAACAACAACAAAACAAACAGAAGAGGTGAAGGAGTGCTTGGTGACACTAAGTAGCTTATAATCCAGAACTTTTGCTTCATACATGTTTAAAATGAGGCACTTGCCACACCAGCCTTCTACGTACTTGTAGATTATACTGAAGACCCTTTACCGTAACAACTCAACGTACCCATAATATTGAAAACCCTTTACCACAACTATTATTAGCTGAATGTATATTGAAGGCTCTCTTGACTTCTTGATTTGTTCTTATTGCTTTGTAATTATCACGTCTTTTCTCACTCAAGGGTCAGAAGGCGCGTATAGCATCCCTTTACTTCCCGTTGGTGCCCCTGGTACTGAACCACGTCCCTCGATTGGATACTGGAACGGAGACGGTCATCAGCCCCATGCTGAATGCTGCATCCATGGCAACTTACAAGTCTGGTTCCCATGGTGAAGACACACCCCTCAGCATGTCTGGGTCCGTTCCAAATTCTGCTAGTGGAAGTGAGTGGGAAAAAAAAAGTTTTTTCTAGTTTTTCTATTTAAGTTTTGCTTGTGTTGCTGCAGCTTTGAAGAAAGAGAATAAAGAGAAAGAGAGAAGTTTAGACAGACAGCTCTTGGCGGGTCATGGCAGGCCAGCGACAGGGCAAGGACACACGTAAGTAACGATGTATGTACATACGTACGCAGGTGGACGAGTGGATATGGTATTTGTTACTCAGTACTCAATGTGTAAAATTTAGTCGTAACAGAAGTTTATTTCAGTTTCATTGACATACTGTAATGTACGCACATTAAAGTACGTGTCTCTGATGTTTTCTGACTCCTCCTCCCAGGAGGAAGCTGAGTGAAGCATCGTTAGAGCAAGCTGAGACCACCATCCTTAGTCTGGAGTCGACCTTCACTTCCAACGCCTGGGAGGCGGGGCTTGATGCCGCCATGCGGGAGATGGACAAGCTGTCCGTGGATGAGACCAGAGACCTGCTCATCGCGACTCTCTTTGTGCTCAAACATTTGGACACACGTGAGTGGGAGGAGTCTGTGGGTGTGGTGTAATCCGAACTATGAATCTGATTAGACTCACTGTACATGTGCTATACACAGATCCAGCTGCTTAATAATTGAGCATATCCGAAAGTTTCTTTGAAACATTGAGAATTATTCATCCTTTTTTTTTTTTTAAAGGATTCACGTTCTTGATGGTCAATATTATTTTTTGTCATAGTTACTACTTCTCCTGTTATTAGTCCAGGCTGTATCATTCGTACGTAACCTTGTGTTAGGATATTGGGATGGGGGAAAGGAGTATTGTTGAAGGAGATATCATTGACTTGTCTCCAGGTGTCCTTCACCACTGGTGGCAGGAGTGCATGGGTTCCAGTAACACGGCAACGCTGCTCCTGTACGAGGAGGTTCACACGTCTCAGTTTTCACAGCTCATGGACTTCTTTGACCTGATGGAGTGAGTGACTCCGCCCCATTTGCTCCGCCTACCTGTATTGCATGAATGTGCCTTGTGAGCTTAGAACGAGTTACCATTCAACTGAGTTTATTTTGTCAGAGATACTGTACCTACTGGGAGTTGGTCGTTTAAAATGAGTACACCTACAGTATGTAATTTTCAGTACCTACTTGGAGTTGATAGTTGAAGTACAGTACCAGTCAACGGAGTTTATTTGTTGATGATACTGTACCTATTGAAAATGATTGTACCGTACATTGAATGTTTCATTCAACTGAGTTTTTTTTAATCAGGGAAATCATACCACTTGGAAATTATTGTAAAGGAAATTTATATACTTTAATAGATAAGACTTTATATGACTGTATGCTTCCTTTTGTTGTTGTTGTTGTTGTTGTTATTGTTGTTGTTGTTACTGTTGTTGTTATTATTGTTGTTATTATTGTTGTTGTTGTTATTGTTGTTGTTGTTTAAACTCGTCTAGGAGTTGTCTGTATTGTTTCAAGTATCCTGGTCGCTCCATCGTGGCTCAGAAGCTCCAGAAGGACCTAGAGCAGCAGCAGATGGTAGTCATCAACCCGTCAGCCTCGTTGCCAGTGGGCAGAGACAAATTGACGAAGAAAGGTTCTCTGATAGTGATGGGTTCTCCCACCAGTTCCCTGCAGGTGACCAAGGCCAAGGCAGCTGCAAGGAGCAGCAGTAAGTCTGTCAGGAGAGCAATGATGACCATTTTTATAAAGTTTTTTTTTTTTTTTGCGTAAGAATTGGTGGGTTGTCAAAATAGTATTGGACATTTCTGATACAATGTTCTGTGTTTGTTTTGTGCTTGCTTGTGTTGGTTTGTAACAATTAAAGAGTGCTTGTATATCAATGATAGAAAATAGGATTGTGAAAGAAATACATTATTGTGTATTGCAACAAGAGGATGCATTCTCTTCAAAGGCAATTATGTACCTGTGCAATTATGGGAAGAAGATAGTTAAAAAAACACAGTATTTTATTTATTTATTTTTTATTACCATACTGTCCCTTGTGTAGCCCTTTCCACAATTATTTAGTACTACAATTCACACATATAAATATACGCACGTACATAGTTCATACTTGAAAGTCAAATTAAATAATAGTAGATACATACATACATAATGTAATGTGCCCAGTCATTCTCAGCTGAAATAATTATAATACAGTGTAATAGCAAATTTTCTCGTTAATTTACTATTTCATTACGTACTGTACATACAATTAAGCGTTTTATGAGCAAGTCTCATGCCTGGATATTACATACATGTATAAATTGGTACCAAAGCTGGACCATTGACTGATTAAATTCCTTATTTGTCTGATCGGCAGCGTTACCGGCGTCTGTGTCTCCGTCTCCCTCTTCCAACGCCGTGGCTATCTCGGAGAAGGCCAGAGAGGAGATGGAGGAGAAGCTGCAAGTCCAGGGAGCTCTGGCCAATGAAGTTGGTCTCGTTATACTCACACTGCTGGACCACTTCTCTGGCTACTTCAGGGTAAGGGACACACCCACACACACAATGACACACCCACACATATGGGCGCCATTGCCTAATTAAACATCACTTGTCTGTGTATTATCTTTCGTGTAACTATTTTTTGTTTTTGTTTTATTAGAAAGAACTCAGTCAAGAAGAAGGAGACAACATCCTTATGACTAAGGTGTGTTGTTGTTGTTGTTGTTGTTGTTGTTGTTAAAGTATATTTATTTGCAATTTGTGTTCCTGGTTTTCATTTTAGTTTTTTTCTCTGCTGGTGACCTTCCTTCAAGTGAATCAGTCGGTCACTCTGCAAACGCATGTCTTTGCTCTTCTTCGTTCTTTTATTTACAAAGTTAGTGGTTATTGTTGTTTTGTTGTTGTTGTTTTTTGGAGTTTTTTTTCATATGCATTTCATAAAAAAAATTTCTCTCCTTTTCAGTACCGTGATGCTCTATTTAAAGGAAGTGCAGAGTACTGTGGCATACTGTGTTATGAGGTTAGTCATGCTGTCGATCCTTACCATGTTTACATGTACATATAATGTGAAATATTCTGTAGCTACTGAACTACTTACTGTTGCTATGTTTCATAGATTCTTCAGCACTGCAACTCCAGGCTTCAGAGCACCAGAACAGAGGTGTGTGTGTGTGTGTACGTGTGTGCGCGCGTGTGTGAGTTACATCTGTACTATGTGTATGTTGCTTTAATGTGCTCACACACTTCACATTTCAATTGTTATAAGCTTTCTTGACCTCCCTCAGTTAAAAGGTCTAAATGTTGGGTATGACTAAAATACAATAAAAATTGACACATGAACAGCCTAGTGATTGTGACACTACCTTACCGAGTCTCTCAAGCATTACATTCATCTGTAAATACTGACAGGAGATATGATATTGTGTTTATGTTCACATTGTCCCATATGTACGTAAGTGTGTGTGTATGTGGTGTTTAGTATGTGTATGTGTGTTTGTTTTTGCGTAGGCTACCGTTCTCTTCTATTTGCTGATGAGGTATAATTATGAATATTTCAAAGGTAAAGGGTTCATCAGGACTAACCTGCAGGTAAGCCTGTAGTGCTATAGTGAACTCGCTGAACTCAATACTTCTTCCTTCTGTCCCTCCTTCTTCAGTCCACCATTGCCGTGTCGAAGCTCGTCTCCACTCTGATTTATCAAGGAGTCGGTGACGGCCACCTGCGAAGATCACTTGCTACCATAGCAACCTTCGTCTCCCAAGATACGAAAGTCCAGGTGAGATTTAATTGACGAGCAATGAATATTCATGTGGTTCAGGAAGATTAGAGTTTAAATGCTGCATCATCAAATGCAATTTTACTACTACTACTACTACTACTACTACTACTACTACTACTACTACTACTACTACTATTATTATTATTATTATTAACCCTCAGCATGCATGTGCGAGAGGGTTACAGTACTCAGTTTGTCTGTTGGTCAGTCAGTTAGTCATTATGTTACCCAACAACGGATCTCGAAGATAGCAGCCTCTCGAAGATTGGAATGTGCCGGAATTTTTTGTTTCGACTTTTTTTCTTCTTCAGAAAAGCTGGTTATTTTTATTTATTGATTTATTTTTGTTTCACAATCATAAGCTTTTGTTGGTAACACCCCCTATTGTCACGTCGTAATCACGTGAGCAAATAATTTCTTTGCTGCCTGCGTAGGTAAGGTCATCTACCTTTTCATTGCACGAGTTGCGTATCGACTTTCTTGAGCTACAAGTCAACTTGCAAGAGCTACATATTGGCATGTTCATATGATACTACTCCAAATTCTTTTAGTCTTTGTAATAGCTAGCTAGCGCAAGTAACGCTGAAGGTTCACACCCTTGGTGCTTCATTATTATTGTTATTATTGTTGTTATTGTTATTATTATTATTATTATTATTATTATTATTGGCGAGCGAGCGTAGCGAGCGAGACACTTACAGGGGTAACACAATCGAAAATCGGGGATGTCAGTTTATTTATTTATTTATTTATTTGTATATATGTATGGACGTACGTAAGGCATTTTTGTACTTTGACCCTCCGTTTTGTGTTGTCGGTTGTCGACCCCGTCCCAATTTGCCACTAAACAGAATCCTCTGGTTTATTATTATTATCGATCATTACCACCTACCCGTATCACCCCTAGACCTTGAATTGTTACCGTTTTTGAATTCTTTTGCCGTTTTGTTTGTTTTTTGTGCCGTTAAAACTTTTAAACTAGGACTTCCATTTCTATTTCGAGTTAGTGGCGGTGTAAGATCAATGCGCTCTTTGTCATGGTTATAAGCGTGCGCACAGTATTTACCTGAAAATACATTGTCCACTAGACTACTGCGAAGGTAAGTCTGTGTAGGTGCATGTCCAGCTGTGTCAAAGCATTGTGTGTTACAACCACTACTTAGCTAAAAAATATCACAAAGAAAACTTTTAAATAACTTGTATTGTTTTGTTGTTGTTTTTTTCCTTCAATTCAAGCAGTTGCAGAGAGTTGTTACTATGGCACTGAAATCCCTTTACCCTGTATGCTAAATTTAAAAACTGGACCTTATTTTCAGTAGCTTCAGTGTTAGAAGTCAATAAAAATAGTATAGTCTTTAGGCTCGCTCGCCATTTGTGCTCAAGCACACCACTAGTTTATTGTTATTATTATTATTGCTATTGTTATTATTATTTTTGTTATTATTATTGTTATTATTATTTTTGTTATTATTGCTATTGTTATTATTATTTTTGTTATTATTGTTATTGTTGTTATTATTATTATTATTGTTATTATTTTTGTTATTGTTATTATTGTTGTTATTATTTTTATTATTATTATCTCGGCCTTGTGGACCTTCTAGTGCAAGTGATGTGAACTGGTTTCACATCACTTGCACTAGAAGGCCCACAAGGTCGAGAATTTATGCTATTGAAATTGATATATCTCTGATAAAGTCTATACACCTGCGGGTCTTCTGCCTTGCATAGCTTGGCAACCTTTAAACCAATTATTGTTGTTATTATTATTGTCATTATTATTATTACTATTATTGTTATTATTGTTATTATTATTATTATTGTTATTATTGTTGTTATTAGTTATTATTATTATTATTATTATTATAGTCGACATCATTTCCTGCTGAAGTGAAGGAGCTGATGGTGAGGCTCAAGACAGTCCTAAGCTCCACCTCCCAGATGGTGGTAAGTACCACAAGCTAACCTGTCCTTCATTTGGTATTATTTAAATTAATTTATTTACTTGAGGGGATTGGAAAAAAGTGAGATCAAAAGTTCGTCATTATAGCTTTTATTTATTATTACTACTATTACTAATATTACTACTACTACTATTACTATTATTATTATTATTATTATTATTAAATTATTATTATTATTATTATTATTGTTATTAATTATTATTAATTATTATTATTATTATTATTATTATTATTATTATTAATTAGATCCACCAGAATGATCCGGAGAAGGTAGTAGACCTTCACTACAGTCTGGCCAAGTCTTACGGCAACTCTCCAGAGCTGCGGCAGACGTGGTTGGACAGCATGACTGCGCTCCACTTGAAGTACGGCAACTACTCAGAGGCCGCCCAGTGCTGCATCCACATCGCGGGGCTCGTGGCCGAGTACCTCAAAATAAAGCGTAAGGACAACAGCTTGGTGTTGTGTGTGTCGGTAGAGAAAACAACAACAACAACAACAACAACATTGGCACAAAGCTGTGATATGTGTTGTTTTGTAATTGCTGTTGTTGCGCCAATTAAGGATGGGGTTAATTTTTTTCAATTAAATTATTGACAGTTTTCTTCTTCACTCTCTTTTGTTGAAATCACCCGTATACACAGCAGGGTTGGGGTCTAATACTTTAAATAGTATTTAAATACAAATACAAATACTTTTGAATTGCATCACAATTACAGTAGGTAAAGCGTTGCATGGAAAATAGATTATACCTGACGAACATTAGTTCTTCAAAAGTTTTGTACTTTGAACAATATTAGTTAAGGTTAAAACATCTTTCCGGCTATGCTATAGAATCTTTGAAGTGGCACTAAAGATACAGGACTGCATAAATACACTGAACTATAGTGTTGCAAGTGTGGGGTGGTTGTAGGCGTGATTATGATTCAGAGGCTCAGTGGTTTTTCTCTATTACTTGACAGTGCTGGGTTGGGTTCACATTGAGCAACTTACCCTTTATTCATATACATTCAGTTAATTTAACTGCAGTTCTTCACAATAGGAGGTGGAGCTATTTAGTTTTTAATATAATATTATAGTTATGCCAGCATGGACCAAACAACACTTGATTCTCTTCCAGAACTAAACACTAGAATGAATCTGTCCAATAGAAATATGTTCAAGATCTTTTATTCTCTATTTTCTACTAATACAAAAACTTGCATTCTTACCTTATGATTTTTTCAACAGTATTTCAAATACAAATACCACTTTTTAAATCTTACAATACAAATACAAATACTCAAGTATTTGACCCCAACCGAACCCTGATACACAGTAATTAGAACATGTACAAAACAAAATGAGGCAATAGCACTGGTATCCATGGTGAATTTGCACATGGATTACAAAATGAAGTACAGCCAAACTCTGTCTTCATATTAGCTGTAATTATCTTGATGACTTCATTCCAATGACTTCATAAAGTTCCTTGCTTGTTTTCAAAGGTCCAATGAAGACTGGGAGTGGTTAACAAACTAGTTTTTATGCCAGACTAAAGGCTAATTGGCGATTGAGCGGAGCGAGCGAGACACTCTCAGGGGTAACACAATTGAAAATCGGAGATGTTAGTTTGTTTATATGTATGTGTGGACGTGCGCATGTCATTTTGTACTTTGACCCTCACGTATTTTGTATTCCCTCTGTGTTCGATCCTATCCCAAACTTCACTAAACAGAATCTTCTGGTTTAGCGACCATTACCCGTATCACCTTAGAAATTGAATTGTTTTGCGGGTGCAGTTAAAACTCAAAAACTTATGGGAGCTCCATTTTAGTGGCGGTAGTAAGTTAATATGCTATTTGTCATAGTTATAAGCCCTACTCAACATTATTTACTTGAAAATTCATTGTCCACTAGACTAACCACGCGTTACAACTACTACTATGATTATCACAAAGAGAAAGTTTAAATAACGCGACTGGATTTTTTTTTTTTTTTTTTTTTTTTTTTTTTTTTCATTCAAACAGTTGTGGGGAGTGGTTACTATGGCATTGAATGTCTTTAATATATGTACATAATTAAAAACTCGACTATTTTCTAGTAGCTTGAGTATAAGAAGTTAAAATTCATTTAACAATAGTGTAATTTTAAGCTCGCTCGCCATTTGTGCTCAAGCACACCACTAGCTAATACATATAAGAGTTATTGACTGTTTGGATTCGTTTGAAGAGCTACGGTATTTGTTAAAGCAGATTAATTCATCGTTCTCAAGTATTATATTCGGTTGTTATGTTAATTTACAATTCACCATTTCCTGTCTGTGTATCACTACAGAGACTTACCCGGCCGGCTGCTCTTGTTTCCAGCACATCTCTCCTAACGTGGCATTGGAGGAGAAGTCCATCAAAGAGGACCAGGAGACTGGAGATGAACAGACCTACAGTGAGGTAATTAATGTCTTTATCAGGGGGGGTACTTAATAAGGGGGGAATTCTCAATCCCTTCTGCCCCCCCCCCCCCCCCCCCCCCCCCCTGCTGTCCTCATCAGGTTACAAAAATTAGTGAATTTGAATGGAAAAAATGCAGATACGGATAATCACTGCTAGCTATCGGGTGGAGTATGTGAAAGTTTGCCATGTGAAAATACTAAAATCCATATAATAATACACTTCTCTGTCAGTAATGGCAGCAACTGTGTGTATTGATGAGTAACGTTGTGATCCATTAGATACTGGGAAAATGCAGCTGCTATCTGTTTGTACTACGTTTTTGTTTCATTTTTATTTCATTTTGCTTCATTTTTGTTGTGCAATTTCCTTTACCATTTTGGCTGGGTCATCTTTCTCTAAACCACGAATCTGAAGTCTACTAATACTCCAATTATTACGTTGTATATTTCTGCCTTTTATTCCTTTCTCTTCAGCGTAATCTCGTGGCATTACTGGAAACCAGCATCAATTACCTGGAGAAGGCTGAGAGATACGAGATGATGTCGGAGGTCCTGAAGCTGCTGCAGCCTTTCTACGAGAAGAACAAAGACTTCAAGCACATGGCGGAGATGTACGGCAAGCTGCATGAGGCCTTCAGGAAGGTGGTGGACATCATGGCCACGGGGAAGAGGTACCTGGGGACTTACTTCAGGATTGCTTTCTATGGAAAGGTAAACACTGGGTTGTGTTGTTTGTTTAGCGAGACTTTTAGCGAGACTGTGCATGTGCAAGTGTTGTGTAATAATATAGTGCATGGATCAGATTCTAGAAGAAAGCAGGAGTGAGGTCATCTTTATGGTTGCTTTAACTAATTTTGGATTCTGAGACTCTGTGTCTTTCTCCTCCCTCTTACGTAGCTAATTGTTTTCGGTTTCTGTTGTTGTTTATTGTTGTAGCTGTTGTAAGTGCATTTGTTGTTTCCCATCAGTTTAGAGTCTTAATTGTATTACAAGAAGTCTAAAAATTCCTTTTCAGTCTTCAAAATCTCTTGTTCTATCAACCCCCCCCCCCCCCCCCCCCCCCACCAATCTTCCCTCCACCCCCTAATTCCTCCTACTTTAAATTTTAAGTACTTCTCTAAACACGCTAGATAACCAGAGACTTTTTCCCTAATCTTCAAATGCAACAATTTTAAAGCTTAAAAAACAACAACAAAAAACAATTGATGCAAGTCAAGCATTGCAGTAGGTCTAATTTGACTCAATCAGGTTGTTTTTTTACAAAGATTCTGTTCTTTGATATTAACTTATTTTTATAATCAGTTAAAAATAGTGATAGTGTATTGTTAGAACTGGCTGAAGTAGTAAAACAAATTGATTTATTCAAACAATATTTCTGCCTTTGCTTTATTGGTTCAGCCGTTTGGAGAAGATCATGAGAAACAGTTTGTGTACAAGGAGCCCCGAGTGACCACGCTGGCTGAGATAACTCTGAGGCTTCAGAAGCTCTTCATGAGGAAGTTTCAAGCAAAGGACATCGTCCACATCATCCACGAATCTGGAAAGGTAACTATAGTAACAACAGCTTACATCACTGTATAATGCAGGGAGTTAAGATATTTGTATTTCTCTTTGAAGTGGCACATGTACTTCCTTTTTCACTATTGTTGTAGTTTCAGTGTGGTGTTGGGTACTACTGTAGTGTTTGTTATTATGTAGAGCTAGTATGAATATCCAGGGATCCGAGTGACTGGACTGGTGGGTGTTTGGGTTGATGACTCAAGTAAATTTGGTTGCAATAGTTAATTTGGTTTTACATGAAGTTTAGTTCACTGGAGTCCCCACAACCCTAGTATGTATTTTAGGAGAACCATTTTAGAACAGCTACTGACAGATGTATGCAATTCTGTGTCGCTATCTGTAATCACTAATTATCCAGTTAATAACTGGGTAGTGGGCAGGATATCCTGATACATAGTAGCTTTAAGTTATCCCAACTAGTTATATATATGTATGTATATGACTAGCTTCGTAGTCTAACTGAACTCTTGAAGCTTGTGCATGTGGTGTGGTGAGTTAGTTTCTAAACCCCATCTTATTATGTTTCAAGGATAGAAGGTCTTTTTTTTTTTTACTAATGAGTAATGCTATTAACTTTTACAATTGCACGGTCTGATTTTTAATATCAAAGTCTGTACTTACATATCAATACTCTATTCATATTTTTGTCGCCGTTGTGTCTGCGCAGGTGAACGTGAGTGCCCTCAACCTCGAGCATGCTCACATCCAGATCACTCATGTGGAGCCGTACTTCACTCCCACAGACCTGGACGAACGCAAGACCAAGTTTGAACGGGAGAATAACATCTCCAAGTTTGTGTTTGAGACGCCCTTTACCCAGGACGGCAAGGCTCACGGAGATGTGACCAAGCAATGCACGAGGAAGACCATCCTTACCAGTAAGGAAGAAGAGAAAGATGGTTGGGTTTCTTGTTTATATATTATATATAATATATATATATAATATAGATATAATAGCACTGAAAACTGTGGCTCTCTTTGTAGTTAATTTCCAGTAGCTCTAATGGTTGCTAAGAACTATGTATATATAATCTTTTCCCTCCAATACTACTGGATATGTATTAGATTTATAGTACTTGACTACAGGCACGATTGCTCAGGTAAAGGGTTGTAAATGTATATACACACAGGTACTGTATGTGTGTTGTGCTGATTTGGTCAATAAAAGTATTTTCTCTCTCTCTCTCTCTCCTTCTTAGCTTCACACTGGTTCCCGTATGTCAAGAAAAGAATTCCGATCATCGATCAACAACAGTTTGAACTATCACCTATTCAAGTGAGCACCTGCTTTGTAAATGTAATGAATGAATGAACGAACGAATGACTGTAAGGAGAATGAACGAATACATGTATGATGTAGAAATGAATCATTGTAAGAGTGAATGAATGCAAGAACAAGTGACTGTAAGAATGGATGTATGAATGAATGAATGAATGACTATAAGAATGAATGTATGATGAATGAATGAATGACTATAAGAATGAATATATGAATGAATGAATGACTAAGAACGGATGTATGAATGAATGAATGTATGAATGACTGTAAGAATGTACGAATGAATGTCCAATGATTTGTTAATTGAGATATTGTGGTATTTATATCTCTTTGCTGTTTCGATCTTCAGGTAGCCATTGAAGCTATGGACAAAAAGACAAAGGACATTGCGGCAGTGGTGAAGATGGACCCACCAGATGTGAAGCGTCTGCAGCTACTCTTGGCTGGCAGCATCAGTACACAGGTAAACCAAGGCATACAGGAGTACATCTGCTTCTTCAAGGAAGCGTCCAGAGTGCCTTCAGACCACATCCTTCAACTCAAACATATGTATAGGTGAGATGTGTATGTATGTGTGTATGTAAGTGTGTATGTATGTGTGTATATATGTACATATGTATATATGTACATATGTATATATGTATGTATGTATGTGTGTATGTATGTGTGTATGTATGTGTGTATGTATGTATGTGTATATCAGTGTGTATGTATGTATGTACAATTTAGTCAATTTAGTCAAATTTTAAATCAAGAGCCTATTCATGTGAACTAGGAGGAAATGAAGATGTAAAATGTATTTTCTGGAGGATTTTTGGTTAAGTATTGTAGTCAACACTTTACTAATATTGTCACTATTTGCCTGTGAATCCATTGAACTACAGGACATTCCTGCAAGTGTGCCAAGAAGCTCTAGAGCTCAATGGACGTCTGATTTCGACCGACCAGCTTTTGTATCAAGATGACTTGAAGACTAAGTTCCACCAGATGGAGCAGTCTCTGTCATCCCACCTGGATACCAGTGCCGAGAAGGTGGGTGTGATAATGTCAGACATGAGGAATTGAGTTCTAGTTAGTTCTGAGCCATAAGATGATTGGCTGGCTCTTGACCTCCACTGGTAACAACACTGCACTATATATATATAGTACTTATTACATGAGTCAGAGTTGATATGGCGAAGAGCAGCCAGTACAGTCAATAATTTCAGGAAGTGTGTGGGCATGATTTTGGTGAACTACTGTGAAATTTAGTTTGTGTTTTTGTTAATAACATAGGAACGTGCTAAATCTCCCACTCATAGTGAAGGTTTCAACAGCAAGCGTCGTAGCACACGTGTCGATCCTCATCGCATGTCAGCCATTTTATTCCATTCCATTAGCAGCAACAAGTAGTACGTCCATCCGTCTGTCACGTAGTATACGATAAGTAGATGATGTCATTTTCAATATCCAATTCAAGAACTGTTAACACAACGACGTATTTTGTTATAATAATATTTCCATCTTTTGTTGTTGTTTTTTGTATGATTCTGCAATGAACTCTTTTCCCTTATATATATATATTTGTGAATCACTTAACATTAAGTATCTTGAAAGTAATTAAGAATTCTTGTGTAAGTAGATACTTAGAGAAATAAAAATGTCCTCTTAAAGAAACACCTAACGCTTATCAATAACGGTATCTATTGCTAGAAATAATGGAAAATATTTAATAGGAACTTTTAAAAATGGTGCACACACATGCAAATATGATGGAGAAGAATTTTCCATCCTTAGGCGTAAAATCCTGGTAACAGTAACTATGTAAATAAAATCTACAGTCAGCACTTGCCCATGGACGTGGGAGCTTGTCATGTTTCCCCTAACAATGAGAGCAGATAATGATGTGATTATTAGATTGTTACCTTTTCGTAGTATAAAATGGAGGTTATTAAGTTATCAAGTTTTAAACATGCCACGATATTAGTGGACAGCTTTGGCTATGTCTTGAAATTGATAAGTTATTTTTAAGATGAAGTGTCCACATACATACATGCTTCATACGGTTACTGGTTTTGTTTGATTTATTAAGGGTGTTTAAAGATCCATGATATATAAACACACACCAATGATTCTCGCTGTGAACATGAAATGTACTAAATGGAATTATTACAGAGATAAAAATGAGCAATGTCTGTCACACAAGAATAGACCACTGAATAACCTGCTCCAGTGATCTTTACAAAAAAAAAGAAGAAAAAAGTTCCACTTGTGCCCCTGGCTCTACCAGAAATGTGATTAAAAAACAACAAACAATATTTACAAAACAACAACAACAATAATAACCACATCATAATGTTAGCTACTTTGTCGATAATGCCTCAGGGTAAAAGACAACACGAGGTGACCCCTACTAATTAGATTCTCATCCATCAGCATGTCGTGAGACAGAATGCTTGGGAATGATGCCACGCAGAGCTTGCTGTTCCCTTCAGGAGATTTTCTACCAGTTCTGGTAGTTTCGGCACGTAAGACCTGCGTTTCTGAGTGGGTGTGGCATATAGGTGTGTTTGATCTGTCGGTGGTTACTGGCTTGTGCATCATAGTGGAATGGGCGTAGAGGTGCTGGGGAAATCCCTGGGACTTCCTCTTGCTCTCAGTGACCTGTAGCTGCACAAGATAATAGTTCAGACTCAATTCTCCTGACTCCATCTGGGAACCTGGGGGAAAAGGTGAGAAAGGAGGTTTTAACAATAACATTGAAAACAATAATAATTAATAATAACAAAATGCTGTAGTGTGTCGAGCCTACACTTGTTTGCACCCAGTGTATATTGTATTTTACACCTAGAGTCATCACGTCAGTAATAATCAATAACAATAATAAAAAGCATATTGCTATAATTGAAGTGTGCACCAGTTCCAAGAATGGCTAGTCAGTTATATTATGATACTATACCCATCATCCAAACAAACTCTAAATTTATGGCAGCCATGTACATATATGGAACGAAAACCAAACACTTATTAATATTCTGCAATTCATTTGTTTTCCCTATGATTCATGTTGGTCTATAGACATTCTCTACTCTCAACAGATTGTAACAACTGACACCCTCTACCGGTTCTTGTTAGTGTTACAACGGACTAATAGCTGGCACTAACCGAAAAACCTTGTGTATGGTTTCAAGCCAGTATTGGTAAAATTAGAATGTGCTGGTGTGTATGGTTTCAAGCCAGTATTGGTAAAATTAGAATGTGCTGGTGTGTATGGTTTCAAGCCAGTATTGGTAAAATTAGAATGTGCTGGTGTGTATGGTTTCAAGCCAGTATTGGTAAAATTAGAATGTGCTATATATCTCCTGTAAATACCATAGTGCTGTAGATTCATCAGAAAAAGCATGCTCACACAAAAAAAAAACAAAAAAAAAAACAAAAAAAAAACAAAAAACAAAAAAAGAAATAAAAGAAAACCTTGCTAATATTCTATTTATTATACTCGGCTTTTTTCCTTCAGATAAGTATGTCAATAAATGATTGTTTACACTAATGATGTTTTATTCAGAATGCAAGTCAACTCATTAAGGGAGCGGCTATGCAAAGTAGTACTCTAATTCAGTCCTGTTTCAGTATCGTGCCCGCCTAATACCCGGGTAACTTTCCCTTGTTCCATAGACGCAAAATAATACTCTATTGTTCTAGCTTCATTATTGTGCCTGCCTAACACCCGGGTAAGTCATCGTGCCTAATTGCCGTCCTACCTTATCACTATTAGCAAAGAGTTGCTATGAAAACAACAGCAGGAAACTCCCACATTGACATAACAACCATATGCACACAAACAAACTTTCAGTTTCTCTATGACGTGAGGAAATTTGAAAAATAAATCACAAGCATTTCAAAGAGCTTCTACAATCAGCATAACTGTCCTGTCAATGGATAAAGAGTTAGCTAGGGTGAAGACTGTTTCTAAACTATGGTCTTAGCAAGGTGAATTACTGTCATTGATTTCTTCCAATATTGTATAATTAAGAAAATGAAAAGAGGGAGAGAAAGAATGATTTTTCTGGCTACTAAACTAAAAAGAGGGAGAGAGAGATTAATTTCACCAGCTGGCTAAGTTTGCTAAAAGTTCGGAATTAATCATCGAGAGCTGACTTGAGGAGAGAGAAGTTTTAAGTGATATCAATTTGGCATGCTCACATGAATTATTTTCTCAGTTTCTGCAGCTGAATGTGCTGTTTATAGAAGACAAAAAACCTTACAATAACATCTGAGTGCCAGAAATAGTTGGTAAACATGATTATGGCTTCAACGTGCCCAAATGCAGAGAGAGAGAGACTGAATGCACATCCTTATTTAATTATAAACATCCTCTTTACTACAACTTGAACCAACACGGTCAACAATACACACCTCCTGCATTCTACAACCTGCTCTTCTTTGATGACTCAATGTGACGCAACCACATTCAAATGTTAAATTTCAATCTAATTAGCATGATTCCTATATTTGGGAATAGGATGTCACGCCATTGCATGTTTATTTATAATATACTAGCGATGATTGCAGCAAGTGTATGCAGTAGCAGTGTCTGCCACGAAGACCTTTCAAATAAGATCTGAAAGTTTCAGATGTTATATGCTTGGGGGAATTAGTAGGTACCACTTGAGTGGCTCTGGTATCACATGTTCCCACCACAATTAACATATCTTTTCCATAAACAGCTGTGTCTTTAAAAGGCCAATTGTACTTAATCAAATGCAAAATAGAAGTGTGTGATTACATTCATTATAGTAATGATCTTTGATAATGTATTTATAGTTATTCTTCCAGCTACATTATTTAAAACATACCTTGTTCAATATAGAGTTTAGCCGACAGCCAGTGATTATCCAGAGGGTTGATCTCCAGAAGAAACGTGCATTTAGGAAGATGGCAATGAAATGGCGGGCATGTCAGTAATTTATACCTTTTACTGTCCACAGTGTCTCTCAGAGGCTTGATCAGAAGTTTCATACGTTCTTGTAGAAGGGGAAAGGATTCTGTTGGGCAAAAAACAACAACAACAACAGAATACAGAGATATAATATAATTAAATAGAGTTAATGAATGATGATCACTTTATGTCATGATAATATAATTTCAGTGTATGCATATTATTAGCATCAGAATTAACGGTCCAAATGCAACAGGTGGTACGCCAATAACAGCATAATTTCAATGCATGAATTTGTTTAATATCGAGCAGATGCAAGCTTTAGCTATGTCAGCAAAAGTTGACTGCCTATTTTGTCCAATTCTATGCTAGCGTAATCTTCTCATGCCTCCTACACATTCCAAATTCACAGCTGGAGGATAATGAGTACTCTATTGTCATGAATAACATTTTATCATTTAACATAAAATAAAGTCCAAATGCAAAGATTTTATACGTAGCCAGTGACTCAAACAATCTTATCACCATACCACCACTCAAAAGGTAAAAATAATTCTAAAATTTAAGTAAATTGATTGAATGGTAATCTAGTCAGCGGGGGTTAAATAAAAGTGTAATTTTCATTATAAAACGAGGTGGTGCATTTGAAAAGCACTTTAAGTAGATTCAATGCTGTATACTCTGTTGAAAAAAAAATTGGTGATGACTGCTACGGGTCCTATGCTTGTGCTTCTACTCCTGAAAGTTGACATAAGCTATCGGTAATTTCCCTGGGAAAAAAATGAGGCGCCCATTTAAGGATTGTAATAAGAACTGGTTGGCTGGTAGTAAACACAGCCCTCACTTGACATTCCATTTCCTTCTATCTAAACAAAATGCAAGTTTCAAGGTCAAGACTTCAGTGGCAGAGTGATAACTATTGTTATTACTATTATGCAACTGGGACACCTACATGGAGCAGTGGAACACTTTCAAGGTCGGTTGATGGCCACTACAACAATAGTTACACAAAAATGATTTCTGCCTTATTACTGAATCTCTAAACAATATTTATTATTTAAAATAATATCTATTTATGTGAATAAGAAACAAAAAGTCAATTGCATGTTCATCCATCATTCAATTTTTTCGAACCCTTGCTTTAAATGCAGAGTATATTCTCCGCATAAAAAGTTATTAACAATGCAAAGCAATGTCCTTTGTACAGTTAATATAAGTACTAATATTGTTTATCTTGACTAATTTATCCTCACCTTGTAGTGACTGAATGGGCCTCAAAATGTCGGAGTACGGTTCCGTGTATATACCATCTTCATCATCAGTAGAAATGCTGCGATCACTGCAGCCAGACTTCAAGGTAGAACTCTTCTGAACGTGGCTGTGCATGTGTCTAGGAGAGAAGTGAAGGAACGAGCTCTCTGCTGCTTCATCTACTCTGACATCTTCTGAATGCACTGAGGAGGAGTCGCACTGAACAGGCCTTGCAGAAGTGAGGGAGGTGGAGGGAGGCTGGAAGGTTACATACAAATCTTCTGCTTGTTCTTGGATAGGTTCTGTTGATGGTATAGGTGGAAGAATGCGATGCTGAATGGGAACCAGATCTTTGTATTTGTCTGATAAAGTAAGTAGGGTGCTATTTTTAAAGTTTGATGAAAATTATCACAGCCTTACCTACAAAAATCTCTACTTTTTCTTTTTTCTCATGAAACTCCAAAAGCCCCATCAGCTTAGCCAACTTCAAAGGCTTGTCAGAAGAAAAAAGTTTTTTTTTTTGCATTAAAGCCTCCAAAATTTTCAAAGCACTGTGACCATGTTTTTCCTTGAAAGCCATTGTTAACTGCTTCTGAAAAATGAAACAAAGTTTAGTGGTTTCGTCCTGAGTGAAATCCTCAGCTAGGCTGGACACCATGTTGTTGAAGTGGATGTCGTAGAGATCCCTAGGACTGCCCAGCCACTGAAGATTATCACGCTCGTCCATATCAGCTGCGAAGTTAGCTAAGAAATAAGTGACGCATTCCTCGACCTTTTTATTCCAGCGAAGTACCAATCGAGTTGCCGGGATTCTCCCGGGCCCCTCCAATTGCGCAGTAGTGATGATATGAGGTTGTGCATGTCCGCTGGCGGGAGAGTGGGTTTTGGTTGTAAAAAGTGCAAAAGTAAATAAATAATTTCTCCACTCGAAACATGTTTTAATATAGATGAGCCATTATCATCACCCTATAGCCCTTACTTGTTATTGGATTAGACTAGGTGAAAGAATGCTTTTCTAAATTGAAAATGTCTAAAAGAGCAGGGATTACTTTCAGCTCTAAAATGAATATTGTCTCATTCTTACCTACAAAAAGTCTAAGACTTTTTTTTATCTCCTACACAACTCCAAGTATCTGAGTTTTTGCATAAAAATATAGCTAAACCTTCCACAGTGTTACATAGTAAAATCATATTGAGTGCCTTTAGACTAAACAAATAAACAGTGGTGAAGGCTAGTGGCAAAACAGAGTTGTATGAAACGACTCTAAAGTCTAAACTATAATTGTTACCACTCAAACAACATAATCCTACGACATGGTTACAAAACCTATACTTAATTAACCTGAAGGAGTTAGTCAGCACATTCCCAAGACAATTAGCTAGGTTTCCCTTCCTAGACGAAACCCCAGGACTTCAGATAAAACACATGAAACATACAATAACAATCCCATCATCAGTGCCAAACAACAACAACAGAAAACACTCCATGCTAGCTGGGTAGTGTGAGTATAGCCAGTCATGTGTCACCAGCTTCACTGTCTTCAGACTCGGCTTGTTGTCTCCCCACAATGGCCACAGTAATTGTGATATAGCTACACTTGAAGCTGTCCACCAGCGAATGCGCCAGAAACTGCTGAACCAGCCGAATGCCTCTCCTCTCGAGGGACCGCCTAATTGGACGCACCATTGGCATCTTCGCGTCGGAGTGTGGATCAATGACATTAACCACAATCTCCAAGTTGGGCAAAGTACCAGACTTTGGTTCTTCCAGACACTGGATCATCAGGGTCATGTGACTTCCAGTGTCTTCACCCAGTCCATGCGGATACAATGCTACACGGAGTGGGCGCTTAGACAAGTCGTAAAACTCCTCGCTCTCTATCTTGCTTTCCAGTTGGCTGATAAGATTGTTCAACTTCTTGACTTTTAGATTCCACACAAGTATCCCATGCTTGTTGATTTTCTTGTCTTCTTTCCTGCTTTTCAGTCGAGTTCTGGTTGTGAAATTTGGTAAAGGGTGGGTGGAAGCCACAGGCACTGTAGTGGAAGCCACAGGCACTGAATTAGACACAGCTGAGAAATTAAGGGGTTGCTTTTGTTGATGAGCTGCGTTAGATGGATGTAGCATCGGTGACAGCTGCATTGGATGCATGGAGTCTGGACGAGGGGCAGAAAATGAATTTTTGTGCTTTAAGCTACTTCTCTTGAGTTTCTTTCTTCCATCGCTCAAGACAGCAGCTAAAAGTGGACATAAAACACATATAGAAAATAATATAACTCAATAACATTCACAGGGCAAAACCTTGAATTTCTTGTTGTCATGCTTATAGGAAATTTCACGTTTCTCCACTTTTCTGATAGAGAATAGGGCTAAATGTCCTATAGTGCAGGGCATTTAGCCCTCTCCTAGGTGGTGAAAGTATTAAATGTCCTAAATATGTGACTACAGGAAATTCAAGTTTTTGCCCCGTGATTAATTCTGAGATGATAATAAAAATAACTTTTTGCTGACCTGGCTCATTCTGAATTGAGTCGAGCTGTTGATCTCTCTCTGTTGCTACTGCTGCAGACTCTGACCCCAAGCTGGACACACGAGATAAATTGGTGGTGTAGGAGCTGCTGTGGCTGATGGGTTGTCTTCTTGTCTCTCCCAAACTCTCAGAAAACTGCTGCAAGTAACACATCAACCTTTTAGCAGTGGATATAGACTTGTTTAGCAACTTCTGGTCACTCTCTTTGGATGGTGTAGATTCACGGGGTACAGAACTACTTGCTTCACTTGATAAATACTCGATCTGTTTAACAAGTGATTGCGCACCCATCAAGACCAAATGAATGCTACCTGGAGAGACAGGACCGTGACACCTGGGCTGAAACTCTGTTGGTGAATTAGAATTAGCATTTACACCATCAATTGCTGTCGCTTCCCCTTTTAAAAATTGATGGAGGTCTGGTCTGCTCATGGTCTTCAGCTCGTCTGCTTCTCCACTTTCCTGGATGCAGCCCTCTACAGCTATAGACCCGAGTGATGTACTATGGCAAAACTGTGGTGATGTAGATGATGACATGCCGCTGTAAATGATGTTAGAGGATGGGCGTGGCTTCGGATAGGAAGTTGGATGTTTTTCTGACTCTTGGGGATGAGTGAGGCGTCGCATTCGTTCATGACTGACACCTTCTTCATACTTCAGTTCTGAAAAAAAGTGATAGATTATTAAAGTAGCTAAGAATCTATTTATTGATTATTCTAGTGGAGTTTTTGTATTTACAGCCAAGTTTTTCCTCACTCCTTTCATTTGATGGGTAATCTACTTCCTTAGTATTCCAAGTTATTAAAATAAAATTAAATACACTAGCTATTAGCTATCCGTCATATTGTGGCACTAGCAAACTGCATCTTTTAATCCAACGAGTATAAAAAAGAACTCAAAAGCACGCCGTTTTTACTTCCTTGTCTACCAATCAAATTGATCCATTATTCTGGAAGCTCTCAGTTCATAGCTTGTGAGGCCAATTTTTCAGAAGATGCTACTATGCAACCTGTCACTACCTCTTACACTTAGCTAACTGTTATTATAGATAGCAATATAAGATTAATCATTGAATACTGCACAATATACAGATTAGTGATTGTGAGAGAAGTCCCTCACCCTCATCAAACTCCTCTCACACAAGGAGTCGAGAACTGCTTAATCATAACTTAATCAACTTAATCACTTAATTGGTGGAGTGGCCTTGATTGGTGTTCTCTTGCTGTTTTCTAATCTTACCAGTAACAGCGTTTGGCTTTTAGTGATTTCTATGTCATGCACATCATGATACTGGGCACGTGCAGAGTTTTCTATATTGTGGCTTTGCACATGTCCAGGGAGCGAGTCTGCATTCATTAGTTTAAGTTAACCTTAGGCAACCTGGTGCAACAAACACTTTGTTGCCTCCACTGTTAGTTGGTGGAAAACCACCCATTCCAGTCACAGTGATATTCCCGCAGTATCCAATGATTAGTCAATTTATTGTGTACTGGTCATGCGCGAATGGCATAGAAACCGAATGGCTAATGTAATGGATGCTTCCAAGAAGTCTTTCGACTTTTTTATTCTGATGAAGTCATTGAAAATCTTTTCTCTAATATTCAAGGTGGAGTAGAAAGGGAATGTGAAAGGCAAGAAGTACCGCTATCTTGTAGCATTGAGAGTGAACAATCAGTTAGTCTTGACGATGAGGAATTACGGAAGTTTTTAGAAGAGCAAAAAAAAAAAAAAACTGAATAAAACATTACCCGACTTGAGAACGTGGTTGCTAGCGAGGAATTACGGAAGTTTTTAGAAGAGCAAAAAAACTGGCGAAAAATTGAAAATATTTCACCCAAAGAGTTAGACAGACTTCTCGCGGAGTACAAGGAGCACTCTCATAGCTAGTAATAAAAAGTCTCTGTATTCTTATGAAGCTATTGTATTTAACCAAATTAATGTAATTGGCGCAGAATAGTATTATAGAATTAGCAGATCCTCAGGGGACGCAATAAGCGTAAAAACGTAGCTTAGGGGGATGCAATAACCCAACGCAATAACTCCAGACTTCCCCCTTACTGCAGAATATTGCGGGCACACGATACTTTCCAATACAATACATTTTCTATTTAAAGGCACTCAATAGGCTGATTCAGTACATTATATATTTTATATTTTTACAAGAACAAGATACATTGCATATAATTTACAAAATAATTGACAACTTCCCCCCCGTAGAATGTCTCTCTACAAGATACATTGTATTGGCAACTGATATAGTAACCTTGTTCCCACGATGAGGAATTACTGGAAGTTTTTAGAAGAGCAAAAAAAACTGTAATACTCCAAATAAAACATTACCCGACTTGAGAACGTGGTAGCTATTGTTCGTGCAGGGAAAAAAATGTCTCTCTACAAGATACATAGTATTGGCAACTGATAAAGTAACCTTGTTCCCACTGGTATCTTGATGAACAGCAAGTGGTGTGGATAGCTTGAGGACTAGCCTTGTATTGAAAAAAAAAAATGCTCAAGTAGTCGTTAGTAGGTTTATGCATAATGGCACACTCTTTTAAAGATTGTCACCAGATAAGTTTAATGTATTACGTGAATCATAGGAAATACACTATGTGGTGGAGCCAACCACATTCCCTGAAGACAAACACTTTTTTAACTATATATTATTTTATTACTTTCTCTGTGTTACTTAACTCCTTTACTTCTAATTTTTTGTTGTCACACATGCACACACTTGTGCATCATTTAGAATAGCCATACAATTCATACGCCCCAGTGTGTACATATGCAAGAACAAATGGAGTGCTGTAGAATCTGGTGGCAGTGTTCTGAGCATCTCAGTATCAGATGATCCATCACACACCACAATTATTGCAGCATAGGATGTACTTTCTTTGCCAACCCTCCGCGCACATGTGTGTGAGGGTTACAGTAGTCACTTTTTTATACTAGCAGAGCTATTATTATTATTATTATTATTATTATTATTATTATTTGGTTTGAAATGCTATAAGTTTGAGATGATATAAGTCCAGTATTGGTCAGGCCAGACAAAATCTTACTACCACCATCTGTAGTTATAGTATTAAATCAAATTTTCCCATAACGTTTACTTTGAGTATATTTTAGTGCCAAGCCCTCTAACATTCTCATTCGTTGTTTAGATGGAAAAACTGCTTAGTCAGAACAACAAAAATAACATACAACAAAAATGTACAGTTAATCTCTGAATCAGAAATGTAATTAAAGAAAGTAATGCCAAATATAGACTTCAGTGTTAAATAGCTTCGGGACAGCTATATTTTGTTGTTATCATTATTATTATTTATTGTTACTTTCATTATTATGAACTCTCATTATTGTATATATCGGATTTGAATTGTCAACTTGGATGATAAAAAACAAAAACAACAACAGCAACAAAAAAAACAACAACCCAAACCACAGCCTAATATATGAATTTAATTAGCACATCGAACCAAAAGAATGCATAGAAGCAAAAATGCTACTATTTTAGAGGGACTTCCAGGTACAGCTGGGACTTTGACTGAACACTTACTGACAAAATCCTTCACAGTGGTGCACAAGTCTTCCCTCTGTATAGTCTTCAGCGCCTCGGTTAGGCCCCGTAAGTTATCAGGGGCGAACACTCCCTTCCCCTCCATCGCTATTAGCACCCGCAGGGCGTAAGACGGGTCGTGGCTCGGGCCGATCTCGAAGTACCAGCTCGGCAGCGCATACAAGTTAGCGAGGCGAAGGGCATTCTCCTTGTGAAGTCTCGTAGATATACCATCCAGGAGCTTTCTGTAGTCGAAATAAGGGTTCCCCACGGAGTTGTCGAACTCACCCATTCGCCTCTTTTGTAAGAACCTTACCAAGTACTAATAATAATGGCTAATCAACTGATAAGACTACAAAACATTATACTACAAAACATTATTACAATGTTGTTTTCATAACTGCCATAGCGAATGTGATTTTGACCTCTGTTACAAGGGGATCCCCCTTAATGAAACTATTTTAGGAATTTCCTCCAAGAACAACAACAAAAAAAGTGACTAAATTAAGAGAAATAACATTTATTTAAGGATGTGTGAGTATGTTATTTTCCATTCCAAATATCTCGTGATTGTATTTGCCATTGAATATGGGAAGACAGTGTCTGGACTTCAAGTTCTCTTCATTAACGGCTCCCTCCTTCTCTGTGCCACCATGGACAACGATTGGCCCATTAACAACTGTGGCAAAGTTCACTAATTTATCTCCACCCAGCAGATTCCTGATCATCTTGTCCAGATCTCCATAAAGCCGCTCGGTGAGGATTAACTTCGCTTCTTGAGCATTATTCTTTATAGAACTGCAAAATCAACAAAGACAGAAATTAAAACTGGGTCTAAGTGCACAATTAGGTGATCCCAATAATCTGGATGATGAAGATGAAGACTATGATGATGATGAAGACTATGATGATGATGATGATGATATAATATGACTATACATGAATTGGCAAGTACACACTCAAACACACATGCACACACACATACACACACACACATACAAAAAGTACACATGCAAATTTTCTTGCTGCAGCTAGGAGGTCACGCACACCTGGCAGAGCCAGGATGTCTGTGCACTAAGCAGGCACTGTGAGCTGTGCAAGCAAAGCTCCTGGAGCGGCTAGGAACTCATAGGAGTGGTGTGGGCACCCGGAAGTCCCACCTAGACCATTGCCTGTTCATGAGGCCGTGAATTAGCACTCCAACAAATGCCAGGTACTCAATCACAGCTGGGTGGACTGGTAGGGCTGGTAGGAGGCAGATGGAAAATCAGATGGAAAATTGCCAGAGTGGGGCTTGAACTCAGGACCTTAGGCCCAGCGCCAAGGACACAACCACTACACCACACTGCTACCACCACCACCACACACACACCACCACAACACACACACACACACACACCACTACCACACCACACTAGCACATAGGTGCCACCACTCACAAGAGGTCCAGGGCCGCAGCGTATCTCTTGTTCATGTTCTGGAACGCCTGAGCCCTCCTCCATCTTGTGCGGAGGTTGTTGGGATTCTGTGCCAGAGCCTTATTGCAATCTCTGACAGCTCGATAGGACTGGTTGGTTTTCAAATAACACTCAGCACGATTACTACAACGACGAAAATATGAGGACAAAATAGAAGAAACAAAAAAAACAACAACACAATAACAGAAGTCTAAATATATAAATAAACAAACCAACAAATCAACAAATGCAGAGGCGGAGAATATCATTGCATGGAATGTGAAATTTCAGTACTGTGCAGTGCAGATCACTTATCCCCCCCCCCCCCCCCCAAAAAAAAAACAACAACAAAAAAACAAAAAACAATAACAAAAAAACAAAGACAAACAAACTTCACCTGATGAGTGAGTACACACATGCTTGTATGCACTTGATCAGGGTTTCATACAGAGGGGGGGACGCCGTGGAATTTTCCCTCCCCAGCAAAAGTTTTCCCCCTCCAGAAAAATATTCCCCCTCCAGAGAAAGTATCCCTCCTCCCTCCCACACACCAACACTAGATTCCCCTACCCCACTGACACTCCATCAACAATTTTGTTTTTGAGGGTCAAGTATGATATTTGCCTATTCTCTCAACATTTGCAGTCCCTACTGAAAGTACGAGAGTGATGTTTATGTGTGTAAAAGTTTCTAATTATCCCCCTCCAACAAAAAAATCCTGTATGAAACCCTGTTGATTAAAAGTGAGTGTATGGGTGGGTGGATGTAACATTATTACAAGTGGGCATTTGTGCAATGGTTTCTACGGTTACGCACGTCACACCTCATCGGACATGGAGAATCTGCTGAGTCAGCACTGTCAATCCATACCTGTAGTAAGTGACCCTCCTTTCTGTACAGGTCAAAGGGCACGTGTCCAGAGCCTTGGTATAACACTGAATGGCAGAGTAAAACTTTTTCTTCGTGAAGAACTTGTTACCTTCTACCTTGAACTCATCTGCACATCTTCATGACAAGACACACAGAGATGATAGTTAAATTCCAAGCTTACAGAAATGCACACATACACACATACATACCACAACACCTAATTTTACAGCTTTACCAGACTGGCTCAGCTAACGAACCATTCATGAACCAGCAAATACCTTCGTCATCGTCAACATTTCTCCACCCACCACTGTCGTCGTTGAGATGCTTTACCAACCCAGCCAAGCTAATGAATTATTCATTATTACTACTGATAGACAAACGTAATTATGGATGGAGAAGTTATAGTCAAATATTGAGGAAGATGGTACAAGTGGAACAAGCCTTAGCCGCATAAATGAAGTACAGACTATGTCCCTCTGGTAACAAACACTCTCTCACTCACTACCTTACTGAGTAGTAACATCTAATATATGATATATTAGAGTATTAATGTCATTACAAAGAATAAATGAAGCTATTGACCTTGTGGTTGGTGTCCACTAGCGCGTAGCATGATAGGAGGAAAAATACGGCAACTTATTGGACACACACACACACACACAGTCAACCTACACTCACTCTGCTTATCATCATCAACAACAACAAAAAACAACAACAAAAAACACCACCATTTTCTGCATACACTGGACTACCTCTCATTATCTGCTTTTTTCTTCCTATTTTCTCTTTATTGTGCTACAGAATAGAGTAACTACTCATGAAAATAGAGCACTAGTTACAACTACTCTGAGCAGTTGACGAACACCCACCCTTTACCAAACCCCACAATCTCGGTCAATCTAACAAGACTCTTTGCCATTTCAATTAACTACTAATTAGAAACAGCCTCAGACTACACATCCACTCACGTACCTAACTCGCTTCTGCTTCTCAAATCTCGACAGCTTCAATTCTTTCATGTGGCGAGTGCAGAATGCACGTGTCTCGTGGATGCAAGGGGGCACCGGCTCCTCAAATCTCTTCGCTAAAGACACCAGAAATTTATAAAAATAAGTACCCTCGATAACAAATAAGTAACCAATAGAAAGAACATGAAAAATAGTTTTTCATTAAACTTCTCAAGTATGTCGTACATGTACTTTACAAAAATGAGTTAATAATAATAAAAAATAAATAAATAAATAAATAAATGCATAAGTAATTATAATAAAAATAATGATACTATAATAATTGCTTATTGCATTGTATTGCATTTACAATAATAATAATAAAAAACCTCTTAAATAATAATGACAATAATACCAATGTCTTCTTCAACACACTGCATTGTGTTTATTGTGTGCACAAGATAATCTGCTCACCTGAAGGCTTCACCACTGCCCCAGACTCATCGTAGAAGCTGGATCCTCCGAATCGCAGCATATTCTCCAGAACCATCCTCTTGACAGAGGTTGGCTTGTCCCTGATGTCCGGCATGGGGGCGTGGAAGGTGGAGTGAGACAAGTCAATGAGAGAATCCCCTATCCACCGTATCACCTCCATGGCAAAGTCTTCATCTTCCTTGAGGAGGAACACCATGGCGAGGGTGACAAAGTTGGAGCCCTTCTCGTAGTCCATGTGCGTCATGTGAGTGTTGAGAATAGCCAGGACACTGTTGCACTTGGAGTCCTTATCTCTGTCATAAAACAGGGGCCGGTCACCACGGTGAAAAGGGCGGGACTTGAGCTGTTCCATGAGCACACGTTGAGACTCAATCTGAAACACACTCCAGGAGAAGAACGACAAGAACTTCTCCATCATCTGGTCCTGGGAGTTCAAGTCGTTAATGACGCAACCGTAGAGCACTAGGCCGGCGTGGTCAAATATCCCATGCGTGACGCAGCTCAGGAGCGCGGGCTCGAGTCGCTCCATCGGCTCATCGTCTGGGTGGGCGGCGCACACGTTACACAGCGAGCACAGGATGTGGTACATGTGGATGTCGTTCGTCGTGAACTGGTATGCCTCGTACGCTTCATCGGGATCGATGAACTGGATCTTGGTGAAGGCTAGCTGGGTCATGTAAGGAACACGAATATCTTCGAACTGCATGTACGTCGTGTACACCACATCGTAAATTAACCACAGAAAATACGCCATCTTTCCCATCATTTCCGGGTGGTCGATGACCCACTTTGTTCCGTTGTCCGTGTAAGTGAAGTTTCCAGCCAGCTGTATGGCCATGATCTGCTCCACGGAGGTGAGCTCACCACTCGCCATGCGGTTGAGCGTTTCAAACGGGTTCAACGAGTCTTCCAGCATCAGGTCCACGTACAACTCGTTGTCCCGGTTGGTGGACTGGGTAGCGGCAAACAGCACCTCGAGCGCCCGGTACGGCACCATACGGTTGTACTCCGTCATGAAGAAATCGTGATCGAACGCCCGACCTGCAATCCTCATCATAGCCTGAAGGACACCGGCTTTGACGTAAAACTCGGCAGTGGCAAGGGCTTGTGGAGCGTCTTCAGCGAGAGAGAACAAATAGAAGAGTCTCCAGATGTGCATGATGGTATAGAAGAGACCTGAAGACTCAGAGGCGTGGCCTGGAGTTCCGAGGACTGTGAAATATTCCTTTAATTTGGTGAAGCGGACTTCATTGATCGGCTCCTTCAGTACATCCTGTATAATATGTAAAATCAGAGCAGCTAAAATGATCGGTAACGCATGCACAACATACAGCCAGTTTGACTCGTCCTGATACTATATATATATATATAACATAAAACCTTTTTTTCAATGCATGGCTAGATTGAGTTATGCTCAACGTAATTATAGTCTCAGCAGTACATGTACTCTATTAAGTTTTTTGTCTGGTACATGTAATCAGCGAACAGTTGCTGATATCTTATGCCATAACATGGCAGAAATGCAAAACAAACCAAAAACTTATTAACATTAATAACAATTTAACAATGTTAACTATAACATCATTGATAATAATAATAAGAATGATAATAATAATAAAACAATAATAATAATCATAAAACAACAACAACAACAATAATAATAAGAAAACAATAATAATAATAATAATAATAATAATAATAATAACAATATTCAATACGATGACAACGGTGTGTATTTATAAATAATTCATTAGCTGAGATTAGTTGATAAACCAGCGCTATAAACTGACCAGGTAAAGCATCATCACATGCAGTAGAACGCAATGCAAGCAAGATGACTAGAACTGCCGACCATTGTAGCTTGTGAAATAAAGAACCATATGACATGATAGATGCAAAAGGGAAGGCAAAAGTTTCACAAAGGTTAATCCCACAATCCTAGATGGAAGGACAGAGAGTCTGAGAAGCTGGAGTAGGTGTCAAGGGAATTCACGAATCAAGCTGAAGAAAGAATAAGAGGGGATAAGAAAAGCTGAGTTGTCCCGGGAAGAAAGAGAGCAGGAGAGGGAAACTGATGCAACTAAACCAAGTGGTAGAGGATGATAAGTATGGCTAAGATTACCTTATGCTCTCTGCATTTAGTACAACATCAAGTGCCACTATGTGCAGGGTACGTGCTAGAAATAACAATAATAATAAGCAACACGCTGTATGCCTGTTGAAACTGATTTCTGCTGCTTAAGTATAACAATGGAAATGTTAGTTAGAATCTACCCTTTACCATAAATACTAGTGATGTGCTTGAGCACAAATGGCGAGCGAGCCTAAAACTAAACTATTGTTAAACAATTGATTTTAACTTCTAACACTCAAGCTGCTACCAAAAAAGTCAAGTTTTTAAATTAGGTATATACGGTAAAGGGGTTTCAATGCCATAGTAACCACTTCCCGCAAGTGTTTGAATTGAAAGAAGAAAAAAAAAAAGCAACAAAAAAAACAAAACAAAACAAGCCAAGTTATTTAAACGCTTTCTTTGTGATATTGATTAGCTAAGTAGTAGTTGTAACGTATAATACTTTCACACTTAACTGAACATACCTACACAAAGCTTGCCTTCGTGGTTAGTCTAGTGGACAATGAATTTTCAAGTAAGTACTGTTGCGTAGGGCTTACAACAATGACAAATAGCTATTAACTTACCACCACCACTAACTCGAATAGAAATGGAACTCCCGTAAGTTTTTTAGTTTTAACTGCACCGCAAAGAATTCAAAGCAGTAAACAATTGAATGATATGATTGATAACAAGAGGATTCTGTTTAGTGAAGTTTGGGACGGGGTCGAACACCGAGCTAACACAAAAATACAACAGGGTCAAAGTATAAAATGACATGCATACGTCCAAACATATAAACAAACAAACATCCCCAATTTTCAATCTTGTTACTCCTGTAAGTGTCTCGCTCGCCAATTATCTTTCAGTGCTAACAAGAACACTCAGTGACATTTTCAGTGTATGTACTAACTCCCCAATACTTTCCTCACATGACATACACTTGTGCAGAAAAATGATAATCTAATAGCTCCTCCCCTTTCATCAATAATCCTAATGGTTACGATCAGTTCAGCCAAAACAAACTAGTATATTTAATATCGATGTTGGAGAACTCAATTATGCAGTGGTCAAACTTTACAGTTGGACTGCCCCATCAGACCCTGTGAGACATTACAAGACAAGATTATGGTTAGCAGCCTCAATTGAACCTGGGGTGGCCAATAATAATAATAATAACAATAATAATAATAATAATAATAATAATAATAACAAAAACTATAATATAACCCGCTGTTCATAACTGAACACCACTGCCTGCTTTGCTTTTTTTTTTGTAGCATACAATTTGAAAACATGAAATGATTGAGAACTACGAAAACCTTAAATTTTAAGAACATCAAACTCACAAAAAGGCATCCAGGATGAGGGTAGTAGTCCTGATCCTCCACCACCAATGGCTTGATGTGTGTCCCCACTATGTTGAATACTTTTAAACCGGTCAGAACTTCGTCAAATTCTATCTTCATTATAGATTTTCTGCTGACTTCACGAAAAAAACGTGAACCTTTAGCCTTCATCTGCATGGAAGGGTGGGCTATGTCGTCCGTACAGGCGAAATCTTTGTCCATCACTCCGTGTCTGTAAGTAGACATAGTTAGTCAAATACCAGCTATTTCAATTTAACAACACGATTTGATAGCTTCAAGAAATTACTAAGACTGGTAAGGTATAGTCATAGATCAGGAATTAACCGGTGTGTAAAATAGGTAAAAGGTCGGCGTCAACTAAACGACGTACTTTTCTAGTGGCCAGAGCTTTGCACATAAAGAAAGGCCATATACTCATGCCTTTGCATTAAGTCCTGGAGACTGCAAAACTTAATACATAGATTTAAAAGTGGCAGAGGACCATTCTACTACATTTTGAAAAACAAAACAAAACAAAACTAAAGTCAAAATTACAAAATATTAAGATTAATTGGGTCATTAATTATGAGTGTAGAGTATAAATTTAGCATACAGTTGTTCAGTGGACTTAATGGTCTGTAGGTAGCTATAACTTGATTGGAATGAGGGGCCCTGGACACATAGTAATCCTTTTATATGATGATGTTTAAATGAACTAGGTTATGTAACCAGCCAAGGAGTTTACTTTAAATTTCATTTACAGGAACGAGAGAGAAAAGAGGAAGAAGAGAGAATACGAACTGAAAAATTTACTAAAGGGCAATCCCCTCCTCAACCGGTCCCAAGGGGGAAGTTTCAAAGTTAAAAGGAGGTAATAAGCCGGCAAGGATTGGGAGGTGTACACCATTAGCAAGTATTGAGTAGTTTCTGCTTAAGAATTGAAATTTAAATGTAGATATTGCTTGGTGTTGTCTGGTCTCTCATGAGTTGGTTTGTATAGATGGGACGATGATGTGGTGTTCAAGAATTGTGCAAAGGTTGAACCTAGAAATAAAGTAAGTTGTTCCAACTTTGTATCGCTATCACTAGAAAGTTAACGGCAGATATGTTGCTCACAACTTTAACCTGGTAAAGGGTTTCCTACTTGTATGTGTTTATTTTATGTCTCGCTTTCCTTTTTTTCCCTTTTTTAATCCATGCTAAACTGCTGGGTCATAGACAACAAATATACCATTGACATTAACAGCAAATAAATAAATAATAATAATAGTAATATAAATAATAATTAAATAAACTTATTAACGAACACTACGTGGAAGCATTCATTAGAAAGTACCATCTTTGGGGTGTGTTTATTTCTAGTAAGAAGTTAACACTCAGGTTGCTATACATTATTATAATTCTACATCCTCTTTATGTGTCTCTTTTTGTAGCTGGGTTCATACATAGCTATATATATTTATTTATTCCACCCTAGATATCTTCACAATGATATTTTTAGGTACTTAAATTTTCCACTTTTCAATTTCTTGGGTTTTTACTGCTACCTTCCTCCAGTGTACCCTGCTCAACAGGGTTAAAGCTGCTGCTAAAATATCAGCTAGGGGTGTGGGTAGCCCTACAACCAACTTTACTCTGTGAGTTAGCTACCCTACCTCTAGTACTAACTAACTACAGTAGTGAAGATATCTAGTGTGGAATAAACCACTTATAACACTCAGGCTCGTGAAAATATTAGCCTGCTCGTGAAATATCTCGCCATATCACACTCTGACTCGTGTAATATTATATTATTATGTATATATATGTATTTATTTTTCATTGCATAGGGAAAGAATTTTGTGAATGACAGGTCAGAGTTCCACAGAAAGTTCATGAACAAGTTGGCTAAAAAATCTGTCTATACATATTTTATAGGATATTTAATATCATGGGATATTTTATTACCCTTTTTGTCCTCGTTTGTATACTAACTCCCATCATATCTTTAATTAGATTAGAACATACAGAGAAATAGTACAGTTTATGGAAATGAAAGAGAAGATCAGAGTGGACAGAGAAGAGAGGAGGAATGTGGTCATTTGATGAGTGTAGATATAAAGAAATGACTATAATACAAGCTGTGCTTTCTAACGCCTTGTCAGCTATGATCCCCTATGGCTACTCTTTGATAGTTCTGATAATCTAATGCCTATTTGAGTTGGCTGCCCTATTTAGTGTAGTAGGATTTGAATGTTGAGATAGCTGAACAACAACAACAAACATTATAAAGCACTAATGGTAGGGTGTAATTTTCTTTTTCTTTTTCTCTTTCTTTTCCTTCTTTAATTTCTTTTTCTTCTTTTCGTCTTGGGGGCACACCCTTTCTCTATAATCTCGTTGCCGTGCTCATCCTTTGGTCGGCGATATTGAGAGACATGGTCTACTTGTATAATCCTCCCACACAGCTAGAGCAAACATTGACACACCCACCACTAAGGTAACGAACATAACAGGGTTGCATATAAACTATGGGAGTAATGAAATTCCCTCCCTCTAAATTTAGTCACCCCATTTTTAAAATTTTTTTACCTGACTGAAAATCAATGAAAAAGCGATCAGATTAGTATTCGTAATAGCCTTCCCTATACATTTTTGAGTGGGCAATTTACGCTTCATACTATGTTATAAAATGTCCAACATTTCTTCTAAATAAGCACTTTCTAGTTTGGGTCCTTTCACATTATAAGCATTTAAGCCACTAATTAGGAAGTGTTGATGCCCTCTTTAGCAGTTTTAAACCCCTCCCCTCCTCCCTCTCCCCAACTGTTGTGCCCCAGTGAAAAATCCTATATGAATCTTTGCATAATCCTGGAATGTTACTGAAACTAGACAATGACAGACAAATTAAAAAATGCAGACATTATTATTTCCACCATAACTATTCAGCGTTACCATCAATTTTCCCCACGGGTATTCCTGGGAGGCCCAACCCACTTTTATGGGTGTGTCTTATAGTAAAATAGTCTAATTAACCCATAGTAGCTGAAATAGTGCATTAGTGACAGCATTTGGGGTGTAGGAATGTAGCCCCCCCAAGCATAAAGGGAAGTTATGGGAGGGGCAAAGCCCTCCTTATTGAGTGTACCAGTCATGTGACTACAAACGCAAAAGGCTAGCATGGCTATTCAAATGCAAGGAGGGGTTTCTTGCAATAAGTTTCAAATTCAAATTATGATGGGACATCCCATGGGACTTTATCATACCATCAAAGACGACTGACAGTGCCACTGGACTACACTGCTTTTTCAATGACAAAATTGATAGCTAGGCTGATGTAGGAAGTATGTATGTGTTTTCACTAGGGGCAAGGGGCGGGGGGAACATCAGCATTAGTGGGTGGGGCTACACATTGTGAGGTGTGTACACATGCAGATGGATTAATCAAAATGCACATTATCTTGTGAGTCTTGTTTAGCGCATTTTACCAGTGAAAATTATGAGCAATTAGAGTTTCTAGATCCCATTTACCCACTACACATGTGAAGTATTAGGTAGCAGCACCACCACAGCACTAAATATTATTAACAATTTCCTTTGGGGGAACTCAGCTTAGAGCGGGAAGTCCCAGTGTCCCCCCCCTTCAAACACTGGTAAGGTGTAGCATTCATCAATCACCTTGATGCCATTGAAATTGTCCACAGCTAACACTGTGCTCTTCTGATCTTCATAGGCCAAAAAACAGAAACCCTTTGACTTGCCGGTCTTCTTGTCTTTCACAAGATTAATATTTACTATCTCCCCATATCTAAACAAACAAACAACAACAACAACAACAACACAGTTTAATACTTACATAGCTAAACTATGAAGTTAGAATGAATGCAATGAGAGGGAATTCAATGTTCATACTATTTCATTGCTTCCCTCTTCTCTCATAACTCACTGTGAGAACACTGCAAGGACATCTCCCTCAGTCAGACCATACTCTAGACCTCCTGCAAAAAGTAACAAAGGAAAAATAAATAAATAAATATAAATAAACAAACTTCCTGCTTCAGTGGCTTTCTGTGCCAATGCAACTGTGGAATAGATCTCAGGAGCAGCACACGCTCTTAACTCTTCTATGTCTTCTTTAATTATTATTATTGTTGTTGTTGTTAAGTAAGTTGTTCATTTATTTATTGATTGATCGATTTTTAAAAATAAATATAAATTTAAAAAATTGGCATATTAAAGATTAACCCTGGCTAGCTACATACAGCAACTCATGGATTCAGAGACACTCCAAAACATCAACCTCCAGACAACAATTTTTGTTTGTGTATATATATATATATATATCACCTAGAATACTGTCATTCACCTTAGTTACCAGTTTAGTCTCTTTCTGTGCATACCACAACAAGTATAACAATATATTCATGGGTATTGATCAAAACATTTTTGCCGAGGTCGACTCGTGCCTGGAAATTAAGACTGACGTCACAGCACTAGCTACAATGCAAATCAATTATAAAACTCGTGTGATTTCCCCAACCAAGTTGGCTATAAAGTCACATGACCTACCAGTGACTCACCTATGAAAATGTAGGCACTACCGGAGTACATATTATGCCATGACTTCTTAGAGCCAATGCCGAGCTTTAGCTCCGTCTCACTCAGCTTCTGAATGGCTGTCACATTGCTAGCCAACAACAAGTACACAACAACACATAGAAAGAGATTTTGATATAATGGTGTTGGGGCACATGGGGACCTCAAGCCCCCCCCCCCCCCCCCCTTATATTGTATTGTATTCAGGAATAGAAAGTTGTTGATTTGGGTCAGTTCAGCCCCCACTTCTGGTCAGACATAATGGTTCACATTATTTAAATTCTGGCGGATTATGAGGAATTTAGCAAGGAGAGTTGGGCAGGAACTAGCTAAGAGTTACAGTATCTTACTCTGAACTCCTGCCAGTCCAGCACTTATAGTACCCTGCACACAAAGCAGACCGTGTTAGCACTTACTTCATGTTCGTATAGATCCAGTTGCAGCGCAGTAAGATCAGACTTGTTTCATCTAAAATTCAAAACCAAGTGCGACGATCTTTACCATTCCCTCTGGGGTAGTTGGATAGTTAGCTTCTGACACGCACTTCTTTACTTTGATAATATTGAGGTCTTTTTTCCCTACTTCTGAATGGCCTTGGAAAAGTCCTACGGTTATAAACGAAGAAGAGTTGCCTTTTTCAGTCTCCATACCTGCACAATACTGCTTCGGGATGAATTTAACCCTTTACCGACATTTGTTCTTCCTTCGGTAAAGTGATTTCACATTTAAAAGTACTTTATAGTAGTGCTATCTGTTAGTATAAATATACATAGTTCTCAAATGATGCCTTGTAAACCTCTTCAAAACAGGATTGTCACATAAACCACCCTGCCTTTATGTTAATACTGCAAATCCAAAATCCAATCTTTTATACAGTTTTGGTCTGCGATCTCTGAGATGATTCGAATTCTTTTTGTTCCTTTCCAGCACAACCGAAAACACACCCTCATCATCTTCTCCAAGATCCAATACTTTAGCTCCAGTGCTGTCAAATACTTTACTGTTGCCAAAAAATGGCCTCCCACAAAAATTCACATATGCTATATGCACTCTATTCTCAACGGCATGGCCTGGAATTAGGTAATCTGTCAGTTGGAAAAGGCAGTATTATTGGCTACTGCCACAGGTGCCAACACTATTTCAACCCCTTTCATGCCTAAAATTCTAACCATTTCACTGAATCTACATGCTATAAAATGGAATAGATTTATAACAAGAATGATATCCTTTCACTGGTATTGGTCTACTTGTATCTGCCTCACTCCTTAGATCTTGAATAAGTTCTCGGCTCTTCATGACGGTGAGACTTCTTATTGTCTTTATGAGGTTGTGAAGTTCTCTCTTCAGATGATGAATGACTCCGGTGGCGACGGTGATGCATCTTTTGTGATTTTTCCCTTGTGGGGGGTGATCTAGAGGAATCTTAAGTCCCAAACGTACAGATTACCAAATACGAACTGTACCATGATTCGAACCGGACTACTGTCTTCAGATTGGGATCACTGTACCACCATGATTCGAACCAGACTACTGTCTTCAGATTGGGATTACTGTACCATGATTCGAACAGGACTACTGTCTTCATATTGGGATCAGCAGGAGAGGGGATGCATTGCCCATAATATTTCATAAGCTGCTTATCTAAGTCCCAAACATACAGATTACCAAATACGAATTGTACCATGATTCGAACCGGACTACTGTCTTTAGATTGGGATCAGCAGGAGAGGGGATGCATTGCCCATAATTTTTAAGTCCCAAATGTACAGATTCTCAAATACGAACTGTACCATGAGTCGAGAATGAAGATAGCCTGAACATAAGAAGAACCGGACTACTGTCTTCAGATTGGGATCAGCAGGAGAGGGGATGCATCTATGTCTGCAACTACAAATCTGTCTTCCTCTCTTCTATTGCTCATAACTAGCTAAACGATTAGGAGAGAAAAATATTTTTTTCTCACATGTAATTCACACTTCCATTTGGATGTTGTAAACAGATTTTTGTAGTGTAAAATTATTTTAATTCTGTATTGATTAAATGATTAAAAAAAGCCTGTGAAAGAGAATAGATCTAATGAGAAAAAGGTGAGAAAGAAATTATGAATTAGCATTGAGAAGAAATACGGCACTCTGAAACTGGAAAATGATAATTGCTTCTAGCTGGGTAGGCAGTAAACCATGGTGTAGTACCTTCTGAGTTTAATATTGTAGACACCAGATTCAATATACAATTGACTCCCTTTCTAAATGCAGTGAGATGTGTACTGTTAATGTCCCACTGAACTGGGACGCATAGATAATTCTTCTCAGGTTAGTCCAATCTTCCAGCAAAGTTTCCAAGAACAATGCAGTGCTCACTCTCTTCAGTAATCCTTTCTCAGCATCCTTTGAAATCTGGCCTGTGAGTTGGTTTTGTTGATGATCAGTGTGTAGTAGAGACACTTTAATGATATAGACAACCAAATCTTATGTATGGACTGAAGGCATCTTTGCTCATCAGTGTGTCATAATAATCAGTGTTATCTTCAGTGTATTTTCTTAGAGAAAGCAAGCTCAGTTTTTTCTGGGATTCAGATTCGCCTCCTTTCCAATCTTTATTGAAACTAGAAACTAACTTCTAGAACTTTCTAACTATTTTTAGCCACTCACATTACTATTTTTATGCATCATGTGATCCCTGAAGCTGTAGAGTATTTAAGTCTCACTCGGCTCACTCCCTATCTGAACTAAAGACCTACAGTTTGGGATAACTGAAACGCTGAATTTTAACCAACAGCTCTAACTTCTCAAACAGATGGGATGTAGCTCTTGCACAAGTGAGAGAGAAGTGATTTGGATCGTACAGAGAGTGGGAATGGAATCCTTCAAACCAAACTTCATCAACATGCAATTCACACTTCTTGTTGATGTTGTAAACCAGTTTTTGTGGTGCTAAAATTAGAACTTGTAATTATAAATTACAACTTATAATATTTTCAACCAAATATTTTTAGTTCTGTATTGATTAAAAAAAAAAGCCTGTGAAAGAGAGAATACATTAATGCATAGAAGAACAGTTAAGAAAGTATGAACTATCAGCATTCATATCTCCCTTCGTCAAATCTTAATATGAATATTAGATACTGGTATTGACTTTAACTGATTCCAAACTTGTCTCTAGAAAATGAGCATGTCTTGAAATTTAACCAGAAAAAGAAAGAACAGGATATAAGATAGTACATGAGCATTCTCAAACCACAGCTTTACAATTCTTAATTTTTTTACTTATATCTACTCGGTAAGGATCTAAAATTTTGTAAAGAGCAGTTCCAAATCAAGACTCGGACTTCATGGCTACTATCTTAACCTATCTACAACATTTATAAACTGCACTAAAAAATACACACTTCTTTATATTTCATCCTTGGAAGATGAAGTATATAGAAGTGCGTATTTAACTATGCTGTATAGCTACTACTACACTACTGAGTAGGAGGACACACATCTGAAATCATTAGCTAGTGGGAGAACTTCTTTGATGAATACTCTAGCTATAACCTTCATTAGAGTCACTGTGACCAGTTCTTATCACCTCCCCATATTCTTCACATACATAGCATTCTTTTCAGTCGCATAATATTTTTGCTATTGTTTTTTTTTGGTTTTACACATGTTTTGTTAAGCATTAGTCATTTAAAGGACACATGATTTTGTAAATGAAAAATATAAAATGTGTGTGGCAAAAAATAAAATTGATGCTGATTGCCAAAATACTATTAGTTTAATAGTCATTAATCATTAGTTGGAACAGAAAAATATATTCACATAATCAGACAAAAAGCTTTCTCCATCTACAAGATAATTGAACGAGTATGAATGTTAAATGTCTGATTTCATTCAGTGATAAAAATTTGTTCTCATAATCTGTCTCTCAGTCTGCTCACGAGTAAAGCAAGCTGGCTGTAAGTAGCTCTAACTTGAGCCACAAAGCTATCAATTTTTGACCAAGATAATGAATCAGTAGTTGGGATTGAAATTATCGATGCTCTTTGAATCGTCTGTCTAGACTCCAGTATAGAAGACTCTTTGATAAGTTGGTAATTCACCAGAATCTTCAGATTCTATTTCATCCTATGATATACGGACTACACTCCGGGATTTATGACATCTACATCGGAAATAGATGCAACTGCTACTTCCTCATTTTCTGTGGTAGACACCACCCTCGAATCTTTCTGGTCATGACAGAGTGGCACAACCTACTTAACTCCTGCTGGTCATCCCTCACCACTTGGGTGACGAGTGTTTGGCTGGAACAGATACTCTGTCTCAATAGTTTGGAGATAAGAGGGTAGATGCTCTCCCATCATACATGACACTATTGTCCCTCCAATACGGTAGAGTTGAAGGATAGGCTGTAACCCACTTCCAAGTTTGCACTTCCTTGACAAATGGGTGAAAGGGAGGTTCTACATTCAAAAGTGCATGAAGTATATTTTAGAGGTCTACAAAAATGTGTCTATAAAACAAAATTCAACTACAGCAATGTTGTACTTACTGTTTGAAAGGTGCTTGTCAAGATGAAGCTTGCAATAATTACATCCACCATACTAAACACAACAGTCTTCTCCAAAGGGTAGCTGGCTACTTACTAGGGCATATAAGACAACACCTCTGTATGTGTAAAAGTCAGCAAATCATCTGGAGGATCATGCTAGATGGTTTCTCTTCTCTAGCAACTCAGCTACATCAAAATTAACAAGAATTTGTAAATTACTACCAACTAACCTATGAATTTGAAGGGAAATCCACTGCTAATTGTATTAAATTTTTTTAACTCTCTAATCCACACCCTTAAATGTCTGGTATTGAATTTTATTTAGCTGCAGCAAAACATATCTTCTCTATTCATTGAATATTTTTATGGAGACACATTCAAAGTTTACACTGAAAAATTAGTTAACTAACTATATTGAATCCTCTATATTGAGTAATTCAGTATAACAGTAGGAGAGACTGATTCTTTACTTGTTCATTTCATTACATATTAACTTCATAGCGACAATGAGAGCAGCATACAACTTTTCCTGGGTCCATGCATCTCACTCACCTCCTCCGCATCTCCTCTCCCCCCTCCCCCTCCCTTCCCCACCCTTTGTTCATAGATTAAATACAACTTCAGTACGATCAACGTGACGACTCAAGGCAGCACTACGAGGTCACTACAGCTAGCTACTGCAATCATCACAGGAAACAAGTGATGAAGCAAGGGATGTAAGGGAAGACAAAGATGAGAAGGAAGAGAAGGATGTAAGGGAAGAGAAAGATGAGATGGAAGAGAAGGATGAGGGGGAAGAGGAGTATGAGAGGGGAGAGAAAGACGGGAGGGAAGAGAAGGATGAGAGGAAAGAGGAGGAGGATAGGGAAGAAAAGGATGTCATGAATGAGAAAAATGAGAGGGAAGAGAAGGATGAGAGGGAAGAAAAAGACTTGCAGGAAATGAAAACTGTGAGAAAAATTATTTCAATACAGAGAAAAACATTAGGGGGAAAGAGGACATAAAGGAAGAGAGGTTGGAGTTAAGTGTAACTAATAAATAATCACCTCAAGTTTACCTGTTTTACTAGCCAGGCAGTACCATAGGTATTATCAATTACCGACCTATATGTAGCTATTTGTTCTTAAGCAGTGTGACTGCATTAATTTGCCCGGTAGACAATTTAAACAAAAATTTGCTTAAAACTTGTGACCTTGAAAACAACCCAGGTTGGTTACCAGCGCTTCATCTTGGTCATAGCAAGAGTGCAACTGAAGCACAGGTCAGCTTAGCTAAAGAAAAGTATGACCAATTGTAAGCAGGAAAAGAGACATTGCTGCCAAGAAAAAAGTCGATACTTTTGAAGTTGCAGCTAGAAAAAGGGAAGATTTTTTGGAGCAGACTCAAGAAACAGATGAGGCTACTACAGTTACCAATGCTGCTGAGGCTTTACTTCACTGTCTGATGTAAATAATCCAGAGTAAAATGATGCTACTGAGAATATTGATGCAGTATCTCAAACTGACTTAACTGTGACAATACTTTCCATGAGAAAGGTTTTATCAGTAGTATTTGATACTTTGCACACCTCTCCCTTTGCTGAATGTACGCTTCAGGCAGGGGAGGATCCACTCCCAACCAGGCTTTTGAAAAAAAAGTATAAAGACGAATGTACCAATACAGTCAATAGAGTTCACAGGTCAACTTCATGCTAATTTATGATATTGAAATCTTATACAATCAATCTTTAATGTTTTTGAAATTGACTTTGACCTAAATATATTTGGGCCCCTCCCTGTTGCTAGTGCTGGATCATCCCATCAGGCTGAGGACAAAGTAAAGTTCTATTTTGGTTTACCAATAATTTTTAAAGCTCTGAAAGTGGTTTTTGACCCAACGAAATGGATCAGCTTTGAAACTAGGAACCATTGTCAATTTTTGGGTATATGTGGAACATATGTAGAGCAGAAATATTCTATACTACAAAGTACTCTACCTATTGATTTTTTAACAAATGTAAGATGAAGATAGGCCAGTGATTGATAGTATTATTCATGTCTGTTGTACATTATGTAATGTATGAACTCAGTTGTTCCTTTTGAATGAAATAACAATGTAAATTATTACAACCACTTTATTGAATTGAACCAAATAGTTGGTTATTGCTTTTGTCTTGAATTATTAAAGATATAATTGACAAATTGACAAAATTAAGAGAACAAAATTGAAGCATACAATTTTAATAACAAGAAAATTCAGTCTTGCTGAGGTCTTATAGGATTAGCTAGTGACTTCAGATTTTTGATTACTTTTTTTTTTCGACCTTTTGAATTGTTCCATAGTTCGGCAGTCTGGACAGTACCATTTGCTTTCCCCTTCGGTGCTCTATTCAGTTTTAAACACTTGAAGTGAAACACCTCAATTTTACATACAGTATGCTGTCACAGTAATCATCTCACCATCCTCAGGCTCTCGACAGTAACAAAATCAGTCAGAGTTGGTACTGGTCCCACCATTGGTACTGCACATTCCAGTATCAGAGTTGTTTTGCTGCACACTCTTGGTTTAGAATACCCTTTCCTATCAATTCAGGTAAAAAACATAACTACTTTTTTTAAAAATCTCTCAGCTTTATTAACAGTATTAGTGATAGAACTTCTGGTTTTGTACCATACTTACTCTGTGGCTGCCAGTATCTGTCTTCCTGGGCCACAGTAGTAAATCTTGCTAATCTCGAAGGACCAGAGTTAGTGTATCACTTCAAATTCAACTGGGTTTAACCTTAACTATCTCTCTAACAAACTAACTGAGAAATGAGGTCTCAGGCCTGTACATAATATATATATAGGTGAACAGGTGATACACAGGAAATGATAGTGCAAAAAATGGTACACTCACACATGCATTCAGTCAATGAGCTCTTAGCCAGCCCACAATTAACAAGTTTGAGCAGTGCTGCCGAGCTCTTGGTCAGCTCTCTGTCCTGGACTTACACAAGAACTCATAAACTTCCATTTCATCACAGGCTGGCAATCTTTCTACTCCATTGTATCAGAAGATGATTTTAGAATCATCATTTTACAGTCTACTTTCCTTTTTTTAAGTTTTGGCTGATGCAAAATCAACATCACAAACTGCAAGATATTCTATGTTCTTTAAATACGATGGTGACTAGGATCCACTCACGTTTCATTTGTGAATATGTTTTTCTTTCCTTGATGCGAAATGCAGCCTCCACATACCTCAGCATCCAAAGGAGGAATAATATCAGTCCTTCCACTTCCCAAATTGCTACAGTACGAATCCAAATAAGCTTGTATTTTCTTCATAACCTTGCAGAGAGACTAGTTGTAAAATAAAATTCAGACATCTCGATTGGTACTCCTTTAGTCTCGCCGGCCAGACCCTTTACGCTGGCACGTATTTTATAACGTTGGTGGAAAGGGAAAGGGTCGACAACGCCAGACTAATGAATGCGTTCAACGTGGAAGAAGGACGGAAAGGTTGGGAAAGTCCGTATTACGCTTGCGCAAATAAGTTGTTAAGCAACTGCACGTGATTCAAAAGGGGCGTACTTTATTCCTCCAGTTTTTTTTTTTAGTTCTTGATAATGTCCAAGACCGCTGTAGATACCCTGAGACGCTGGAAAAGGGCATTAGCAGTAGCCCTCCAAGGATTAGTGCAAGAAATTGTGAGACCACTTACTGATTCGGGATTTTTTGATGAATCAACACAAAATGTATTATTCTCATTGGACTACGACAACTTAGACTCTTCACTGTGTGCCAGGTATTTAGTACAGGAAATAGAAAGGGTGTTAACTGGCAGAAATAGATGGAATGAATTCCTTAATGTGTTGTTAAGTTTTGAAGGGAACCCCAGGTTGATGGGTAAGAAACTAATTAAGGAGCTTGAGAAAACTTCATTACATATCTCTGAAGATGAAACTGAGGTTGTAGTACCTTTGCTAAGTGAAAATGACATAGTTAAAATTACGAAGGTGTTGTCAATGTATGCGTATAAGTGGGAGGAGCTTTGCATTGCACTAAACTTACCTCAGAATGTAATAGAAGAGTGCAGAAGTAGTAGTTCCATGGAGATTAAGATGAGTAAAGTGTTACGCTGCTGGGTAGTTGATAAAATTCCTCAAGCAAAGCCTGCTACATTAAGTAACTTGCATGAAGCTCTGTGCAGCAGCATGCTTAATTGTGGAAGTGCTTCAGATGCATTGACCAAAGAATGTTGCAAAAACGAGGTTGAAGTTGGATCATGTGAGTTATCAAGCTCATATGTCAGCTCACTGCAGCATCCAATCAATACAAGTATTAAGTTTGGTCACTTTGCACTTCTAGAAGTCCAAGTCAAGTCTAGTCAGCCGGTTCTCTATGAATGGAAGAAAAACGGTGAAAAAATGCATGGTGAGAACCATCAGTTATACAATACAACAGTAGAGAGTAATATTTTGTGCATTGAGAATGTAACTAGCTCTGACACTTATTCTTGTCAACTGACTGTAGGGAACGAAAAAATTACAACAAAACAAGCCTCATTGAAAGTTATTCTGCCTTGTAAAGACCAGTGCTTAGTTGGAAAATACTCCATGTATGATGAAGTACCAAAGGATCATTGGCCTCCCGTTAGTACTGTAGCTTTTATAACACTAGCTTTAATTGTTGAACAGAAAGAAAATGACTCGGATATTCAGCACAATATAGATGATATATTGGAGAGCAAAGAACTTACAGACTATATGAAATTATTTGGTACCTATGAAAGTGGGTTAATATTAGTAGAAGGACGTCCTGGAAGTGGAAAAACAACATTAGTTTGTAAATTAACCAGAGATTGGGCCAAAGATTCGTGTGCATTAAAAGGTGCGAGAAAAGTTTACCTTCTTTCACTAAGAACATTAAATATGACCAAGCATGAAGAGTTGTTTGATATACTAAGACCATTTTATGTAGATGATGAGGATACCAGGGCCGCTTTAAAGGACATTAAAACTAACAACGGCAAAGGAGTGTGCTTTATTTTAGATGGACTGGATGAGTTCTCAAGATATAATAAAAAAAGTGTAGTACATGCTCTAATATACAAAATGCTTTTGCCTCAAGCAATGATTGTAGTAGCTTCTCGACCAATTGGTACTGCTATAATTAGAAAAATGGCAAAAGTGGCTAGAAGAATTGAAGTGTTAGGGTTTACAAAAAATAGTATTCATGAATACATACGTAAATACCCGTTTAAAATTTCTGAAACAGCCCTTAATCTGATCGAATATCTAAACGTGCACATCAATGTTCTGCACATGTGCTACCTTCCTATACATGCCTCAATGGTGTGCTACATGTACATGATATTGAAGGATGGCATTCCAAACACTGAGACAAAATTATATGAATATTTTACAGCATTAACTATTACACGACAAATACAAAGAGAAAAGGAGGATTTCCATTCTGAATTTCAATCCTTGAGTTCTCTAGAAGGTGAAATAAATAAAAATTTCATAATAATTTGTAAAATTGCTTTTGAAATGGTCAAGAAATCAGTTCAAGTTATATCAAAAAGTGACCTCTGTTGTGCAAAGAGTGATCACAAAGCAGGATTTGATGGCCCTTTCCTTGGTCTAGTGGTAGTGGATTCTACTGCTAAGCTATTTGGCTTCAAAGAAGTATACACATTTCTCCATCTTACCTCCCAGGAGTTTCTTTGTGCTTGGCACATTTCAAAATTAGACAGCCCCAGACAGCGTGAAGAAATTCGGTTCTTATGTCAGAAGAAAGAGCACCAAGTGCTAAAGTTTTGTTGTGGCTTAATTGACAAATCACACTGTCATCTGCTTCTTGACATAGTAAAATCAGATTTAGGACTGCTCAATTGCTTGCAGTGTGCTTTTGAATTTCATACTAAGCTTGGTTGTAAAATTGTAAGTGAGGGTTTTCCTCCAAATTTAAATGGTGGAAAAACAATATTATTAGAAAATTGTAGCATTATGCCCTTAGATTTCACTGCTATGGCTTATGTTATGTCAAACTGTTCTTCCTATGTATCTAAAATACACATGAAACAATGTATTATCAAAGAAGATGGTGTCAAAGCATTTCTATTGGCTATTGACTCCAGCAGGCTGCATTTTATTAAGAAACTAATTTTAGACTTTCACCCACTCCCTCCTGTGGCTGTAAATGCACTGTTATGTGGCCTACACCACTTAGAAGAGATTGATTTAGGGTGCTCTGTCTTGCGTGATGAAGAGATCAAAGCTCTTACTAAAGATGTAATTTTGAGTAGTTTAAAAGTGCTGCATGTGTGTCTTGCTATTAGTGATGAGAATGTGGCAAAATTACTGAAATTCAACAGTGAAGATTTTCATGAAATTCACGTTTCTTGTGGAAATATTATATGGGGTGGTTTATCTAGTAGTCACATGCTTCATACTTTTAAAAAGCAAGTTTTTTTCCCCCGATGCGAAGATTTAGTTTTGTGCAGTTTGGATTTTTATGAAATCCAGTTTGTAAATTTTCAGCATTGCGTTGCGTACATTTTCATTGACTGTGGTATTGATGATAAAGCAATAGCAATTATGGTCGTAGCTCTGACTAGGGGGAATAGGGAAACAATATTGACATCTTTAAGGCTTGACTTAAATAATATTCATTTAATTGGTGCACTGCTTCTAGCATATCTTTTGAAATTGAGCCCAAAAATGTTAAATTTTTCAATATTCGGAAACAATATTGACAGTATTGGAGCTGAAGCAATAGCTTCATCAATAGAGAACTGCAAATGTTTGATACGATTTGACATACAGTTTAATCAAATAGGAGATGATGGTGCCATTGCCATAGCAAAGGCCACAGCTGGTATGAAAATTCAGCTCTGTCTTTGGAATTGCAACATAACAGAATATGGAAGGATAGAGGTTATGAAGTATGTAGCAGAAAAAAGTGTAAATAAAGCAATCTTTTCATATCGCCCATATGTACTAGATGAATATCCACAGTATCCTGTGATGGAATTACCACACTGGGCACACATTATTAAAAATGATCCAATAATTTTAGACAGATTACTGAAAGTAGTTCACACCATAAATGTGTTAGATGTCAGAGACCTTTTGAGATCTAATTTTAATAATTATTTTATTACAAAAATCTGTCTAAACCTTAAATATTTTAATAACTTGGTGAGTCTAAATCTAGAAGCATGTCACATTGGTGCCGTCCTAGCCGAGGTGGTAGTTGAGGCATTGAAACCTGCAAGACAGTTGAAAATCTTAAATCTTTCATTGAACAACCTTTGCACTCCTGGCACTATGGCTGTCACAAGTGGACTGAAATTTTGGCCTCAACTTGAAACATTGGATCTGGCTTTCAACGCTTTCAGCAGTCAAGAATGCATTGCTGCACTGGCTGTTGAATTAGAGAATGTACCATTACTAGAACACTTGAACCTCAGCTTTAACAGATTGTTTTCAATGGCTGGTGTTATTTTAACAGCTAAATTTTCTAAACTATGCAAATTAATTCTTGCATGTTGTGGTATAAATCCCAGTAGTGCAGCGTCTCTTGCACAAAATTTGTGTAATTGTCCCAACTTGCAGCACCTTGACTTGAGTTTTAATGATCTAGGTGGAGGGCTAGTGGATGTAGCAAATGCACTCAAATTCTGCAATTTACAAGTTCTGGTATTAAATGATGTGAAGATCGAGTTTGATGGTGCAAAAGCTCTGTCATTGGCATTAGAGCACTGTATCAACTTGCAAACATTACATTTGTCAGAGAATCACATGAATCAAGAAATTTCTGAAACGTTTACTTCGGGACTAAAATTCTGTAAAAATCTGACTACACTGATTCTAAATCACAACAAGATTAGTCCAAGAGCTGCTGCACGATTGTCAAAATGCTTACAACTTGGCACAATGCAACACCTGTTCCTTTGGAAATGTAACATTGACAGCAAAGGCTGCATAGCACTGGCTGTTGGATTGCGATATTGTAGCAAGTTGAAGAAGTTAGATTTAAATCGAAATGAGATAGATCGAGATGGTGCAAGAGCTTTAGCTGATGAACTAGTACAGATACCCCTAGAATATATTGATATGAGGTATAATCCAATTGATGAAGATAGCGTAACTTACTTAAAGAAGAAGCTGAAATATGCTGAAATACTTGTGTCCAGGTATACTGGACAACCAGAGGAACTCTTAAACTAAGGAACTATAACTTTAACTCATATGCACACGCCAATATCATGTCATGTAATTTCAATGTACGAACATTTTCACCTCACGGCATTACTTACCTCACGGCGTCGTGTCCATAACTACACGACTGGTCCTTCGAGAATATTAATTCAAAACTTAACAGTTCAGGGAAGTGAGAGATTATTCGCTCTCTCATTTGTTTTGGTTTTTTGAGCCGGATACAAGGACCTCAGTGACTACTTACAGTCTATTATAGTACTACTTCATCAAATCAGTTCTCTTAACTTAAACTATTAAACGGAAGACCCAAGTCACGTCGTAAAGTTCTCGACTAAGACAGTCTAGAGTACCCAAAGCATGTTATCCAACTCGGAAGAGATCAAAGCCATCCAGGCTATGACGGATAAAGAAGCGGTTAAGAGAAAATGAACGTCTCATAGAGGCAACGTCACAAAACTCAGGAAACATATGGATGAATTTCTGAAAGAGTCGATTCACGAACTAGACATCTCTGACATTCAGTATTATAAGAAAAAGAAGTACAATACAATAAGGTTTTACAAGAAAAGTACAAAGAGCTTTTGCTGAACGAAACAGGTACCACTAACGCGTATGAACGAGAAACTATGGAATGCGAAGATAATGAACGCACTCAGCAAGAGTTGCATTCACAGTTTCTTAAACTGCTCCACGAGGTTGAACAAATAGGAGAAAAAGAAATTATTGAAGCTGAAGCTACAAACCTAAGAGAATCGACCCACATAGGTGAAAGTTCTCTTGACATTGATGTATCAAAATTTAAACGGGATTGCCAACAGTTCTTGAAAACTAATCGTTCCTACAAGGGACATTGTGAAATGTCGAATATGCTGACCAAAGTACGCGAAATGATGTCAGTAGTGCCAGAAATACATCCTAGCGCCAAAAAGAAGAAAGAGGATATTGAACACAGTACCACCGGAAGCACAAATGGTATGGACTGAGGTTCTCTGACTCCATCATAATCAATAATAGTCCAACAAAGAAGAAAGGAATTAGAGGTAGAATTACCTACTTTCAACGGAGATCCACTTGATTGGCAAACTTTTGAAGAAATTCTACAGAACCTGATGAAATCTAGAGGACACCAGTGAAAATTGACTCCGGAGCTTCAAGAGCAAAAATAAATCCGAAATTAACACACTCAAAACATTCTTGACGTGGAATCAGTAATTTCTAGATTAAGTTAGTGGACTACACACGTCTTTTTTATTTAAAATACAACGTTTCGATCGAAGTTGCTCGATCTTCTTCAGGTGGAATATAACTGAAATGGCTGGGTGATGGTGATACACTCAAAACAAGACAGTAATTCAGATCAAGTACATACTGCAGTTAGTTTTACTGTACTAGCTGAAGCAATTCACAACGATGCTGTACGTAACGTACGTTTGCAACTGGACACTGGTGCAGAAGGTTCTCTTATTTCCAAACGTCTCAAAAATGATCTACAAGCAACAACTCTACCTTGCGATGCTACCATCACTGGAGTTAATTTAGCACAATCAGTCAATGAAATGACAAACTTAGCTAATTCTCAGACCTATAGGTGGTGGCAAAGAACGTAAGATAACAGGATATGTGGTAAACAAACTGAGAGAAGTACCGAGTCCATTCCACGCCAAAGAAATCAAAGAGAAACCGTATCTACAAGGTGTACATATTAGTGACCCAAATCTGGGAGGCAAAATGATATTTTACTAGGACTCAAAGAAATGTCTCATTACGTAACTGGTCAAATCCAAGGACACGAAGAAGACGAGATTACTATATTACCTACAATCTTCGGTGCTGCAATTGCTGCTCCCCGACGTGACATTAAGCAATTGAACTCTAAAAATGTACAATTCAATGGAAATGATTTGCAAAAAGATTTAGCTCTCATGTACAAACTAGATCAGTTACCAGGAGATCAATCTGCTACAGCATACAATGAAGATCCAGCTGAACAACATTTTCAAGAAACACACCTTATCACAGAGGAAGGCAGATATATGGTCAAATTGCCAAGATCCAAAAACCCTCAAGCTTTAGGTGAAAGCCGACGAATGGTTTACAGACGATTTAGATCCAACCAAGAGACTATGCGATCCAAAGGAAAATTGGATGAGTTCAACAATAATCTACAAGAGTACTTTAATCTAGACCATGCTGAAATAATTCCAGAGTCACAAATCAGCAAACCGGTTCGCGAAATATATTATTTACCTATTCACCGAGTCATCAAAGAATCATCCACGACGACCAAACTCCGCCCAGTCTGCGATGCTTCAGCCAAAACTAGCACGAATGTCTCATTAAACGATACCTTGTTAGCAGGGCCGAATATATATCCAAAACTCTGTGACATCCTATTGAAATTCAGACGTAACCCCATAGGCATGAGTGCAGACATTAAAAAAATGTTCAGAGAAATTTTATTACACCCGGACGAAAGAGATTTTGACCGATTTCTAATTGAGCAAGACAAAAGGATTGTAGAATGCAGAATGAAACGACTTACCTTCTGCATTAAATCGTCACCTTTCATTGCCTCAAGAGTATTAGCTACAACATATTGCACAAAGTCATATGGAATCTCATCCAAAAGCAGCTCAAGCAATTACGCAACTTTTTTACGTTGATGACTTTCTGACAAGTGTTTACTCTGCCAAAGAAGCTATTGACCTCAAAAATGAGTTATGCCAACTGCTAGCAGCATCTGGAATGATATTGAGAAAGTGGCGTAGCAATTGCAAGCCATTATTAGATACAATTTCAACAGATGACAAAAAAAATGCTGACCTTGTACTCCCTTCTCCTTCGCAGTCTGGGAAGGCTTTAGGCACTCATTGGGTAGTAGATAAGGATGAACTACATGTCACTACTCCAAAGCCAGAAATTGGACGGGTGACAAAAAGACACATAGCCTCAATAACTGCAAAAGTTTATGATGTACTAGGATTATTTGCACCAGCAATTCTTCCCGCAAAGATCTTGATGCAAATACTGTGGAAGGATAACACCAACTGAGATCAAGATATCGAAGGAGAACTAGCTCAACAATGGGACACGGGTACAATAATTACCACTGATTACAGAACATCCAATTCCCAGATCCCTCAGAGATGCAAACAAAGAAGTATACACTGAACAACTGCACGGATTCTCCGATGCCTCGGAAGTAGCGTATGGAGTAGTCATTTACCTTCGAACAACATACAAGGACATTACCTGTAGTACCAGAATTGTTTATGCTAAAGCTCGAGTTAACCCCATAAAATCACAAACTATACCAAAAATGGAGTTGACTGCAGCTCATCTACTTACTAAAGCCATCACACAAGTAGCTAATATTTATCAAATTACGACTGACAAAATCTATCTGTGGACAGATTCTGCTGTAGTTCTACATTGGCTTAGAAGAGACTCAGACACTTTAAAACCATTCGTTTAAAATAGAGTGAAAAGCATTATACAGGTAGTCAAAGTCAGTCAGTGGAGACATATACGAACAGCAGAAAATCCAGTGGATCTCGCAAGCAGGGGATGTCTACCATCGCAACTAATACAAAACAATCTGTGGTGGAATGGACCTCAGTGGCTAAACAAACCAATAGAGCAATGGCCACAACATGCAGATTTAAAACTCAAGAAAATTCCCGAGCTTAAAAAGCAACAAGTGAATTGCAGCATTATGACCACTGAAGAAACAGTTTTTTGACAGAATCTCTTCGTTTAATGCAGCAGTACGTGTCCTTACTTACGTAAACAGATTCGTAAGGCATATCAAGAGCAAGACACGCAATTCTTCACTTCATCTTACTGAAAATGAACTTCAGGCAACTCAACGACAATTTTATTAACAAATTCAGCAACAGTATTACTCAGAAAAAATCAAGATTATTAAGAAAAATGGCAGACAAAAAACTTTTAAACAATATGACCTCATGCTTGATAATAATTTGTTGGTAGTGAAAGGAAGAGTCATAGATAAAAGCATTCTCACTAAACCTCACCAGCAAATATTACTTCCAATTCAATCTCCTATAGTTCAACATCTAGTCAAGTCTGAACACATGCAAATGGGACATCCAGGTACTTCAGCATTGATGGCCATTCTCACAGAGACATATTATGTCACAGGATTAAAATCGTTCCTAAAGAAATTGAGCAGAAAATGTGTGAAGTGTCAGAGAGCATATGCCAGGACTGAAAGTCAAAAGATGGGTATGCTTCCACTGGAACGCACGACGCCTGCTCCACCATTTTACCACACAGGAGTAGATTATGCTGGTCCATTCTACATAAGAAAGGGACACACTAGACGTCCAGTGTATGTGAAATCTTATGTAGCTGTTTTGTCTGTTTTTCCACAAGAGCAGTGCACTTAGAACTGACTTCAGATCTTTCCACCCAAGCATTTCTATCTGCCTTACAAAGGTTCATAGCCCATCGGGGTGCACCCAAAGTTATTCACAGTTACAACGGGATTAACTTCGTAGGTGCTCATGATGAAATACAAGAAGCACAACGAATGCTAAGATCAGAAGCAACACATGAAGCACTTTTGCAGCAGTGCCAAAGAGATAATATCGAATGGCAATTCATTCCTCCAGCAGCACTGCATTTTGGTGGCTTATGGGAATCTGCGGTACGAATTATGAAGACACAGCTCATCAAGTTGATCGGGAGGGCTAAATTAACGTACGAAGAATTGAACACCATACTAACAACTGGTGAAGCAAATTTGAACTCAACCAATCGTGTACCGTTAGACAAGACTGATAAGGAATTCTCTCTCACGGCTGGACACTTCTTAATTGGCAGAACCTTGAGAGCACTACCACCCATACTCAAATCAAAGGGAGGACCATTGACTCTTCGACGATGGAATCTAGTTCGCAAGTTACAAGAGGAGTTGTGGATAAAGTGGAAAACACATTATTTACCCGTTCTAAGAGCAAGATCCAAATGGCACAAAGAACATCGAGATCTACAACCAGGTGATGTAGTCCTTGTCAAAGAAGATGGACTCAAACCATGGCATTATCCACTTGGTTTAATAATCAAGACATACAGAGGTAGAGACGGACGAGTCAGAGTCGTAAGAATCAGAAAAGATGGACATCAATACACAAGACCCATCAATCGTTTAATCTTCTTACCAATAAAATGACAAAGAAGAAGATTTGCAAGAAATCTGAATGTCAAACTTCGACAGATTCCCTTTCTCTGGGAGCATGTCCAGGTATACTAGACAACCAGAAGAACTCTTAAACTAAGGAACTGTAACTTTAACTCATATGCACACGCCAATATCATATGTCATGCAATTTCAAAGTACGAACATTTTCACCTCATGGCATTACTTACCTAACGAGTGCACCACGTTGGATATTGTCAAACTTCATCCCCTCTGAACTTCATCCCCTCTAAACTTCATTCCCTCGAACATCACTGCTTTCCTGTAATGCATGCAGTTTTCATTTTATCTTAGTTACATATTTTCATAATTTACTTTCTTGTAACTCTTATCTCTTGTGTCTCTATTAAACAATCTATCTAATTTGTGGTTTTGGGACTTGGTTGTCTCCTGTCACAATTTGACTAAGCGGGAGGGGGGTGGGGGAATCTCAGAAACTATTTACTAAGTCCAGAATGTCTGTGGGCCTTACAACTCCACAGCTCTTAGCAAGGACATTTCTCTGGCAGGGCCTGGCTACCAAACACTTATCCATCTTATTACTCTTATTGCCTAATCCTTGCTATGAAATCTTTTTACAAACATAACTAACCCTGATTGTATTGGGTGATTCGTGTGAATTATCAAGTTGTGAAGGAGAGTCTTCTACACTCGAGTCTATATAGACAGACTACTCAAGGAACATTGATAACTATACAATCCCAACTCCTGTTGTTATCAAGGCCAAGAGTGCTAGCTTTGTGGCTAATGTTAGAGCTACTTTCAGTCATTTTGCTTCTATTTTTCAGATGACTAAGATACAGATCATGAAAACCACAGACACATGAAAATACATTATGGTCTTTCTCTTGTTTGATTATTTTATAAATGAGCATTGTTTTTCTAATTACCTGAATCTATTTTTCTGTGTCAGCAAGTGACAATTAATGACTTTTATGAGTCAATCAGCATCAAGCCACTGTGCTTGCTATTTCACTTAGTTACTCTGCTATTTCACTTGTAGTTACCCCAAGTCTGGCGCCACTTAACTTTATAGTTGTTCTGCTATTTCACATTAGTTACTCTGCTTACTTGTAGTTACCCTGACTCTAATGTTACTTTACTTTAGTTGTTCTGCTATTTCACATTATAGTTACTCTGCTATTCACTTGTAGTCACCCCAACTCTGGTGCTACTTAACTTTATAGTTGTTCTGCTATTTTACATTAGTTACTCTGCTTTCTTATAGTTACCCTGACAATAGTTACTCTGCTATTTCACTTTGTAGTTACCCTCTAATAGATAAATATAATTCAAATATTTAAGTTGATAATAATAGTCAAGTAGTAAAACAAATTTCAAACAAGTCTACTGGAGGCTTCAGATGTCCAAAATTACCGTTCTTGATATACAGCTGAAATCTTCAAACATGGCTGGAATGTGGTTCTTGCACAAGTGAACAAACTCACTGGGATTGTAAAGAGAGTGCATAGGAAAAATATCCTTTGGCCCAGACTATTAGCTTACCACTGTATGAGACTTGTCTTGATAGGCTATTATCTCAGAAAACATTTTAGAAAACATTTTACATGTGACTGGAAAGTTATTTTGATAAATTCCACAACACATCAAGCTTCTGAATATTTTATCTGGCATGCCAACATAAAGTCTAAGCTTAATTCCATAATATTCGATAAGTTTCCTGTCCAAGTCCACATAACACTCAAATAAGAACTGTTACCAAAGTTGCTCCCGTCATCATACTTGTTTCCAAACCAGGGATCGAGAATGAAGGTGGTCTAGTTCACGAGCTTGCGCACGCGAGCACTGATGCTAACTGCATTTTTGAGCAGGAAGCCGTCTAGCCTCAGGCAGCGTGCCTTGAACCAGTGGACTGCTGTCTTCAATTGGGGATCACCAGGAGAGGGGATGCCCGACAATGGAAATGAAAGTATTGGTAATGAAGTGTTGTAAAAATGTTCCACAAGTGATGTCTTTTACACCGACTCTTTTAGATTCTTCTTACCCTGGACTCAGGAGGAATCACACCAGGCAGTCTGCCTTGGACCAGTGGACTACTGTCTTCAATTGGGGATCAGCAGGAGATGGGATGCCTGATGGTGGAAATGAAGTCTTGTAAAAATGTGCCACGAGTGATGACTTTTACACCAACTCTCTTTCAGAATCTTCTTATCCTGGACTCAGGAGGAATCACAAATGGTATGACCGTGGCATAACTCCCAGCTATTGAGTCCAAGCCAGCCAAAGGAATTATCTGATTCACAGGGTCAAAAATGGGTGACTATGATACAGATTATAAAGAAATGAATGACAAAATAGCTTTGGGTTTGAATGGGGAGGAGTTCAACACTCAGAGACATGATGGCATGAGCATACAATAAAACATTGTTGAAGTAGTGATGATGATAAGAGTTGTTATGAGTACAGCTCCAGCTGACTGAATAGCTCCTTGTCTAGCTTGGTCGAGCAGGCCTGGACTGTGAAATTGCCACACCTTGTGCTTAAATTATGAGAAATTTCATAAGTCCTAATCCCCAAACTCCCAAATCAAGATACCTCAGATATCCAGTTATTAGGATATTCCTCTCTAAATACTCATCTCTGATTTGGGGAGAATCATCAGAGGTTGGTAACTATTTATATGAAATAAATAATAACCTGCATTGGAGTAATTGACAAATAGTTTATCATTGCCATGACTTGTACTTACAACAAAACTTGGTGATCAGGAATTCTACTGCATCTTCAAGTTGAAATTAATGAAGTCATATACATAGTAGAATGACTTTTATTATCCAACATTTCTAAAATTTAAATCAGTATTAGGAGAATGTTACATACTGAGCTTAACTTTAAGTTTTGTGTATGGACTTTCAATACAATCATCGTATTTGTGCAACTAGATTTTGTATGTGTGCAAGTACTATGTATGCATAATATACTTTCTTCCACTCTGCCTTACTATGTCCATTGAAGTATCTATCATATGCTAAGTACTCAAATTCTCTTCCGAAATATTTATCAAAAGCACATTTCACTAGCAGTATTATGCTTTGTACTCCAGCAAATACATATGATGTCAATTAGCTAGAAAGTACATGCAACTCTTGTGCATCTCGATTATAGGATGGCCATACACACAATGTAATGTAAAACAAATAACCTTTTTTTTTTCATTATTGTGATCCAAAATGATGCAAGTAGTTGTAAGGAGCAAAAAATAGATAAATATATTCACATTGAATGAAGAGTAAAAAGAGCAAGGTAGTCCAATCTTCTAGCAAAGTTTCCCAGAACAATGCAGTGCTCACTCTCTTCAGTAATCCTTTCAGCATCCTTTCAAATCTGGCCTGTGAGTTGGTTTTGTTGACGATCAGTGTGTAGTTAAGACACTTTAATGATAGACAACCAAATCTTATGCACGGACTGAAGGCATCTTTGCTCATCAGTGTGTCATAATAATCAGTGTTGTCTTCAGTGTATTTTCTTAGAGAAAGCAAGCTCAGTTTTTTCTGGGATTTAGATTCGCCTCCTTTCCAATCTTTATTGAAAACCTCATCAAGTGTGGGGAATCCATATTTCTTTAGCATACTAAAGTCTATACCATCCAGGAAGGTGTCACCAGAACAGAAGTCAAGGTGGGGCATTGTTTTGTGAAAATAGACCAGTGGTTTTTGTAGGGAGCAACATCACCTGAACACATATCATCTAATTGTTTTCCAATTTTTCTGAGTAAGTTCATCACTTCAACATCTATGTTTGTTGTAAGATCTCATGCCACTCAAACTTCTAGAAGTAACTATTTTTAGCCACTCACATTACTATTTTTATGCATCATGTGATCTCTGAAGCTGTAGAGTATTTAAGTCTCACTCAGCTCACTCCCTATCTGAACTAAAGACCTACAGTTTGGGATAACTGAAACTATGAATTTTAACAAGCAGCTCTAACTTCTCAAACAGATGGGATGTGGCTCTTGCACAAGTGAGAGAGAAGTGATTTGGATCGTACAGAGAGTGGGAATGGAATCCTTCAAACCAAACTTTATTAGCTCTTAACTGCTCTATGAGGCTGTCTTCATAAGTAATGATCTCCATAAACAGTTTGCAGGACTGGAAGGTTATCTTCACATAATATTCCAACAAACTGCCAAGCTTCTTAATATTTCATCAGGCATGCCAATGTAAACTCGCAGTTTTACCACAAATATTTCGGAAGCTGCTTGTCCAAGTCTACCAGACTATCAAATGAGAACTACATGACATATTGTCGCCATACTTGTTTCTGTACCATGGGTCGAGAATGACAGTCAAAGGCAAGCAAACTGGTAGTCCAAGTCGATGTTGTAGTTGAGCATTCTGGAACTAGCCTTCTTTAGAGTGTCCTCTATTTCTTGTTTTAGAGCAGTACATTCATGGTGAATGGAGTCTTGGAAAGTAGTCTAGAACACGAGCTTGTGCTCTCAAGCACTACCAGACTGCATTCCTGAGGCCCGGGTTCATGCTTGAGCCAGTGGACTACTGTCTTCAAATACAGATCTCCAGCGAGTGGGGATGCTGTCACCGTACTTGTTTCTGTACTATGGGTCGAGAATGAACGAGATGAAGAAAGCATGGAACATGTCTGAAGGATTGCCTCTTTGCTCATTTCTTACAATTAGAAGAGAATTTTTTTTTTCAACATGCAATTCACACTTCTTGTTGATGTTGTAAACCAGTTTTTGTGGTGCTAAAATTAGAACTTGTAATTATAAATTACAACTTATAATATTTTCAACCAAATATTTTTAGTTCTGTATTGATTAAAAACAAAAGCCTGTGAAAGAAATACATTAATGCATAGAAGAACAGTTAAGAAAGTATGAACTTTCAGCATTCATATCTCCCTTCGTCTAATCTTAATATAAATATTAGATACTGATATTGACTTTAACTGATTCCAAACTTGTCTCTAGAAAATGAGCATGCCTTGAAATTTAACCAGAAAAAGAAAGAACTGGATATAAGATAGTACATGAGCATTCTCAAACCACAGCTTTACAATTCTTAATTTTTTTACTTATATCTACTTGGTAAGGGATCTAAAATTTTGTAAAGAGCAGTTTCAAATCAAGACTCAGACTTCATGGCTACTATCTTAACCTGTCTACAATTATAAACTGCACTAAAAAATACACACTTTTATTTCATCCTTGGAAGATGAAGTATAAAGAAGTGTGTATTTTAACCATGCTGTATAGCTACTATACTACTTACTGAGTAGAAGTACACACTGTGGTCACCACATTCTTCATCACAAGGGAACAAGCAACAGCACACTTTGTCATTATAACGAACTACAAACATTATGTTGGTTGTTAGATTACTAGACATCTGTTTCTTGTCGTTGTGTTCTCACCATTCCTTCTAGAACTTTCTTTCTGCCTGCACACACCTTCAATTCCAACCAATCAGATCATTTTATTTTTACTTTTCTCTCCCCTATATATTGTTCAGTTCATCCTTTTTATGGTCAGTTCTGCACTTGTCAAATGCTACTCAAACGTAATCACCAAAGAATTCCGGGAGAAGCTTGAACACTTTCTTGCTGGTCAAGGTGGTATAGTTGTTTGTGGGCCCGGGAAGCTTTGAGCGGCTGACTGGATCGACCTTTAGACGGGTTTAGTCCGACTCGCAGGATTCTGGTGGCAGAGAACTGAGGCTGTCTCTTTTCCCGCTATTGCACGACACACACATCTGAAATCATTAGCTAGTGGGAGTACTTCTTTGATGAATGTACTGACTAGCAACTTACGCGAGAATCTATTCAAGCATTTATTACTCTATAGCCTTCATTAGAGTCACTGTGACCAGTTCTTATTACCTCCCAATATCTTAAATAGAACATAAAGTCAGTGGGTATATTGAAAAGATGATTACATCAATCAAGCACACAATAAACACCATGAACTGAAATACGAGTGCATTCTTCACATACGTAGCATTCTTTTCAGTCGCATAATATTTTTGCTATTGTTTTTTTTTTGTTTTACGCATGTTTTGTTTAGCATTAGTCATTTAAAGGACACATGATTTTATAAATGAAAAAATAAAATGTGTGTGGCAAAAAATAAAATTGATGCTGATTGCCAAAATACTATTAGTTTAATAGTCATTAATCATTTGTTGGAACAGAAAAATATATTCACATAATCAGACAAAAAGCTTTCTCCATCTACAAGATAATTAAACAAGTAGCTATGAATGTTAAATGTCTGATTTCATTCAGTGATAAAAATTTGTTCTAATAATGAGAGGGAAGAGAAGGATGAGAGGGAAGAAAAAGACATGCAGGAAATGAAAACTGTGAGGAAAAATGATTTCAATACAGAGCAAAACATTAGGGGGAAAGAGGATAAAGGAAGAGAGGAACACAAAGGAAATTGAACAAAGGAGAGAAAATATTGACAACAGAAGTGCGGCGGGAGATGCCGTATGGACAAGAACCAGTGAGACAGGAGTCACAAGGAAGTCATGGAAAGTGCCAGTAAGGACCAGAGCTACTACTAGTAATGCATTGCTGATATGCAGTGGAAAGAAGGACAACAGGTCTAGGAAAGTTAAAAGTGAAAGTAACATGACACAAACAAGGAAGGAAAAGAAGACGTCAAAAGATGGGAAGAAAACTATCAACACGAACATTAATACAAAGAATAAAGGCCATGAAAGCATCTGAAGTTTCATGCCAAGGAAGCGAATTTAAAAGAACTAAAGACAGAGAAAACAAACAGGATGGATCTACTGCTGGATAAACTATGGCGTGTGATCTCCATTGTCAGACACAACACTGAAATATTTCTAAATAATATTAACTCTTACAATGTCAGCTTTGGAATCTAATAGAGTTGTCTATAAATTTGAAATGGATTAAAGTAAAAAAATAAAATTGCTGTCAGTTTACTGGCTTTGCTGTTTGGAGTTAAGTGTAACTAATAAACAATCACCTCAAGTTTACCTGCTCTACTAGCCAGGCAGTACCATAGGTATTATCAATTACCGACCTATATGTAGCTATCTGTTCTTAAGCAGTGTGCCTGCATTAATTTGCCCGGTAGACAATTTAAACCAAAATTTGCTTAAAACCTGTGACCTTGAAAACAACCCAGATTGGTTACCAGCGCTTCATCTTGGTCATAGCAAGAGTGCAACTGAAGCACAGGTCAGCTTAGCCAAAGAAAAGTATGACAAATTGTTACTTAACTGTGACAATACTTTCCATGAGAAAGGTTTTATCAGTAGTAATTGGTACTTTGCACACCTCTCCCTTTACACACCTCTCCCTTTACTGAATACACTTCAGGCAGGGGAGGATCCACTCCCAACCAGGCTTTTGAAAAAAATTATAAGGATGAATGTACCAATACAGACAATAGAGTTTACAGGTCAACTTCATGCTAACTTATGATATTGAAATCTTATACAATCAATCTTTAATGTTTTTAAAATTTCATGACTTTGACCTAAATATATTTGGGCTCCTCCCTGTCATTAATGCTGGATCGTTCCCTGTCAGGCTGAGGACAACGTAAAGTTCTTTTCTGGTTTACCAATAATTTTAAAGCTCCGAAAGTGGTTTTTGACCAACGAAATGGATCAGCTTTGAACTAGGAACCATTGTCAATCTTTGGGTATATGTGGAACATATGTAGAGCAGAAATATTCTATACTACAAAGTACTCTACCTATTGATTTTTTAACAAATGTAAGATGAACATAGGCCAGTGATTGATAGTATTATTCGTGTCTGTTGTGCATTATGTAATGTATGAACTCAGTTGTTCCTTTTGAATGAAATAACAATGTAAATTATTACAACCACTTTATTATAGCTTGTAGCTTCCTCAATAGAGAACTGCAAGAGTTTGATACGATTTGACATACAGTTTAATCAAATAGGAGATGATGGTGCCATTGCCATAGCAAAGGCCACAGCGTGTATGAAAATTCAGCTCTGTCTTTTGGAATTGCACTATGAAAGGATAGAGGTTATGAAGTATGTATATAGCAGAAAAAAGTGTAAATAAAGCAATTTTTTCATATCGCCCAAATGTACTTGATGAATGATATCCACAGTATCCTGTGATGGAATTACCACACTGGGCACACATTATTAAAAATGATCCAATAATTTTTGACAGATTACTGAAAGTAGTTCACACCATAACGGTGTTAGATGTCAGAGACCTTTTGAGATCTAATTTTAATTATTATTTTATTACAAAAGTCTGTCTAAACCTTAAATATTTTAATAACTTGGTGAGTCTAAATCTAGAAGCATGTCACATGATTGGTGCCGTCCTAGCCGAGGTGGTAGTGGAGGCATTGAAACCTGCAAGACAGTTGAAAATCTTAAATCTTTCATTGAACAGCCTTTGCACTCCTGGCACTATGGCTGTCACAAGTGGACTGAAATTTTGGCCTCAGTAGCAAATGCACTCAATTTCTCTCAATTTCTGCAATTTACAAGTTCTGGGTATTAAATGATGTGAAGATCGAGTTTGATGGTGCAAAAGCTCTGTCATTGGCTTTAGAGCACTGTATCAACTTGCAAACATTACATTTGTCAGAAAATTACATGGATCAAGAAATTTCAGAAACGTTTACTTCGGGATTAAAATTCTGTAAAAATCTGACTACAAGAGCTGCTGCACAATTGTCAAAATGCTTACAACTTGGCACAATGCAACACCTGTTCCTTTGGAATTGTAACATTGACAGCAAAGACTGCATGTGCTGGCTGTTGGATTGCGATATTGTAGCAAGTTGAAGAAGTTATAGTACATATACCTCTATAATATATTGATATGAGGTGTAATCCAATTGATGAAGAGAGCGTAACTTACTTATGATATATATGGTACATGAAGCTAATTCTGCGACATTCAAGTGAGATCTAGGCTGCAGACTGTTCATGCATCCTTTGCATCACAACCATGTAGCTATGTATCACAATCAATCTGATATTTTCCAATGTAGTGTGGTAATGTGGCTTCATGTTTGCAGGTGTCTGTGAAAAAGCTTGTAGATTCAAAAGTCTGATAAACTGGTAATGCTGGAGTGATTGCTATTGTTACTAAATTCTGCTGGCTGGAGTTAACATACTGTTCTAATGACTTTCAAGTCCCAAACATTGTAGTTAATGTACACACTGATAATGTGTAAATGCACATAGTATCATTATCCAGGTTTTTATTAAGGGTTTGGTTGTTTGTTGTTGTTTTTTGTTCTTTTTTTGTTGTTGGTTTGTTTTCCTACTGAGTCAATTTAAAATTATAAATTAATTGTATATGTAACTACACATTAAAATGCTAAATTACGTAAGTTGAAATAGCCAATTAAGTGTATAAATTGTAAAATATTCTTGTAAAACTTAGTTGTTGATAAATCAAGTGTGTGATATTTTTATGTTCTCCGGCCTCTAGGCTATCACTTTCTCATGTTCATTCTACACTAAATTTTGATTGCTTCTATTTAGTTTATCCAATATGACATTATATTTCTAGTGTGTCCGCACACAGCTAGATTATTTAGCTTTGACATTGTGCAGTTAGGTTTGAAAGTAAGTTCTGTGCATAGCTGACAGTTTTAGTCAGCGGCGATGCGAATTATTTAGCTAATTAGTTAATAGGGAATTATTTTTACAAATCCTTGAAGAGAGAATAACACCAAAGGGGGAGGTCCTCCAGTCAACTAATAAACTTTGGCTATAGGATGTTCAGAAATCAGAGATCATGCTGTTATTGAGCTTTGAGAAATCTTTGGTCAGTGCCACAGGGTTTGTTGTGGTTAGCAAACTACCGGAGTTATCAGTAATGGCTTAACTAGCTTCGGTCTCACATAATTAGTTAGCTGATAAATGGATTACTTACTACATCTAGTAGTAGTATAGTTTCAATATAACATGATAAAAGCAAGATTTACTTCATAAAGTGGTTCATATAGCTATGCCATAGTCGCTCAAACTGGACCATTTCATCACAATCCTATACAGTGACGATGTGCCGTATTACGTACTTCGCAGCAATGCTAGTCATAGTCATTGAAATGGCTCAGACTGATCCACCAAAGTTACCAACTACAATAAGTCCATCTTCAATGGAATACGATCAATCCATGTTTGCTACTACTTGCCCTGAGAAAGCTAAAGCCTACTTGAACGAGAAGCTCGACTGGTTCTGTCCTTGTGGGTGTGGCATGTCAGCCTGGACTAGAATGGCTATGTGTCACTGTTACAAACATGACTATCCAGAAGGAACAACATGTGATTTCAGAACAATTCGACGAAAAAGGGCGACATCTAGATCTTCAAAATCAGCTTCCCTGACTTTGTATAGTGTTAGGTACTCCACAAAGTGTGGGAGGATACTAAGATATGGCGATGGAGCAGCTGCTTTTCTCAGACATACTTCATCTATCGAGTCAGAGTATATATTGGGCGTGTCTCTGACACATGGACCACCTGGCAATAGAAGTCGCATCTGGTCATCTGTGGCTGCATATTTTGAGCATAGTAGCTACACAAAATCCAACTGTCCCTGTACCAACATTGAAGTCCAGTGACCATACCAGACACTATGGTGTATGGGGTGAGGAATATTTCTCCAACACCATAGGACTTCAGTGTTAGTACAGGGACAGTTGAATATTATGTAGTTACTACGCTCAGAATGTGCAGCCACTATTGCCCACCTTATCTCTATGTCTTCATTTCTGGTATAGCCAAGTTCCTTACAAAAATATGGAGGATTGTTAAATGAGCAGCAGGAACTTGTAGAACCACACCCATTGCCATCCCATAGTAAGTCAAACTTGTGTTATTATATTGCCCACTGTATTGTGCCATCGTTTCAATTAATTTCACAGAAATAGTCCCTGCCCACATTTCATGGAGTCAGAAGGCGTGGCCACGAGATGTCAGTGTTAGTACAGACTGCAGAGACTCTAGGTAATTAGAATTTGTTGTCTTGATAAGTGATTGTGAGATTTAATGTTTGAATTGGTTAAAGTCCATGTGGCTATATTGTATACTAGCTATTATGTGATCTCCCCCCCCCCCCCCCCCGAAACCATCATTTGATTGAACTGCTCAATGATAGGTAGAAAATCTGATACCTGGTCTTCATTTAGATGTTATGCCGTACCATCATCAAAGTTGACAGATTGAACCAAAGTCCTACGCTCACTTATTAGATAGTATCATGGAGTAGAAAATGTTGACGAGGACATTTCATTGATACCTGGTCATGATAGAGGGTCATGATAGAGGGTCATGATAGAGGGTAAGAAAATAAGCACATAGCTACATCACAAGTAAGAAAGCTGTGAGTGCACACATGCTCATTTTCTGTCTTGAAGTTGACAAGAACAGCTATGAAGATACAACTAAGTCTGCTTGTCTTGATTTAACCTCTAGGAAGTCAGTCCTCGTATATATTTAGCTAGCAACTATTTCATCTTGACATTGAAAGTTGAGTATGAGTATTTAATTAATGTTCACCCACTATAATTCCTTTTTTTTTTTTTGCAAGTAGCTAACTAGCTATGATTGCAAAATAATCATTCAACCTTCAAAGTCTGGTTCGTTAATTATTAATTTGTGTGTTGAAAGGTATCTTAAACATTAATAACTGCCATTTTACTACTAATAGAGCATTTTTTATTAACTGAAAATACTACGTAGCTACGAGGACATAGACTTCCAATTATATAATTGTACTGCTAAATTATATTGAAACTTCATCTTACAATTTTGTAGTACTTTCAATGTATTTAGGTGTCGTTACAAAAGCAGAAAAGCTTGCACTCTGCAGTGCATTTGGTATATATAAATATACTTAATATTTCTTAAGATGAGGAAAATCATTTGTTATATAGTTGCAGTAATGCTGGCTGGTAGGTTAGGTACATGTCAGTCTGTCGGTCTACCCTGAGGGTAGTTGCCCATCCGAGTCTGATATTGACCAGGAGGTAGCAAAAACAAGTAACTACTCTAATAAAAATCCTAAATTTCGTTCATATAAGTGTGGCAGCCCAGCATGGACTAAAGTAGCCTACATCAATTACACCATTGACTAGTGTCTAGACTAGTGTCTAGATGGTTCTTACCGAGTCGACAGAACTAATTCATATTTTAATCAACCTGCCATAGGATGCAGAGTATCCCCATGTAAAGGTCTTTCTCTGTATTATTCAAATGTAAACCAGTTTCAGTCTCCTTTCTGGTGTTATGGTGTTAATTACTGTAGAGTGTACGGGAGGATACTAGAGGGAAATGCATTTATCTTGTCTTTTTTGTATAATCGTACCACAGATGAAATGTATCTTGATGGTGTGTCACCCACATTCGGTCATTTGCAGCTGCTTTCTCGGACTCAATGTGGACTAGCAAACTTTCCATGCACGAATGTTGTCAAACCTCCTATGGCCTTATCGAACTCTATAGTATGCTGCTTGGCAGCGACTAATTCTGTGAGACAGTCGATCTCTAGAAGTTTGTGATTCTGACATGTTATGGGATAGTGAGGGTTGAGGCCCTACCAGTCTTTTAACAGGCTTCCATGTTTCTGTAACGAACCTGGCTACGCCACAAGTGAAGATGTGGAGATCAGGTGTACCGGAGTGGCTTAGTAATACATTTTGTAGAGATATATACACAGAGTAACAACTGGATTCATTATTTTTTGTACACACTCTTTTATTTACACTCATTGATTAGCAACTACGTAGTTATTGTATTTTCACAAGATCATAATCACATCCATGTAATTATGCTGTTTGTTATGTTAGAATATCATTAATTGTATCTGTTGTGAATTCAATTAAAGGAAAAGCTGAAATATGCTGAAATACGTGTATAAAACAGACATGGATATAAAAAACAACTTGTTGGAAGCGTTCTACTCACTAAAACAATGTTGCTTTAATTTATATGTTTACTTTATTTATATTTTATTATTTATAATTTTATTATCATTTACCTGCTGCATTTCATTAGTACAACTTTACATAACCATATAACAAATAACCATATTATATTAACTCCACTTCTTTCTATTGCTTAATTTTCAACCAATCCTTATTTAATCATTTAATTTACCTCTCATCATTTCCTGATCTTCATGCTTCACTATATAAACACTGTCCAGGCTTGCTAGGAAGGCCAGTAGTCTAACGTGTAATGCATGTACGTACTTTTCATTTTATCTTAGTGACATATTTTTCATAATTTACTTTCTTGTAACTCTTATCTCTTGTGTCTCTATTAAACAATCTATCTAATTTGTGGTTGTTGGGACTTGGTTGTCTCCTGTCACACAATTTGACTAAGCGGGAGGGGGGGGGGGGGGGGGGGGGTGGGGGAATCTCAGAAACTATTTACTAAGTCCAGAATGTCTGTGGGCCTTACACCTCCACAGCTCTTAGCAAGGACATTTCTCTGGCAGGGCGTGGCCACCCAAACACTTATCCATCTTATTACTCTTATTGCCTAATTTTTGCTATAAAATCATTTTACAAAAATAACTAACCCTGATTGTATTGTTGGGTTTACTTAGGATAGGCATGCAAGAATTGGTTGTAGGTAGTCTCTGTTGTTTTTCAGAAATAATCTTCAGCACAAAAAAAAAGCATTAAGGACCCTCCTTCCTAAACAATCCAGCTCCTTTTAGTTCAAGTCTTCTAGCCATTCATCATACTTTGAGTCCTTTATCTTGAACATTCATCTCTAAACAACTTTTTCACACAGAAACTCTCTTATTGACTGTCCAGATTCATATATGCCATTTATTTGTACTGTACTACTCAGTATGTTTTATAATGTTTGAGTTACAGAATTACCTTGCATCAATCTTGGCTGTATTGTAATCAACAATTCTGCAGTTAGATAAGGCAGAGACTTTTGCAAATAATTCATAAGATATAGGAGAACTGAGACCCACAATAATGCTTCATTTTGTAATATTTCAAGTGGAAAAGTATGTAATAGTCTAGCCAAGTTATCAAGAAAGCTTTATGTAGGAAAGATCTGTTGCCAATTTCGGCTGTAAAAGGTACACATCAGTACAAGAAAACGAGAGGCTCAGAGGTTTGAATCATCCAATCGAAGTGTCTAAGTTAAAGAAAAAAATTCACCCAGATTCTGTAGCATTGAAGACAATATTGAGAAGTTGTATGCAGTGTTCATGAAGAAGAAAACATAGTCAGTCAGTGTGAAAGAAACTATAGCAGTTAGGACTATACCTAGGCACGAGTCCAACCTACTGATCATGAACTTTAGGCTGAGAAGTAGTCTATCAGTTTACAGTGTGTTATCAGAGTGAGTTAAAATAATCAGGCCAGCACAGCTTATAAAAGTGCAGTCATTATTGCTGAAACAATTTACGTAGACATGGTTATTTGTTGTTGTCTTTTTTTTTTTGGACAGTGGCACTCTTGCCAAAGTTAAATTAGGCAGCCTGGTCCCCTTTAAAATAGAATGGTGAGATATTGCATTAGCTACCACAAGTAGCTATTAAAAATAATTTATTCTTTGTCTTTTTTTAGATTGCCATGAAATTAGTGAAGAAGACTGAGTTGAGTGAAATGGAATTGAACAAGTTTCTTCTCAGGGAGATTGCAATCCTCCAGAAGATTTCCCATCCTAACATCCTCGATGTCTACCAGTTGTGGGGGAATAAGGTCGTCGGCTGAGGTGGCGGTTAAGCTTCCTCGGTCATCAGCCAGATCCCGGAGGTACGCTGCCACCAGAATCCAGATGGCTGCTCTTACGCCTCAAGTTATCTGGTCCCTTTATGGCGCTAGGGTCACCGGAGCTCGTGTACGCAATCGCTGATCCAAGAGGACAGAGTCTTAATTCTAATTTCTTGAAAATCAAACTGGACTGACTTGGCGCGTGCGTGGCTCGTATATTTATTATTCAAGGCCATGCACGTGCGCCAACACGAAAGGACACACAAACACACGAAAACATCCACATCAGAAATGTGACAAAAATTATAGTCATAAAGAGCATGTATGCACAACAACAAACAATGAAGGCGCAAGAGCAGCCATCTGGATTCTGGTGGCAGCGTACCTCCGGGATCTGGCTGACGACCGAGGAAGCTTAACCGCCACCTCAGCCGACGACCTTATTCCCCCACAACTGGCGGCAGCGGTGTCTATTCTACTGTGATCACCCTACAGGGAGGAGACTACGACGCCCCACACCATTGACCATCGCCTAACCTTTGGCTACAAACTGAGTTTTTGTGTTTTCTTTTTAGTGCGCACTACATGTGGTGCTCGATTTTTGTGACCTTTATTTTGTGACCATTATTTTCACCTTTAGTCTTTTTGACCTGTGTGTTTTACCTCGTTGTCATTAATTGATTGGCTGTTGTTTATTGATTTCTGTATTTTCTTTCTCCTGTGGTTGGTTGCAGATTCTCTGAAGTCCACCGTCCCCCGCTGGATGAGTCAGAGGTCACAGCCGGAAAGAGCCTGTAAGAAGAAGAGAGGAGTTGGGAAACAGTCGGCGCCTGAAGTTGCTTCATCGGACTCGGGCGTGTGTGAGAAATATAGTGTTCTTGGTAGTATTGGTGGTGGAGATAGTTGTGCGATTACGTCTGGTAGCATCGTTGGTAGTGGTGACATTACGTCTGAATCTAGTTTTAGTGACTCAACCCCTGTTTGCTCTAGGGAGAGTCTTGAGACTGTTAGGGAGAATATGGATGGTTCAAGTGATAATGCATTGGAGATGAGCAGGAATGATAATGGTAGGGAAGATAGTGGGATGCGAGGTAGTGAGCGAGAGGATGAGAGTGAGGGGATGTTTCTGTCAGTGTCAGACATGAGGAATTTGTTGTCGTCACTGTCGAGTGCTGGTAGGGTAGTACCACCTTCCGTGCCTTCACATTCCGATCGGACGCGGCATGTCATTGGCCTGGCTCCACATAAAGATGGCATCGACATAGCCAAACACATCTGCAAGTTGGAAGCTGACCTTGCTGACCTAGGTGTACCGAGATGTGAGTATAAGACGATACTTTACCAGAAGCTTTCTTCTAAAACAGCTGCCTCTATAGTGTCTTCAGTTGACCGTGCTACATGTTCGTATGAGGAGCTGAAACATATATTGATCAACTCGCTGGGCTCTGGGAAGACCTCGCTGGGTAGCAAGCTTACCGCTGAATTCAAGCGTAATATGAACCCCCTGGACAAATATGTGCATTTGAAAGGTCTTATCGATTCAGTAGACATGACCGTGCTTGAACGTTCAGATATTTTGCTTTTCTTTGCTATGGCTATTTATCGAGCTAGTCTTACCGCTCAACAGAGATCAGTGATGGATGGACGTGAAATTAATACGTTCAAAGACTTGAACAAGCTCGCACTCTCGTTGCATTCTACAGACACTGACCGGTCTGGAAGCGTTAGATGGCAAGGGCGTGGTACTGGTGATCCAGTAAAGTGTTTTAAGTGTTATCATTTTGGACATAAGTTGTTTGAATGTAGGATGGGGAAGGATGAGTCTAAGCCAGTGGTCTGTTATACGTGCCATCAGCCCGGACATAAGTCACCTGATTGTAAGAGTCAGAGTAACTCTAAGGATCAAGTTAAGCAGTATGAAGAAAATAAGAAGTTGGGTTTGAGGTCTGGTAGTAAACCGTTCAGCACCAATTGGGTGGCGGTTCAGGGAGATACACCTTTAGTGCAAGGGACAGTAAATGGTAGTTGTGGTGGGATGGCACGGGGTGGCCTGGTTGACGTTTAAACACAATGTCACCAGGTTTAAAGTCCGCTGCCAACCCAGCGTCATGTGACAATCTCTTTGTGGAACACTTGGAGGTTACTGCCTGTTTAACATGATGGGTTTGACACACAAGCATGTTGTCCAAATCATAAATAAATTGAGGTAAGTTAACAGAAAAGGGTGAATGAAAAATGGATTTCAGCGTAGACAAAACAAAGGATGAAGGCTTTAAAAATAATAATTCATGGGGTGTGAAGCCATGACAAGAATTGGGCATGTTGCGTGCAAAATACAGTGCGAGATCGAGTGCTACTGGCCAATCATGTTTGCGTTCAAGACATTTGGAAAGCATGGACTTAAGAGTCGAATGGAACCTTTCCAGTCTCCCATTAGACTGGGGGTGATAGGGTGAAGTCCTGATAGAGGAGATATTCAATCTCTTCTTCAAATGTGACAATGTAACTGACATAAAATTAGATCCCTGGTCAGTTAAAATGACCAAAGGTGTACCCAATACAAAACTAATAGAAAGAATAGCCTTTGAGGTTTCCTCGGAAGTGTACGATTTAAGTGAGACTGCAAACGGAAATCCGGATGCTAACTCAAGGCAGGTTAAGATGAATCTGAACTTTTGCTTGGATGTCGGTAAGGGACCTACAATATCGAAGGCTAGCTTTTCCCCTCTCTCAGATATAATCTCAGGTTCTAACATCGGGACTTTAGGTGCGCCAGATCTATTATGGAGTGTGCACTTCTTGCAAGACATAACATGTTTCTTAATGTCCCCTGAGAGATTTGGCCAAGTAAAGTGTTTATTCACTAACGCCCTGGTGGTATTGATTCCACCATGGCCTAAGCCTTCGTGTGCAGCCACTAAAACCCTTGACCTGAGAGAAGTAGGAACTACCAAAGCATGGGACACGGAATTCTGGGTCGAAGTCATGCACATTAGCAAACCATCAATGACAAAACAGTGTTTCTCGCCTTTGTGAGAAAATTCCCACAAAGATGCAAGTGATTCATCTGCCTGTTGAAGCTCTATGAACTTATCTCTGGTGATACCATCAAAACTAAGAGTGGGAATGGATCTGGGAACAAGTGAAAAATCAGATGAGTTGTGTGAAACAGGAACTGGTGTGGATTCATTGTCAAAGTCAACCATAGGAATGTCATCTAATGCAAGTGGATGGGCACTTTCCGTGCTGTGTAAGGCATCTGTGACATGAGCAGCTAGGTCAGACTCTGCCTGCATGGCGCGTGTAACCGTTAGAACTGGGTGTGGGTCAGACTTCAAATGTTCAATGAGTTCAATAATGTTCCGCTTGCCAAAGTCCAAGCCTAACAGAACTGTGCGTGGGGGCAAACGTGAGTCTACTGCTAACAAACAATTGCCTTGCAAAGTAGGGAGTAGTACAACAGGTAAATCAAACATGGGTACAGACTTAGAGACCTGCGAAATACATGTGATGGACACAAAACGGACAGGCTCATAATCCAGCTCAATGAAATCGTCGGATATGACAGAGATCTTAGCACCGGAGTCAATCATTATTGGAGTTTCAATCCCATTAATGATGCCCTGTGTAATGAGGTCTTCCTCGTCATCAAAACAATTGAGTGGTGTGGCGTCTTCGTAAGGTGAGGTATCCTGGGGTGAAATGTCAACCTTACGGATAGGTTTGGGAATGTTTCTGGGCACGGGAGTAAGATGGCTAGAGGGCTGCTGGTTCAAGGAACCCTGTGACTCTGAAACTTGTGGCTGGGAATGTTGTGAAGAAACAGACGACTGAACTGTACGAGCGTTGGCATAATGGCCTAATTGGTTGCATTTGTAGCAAGTGACAGTTGAGAGATTGCGTCTGGGAACGGTCTGAGGGTGTGAATGGCTTTGATAGGATTGGTGTGAATTGTTGGTCGGTGGAGCCATAAGTGGTAAACGGTTGTGATTGGTCGCATGATGTTGTTGTCTATAGGGATGGCTAAAATTAGAATGGGGTGACTCCTGATGAGAATCATAATAAGGTTTCTGATGATGGAATTTAGAATGAGCAGATGAAGAAGATAAATACCATGAATTGCATTCCTGTATAAACAACTGATTAGTATGGCAAGGTTTGTTCAAGACGGCTTCCCTATGTTCTTGGGACATGCCTGCAACTACACCAACTATTGCGAACAGGTTTGACATATCTTCTACGACTTTGTCATTAAATGTGGACAGGAAAGGAAGGCAACCTAAGATTACTTGGAACCTGTATTTCCAGTGATTGAACCATTGCAACATGGTCTTTGAGCCACCTGGACGGAACTTGAGGGGGTATGCATTCAGACATTCAGAGATAGAGTAACCACCCATGTTCAATAAAACCACCCTCATATCCACATAGGAGGTGCACTGGTCAATATTATTGTAATAGGCTTCCCTGTAATGGCCTGTCAAACACACTGGCATATAATTATAAAAGTTGTTCAAGGGAATACGTCTGTTTGTAAGCTCGAATTCAAAACGGTGAAGGAATACAAACACGTCATCATGGTCATTCAATTTACCAATAACCTTGGATAGTTTCTCAGGGTTGGATGACTCATTGGAATCATGGTTAGAAACAGAATGGGACTGTAGAATCTGCTGTAACATGAACATGGTAGGGTCAATTTCATGTTCTTTAGCCTGGTCTGTCAGGAACTTAAGCTTAGCAGCAAGATCTATGCCTGGTGTGGCTTCTTTGTCTTTTAACATAGGAATGACAGACATGCTTGGATCAGCTACCACAGTGTTAACAGACTCAGACACCGAGGTAGAAGAATCAGAACGAGGTGAGAGACCACTAAGAGAAGAAAGAGCAGGAGCATGGTCATAAGTACAATACTCAGAACCAGAGGAAGAAAGGGAATCAGAGGAAACAGGAAGCTTAGCTCTTTGCCTTCTAGTGTGCATGATAACAGAGGTGTATGAATGCTAACTGACACACTGAATAAAGTATAACACAATTGTACAGAGTTTCATCTTGTCAGCACGACAAGATGAAACAACTACAGGTGCGTTAATAGAAACAAATAACTTGCGTTCGATGAATGAAGGATGATCTCTTGGGGGTAGCCAAAGACTTAGAACATGTAGAACGAAGCAGGGCAGGCTGCTGAAAGAAGTGGATTAAGAACTCGAAGTGGAAGGGGCACGGCGGAAACCCTCTACACCAGAGAATCAGGGATTGCTTGACAGATGTCACCCTCTGGTGAATCAACGTCTGGAACAGCGGAGAAGGAGAACTCAGATAAGGGCGTAGATAATTCGATGAGTGAGTACGTCTCGAACACCGCTGCCACCAACTGTGGTGGGACGGCACGGGACGCTCGGAGTGCTGCCACCAGGGTTGTACTAATTTAGCTATCCCCTGTGAACTTCGGGTTGTGGAAGGCCTGAACGCCTTGGGGATAGCTAATTTAGTACAACCCTGGTGGCAGCACTCCGAGCGTCCCGTGTCATGAGTTGTGTTTGTTGTGAGATGTTGGGCATAGATAGAGTAGTCACATCACCATATCGCCCGCAAAGCAATGGTGTTGTGGAGCGGATGCACGGGACGCTGAAGCTCATGCTTGTTAAGGCCTGTGAGGAAGGAATAGACTGGTCAGAGTTTTTGCCGTTAGCACTATTTGCTATCCGGCAAGTGCCCAACCATGATGTAGGCTTCTCACCACACCAGTTAGTGTTCGGCAGAAACGTTACGGGCCCCCTATATTTTGTATTCAGGGTGGGTGGATAGAGCATACGAGTGTGTGGATGTTGAGGAGTGGGTACTTAAGCTACAGGATAAGCTTTCGCTTTTGCATGATATGGCGGTAGTGCATGAGAGTGACAGCTCGGCTAAAAGATGTCTATCGTTTAACAAGAATAGAAGTGATCGTAGTTTGGAAGTGGGCTCCAAGGTAATTGTTCGTATCCCAGGATTACATGCCTCATTGCAGGAATCCTGGGAGGGGCCATACACTGTAACTGATAAGGTATCCAGAGTCACACAGGGTGTCTAAGGGAGATGGTCATCCCGTGAAGATAGTTCAATTGAACAATACTAAAGAGTACAAGGAGAGAAGTGTGTGGGTGAATGCTGTGTCTGTGATAGCAGAGGAGCAAGGTATTTCTGAAGATTTGGATGCTAGTAAAGCAGTATTGAGTTCCGAGAAGTGTGAGGGTTATAGAGAGGATGAGTTGCAGAGTGTGGTGCGTAGTGTAGAAGAGTATTTTTCTGATGTCCCTGGTTTGTGTACTGTGGGAAAAAGTTGTATTAGGCTGAGACAGGATGCTGATGTGGTTAACTTGCCACCTAGGCAAGTGCCAGTGGGTATTAGAGATGAGGTTGAACGCGAGATTGAGAAGATGTTGAAGAGCGGTGTGATAGTGAAAAGCGATGCTGAGTCATGTGTGGTGTGGTAAGGTGGCAGTTCCAGAAGCTAGGGTGAGGGCAATGGCTGACTGTCATAGGCCAGTGACCAAGAAGCAGCTGCGGTCCTTTCTGGGAAGCATGTCATACTACCGGAAGTTTATAGATGGCTTCGCCGGGATGTCTTCGATGCTTACCCCGGCTGTGTCTCTGTCTTCGCCAGCCAGGGTGGTGTGGACAGAGGAGATGTCTGCTTCCTTCACCAGGTTACGTGAGTCGTTGTGTCAGCGTGTTGTGTTGTTTATTCCTGTGCATAATGATGTATTTTATTTGTACACGGATGCATCTGGAGAGGGAATTGGAGCTTGCCTTCACGTTGTGAGAGGGGAGATGGATCTACCAGTGGCCTTCTTCAGTCGTCAGCTGAGAGGGGCGGAAAAGAATTACTCTGTGACGGAGTTGGGGACCCTGGCCATTGTGTCAGCGGTGAAGTACTTTGAGTACTACCTGTATGGAAGGACGGTAACAGTTTATACCGACCACCGTGCATGTGTGTCTCTCTTAAGTAGCTAACATCTCAACAGACGCTTGATGCGTTTTGCCTTGAAGCTGCAAGGAATGGATCTATCAAATACAGACCAGGTTCCATGATTGGCAATGCTGACGGACTAAGCCACCAGAGCTGGGATGACTCGGAGTCCATCCCTGGTGGTTGTCAGCTTCAAACAGCGGGTTTGAGTTTAGCGGGGGGAGATGTGGGTCTGACCTCCGAGAAGAAAGTGGAGAAGGAAATGGAGGAAAGAGCGTTGGAACTGAACTCCGGTCCCTTTATGGCGCTAGGGCCACCGGAGCTCGTGTACGCAATCGCTGATCCAAGAGGACAGAGTCTTAATTCTATTTTCTTGAAAATCAAACTGGACTGACTTGGCGCGTGCGTGGCTCGTCTATTTATTATTCAAGGCCATGCACGTGCGCCAACACGAAAGGACACACAAACACACGAAATCATCCACATCAGAAACTTGACAAAAATTATACACATAAAGGGCATGTATGCACAACAACAAACAATTACAGCCAACTATGTTCTCAGTTCAGTTCCAACACTCTTTCCTCCTTCATTTCCTTCTCCACTTCTCCACTTTCTTCTCGGAGGCCAGACCCACACCAGTGTTTCCTGGCTTACAAACTGGCAGAGAATGGAACTCTAAGGGATTACATGAACATTAGAGTTCACCTTCCAGAGCAGGAGGCTCGATTCATTTTCAGTAAACTGTGTGCAGGTCTGTCTTATTGCCACTCTTTGGGCATAACTCACTGAGACCTAAAATTGGAATATATTTTCCTTACAAACATATGGACATCAAAATTGGAGGTAGCTAACAAAACCTAAGTATAACTTGAGCTGTGATTGCATTTTATACTTATTTTTGTTATCTTTCCTTCAGATTTTGGTTTGATCCTAGACTCCGACAGCCAGATCAGTAACACATGTTGTGGATCCTATAGCTACTGCCCTAGAAGTCATCTTAGGAAGTCAGTACAGTGCCATAAAGGATGACTTATGGAGCCTGCAAGTTTTTACATAATTAATTTAATATTTTGACAACCACCTTTCAAACAGCAAGTACAACAATGCTTTAACATCAATTTGATGTACTAGCCTTTTAATCCACTAATTATGGTTCCTCTCCAGAGGGGGAGGTGTTTCCAGTCGATATTGGAGGTGTTCTGACAGCACATAATTGGAGGTCTGTTGAGTACGAGACTGCAGCAAGTGGTAGCTACTACTCAACAGTATAAAGGTTAAATGTGATGGTCTTGGAAGTCGTGGGTTGTCTTAGCTCAGTAGCTAGGTTCAATCTAACAATGCTTTAGTTGTATTATTTTGTTATAGATACATTTTTGTAGACCTCCAAATGGTACTTCGTGCACGTTTGAACATAGAACCTCCCTTCAGTTTATTTTTCAAGGAAGTACAAACTTGGATCCTTCCACTTGACCATCTTGGAGGGAAAATAGTACCACATATTATTTTCTGCAAGTGCAATTAATGACTTTTATAATGAGTCAATCAGCATCAAGCCACTGTGCTGGCTATTTCACTTAGTTACTCTGCTATTTCACTTGTAGTTACCCCAACTCTGGTGCTTCTTAACTTTATAGTTGTTCTGCTATTTCACATTATAGTTACTCTGTTATTTTACTTGTAGTTACCCCAATTCTGATGCTACTTAACTTTATAGTTGTTCTGCTATTTCACATTTTACTCCTCTCAAGGAGCGCTTGTACAAGTCACGAACTTTTTCAAATTCCTCCAACTCAGACTCAAAGTCTACATAGGATTTCCAGAGCACTTCAGGCATGTCCATGACGGGCTGATTTACGGCCAGCTCGTAGATAGCACGGGCGCGGTCTATGTCTCCCAGTATAGTCTCCAACTCAGCGTATTTGATCCATGTTTGGCAGTTTGACACACAGTGCTCCAGAAACTTCTCGTAAAGTTTTCGGCAGCGATCAAACTCTCGCAGCTGAAGCTCGAATTCTATGTAACCTTTGAAGGTCTTGGGTTTCGGACACTTCCCGATAGCCGTGCCCAGGGCTTTGCGAGCAGCAGACAAGTTCCCCTGGCGAACTTCAAACTTTGCGTACATAATCCAGAGCTTTGAAAAGGTGAACTCCTTATGTGGGATGATGTCCAAGCACGTTTCGTAAACCTGTCTCGTACGCTCGTAATCCTTCGCCACCAATTCCTCATAGAGGGCATAATAAATCCACAGGTAAATATATTGCCTCCAAAATTTCTTCTCGTTCGACAGAGGAACATTGGCGATGGCACGTTCATACACTTCTCTGGTCATTTCTAGAGAACCTTCGTCTTCCATCAGGCGAATGTAGTTAAACCATGACTCATAATTCATGGGGTTCTCCTCAATGGCCTCCTCATACTGGAGCTTCCTCTTGCTGATAACCACATCTTCGATTCCAGCGCGGTCGCCGTATTTCTTTTCAAACTGGGTGTACACTTTGAATAGCTCCTTGCCTTCTTCCTTGGGAATGTGCTCCAGGGCATACTTAAAGATGGTCCTAGCCCCCTCGTACTCTCGGTAACCTTCCTCAAACTTAGCAAATGCGATGTACAACTTTTCGTCTATGTGCTCCTCGCCGAAAAACTTGGTAGAACGCTCAAACACATTGCGGGCGTTGGCAGGGTAGCCGTTGTTCTCTTCGAACTTGGCATACCTCACCCAGTTCTTTGCCTCCGGGTGAACCTGAATGAAGCGCTCGTAAACAAGTCTGGCTCTCTCCACCTCCTTGTAGTGCATCTCCATCTTGATGTAAGACAGCCACGCCTGCTCCTCTGGCTCCCACTCCATCCACCGCTCGAACACCTGCCCACAACAACAACAACACACCATGGCAGTAAATCTGACATATGCTTTTTAATATTTTGCATATTTTTAACTTCAATAATCTAAATTAATATATATATTAGAATGTGCATAATCATTTAATTTTTTCCTCCATCTTTTAAATTCTCCTATGATTAATTCTGGTCCTCCTGTTAAGCCTGTACGCTGCCGTAAACAAAATATTCACATACAAGAGAATAGAAAATAACAATCCATCTGTAATTAGGTCTGATTTACTAAATCGGCACCCAGGGTTTATATTCATAATTTCATTAATTGGTAAAACAAAACAATATTCACTTCTAACTGGAACAGAGTGAGTACTGTATTGAGTTGAGTACTGTAATAGCTACGTCTATAAAATCTTGATAGAGGAGCTACGCTATCTTCTAAATCCTAATTCTAAGAAACTTGACTCATACAGTTTCGCAGGACAGATGACACTCTTTGAATTAATGTTGTTGTATTCCTACTTCTAACTATCTGCGCTTATTCTGATTTATATCTGACTCACTGTTTAAGTTCTGGTCTATTAAAATTAATTATATCATTGAGTGCTTTAACTAAGCATAGAAGCCTGCTGCGCCTTTTGAAATTCACTTAGAAATTCATTTATCCATTTAATAACTAAAACCAGCCTCGCTATACGAGCATAGGTTGAAGTTTCACTGCATCAGCATCAAACAAAAGTTCCCCTTTAGCACTGTAGCTCTGGAAAATAAAGCGTGTTTCCCATCTAACACAATCCAAGTAAACATCAGCAGCACCAGCTGTGCACAAACTATCAGCATAATGGATACTTACTGTTTCATTTTCACATAAAAACTAAAGTTCACCAGAATTAATCACGCTCGTTTATGAAAACTTCACGAAACAACAATCTCCACTAAAGAAAGAATTTACTCATCCATTCAAATACCAATGTCATTCCATTGAAATATTCTTCCATGCCACTCACCTGCCTTGCCCCAGCAACGTTGTTCAGCATTTCCTCCATGTAAGTGTATTTATACCAGAACTGGTTGGCTCGAGGAAGGATAGTCACACTTCTGTCCCAGATGTTGCGAGCGTGGTTGATCTGCTTGTGTCGCATCTCCATCTCGGCATACTTGATCCACACGGGGATGTTCCTGTGATCAGTGTCTATGGCCCTCTCGTACACTGACCTGGCACGCTCTAGATCCTGCTGGCTTTCTTCCCAACGAGCATATTTGATCCAGTTAGTCATCTGAGTCCTGTTCTTTCTGATTTTGTCTTCAAACTCTTTCCTCTTCCTCATCTGGAGGTGGGCCAGCTCTGCTGGATCTGTTACTTTTTGCCTAGGTGGAGGACGGACTTTCTCCATTTTGGTGGCGTCAGCTTCCTGGAACAATTGCTCGGCAGTTATTTGAATCTCTGCAGGCATCTTGTTTTTCACTCTCGTTACTTTAGACATCTTCATCTTCTTCTCTGGCGGAGGCTCCATCGCTAGCTCAGCCTTGGCAATAGCACAACGTTGTAAACTCTTATTATCGCGCAACTGAAAAGACCCTTTACCAACTCCGTAATGCGGTGAAGCATGTTCGGTTGATTTTTAGCTATCTCTCTCCCTCACACCCTCCTCCCACCCCCAAACTTACTACTGGCAGAAAGTGAGCTTCATTCACTGCACGACTGCAGGGCCATGTCCTCCCGTGCAAGATTCTACGATTTATAAAACTAGTTATACAGTGCAAGCTTTGCGCTTAGTGAAATCCAGAATATTAGGCTCATTTGATGTTTTCCTGGTTACAGTACTATGATATAGCATATATCTATGGATATAGAGAATAATTCAGCCTTGGAATAGCATTACATAAATTGTTTTGAATGAGGTACTTGTTTATGTTTGATGGAAGCTATTTTTGAGATAAAAGTTTAGGAAATCATTTATCAAGACATGCAATGTAAACTCATTGGAATACTAATTTGGCTACACACAAATAAGTGTTTTGTTTGAGACTCATGCAGGTGGCTAATTCACTTTTCAACGAATTTGCAAGTTGCTGCACCCAAATAATCAAATATGTATAGGTTACATCACGAGGTGGAGGTCGGTATGGGATTTACACAACCGAGGGCCGAAGGCCCGAGGATAGTGTAAATCCCGTACCGACCGCGCACCGAGCGGTGCAACCGACTTGTACCATGGCTCTAGGCTATAAGAAACGCATAACAACCTTTTTTTCTGTAGCCTCATTGGTCGCCGCTTCGCTTAGCTACAGATCGTAATTCTAGGCCACGGGCAAAAAATATTCACCACCTAGGCGGTGTATAAGTGATTTATTCACCCCGAATTGAGAAATCTGATTGGACGGTTTGAACGAACCATGGTATAATAACTGCAACACAATACGACAAAATAATAATACAAATTAAAAATACAATTGATGGGTAAAGTATCGTCTATTTCGGCATTTACTATTAGCTACACCTTACCGTTTCTGACGTTCTCCAAGTAAGTGCCCCGGAAACTAAACTCGTAATTGCATTTTTCTAGTTTTTGCGCATGCGTAGCTGTGGTTATATTGCTAAACCCGTCAGCAGCCTCACCGCACAAAACATCTGTGAACTACTGCAGCAAGATTTCTTCCCATGTAAGTGTTTTGTGTGAGTTTATCTTGTAGAATGTTTCTTAGCTAGAAGCTATTATTAATGGTTTCAACGTGGCTTTATTTGTGTCTACTTGCAGGGCAGCAGAAGGACCAAGCGATTGAAAAAGAAGACGAGATCATCTTGACTGAGGCTGCAATAGATGCAGAATGGAAGAGGATCCAGAAGAAAACTTTTACAAGATGGTGCAATGAACATTTGAAGAAGCAGGACCCAGAATTCATGATCAGTGAGATTGGAGAAGACTTTTCTGATGGCATCTCTTTGATCACTCTGCTGGAGGTACTCTCTCAGAAGAAAGTGGGCAAGTACAACAAGAAGCCCAGAGTGCATGCTCAGAAAATGGAGAACTTGGAGAAGGCCCTGAATTTTATTACCAAGACACAGAGGGCATTTACTTGGTCAACATAGGTGAGATATACTGTTAAATATAGTATAACAAAATACAATTGTATGGAAGTCGTGGGTTGTCTTAGCTCAGTAGCTTGACTAAACCCAGGAGTCCTGGGTTTGATTCCCTTTGCTTCTCTTTAGACCCCTTTAAGTGAGAAAGGTTCAATCTTAACAATGCTTTAGTTGTATTATTTTATGTTATAGATACATTTTTGTAGACCTCCAAAACGTATTTCGTGCACGTTTGAACACAGAACCTCCCTTCAGTTCATTTTTCAAGGAAGTACAAATTTGGATTCTTCCACTTGACCATCTTGGAGGGAAAATAGTACCACATACATTGTCTAGGACTGTCCAGACAACTCCCCATTGAGAGCCTACAGGAAGGTGGCTAATAAGCAGTTAACACTCCATTCATAACACTACACACTATAGAACACTAATTCATTATAAACTCACTGAAATCCACTGTACTTTCCCCACTCTCTCTCTTCATATAGTTTAGCTTATTATATGTTCCTTTGAATTTTTATCCTGAACTGTTCCATTAGTCTAGCGTACTTCTTGTATCTGTGGGAGTGCCTTTAGTCACTGCAACATGTCAGTGCATTTGACCGAGCCTCCTTTACAGACTGACACTTGAGTGTGCTCTGCTCTTTGATCAAGTCTATCTCACAGCCCACCTCACCAATCTCTGCTCCCTATACTGCTCATAGGTATTAATTGCCAGAGCTGGTCCTTCAAGTTGCTCGACCTCTTTCATCTCTGCCCTGGCCCACCCACTGCTCCAGCGACTTACAACTGCTTGGAACATATATGATGGAGAGACGTCTACCCTCTTATCTCCAAACCATTGTTCAAGCCAATCCCTCCACCAAGTGGTGAGGGATGACCAAGGAGGTTGTGCCACCCTGTCCAGCAATAATGATGACCAGGAAGATTCAAGGGAGGTTTGCATGACAGAAGATGAAGTAACTAGCTACCAATGTGGATTTTGAAGAGGAGGCGAACTTTGTCAGTATGTCAGAGGATGAATCAGAATTGGGTGATTTGTGTGAATCATGAAGTTGTGATGGATAGTCTTCTACACTCGAGTCTAGACAGACTACTCAAGGAGCATTAATCCCAACTCCTGTCGTTATCTAGGCCAAGAGTGCTAGCTTTGTGGCTAAAGTTGAGCTACATACAGTCGTTTTGCTTCTTTTTTCAGATGGCTAAGATACAGATCATGAAAACCACAGACACATGACAATACATTACTGTCTTTCACTTCTTTGATTATTTTATAAATGAGCAATGTTTTTCTAATTACCTGAATATATTTTTCTGTGTCAGCAAGTACAAAAGACTTTTATGAGACAATCAGCATCAAGCCACTGTGCTTGCTATTTCACTTAGTTACTCTGCTATTTTACATGTAGTTTTCCCAACTCTGGTGCTACTTAACTTTATAGTTGTTCTGCTATTTCACATTAGTTACTCTGCTCACTTGTAGTTACCCTGACTCTGGTATTACTTAACTTATAATGATTCTGCTATTTCACATCATAGTTACTCTGCTATTTCACCTTGTAGTTACCCTCTAATAGATAAATAAAATCCAAATATTTAAGTTGGATTACAATGAAGTAGTAAAACAAAATTTAAACAAGTCTACTGGAGGCTTCAAGTGTTCAAAATTACAGTTCTTGATACACAGCTCAAATCTTCAAATACGTCTGGAATGTTGTTCTTGCACAAGTGAACAAACTCACTGGGATTGTAAATATGCTTTGGCCCAAACTAATAGCTCTGCACTGTATGAGACTTGTCTTGATAGGCTATTATCTCAGAAAACATTTTACATATGACTGGAAAGTTATTTTCATTAAATTCCACAACACATCAAGCTTCTGAATATTTCATCTGACATGCCAACATGAACTCTAAGCTTAATTACATAATATTTGATGAGTTGCTTGTCCAAGTCCACATAAAACTCAAATAAGAATTGTTACCAAAATTGTTTCCGTCATCATACTTGTATCCAAACCAGGGATCGAGAATGAAGATAGTCCTGGTTCATGAGCTTGTGCACCCGAGCACTGATGCTAACTGCATTTTTGAGCAGGAAGCCATCTAGCCTCAGGCAGTGTACCTTGAACCAGTGGACTACTGTCTTCAATTGGGGATCAGCAGGAGAGGGGATGCCCGACAATGGAAATGGAAGTCCTGGAAATGAAGTATTGTAAAAATGTGCCACAAGTGATGTCTTTTACACCGACTAAATTTTAGATTCTTCTTATCCTGGACTCAGGAGGAATCACACCAGGCAGTCTGCCTTGAACCAGTGGACTACTGTCTTCAATTGAGGGTCAACAGGAGATGGGATGCCTGATGGTGGAAATGTAAGTCTTGTAAAAATGTGCCACGAATGATGTCTTTTACACTGACTCTCTTTTAGAATCTTCTTATCCTGGACTCAGGAGGAATCACAAATGGTATGACCGTGGCATAACTCCCAGCTATTGAGCCAAAGCCAGCAAAAGGAATTCTCTGATTCGCAGGGTCAAAAATGGGTGACTATGATGATACAGATTATAAAGAAATGAATGACAAAATAAAGCATTGGGTTTGAATGGGGAGGAGTTCAACACTCAGAGACATAATGGTATGAGCATACAATAAACATTGTTGAAGTAGTGATGATGATAAGAGTTGTTATGAGTACAGCTACAGCTGACTGAATAGCTCCTTGTCTAGCTTGGTCGAGCAGGCCTGGACTGTGAAATTGCCACACCTTGTGCTTAAATTATGGGAAATTTCATAAGTCCTAATCCCCAAACTCCCAAATCAAGATACCTCGGATATCCAGTTATTAGGATATTCCTCTCTAAATACTCATCTCTGATTTGGGGAGAATCATCAGAGGTTGGTAAGTGTTCAGTGTTGCAAAAAACTCTGCTGGAACCAGCATAGAGAGGCTACTGAATTAGTTTTCTGCAGAAGTACATATTTTTCCAAGTCTTAGTTCAGGGACTCTAAGCCACACCTACAGACCACACCCAAAATTACATAAGAAATAATAACATGATGGCTTATAATCATAGTGTTTCAATAGTTCCTCACTAAGCTGAACTTCATGACGTGGAGCAAACCAGAGACAATAGGTAGTGGTCGATGACTGATTGAAAATTGTGCGGAAGTTAACTTTCAATTGAATCTATGCTTAAGGGAAAAAAATAATTTTAGAGTGAAAGAACACTCCAATTGTAGGACGTAAAACTGTTAGCGTGAGTTGTACGCAGCCGACAATTAATTGCTGATGGATTGACTGATGAGTAGCTAAAGTCTTCCCGACAATCACAGGCACCCCCCACGGTTGTGTTAATAATAATAACAATAAAATAACAATAATAATAATGATGACAATAATAATAATAATAATAATAATAATATATAATAATATAATAATATGACTATTACTACAATTATATTTATAAGTTGTAAAATAAGGCTAAATTATCAACAAATGATATCTATACTATTATAGTTCGTTAAATAAATAAAACTTATCAATCCGTGAGGTATTGTATGACATTTCATGGAACAATTTATTTATACCTGTTTGATGGAGACTTAACACAAATTCCATAACGTGAATTTTAAGGAACAATTGACAAAGTCTCACATGGTCTAGACTAACCACTAATGCCATTATCATATACATATTAAGAGAAGTTAGCAGAAATTTAGTCACTAGGCAGTATAATTAAGCTAAACCTTTTTCAAGTTCTTAGAACATCGAAGAAGAAAAAAGGACAAATCCATGTATTACAGCAGCTGTTAAAGGTAGTAACATTATTGTGCAGTGAGTTTCTAAGTAATTATAAAGTTTCAGTAGTCAAAAGGTAGAGGGGGAAAGGGAGTGGAAGGTGGAAGGGAAGTCTTAGTATCTGCTGATTGAGAATTTACAAAAAACTCATGTGCTTGAGGATATAAAAGAAGCTCAATATTTGCACTGCAGATTCAGTTCAACACTTTCTCACATTCGACAATCTTCAAGAGTCTTCAGAATGCTATATCTACTTGGAAGTAAAGGAACTCGAGCAACCATCTTTGCTGATGCAGTTGCAAAGAGTATGCAAAAATACCAGAAAGTGCTGACTGGAGAAATTGTGACACAAGAGCTACAAAATATGATCAAAAAAGGTTTTCTGCAGGAACTCAACATGAATGTCTGCTAAAGGCTATTAAGGAAAAGAATGTTCTTGGTTATTATGATCGACTGCAATGCTGGTGACCGTTAAGGATACACAGCTTTGTGTCCAAAAGGCAAGTACGTTACAGTCAAGAACAGATCTAATGGGAGAAAACAGGAATTCTGATGATCAGCAATGAGGAAGTGACATTCCATTCTGATGTGGAGCAGATTAAAAAAAACGGTGGAAATCACTAAAGATAGCACGGAAACTACTGAGCCCAAGTCTTCTACCATTTATTTTGAGCAATGGGTTGATAACCAGCCCACTAGATCAAATATTCCAGAATGGTTAAACAATAGACTGAAGAAGGGCTTTTTAAAAGCACTCTGTACAATTGATATTAAATTGTATGCCACAAAGAAACCTCGTAAGAAGTGGATTGAGTATAAACTCACTGATGCAGTTGGAATAACCGTCAACATGACCAGTCATGACAGCTGGGCCAGAGGTTGGCTCAACCTTTCTGCCAATATTACCTTTACCCGGGAAATGGAGGTGACCCTCACAATTCTAAATTGCCCTCAGGCTGGTTGCGACCAAGCTGTCAGCCCGAAACTGCAAATTCGAAGACGATGTACACTTCTACTACTGGATGGAGCTTTTGAGCTGCAGGCGGTGGTGATCCAGATGGGCCAAGTGCTGAAGTTACAGCTTCATACAATGAGAGTGAACAATAACAGAAAACTATCAAGAACTTCAGCATTTGCTATCATTCAGATGCATCCATGACCGGTCAGGACTTCTACTACACTGCAGTGGATGGAGATGACTGGAGAAAAAACATATCTCGTGGGACAACGCCCCACTACCTATTGCTGACCTTGCCAAGAGTCTCTCCGTCTCAACGCTGATGCAGTTTCTAGGGGTCCACCAGATGAGAGCCAGTTAATTCCATGGGAGATACCAGCTAGCTAGTTCCAAAATGGGCAGTTTTGCGTGGAAACTACAGTCACATATCTCTTCATCAACATGCAACTATTGATATGGGAATTGTGAAGAACCCAAATCCTTGAACATTAAATTAGCTAGCTAGTAGGTTTATTTAGTGCATTAGCTATTTTTGTACTAAAATTTTAGATTGTATTTGCTTTGGACTATGTGAGACTAATAAGAAAGTCCACTCCACATAAAAACAACAACAACTACACATAATGCTGAAGAAATCCCAGAATGATGTTTTACCAATCTGCATGTCTACTGATGTGTCCAACAATATTGTGCAGAATTGAAATGACTTCTGTGATTAACTATACCAAATAATAATATAAAAACCATCCAACTTAGCAACCAAAATTGTTCAGTAGTTCCCAATTAACTTAATTCTCTCTTCTGTAAAGTGCAAGTATGCAGAAGGGGTCATGCATTACTTAAGGGCTGGTAGATTATGGGATATGAAGAAGACCAAGGTGTTCATGGGGTCCAGAGTTAGGTCATGGGGTCCAGAGTTAGGTGAATCAAATTTAGGGTTGCACAGCTCCTAGCTATATGTGTGGGACTCTACCCTCTACCCACAGGAGATATTTGTCTTCTCCACGTTGAACAGAGAACTCATAAACAATGAGGACTTCATGGTATTAACCTTGGCTTGGTAGAAAAAAAATAGCCACAAGAACATTACTTTCTGGCATGCACAGTACACAAACACTTAGGGCACACTTTTTGGATGCAAGGAGCACACCTCCAGCAGCATAGACTTCCCAATATCAGACTAAAAAAAATGAAGCACTGGCACTACAGGGCACACACTACTATTCTGAATCGGGTGCGGTAAAATGTGTACGCTCACGTGAGCTCGCGTGATTCTAAATGACAGCTAAACGATTGAATCTTAGTGGCTGTGTAGCAGCACTCACCATAGTCTGTCTTTTCTCTCTCGTTTTCTCAAAAACTAAGCCGAAATTTAAGAAGTGACAACTTAAATCATTTAGTTTGTGTTCCTCTTCTCTCAAGTCTTCGAGATCCGCTGTTGACAGTGACAGAATGAATGAATGAGACCGACTACTAGCTATAACCCTCTATGCGTACCCGCTGAGGGTTAAATATACATAAATCCAATGGATCACCTGCATATTTACTTACATAAACAATGTCCATCACTTTGTTTTATCTGTTTGATGCTGACAGTTGTTACAACCCATCTAGAAACTATATAAGATTTGTGATTATTAATTGCACTACTTTCATAGGGTTGAGCCAGCCATGAGTACTGGCTCATGTAACATGTGGGATACAGTAACTAGGGGAAAATCATGGTATTTCCCCAGGGGCTGTCCCACCCTACTTCTACCAAATCAGAGTTATTTTTCACTTCACTATACCAATTTGTGGTGTGAGTAACCTAGTGAAATAAAGTGTTGTATTAGCTTCTTAAGAATGTAAAGGCAAATTACATATGGATTGTATTGTGCAATAAAAAACCAAGTTGATTGAAATAAAGGACAACAGCAATTAGCAGATGCAGGACATAGCTATAGTCCAGAGCTTTTTGAAGCAAGGCAAACATCATCTCAGAGCTGATAACCAGTTAAAAGGTAACTTCTTCTAACTGGCTATGTTTCTATATTATCTAGACTAATTAACCCTCAGCGTGCATGTGCGAGAGTGTAATAGTACTCACTTTGTCAATCAGGCAGTCATTCTGTTATAAACAGCGAGATCTAGAAGATGAGGTACCTGTGCAAGTATACAGCAGGGATGATGGAAGTGGGGGTGGGGTGGGGGTGGGGTGGGGGGGGGGGCATTTCCCCAGATTCATTGTTAGGGGAGGCACAGGGGGAATACTTCATGCAGATATATTAAACTTGGTGACAATATCACTAAATTTTTCCAAATACATCTAAATTTGAGGCATATTGGTTGATATGTATTTCTCTGTGTGTTTTACTTCTTTGTTGTTGTTTTTAAGGCTTGCTATCCAAAAAGTAGAGTGGCTTAAATGCAGTCAAGTGCCCCCCCCCCCCCCCCCCCCCCCCACCCCCACCATGAAATCAACTATCCCCATATAAGTAAATACATAATACAGTAGCATTCAAAATTCACTGGCTCAGCTGCATAATATTTACATAAACAAAATGTCCACCACATGTTTCCATCTGCTTGGTGCTGAAAGTTGTTACAACCTGCTAGAGAAATCCTCAGCTCTTTCTGGGAGAGAATGTGTGGAGAGAAAGAATGCTGACCAAACAAAGAATTTTGGGAGAACAACTGCTTGAATAAAAGTGACTTTAATCACAAAGCTATGTATGGCAAGATTTTATAAGACTAGTGGTTGTTGTGTAAATCCACTAGTGATAATGGATTGCCCTCTGTAGCTGGGTTGTAAGGCCAGCTATGCGCAAAAATAGCTCAGTCAAACTTGATTAAAACTATCTTTAGGAGAAAAAAACAGAGAGCGTGAAATGATACAAGGTTCTAGTTTAAATAGTGGGAAGAGGCAAGGTGAGCATGAGTGGAGAATATACATATATGGAAAGGAAGGGTTTGCATGAACATGTGTATATAACTGTTCCACAAATTAAATAAATGGCATAATGATACAGAATGAATGGAGAGTAGGGTGACTGTTAATGGATCAATGTTTATTTAGCTGCAGGAGGAGGTGACTAGCAGGTGTGGTGTGAGCAGGGAAATGTAGTGAATAGGTGAGAAGTGGGTAAAGTTTGTGAAGTAATGTGAGGCTTGAACAGTGGTCACATGCATGTATAGCATATCATATTCTCAAGCCTTGTTCATTTTGTTTATTTCTTCCTTACATAAAGTATGTGTATTTCAAAATTATACACTTGCATATTAATTGCACTTTCAAAGGGTTGAACATGACCTCCCAGGGCTAACATGTTTCATTAAGGGTGCCTAACAAATCAGCCAGTACTGTCTCATGTAACGTGTGGGATACACAGTAACAAGGGGGAAATCACGGTATTTCCCCTGGGGCTGTCCAACCATTGCAAATTCTTGAGTTATTTTTCACTTTGCTATACCAATCTGTGGTGGGTGTATGGTGAACTGAAGCCATATATACAAAAAGGCAAAGTACATATGTATTTGTATATTGCAATAAAAAACAAAGTTGATTGAATAAAAAGAACAGCATAGCAATTAGGTTAGACACAACAAAACAGTAATAATGAAATACAAATAAGAAAGTGTGAAGAGTATGCACTGACAGTTCCTGAATGGTAACCTTCTAAAGTCGTTACTCGCTTCCCTGTTTTGTTACGATCCTTTTGAGCCTGAGAAAGCTTAGTTGTGAGAGAATCAATGGTATCTTTTACCATTAATATATTTTCTTTGTTCTCTCTCACTTGCCTCTTGGCATCTGTTAATTGTTCTGTCAGATAAGAAGTGCTTGACTGATGAGCCGATATCAGCTGGAAGTGAGTTTGATTCAGTGCTATCAGTTGACCATCAACTTGATCTTGTCTTATGCTGATGGCTGATACATTACTTTGAATATCACTGAGCTGGAACTGATGATTATAATGCGATTGTGAAAGCAAGTTTATCACAGAAGTGAAGTTTTCCAACTGTGAAGTGAGCAACGAGTTTTTACTTCTCATTTCTTGTTCCAATTGTTCAATGTTTATGTTTGTTAAGTTTAGAGAATGCTCCAAAGTTGACAGAAATGCTTGCATTGATGTTATTTTAAGCTCTTGAGCAAGCAGTGTGGAGTTGAAGGTGTCCAAAAAATTAAGGTCTGAAATATTAAAGATTTTGACATTGACAGGCTCAGCAGATGTGGTACCATTTTTGTCAACAGTGACATCTTGAACCAGCATTTGGGAATAATTTTGTTGCAACAAACGGACTGTTTCCTCTAAATCTGATAATTTCTGTTGCAGATGCTGTTGGTTTTGAGACTGCACAATCATGACTGTTGTAAAAATTATGAATAGCAATACAGTAAAAAGTAAGGCCAACACGAAGAAAAAGTAAAAAGGCTTGGAATAAAATCCAGAGCTTCCTAAGATCGAGCCGTTACAAATTATCGTCCCCAGACTTAACTCCGAGTCACCCTCCCGCTCTTTAGCTGCATCTTCGCCTACTACTTCTGCGTATACAGCATCTTCAAGCCCTTTTTCTGCTTCCACATATCCATCATTTTCTGCACCTCGGAGCGCTTTTCCTGTATTCTTGTCTTCAAGCTCCTTATCCGCCTCAGGTTCGGCGGCAGTTTTAGTAATTACTGTGTCGTAATCATTGCCTTTAGTCGACATCCTAGCGAATAGACTGGCTATTCTACTCCTGGGTCGTATACTTTTATGTCGCTGGCCGACCGGTTGCTCAAACGTTACTAATAATAGACCCCTTGCAGTTACGTAATGTTTTATTACGTAAGCTTCCCGTCGGCCATGTTGGTGTACCGGAAGTACCGGAAGCAGCGTGGCCGTGCACTAAAAATGAATCCGACGAAAGAAGGTTGTTGTTAGAAGGCTACTTTTCATCTTTAGGGGTGCAGATGGGAAGATACTTGGCTAAGTTGAGTGTTATAAACGGTTTTGATCCTTATGAATCAGAGAGGAAAGATTGGAATGATGATGTGGATCTTTGGCCAGGCATCACTTACGTGCATCTTGGAATGTATTTACTAGCAACTCCTAGCCCATATACAGGCGAAGACTTACTGAATTACAAGAGCCTGGATTGCTATGTGAATTTTATATCTGGCTGGGTCCGGGAAGTGCTAGTGAAGAGCTTTGATGACAAAAGGGTTGTTATTGGAAAGGTAATAATGCATCTAATACTATGCTTTTTGTTTGTTAGTTTGTTGTTGTTTTTTCCCTTCAATTACTTGTATAAACCATAATTATAGGTAAACCATTCACAACGATTGAGTGTGAAGCCTCTCACTCCGTGGGTCATCGCTGAAGTCAGCGGTAAAATTATTTCTGCTCACTGTGATTGCATGGCAGGATTAGGTGAGAGTTGCTCTCATGTGGCATCTCTTCTTTGGGCTATTGAGTCTGGAGTACGCATCAGGGATTCCATGACAGTAACAGAAAAGAAGTCTTATTGGGTTATACCAGCTGGTGTAAAGGAAGTGCCTTATGCACCTGTAAAAGGCATTGATTTTGTAGGGAAGAAAAGGAGTTTTGCAGCTCTACATTCACTAGACTTTAGGCACTCCACCTCACCCACCCCATCCTCATCATCTACTTGTAGAAGTGCATCAAGATCGCCTACAGCAGTACCAAAACTCAAGCCACCTACACAAGAAGAAGTCACTGGTTTCTTTTCTGAGTTAGCTACTTGTTCCACCAAGCCAGCAATCCTATCTCTGGTAGAGCCACATTCTTCTAGCTATATACCAATATCACTTGATGAAGGTCTTCCTCCATGTTTATCTGAATTATTTAAACCTGAATACCTTAAACTAAGCTATGGTGAATTGATAAAATTAGCTGAAGATTGCATGATCACGGTTAAATCTGAAGCGATAGTATGTGCTGAAGAAAAAACCAGGTTACAATCCAAATCAATGGTATGGTTTAATATGAGAACAGGAAGAATAACAGCATCATGTTTTCATAGAGCCGCTCACACGAATACTGCTTCACCATCTATCTCCCTTATAATGTCAGTATGCTATCCTGAGAAAATGAAATTTAAATCTGCTTCAACATGTTGGGGCTGTGAGCATGAAGATATTGCTCGTACTAAGTACAAAAGTTTTTCTATCCTTGCTCATCATAACTTTGAAGTTCGTAAGTGTGGTTTTTTTATTAGCAGTGATTTTCCGTTTCTTGGAGCTTCTCCAGATGGTTTAGTAACCTGTACATGTTGTGGTGAAGGGATTTGTGAAATTAAGGTATGTCTTTGTTTTTTTTAAGGCTTGACATTGACCTGTTTATGTTCTTTTTATCCTAGTGTCCATACTGTCACAGAGAAGATACTATCTCTACTTCCATAGGAGACCCCAAATTCTGCTTAGTTGAAAGTGATCAAGGATTTCAGCTCAGACATGACCACTCTCGTATTATCAGGTGAATATTTTTTGACAAACTATATAAATATTTATTTCTAATAAAATGTATGATTATTTAAGGAATTATTTTATCCAGGTGCAGTGTCAGCTTTTTTGTAGCAAACAAACTCATTGTGATTTTGTCGTATGGACTGAAAAAGACATACACATTGAAAGAATATACCTAAATGAGGAGTTTTGGCTAATAAATGTGGAAAAAGTTAAACATATCTTTATTACGTCTATTCTGCCTGAGTTAAATAGAGTTTAACGTAGTTAAACTAGGTTAACGGAGGGAGTCAGGCGGGGCTCAGCATGCAACGAGCCAAGTGGGCAGCCGCTCACTAGCGAGGAGCACAGCGCAGGCGCAGTGATCACGAAATTCGATGAGAGGCGCACGTGCCAGATGACCACCTTGTGGCTCTGACAAGAGTAAGTGCGGCTAAATGGTAAGCTCCTCGGAACTCGTCCTTCGGCTCCCAGTCACTCCCCACCTACTCACACAAATGAGGAACACGCTCGACAAGTCGTCCCACCCTGCCAAGTCGTTGATGTGGGCAGTGGCAACCACGGCTTTCTTCGGTATCTTCCGCCTTGGGGAACTCCTCTGCAACTCTGCACAGGAGTTCAACGAAGCCACATGCTTGGCATGGGGAGACGTGGCAGTCGACAACCAGTCAGCACCCACCATGGTCCAAATCCACCTGAAAAAATCCAAATGCGACCAGTTCGGGGCCGGGGCAGATGTAGCGGTGGGAGCTACTGGGGACGCCTTATGTCCCGTGTCCGCTCTCCTGGACTACCTGAAGCAGAGGGGCAGCAGCAAGGGCCCCTTCTTCCAAAACCAGGACGGGAGAGCGGTCGTGAAAGCATGGTTTGTTGAGCAGTTCAGACTAATTCTCGCCGACATCGGGGCTCCGCACCACCAGTATGCCGGCCACAGCTTCCGGATAGGGGCGGCAACCACAGCAGCCGGGCCGGGGTAGAGGACTCCACCATACAAGCCCTGGGACGATGGCACAGTGCCGCATTCCTGCAATATATCAGGACACCGAAAGAAGATTTAGCACGCGTCTCAGCAACTCTGGCCAAGCACAGGAGACCTGGAACCAATGCCGGCAAGCTTCGTTAGGTAGTCCATAACCATGTCAAACGCGGTGTCACTCAGTTACATTCTGTCACTTGATGTATAATTGCTAGTTTCCTAACAGATGTTTACAGATGATACATGTGCGGGGGGAGCGAGCGCTATCTGGAGCCACCACACCATGCACAGCAGTACTGTAAGTTACCTGTGGGAGGGGTAGATAGGTAGGTACGTCGCTCACACCAATCCTAAACTAAGCTTGGGGGTGTGGCCCCCACTATCGGGGGCCACTTGGGCTGGGCCTCAGGCATCCCCAGGGTCGTAGCAGAGGGAAGGCCCTCGGCTCACCCCCAAGCCGCAAAAGGGGAGGGCACAAATCACGTGACGTGCATGCACCCAATGCACGCACGCAGCTAGCCTTGCCAGCCTGACTCTCTCCCAAATATACTAGCTAGGTAGAGCTTCACAATGAAACCAAGCGACCGTAGTTAAATAGAGTTTAACTACGTTAAACTAGGTTAACGGAGGGAGTCAGGCGGGGCTCAGCATGCAACGAGCCAAGTGGGCAGCCGCCCACTAGCGAGGAGCACAGCGCAGGCGCAGTGATCACGAAATTCGATGAGAGGCGCACGTGCCAGATGACCACCTCGTGGCTCTGACAAGAGTAAGTGCGGCTAAATGGTAAGCTCCTCGGAACTCGTCCTAACGACCCACCACCATCCCCTGCACCGTCCGGTTCCTGAATTGGGCAAGACAGCAAAAATAAATAAATAACGAGGAAAGAAAGGCAGCAGAAGGAGTTTCCATCCGCAAAAGAAAAAAGAAAAAAGGACGTACGCCACCTTGCGGATGTGACTGGTCAGGCTGGAGGGCTGGGCCTCAGGCATCCCCAGGGTCGTAGCAGAGGGAAGGCCCTCGGCTCACCCCCAAGCCGCAAAAGGAGAGGGCACAAATCACGTGACGTGCATGCACCCAATGCACGCACGCAGCTAGCCTTGCCAGCCTGACTCTCTCCCAAATATACTAGCTAGGTAGAGCTTCACAATGAAACCAAGCGACCGTAGTTAATGGGAAAATTTCATTCTCGTACATCTTCTGTTCAATCTGGGGTTGAACCACAAGAGCCTGATCAAAGTGTAACCTCATTTTCACTTAATAAAGATACTTCTGTGAACACAGGCAATGATGAACTACTAACATATTGCTATTGTAAAGGACCAGAAGAAGGAGAAATGGTGGGGTGTGACAATTTGGAATGTGTATACAGATGGTTTCATCTCAAGTGTCTAAAACTCAATTCTTTACCAAAGTCGAAATTTTGGTACTGCCCAGACTGCAGAAAGCATCCTGAATTTCAAAGAAAGAGAAAGAAGAAAATGATTAGCTAAATTCTCCAACCATCTTACTTTTCTTGTTTATTTAATTAGCTATAGCTACATTTTCAGAAACTGTTTGCTTTTTTGTCCTTTTTCTCACTTATTAGGATAATTTTTTGAAAGTCATAATTTTTTGACGTTATCAACAATCAATTTACTAATCAAATGGAATAACAGAGTCACACATATTTGTAAGTGCACATGCCAAATACACAATTTTGTCCAGTGTTTTACTTTCATTAGCTGAAGTGACAAAGTCAATGGGTTGAGTTGCACTGAGAAGAGAATATTTCTTTCGAATGTTTCCAATAACTCTTTCCACATGAATTCGAACATTGGCAATGTTTCGAGTTTGCTCTACTTCAATGCCGCTCAGCTGTGGCTTGCCTTTGGTGAAAGCTGGAATTTCAATCTTTGAGCAATAATAGCCAACAGAATCACTGATGTCAAACCCACGGTCGGCTAATATAGTGTCACCAGGAATAAGGTTGCTAAGTAATGAACAGTGCTCAGTTAGATATTTGTCACTAGTTCTTCCCCCCCAGCCATCAGAAATGTAACTTACTGTCCCTTGTGGTGTAATACCAATCAAATATTTGACGGTGTTATGGTGCTTGTAAGAAGAAAATGTTTGAGCACGTGCTAATAAATTTGTTGGGCGATCGAGAAAAATTTCAAAGCAGTCAATAATTAGAATACAATTGGGGTAATGTTTACGAAATACCATTGGCATAGTTTTCTTAAGACTATCCCTGTCAGGCCATATAATAAGAGGTTTGAGTTTTATGTACAATACTTCAAGTACATGAAGGAAGATCCGGCTAATCGTAGAACTATTTACTTTAAATCGATAACCCAGATCTTGTCCACTAAGATTGAGTCTCATTCTTATTAAAGTGACAATGAGCTGCTGAAACGGTGAGAGAATAGAGCGTAATTTCAAATGGGGCTTTACATATATAAACAGCTTGTGAAGCAACTCCCATGTGCTCAATCCCGTGTAATACAAAACTTTTTTATCATCATCCCGAAAATAACTTTCATTTAATGTCAGTTCTTCCACTTCATTTCTTAGCATTTGTACTTTCGCCTTTAACACAATATTTTCATCTTTAATCTTCATTGCTTCTGATTCAATAGTTGTTAAATCATTCAAATGCAATACAGTTTGAACTGCGACACCATCATCATTTTTTACTGCTGCAGGATTATCTTCCACTATCAAGGCATCACTTGTGGCAGCAGTTCTGTTTCTGCATGTCCCCTCTTCCTAGCCATCCTTCTTTCATACCTTTCTTTTGAGCCTTCATCACCATGTCCAAAGCTATAACCAACAACTCTTTTCTTTATCCCTGCCACTCCTATTCACGCAGCCAACGATAGCACAAATGACCATACTACTTATCAACGCCACACGATCAATGGTACACCAACATGGCCGCCACGAATTCGTGACGTCAAAACCACACCTACTGCAAGGGGTCTCGCCTGGGTGTTGTTGTGGCCGCGTTAGCGCTTCTTTTTTTTCTTCTTTTTCTTTTTAATTTTTAAACCCCCGCCAATATATTAGCCACCCATTAGCTTCAAGATTATGCTAAGTGAATTTTCTCCAGCTCACATAAAAAATTTTTATTAGGAATATATGAATTGTTTGGGCAACCTTGTTATTATAGCTAAACGCAGTGGCAGATTGATTTGGCAGGGGAGGTGCTAACTTATGTCCACAATATTTAATATTGTAATCAAATTGCTCTAATTGTTTTTAGGGCACTCCTCCCAGTCTTTCAGTACTGAAATGCATAGCCAATTGCCATTGGCACATTTTTTAATTTTCCCTGGTGCTGTCCCATACCACTTTTAAAATTGGCTCTGTGGGGCTTCCTTTTAGTGGGTGTTCTGCTATATATACTGTGGTATTTCCATGAGCATGCAGCTGTTAGAGAACTTGTTTGTACTTATAATTTTGATGCCTGTAAGGATTATATAAATTTATTATAAGTCCTTGAAATGAATATATTATATTCATTTGTGCATTTTTTTTGTATGCACTTATGAGAATGTGTTGTGTTTCGCATGTGGTATATATATATGTGAATACATGTTTGTGTGTAAGTACACCATTATTTCAGAATTTCATTTCACATGTAATATGGTATAATTATTATAACAATATGAAGTACTGAGCCATATTACTTCTAAGCTACTATGCTGCTTTGAAGTGAACGTTTATTTAGTGAATAGTTAGCTTGAGTGAACGTGAAATGAAAGAACTTTCTGAACAAAATGTTTTTCTCAATCTTGACCCTCAAAGCGCACAAGCGATAGGTTTATAGGAGTGCGTTTGTCTGTTTGACAAGTGGAAGCTAGATATACAGCAGTCACGTGATCACTTATAGTTGTATTTGCGTGCATCCTCAGTTAAAAAATTTTGCTAAAGAATATTTGAATTGTTATTGCTTTATGCATAATTAAGCCTTTTTGACACTAGCACACAACCATTCACAAAGCAGTGTTCCCTGGATATACACTGACAGATAACTATCTGCACCAAAATAATCAAAGTTATCTCATTTCTATTATAACATTTCCAGTTTCCTCCTCTATCAACACCTTTGCTGAAATAGCTATTGTGTAATTGTTCATTTAATGCTTTAAACTTGCAGATTATGAAATCTATGAGATATAGCAAGTCATTCTTGCTTAATGGACCCCGCTTAATCACCCGTTAGGTGTTAATGATGTTGTGACTCATTGTTTCATGTTTGTGCATATAATATTCTTGTGATTTGTGCATATATTCTTGTGATTTTTGTAGAGTAGCTCAGCCTGACGAAAGGTAGAATAGCTGCATTTTGATTGTTACAGATCAGCAACTCACGTATCAGCACTGGCCACATCAGGATTCAGATTTGTCATGTGTACAGGAATTTTTATAGTTGTGAATGTGGTTGAAGTGACCTTTGGACTTTATCTATGAGAATGTGAGCACAATAGGAGGGTTCAAATAGCATAATTACTAAAAAAAAAAGAAAAAAAAAGAGCATAATTCACCAACCCTAAAGCATGGGGAAACATTGGAAGGCCAGACCCCCTTTGAGAATTATTGAAGGGACCCATTAGTGGCATCCTCTGCCCCCCCCCCCCCCACCACCACCCCCCCCCCCCCCCCCCCCCCATTTCCTACTCAACTGAGAATTATGGATTTTACACCTGAGAGAGTAATGAGAGACCGCCCTATATCTATGGAATCTGGTCTCGTTTGCCAGATCCCTTACGTAACATCGCATGCGAGAATTTAGAAAATGTATAACATCATATATTTCTATAATGGAATAGAATTATAAATGTACTATTTTCACTATCATCATTGCTGTTTATGTGTGTATAAAGGAGAGAAAATTTGAGAAGAGTATTCCTACATTCAGGTTAAGTTGTCAGTATTGTAAATGAATCTGTCAGAGTAATGGCTTTAACTGCTTATAAAGTCACTACAAGAATCAGCATCTCATCATAAAAGTTTGTGTATGCAATCTAAAGTTATTATAACATTATATATTCAATGTTGGTAAACTCTAATGGAGGAGTTCATGTTTGTTTAAAAAATAGTGGATCAAAACTAAAGTTGACGGGTCAACTAATTTAAAGAGAGTGTTACTTTTCTGTACAAATTATAATAATGTCAAAGGATTATACCCAGTATTTTAGAGACGAATTAGGGAACATTGGCGGCAGAACGTGGGGGCTCAGGGGGCTCCACCCCCCCCTCACCCCCCAACTTGGATAGGTAGGGGACAGACCCTCCCAACTTTTGGATAGTGAAATTGTCATTGAGTAGTTGTAAGGTGCTGACATATTAGTAACTAAAATCATTCCGGTGTCAAGTAAAATTGGGTATCCGCAAATTTGGTATGGGGTACCTATATTTACGGAAAAATAGTTGCCCCCACACTTATATTTCCACGAATATAGGTATTCCCATACCCATATTTACGTATGGGTATAGGTATCCCCATTATGCCGTCCATATTTATGCAAAATAGCTCTGTGCACCCTTCATATACTTGCTAGCTAATGGTGATATGAGTTCAAACTGGAAACACACCGGTGAGGGACAGAATCAGCGAGCTCTGACCAGTGAGTTAGCCTTCTGAGCAGCTTGTAATAAGAGCAGCAATTTTTTTACTATTATACTACTGCAGTCCGTGAGTTCTCATCTCTCACAGCTAGCTGCTTATCTATGAGCAAGTTTGAACAATTGTTTTTGGAGAAAAGGGAATTGCTGACATTTTTGAAGCAGTACTTGAAGTCTTCATTATAATCTCCAGCTTTCTGGTCTAAACAGATGCTAGAGATACAATATATAAGATAACAAATATTTAAATTGTATGTAGAATAAACTTGGTTGCAGAGACTCTTTATAGAGCAACACAATGATCCTTACTACAATCATGGGTACATATGCAAATACTTTTAGCCTAATCGTGATTGCTAATAAATAATCCAAAAATAGTAGATACCTCACCCGTACTTGTACTGAACATGTCCATTATGATGAAACAAAAAGCTTCTGGCAGCAATACATCTATTTATATGAAAAAATAAACTGCATTGAAGCTACAATTAGAGTAATTGACAAATAGTTTATAAAATTATATTTATTGTCGTAACAACAAAACTTTCAGGAATTTTACTGTATCTTCAAGTTGAAATTAATTAAGTCATACACATAATAGAATGACTTTTATTATTCAATATTTCTATAGGCATGAAATGTAAATAAGTATTAGCAGAATGTTACATACTGAGCTTAACTTTAAGTTTTGTGTATGGACTTACAATACAATCATCACAACTGGAGCACTCATATTCGTGCAACTAGATTATGTATGTATGCAAGTACTATGTATGCATATACTTCTCTTTACTCTGCCTTACTATGTCCATTGAAATATCTATCATACGCTAAACTCAATTTCTCTTCCAAAATATTTGTCAAAAGCAATTTCACTGAAGCAGCATGATGTTTTATACTCCAGCAAATACTTATGGTGTTGTTTTTCCTCTATAGAATTTTAATTTGCAATCATTTTTCTATCACATGCAAAAAATTAGCTGCTAAACTTCAACAGTTCCAGTGATTTACCTCTCTTCTCTCTCAATCAATAATCATTTCTTGCATGAAATAGGAATGGCTGCATACTTAAAGAAACCAGTAGCTGTAATTCAAGCAAAGTGCAATGCCATCCTTAACACTAATGTCACTCTGCTTCAAAGAGTAGATAGCTGTAAAGTGTACACATTCAAATATGAGTGTGGTAGTCTCAATTATAATTGAGTTTTCTATTAGAGGGAAGAGTTCAGATTTAAAAAAATTGGTATTATAGAAGTATTTGGGGGCACATTTTTTAAAATGCATAAAATAATCAAAGTACCACAAAATCTACTTTAGGTAAAAAAATTATATACCTTTGTTTAAACTGTACTTGTAAATTGTTCCCCCCCCCCCCCCCCCCCCCCCCCCCCCAAGTTTCCTTATAATCTCATATCATCCCAGTTTCTTACCAAACACTTGCAAAGACTTTTCTTTTGTAGAATATCTTCATACTAACAATATTAAGTGCTTTGAAAATGTTTGGTGTCTGTACGTGATGAAAGTTAGCAAATACAATTAAATATGCAAAAATCATTTCAAATAGTCGTACCATCAGAACTAATCCATCCAAATATTGGGACAAATTGGCTCACTGAAGTAAAAATGCGCCATGTCAATGACTTTTACAGAGTTGAACAACTGCATTTGTTGAAGTTGAAAGCTTTCTGAACTTTGAAAGCTCCACCCACTCTGTCGTTGTGAAGTGACCTGTTGAGTTTGGCTTCATAGTTGGGTCTCGTTATGTACAAGTTTATCCTCTGGCTAAACAAATCCGTGTCGACGGATTCAAAGACTTTTCCTTTGTAGAATGTCTTCATACTCACAATACATATATATAGTGCTTTGAAAATGTTTGGTGTCTGTACGTGATGAAAGTTAGCAAATACAATTAAATATGAAAAAATATTTTCAAATAGTCGTTAACCGTCAGAACTAATCCATCCAAATATTGGGACAAATTGGCTCACTGAAGTAAAAATGCGCCATGTCAATGACTTTTACAGAGTTGAACAACTGCATTTGTTGAAGTTGAAAGCCTTTCTGAACTTTGAAAGCTCCACCCACTCTGTGGTGTGTGCATTAGGTCAAAGGTTTTGTTGCAACATTTGGATAATGCTCAGATCCTGCCTGCTTCAGGACAATTTGCTGATAGATATGGCTGCCCTGCATGTGTGTCTCCCGAGATGTTGCTGTCAGGTAGCTATTCTGGACAAGCTGCAGATGTGTGGAGTCTGGGAATCATCTTGTACACGCTCCTTGTCGGCAAATACACTTTCATTGGCAGTTGTCCTCATCGTTTGTTTGATAAGATACACTGTGGTTATTACCAGGTACCAGACCATGTCTCCAAATCTGTTCGTTCACTAATCAGTTCACTACTGGCACACGATACTAGCAACAGGATACCAGCATGGGCAGCACTGGAACATCCATGGTTCAAACACACTACAGATGCTTCTTTCACATCTGTACCTACTATTAAAACTCTTGCTTCGCAACCCCCCAATGATCAAGTAGTTCCCATCTGAACTGACAAATTGTCAGTTCAGATGGGAACTACTTGATCTTGGTTCTCCATTGTCAATATGATTATGAGCTCTGCATTGTAAAATGGTTAACTCCAGTATTTCTCTTGGTTAAATAATTTTCAGGCACACAGACGTACAATTTGTGCGCAGTTATTGATGAGCAAGCGACCTTTTTCCTAATCTGTTTTTTTAAATGGCGGACAGTCCCAGTACAATCCCATTACCAGTGTTAACAAAGGAGATTTATATCAACAAGGATTGATTATATGTGTGTAAAGTGATCAGATAAAGTGAAATGAAGTTGATTAATGAATTAAGTTTTTAAGTGTTTCGAAATGCTCAGTCATTGTTGTGACTGTGAGTAGCCATCTTGTGACTGTGAGTAGTTATCTGGTGACTGTGAATGGTCATCTACATACAAGGGTTAAATCATCACATACAAAAACATTACCAAAGGTTCAGATATACCTGGAACCTCCTCATTGTCATCTGATTCTGGTACAATTAGAATACAAGATAAGAAAAGAAATAAAAGAAGACAGAAATTTCTAAGGAGCAAGAAATTAGAGGCATCACTATATAAGTACCTTTTGAAGTTTCTGACCTCTCAGGGCCCTGCAATATCGCACATAATAGCCAATTTTATACTGTTACAAATTCAAATGTAGCTAATAAGGAGTGGACTTACTTTAGCAACATACACGGGATGTTCCTGCCTTTTCTTATCTAGTTTTTTGTTTTTTTCGTTGTTTTTTCGGCTCTCGCTACGAGAAGACATTTTCTCTTTCCCCCATGTAGCCGACCTTCGGCCTTCCTTTTAAATACGAGCGATTAGGTAAAGGGTCTGGCCCGCGAGACTTCTTGCTCTAGCAGCCTGCTTTTGCTGCACTAGCCTGCTTTTTCTTGCTCTAGCCTGCTTTTGTTGCACTAGCCTGCTTTGGCTTGCACTAGCCTGCTTTGGCTTACAATAGCCTGCTTTGGCTTGCATTAGCCTGCTTTGGCTTGCAATAGAGCCTGCTTTTGCTTGAACAGTGCCAGGTGGAAGTGGCCAGCTGAGTTTGGCTTTATAGTTGGGTCTCGTTATGTACAAGTATATTCCCTGGCTAACTCAACATGTGTGCACACTTGCAAATTATTTTTTTGTGCAAAAAGTCTTTATTCTCATAGCTAATATAAAGTGGTTGAATGTCAGTACCTGATGAAAACAAGCAAGTACAACTTAATATGCAAAAATAATTTCAAGTAGTCGACCGTCAGAACTAATCCAACCAAATATTAGGACAAATTGGCTTCATGAGGAGAAATGAAAACAAGCAAGTACAACTTAATATGCAAAAATATTTTCAAGTAGTCGTCAGAACTAATCCAACCGAATATAAGGACAAATTGGCTTCATGAGGAGAAAGTACGCCATGTCAACGACTTCTGCGGAGTTGAACAACTGTATTTGATAAAGTTGAAAGTCTTTCCTGAGTTTGAAAGCTACACCCACTTTGTGGATGAAAAGTGGCCTTTTGAATTTGGCTTCATAGTTGGGTCTCGTTATGTACAAGTTTATCCTCTGGCTAAACAAATTCGTGTCGACAGATTCAAAGACTTTTCTTTTGTAGAATATCTTCACTAACAATATAAAGTGCTTTGAAAATGTTTGGTGTCTGTACGTGATGAAAGTTAGCAAATACAATTAAATATGCAAAAATATTTTCAAATAGTCGTTAACCGTCAGAACTAATCCATCCAAATATTGGGACAAATTGGCTCACTGAAGTATAAATGCGCCATGTTAATGACTTACAGAGTTGAACAACCGCATTTGTTGAAGTTGAAAGCTTTTCTGATCTTTGAAAGCTCCACCCACTCTGTCGTTGTGAAGTGGCCTGTTGAGTTTGGCATCATAGTTGGGTCTCGTTATGTACAAGTTTATCCTGTGGCTAATCAAATCCGTGTCCACACTTGCAAAGACTTTTCTTTTGTAGAATATCTTCATACTAACAATATTAAGTGTTTTGAAAATGTTTGGTGTCTGTGTGTGATGAAAATTAGCAAATAGAATTAAATATGCAAAAATATTTTCAAATAGTCGTTAACCATCAGAACTAATCCATCCAAATATTGGGACAAGTTGGCTCACTGGAAGTAAAAATGCGCCATTTCAATGACTTTTACAGAGTTGAACAACTGCATTTGTTGAAGTTGAAAGCTTTTCTGAACTTTGAAAGCTCCACCCACTCTGTCGTTGTGAAGTGGCCTGTTGAGTTTGGCATCATAGTTGGGTCTCGTTATGTACAAGTTTATCCTCTGGCTAACCAAATCCTTGTCCACACTTGCAAAGACTTTTCTTTTGTAGAATATCTTCATACTAACAAATATTAAGTGTTTTGAAAATGTTTGGTGTCTGTGTGTGATGAAAATTAGCAAATACAATTAAATATACAAAAATATCTCCTTACTAATTTGTCTTCAGGAGTTTCTAACGCCCTCAAAGCTCTTGACTGAGCGTTTCTAACATTTTGTCTACTGGGCATCGCTACTTCGTGCAGCCGGTAAACGAAACAAAATGTTGCTAAGGAAGGTTGCCCGGCCCGCACAAGCGCGTAGTAGAAAGGGTACACACGTACGCCCACGCAAGAACAAAAACAATATCGCGAACTCATTGAGTCAGCTCCGCTCGCTTCGCTGAATTAGAGCCGCCACCACCCGGAATTTTGCCCACAATAAATTGCGCGCTCAGAGTTGGGGGGCGGAGTTGAAGAATCAAATGAATACGAATCAATAGTTAGCTTCGTACATAAAAATCGATATTCAGAAGTACTGGATGGCCAGAATGAACTCATATTTTGTACACGGGGTACACTCCACATCTAAAAAAAACAACATTACAACGAGTTTTTTCTTTTAAATAGGATACAAAAAAAAAATATAAAAATATTTAAAAAAATGGAAAACAAATTCCTATATAAAAAATACGGCGTTGTTAAGTTGTGGGGAAGCCCCTAGGCTACCGCTGGAAAAAAAAATCGACTTCGTAACTGCAACGGTCGCCCCTGAATATCGCTGAATAGCCTTAAGGTTTGTACCGTTGTTGTTTCTCCGTTCCTGGTCGGTCTTTTTTCTTGCAACTTGGTTTATTTTAAGAGCTGTCTGTTGACTATTCAGCGATATTCAGGGGCGACCGTTGCAGTTACGCAGTCGATTTTTTTTTCCAGTGGTAGCCTAGGGGCTTCCCCACAACTTAACAACGCCGTATTTTTGATTATTAGTATTTGTTTTTCATTTTAAAAAAATATTTTTATATATTTTTTTGTATCCTATTTAAAAGAAAAAACTCGTTGTAATGTTTTTTTAGGTGTGGAGTGTACCCCGTGTACAAAATATGAGTTCATTCTGGTCATCCAGTACTTCTGAATATCGATTTTTAGGTACGAAGCTAACTATTGATTCGTATTTTCATTTGATTCTTCAACTCCGCCCCCCAACTCTGAGCGAGCAATTTATTGTGGGCAAAATTCCGGGTGGTGGCGGCTCTAATTAGAACTGGTAAGCAAACACAAAAGAAGAGTTACTGTGCGAGTGAGCCCTGCGGGGAAGAGTACAAGACTTCTGGAATGTACTGGAGGGTCCTAGACGATGAAGAAGCGGCGTGGTATTAATGGCGCCTGGAGTCACTCGTTTAGAATAGATATATCACGGCTCGCAGCTGCGACTTGAAGGAAGCATCTGCTTTGGTGTCTTTGGAGAGCTTGATAGAAGGTTGGTGTAGCGGGTAGAAGTTAGAAGCAGTTTGTGTTAACTTCAACTTCTCAGAAATTTTTGGTGCTAGTATTTGTTAAAAGAAAATGTGAATTATTACTTTTATTGACTAATGTTATTTTCTTTCTACAATAATAGCTATATATTTATCAATTAGGCTGTTTATTATCAATTATTATTTTATTGATTTTTAAGACCAGAATCAAATTTTAGATCATAGTACTTTGTCTGATCTACCTCAACAGGAGGAAAGGTGCTGGCATGCTCTTCATAGAAATAGATGAGCTCCGATTATGAGAAGGCAGAACTCCTTGGTTCTAGGGTACAACTGGCAGGTTCACAACAAAAGTGCAGAGCAGAAGACATGGCTTCCTTGTTCTCCAGAGGAGAGAATAGTAGACCTTCGGCTCTCCTAAGAAGTCATGCCTCCTGAAGGGAAGAATACTACATACATCCTGGTTATTTAGAAGAGAGGACATGGCACTCCAGTAGAGAGGTCAATGAGAAGGCACAGCTCCTTGGATCCCCTTGATAGTATTGCATACTTCAGAACCTTTGATTATGTTCATTTCATATTGTATTTGATTATGGCCCTGCTACTATGGAGTTACGATTTTATAATATTGTTTAGTAATATTTTTTTAGAAAGTGAACAAATATTAATTATCTACACTGCTGCTTCTGCCCTACAGTACTGGTAGTCCTTTGAGGTGAAAGCTCTTTGTGGTAAATTGTCTGGTACAGTTAATTGGCGAGCTAGCGTAGCGAGCGAGACACTTACAGGGCCCTGGTAACACAATCGAAAATCGGGGATGTTTGTTTATTGGCGAGCGAGCGTAGCAAGCGAGACAGTATTAGGGGTGGATAATGCAAAATCGGGTATATGTTATTGGCGAGCGAGCGTAGCGAGCGAGACACTTACAGGGGTAAAAATGAAAAAATCGGGGATGTTTGTTTATTTGTTTATATATATGGACGTACGTATGTCATTTTGTACTTTGACCCTCCGTATTTTTGTGTTCGCTCCACGTTCGACCCCGTCCCAAACTTCACTAAACAGAATCCTCCGGTTTAGCGACCATTACCCGTATCACCTTAGAAATTGAATTGTTTACGGCTTTGAATTGTTTTGGGGTGCAGTTAAAACTAAAAATCTTGTGGGAGCTCCATTTCTATTCGAGTTAGTGGCGGTGGTAAGTTAATGCGCTATTTGTCAAGTTATAAGCCCTAACTGAACAGTATTTACTTAAAAATGCAACCACGAAGGTAAGTCTTGCGTAGGTATGTTCAGTTGTGTGAAAGTATTGTGCGTTACAACTACTATTAAGAATATCACAAAGAAAATTTTAAATAACGTGATTTGATTTTGTTGCTACTATGACATTGAAACCCCTTTACCTCATAGTAATGTAAAAACTCGACTTTATTTTAATAGCTTGAGTGTTAGTTGCTAAAATTAAATTTAACAATAGTGTAGTTTAAGGCTCGCTCGCCATTTGTGCTCAAGCACACCACTAGTATATATATATGTATGTATGTATGGATGGTACGTATGCTCTTTAAATGCGCGTGCTTCTAATTACGTAAGTTAGGTAAAGCGTTCACAGTTCCAGTTTTTTTTAAGTTTACAGCTACTCTCTTCTTGAAACAATTGTGAAGTCTTTGTCAAGCTGCGCTTCTTTGCCACTGCTTTCGAAGTTTATTCAGGTAATTGTTAGTTTAGTCTGGGATCAGAGACTTTAGATTCTCTGATGCTAACTGAGGATGGAAAGGGTTACACTGTGCACTACAGTTAGATGTAATTTCTGTCCTATTTTTCTGTAAAAAGAGTCTGCTCGCTCGCCATGCATTTGCGCTATTCGAGCGCACCACTAGTTTAGATATATGTATGGACGTATGTATGTCATTTTGTACTTTGACCCTCCGTATTTTTGTGTTCGCTCAGCGTTCGACCCCGTCCCAAACTTCACTAAACAGAATCCTCCGGTTTAGCGACCATTACCCGTATCACCTTAGAAATTGAATTGTTTACGGGTTTGAATTGTTTTGCGGGTGCAGTTAAAACTCAAAATCTTATGGGAGCTCCATTTCTATTCGAGTTAGTGGCGGTGGTAAATTAATGTGCTATTTGTCACTGTTATAAGCCCTACTCAACAGTATTTACTTAAAAATGCATTGTCCACTAGACGAACCACGAAGGTAAGTCTTGTTTATGGGTTGTAAATCCACAAACAGGTTTGGTTTATTTCAATTGTGAAGGACCACCCTGATAGCAGGGCTGTACATAAGACTATGCACAGTTATTGAAAGTATGCAGGTCTCTCAACTGCCGTGCAAGTAAAAGAGCAGGAGGGACACTCAGTACACACACAGATTAGATAGCCTAGTCAGCTAGCCAAGCAGATTCACATAGATTCAATTTCAAAAGCAACTATTCAAAAACTATTCAAACATGTGACAGAATGTAATGAACACTAGTGTGCATGTATTAGAAATTAATGTTTGTTATGGTAATGAATAAGTAATGATAAGTTGTATAGTATGACAATCAATGCGTTTGTTTGGTGGACCCAAACATACTGGGGCCGCCAGGGGCAACTATGTCAATATTGTTTGTAAATGAAAGTGTTAATTATTCTCACTTGACTTTTCCTCTTCATTCTTTGCTTGTTCTTCATCCAACTGAAGTGGGATGAGTAGGTGAATCGCTCTTTTATAGCTCTTTCGTTTGTAAAGTAGGTCAACAGTTCTCACTAACCCATCTCGACCAGGATAGACTTTAGTTATTCTTCCAAGGGGCCATCTTGCTCCATTAGACAAAGTGATATCTTTGATAAACACGATATCATTTACTTTCACATTGTTTCTTTTCCGAGTCCATTTGCTCCTTGCTTGAAGGGATTGTAGGTAGTTGCCTTTCCATGCGGTTTCCAACTCCTGCACTAGCCTTTGTGTCAACTGCCATCTTCTGAGATATGCTAATTTTGCTGTTGAAGCTACTGGAGTGGGTGGAGCTTTGAGTGGCCTGAACACCAGGAAGTGCCCAGGTGTGAGGACTAACCCTTCTTCTACTTCAACTGAGTCCAATGGTGCCAAGGGCCTAGAATTCAATATTGCTTCGACTTCACTAACCACATTCAGGATTTCATCTAGTCTTAGTGGGTGTGGTTGCACAATCTTCTTTATCTGCCTCTTCATGCTTTTTACCCCAGCCTCCCAAAGCCCGCCAAAGTGTGGAGCTCTGGGAGGACTGAAGTGCCATTTCAGCCCAGTTTCAGATGATACCAAGGATAACTTGTGCTGTGACTTATTCAGCATAGATTGTATCTTGTCTAGTTCAGCCTTTGCCCCGATAAAGTTGCTGCCATTGTCACTGTAGATTGATGCTGGCATCCCTCTTTTGTTAGCAAATCTCCTAAGGGCAGCTATGAAGTCTTCTGTTGAGAGATTTTTACAGACCTCAATGTGAATTGCCCGGGTGCTCATGCAAACAAAAAGACAAAGATAACTCTTGATCAGGACAGGCTTTCTCACTGCTCCCTCCCTAAGAGTGATAGGGCCTGCAAAGTCTATGCCACAGGTTTGAAAGGGTGGAGCTAGCACTGTTCTTGCTGCCGGTAAGTAGCCCAACTGCTGTTGTAATGGAACAGCATTAGTTCTCAGACAGCTAGCACACTGCCTGCTAATCAGCTTCAGTTGTTTCTTAATACCCACAATATAGAACTTGTAACCGATAATGCTGATTAATGCTGACACCCCAGCATGTGAGTGCAGCTTGTGTTGCGTTAGCAACATGAGTCTGGTTAACTTGTTTTTACCAGAAAGGGGAATCAGCTCTCTTTCATTTACTCTTCCCTTCGCAACTAGGGTGTTACTTGAGTGTGAGTCAACTTTTAACTTAGCGTTGGTAGGCTTTAGACTAACCACTAGGCCACCAAGGGAATGACCTTTGGGTAGTAACTTGTTGTTTTCTAATGCCTGGAACACTTCAGGAAAGCTGACCTGCTGCTGCACAGTAATAAGTGCCGCTTCGGCTGCTTTAATGTCATCAGCAGTGAGCACTAATTGGGGTGGCAATACATTTTTCTTCCTGCAACATCTACCAAATCTTAATGCCCATGCAATAACTCTGCACAACTTGATGTAGCTAGAAAATTTGTGCCACACCTCCCAATCCATGTCAAATGGACTTGTTGCTATGGCTACCATGACTGTAGCTTTCATGCCTCGTAAAACCGAGTCAGAATCATGATCAATGTTACCAGGTTGTTTAGGCCACGCTCCACTACTCAACCACTTAGGGCCATGCCACCAGATATGGGACTCGACAAGAGAGTTAGCAGATACTCCTCTGCTGGGCAAATCAGCCGGATTGTCACTTGAATTAACATGTCTCCACTGCACCTCAGGTAGCTTTTCTCTTATTTGAGCTACCCTATTTGAGACAAAAACTTTAAGCTTGAACAAAGGCTTTTCCAACCAACTCAAGACTATCATAGAATCAGTCCATGCATTCACATCTTTTAATGGAATTTTAAGTACCATGGCAACATGAGCAAGTAAATCAGCTGCCATTTTGGCTGCAACCAGTTCCATCTCTGGAAGTGACCTTGTTTTTAGAGGGGACACTCTCGCTTTTGAGCATAGCAGTGAGGTGGCTACAGTTTTATCTTCATGTACAACCCTTATGTAAATTGCTGCCCCGTAAGCCTTAGTGCTGCTGTCAGCAAAGCCATGCAGGGAAACCTCCTTTACAGGTTTGGTATTCAGGCCAATGTACCTATCAATGGAATGTTCCTTAATAGTGATTAATTGTTTGACCCAATCATGCCACGCTTGAGCTAAGTCTAAGGGAATGTCATTGTCCCATGAAACATTTCTCAACCATAGCTCTTGAAGGAGCAACTTTCCCAGAATTACAAATGGTGAAACCAGACCCAGCACATCATACACCTTGGCTACACCCCTGGCCACACCCCTTTTAGTTACTACACCTTCATTCAGTGAGGGAGTGGCTACAAAGAATGAGTCCATCTTGGTGTCCCAGTGCACACCAAGGGTTTTCAGGGCATCACTTTTCATCAGCTCTTTTCTGTCTTCTTTTTCCAGCAGATCTGGTGGAATCTTTTCCAGGACATTATCAGAAGAGGCTCTCCATTTTCTGAGCGTCATTCCACACAGGTTGAGCAGCTGACACAAGGATTCCCTGAGTTTGTCTGCTTCTTCTACTGTGTCCACACTGGCCAGGTAGTCATCCACATAGAAGTTTGCCAGAATAGCTTCACTTGCTTCAGGATACTGTGTTGCATTCAGTTTGGCATGGTGTCGTATGACGCTGGTAGCCACAAATGGAGATGGTCTCACCCCAAATGTCAACCTCTTCATCCTAGCCTGAAGAAGTTCACCATTTTTGGCTCTAATGAACAGCCTGTGGTAGTCTTTGTCCTCATCTTGGAGCCACACCTCCCTATACATCTTGGATATATCAGCCGCTATTGCTACAGGTTTAACTCTAAATTTCAACAGAATATCCAAAATAAGAGGGTATAGATTAGGACCAACCAAGTATATGTCATTGAGTGCCTTGCCATTGCTACTTTTGGCCGAGGCATCAAATACCGGCCTTACTTTAGTAGAGGTAGAACTAGTTTTTACCACTCCTTTGACTGGAAGGTAGTATTTGGCATTCTTCTCTTTATTGTCAGAAACCACCTCAGCATGACCCATCTCCAGATAACCTGCCATCTCAGCATTGAAAGACTCCAGCTGTCCCATTCTCAGCATTCTCCTCTCATTGGAAAGAAACCTTGACTTGGCCATCTTCTCAGAGGAACCTAACTGGGGAGGATCAGAAACTTTAGGCAATTGACATGAGTACCTACCATCTGACTCCTGTCTGATTGTGTCTTCAAATTGTGCGACTGCTGACTTCTCTTCATCCGTCATTGATGATGCTGTTGGCACCTGCTCTAGCTCGTACATTGCATTGAAAAGCTTGATGTCTTCACTGATCTCGACTTTCATTGTTGTGACTTCACCACTTTGCTGTTTTGATGGTCCTGACACAGTCCAGCCAAAGATAGTATTCACCGCTGTCATCCTTGCTTCGGCAGAGAACCTTTTGTCACCATCCACCCACACCAGAGGCAGGTCGTTCGTCCCGATGATGAGATCGATTTGCCCACCAAACTCAGGATCTGCTAATGGAAGTCCTTCGAGTAGTTCATGTTTGGCAACTTGTCCTGGATTCTCTGGAGGAGAAGCAGCAGGTAGAGTAGGTGCAATTGCCACACCTATTGGAATGTCCACTTCTGAAGGTTGAACGGTAGAAAGAGTCACAGTGGTCCAATGTTTGAGTTTGCTCTCAGACACTGTACCTCTCATTATCAAGTCAATGGGCTGTCTTTGAGGCTGTAGGAAGCTCGCCACCTTTTCTGACATGATGGAATGGGTAGCACAGCTGTCCATTGCTGCCCTTGCTGTTAGCTTCCTACCCTGGTGACGAACTGTCACTAAGGCAGTGTGAATGAAGCCACATCCCAAAGTTGGCTCAGCTGCCTTTTCTTCTGGAGGCTTGTTGCTGGCATCTGATTTGCCTGCTGAAACCAAATCTGTTGCTGAGGGCTTCTTGTCTTCATCCTTGTGAAGTAGGATGTTGTGTTTCTCTCCACAGACTCTACACAAGTATCTTGAGGTGCAATCAGCGACTTGATGGGAAGGGTGGAGGCAGTTGCTGCACATCTTATTTTTACTAACAACACTCCACTTTTGCGCAGTGGTGCTTTCCTTGAACTTCTTACACCGGTGGAGAGGATGTACTGTCTCCTTGCAGACTACGCACATCTTCTTGATGAGTTTCTCTTCCTTCTTGGGAGAGTCAGGTTGTTTCTTTGCTCCTTGGGCAGCTGGTTGTAAGGCAGCTGCTTGTGGAGTTGGTACGGTGCTGAACTTCTGGTATGACTTGTAATTGCCAGTACTTCTTGTTTTCCTTGGCAAGTTGTGAGCCAAAGGAGTGACGAAGTCAACCAGTTTCTTGAGAGAAGGAAGCTCGTCTTCTGATCCTAGATGTTTGGACCACTCTGTTTGCAGTTCAGTGTCGAAATCCTTCACTACCAGAGCTACTGCAAAAAGATCAATGTTTTTACCTCCCATCTTGTCCATGTCTGTCAGCACACGTTTTGCCCTGTCCAGTATCATCCTCATAGATTCCCTGGAGCAGTCATATCTCTCCTTTTTTACCAGTTCTTCTACCAGGTAAGGATAGATAATGGTCTTCCTCCCATATGTGAGCTTCAGTTGCTCAAGAGCTTCATCATAGCCTCCACAACAGGCATTAAGAACCAGTTTCTTCGACTCCGCATCTTCCATCGCATCCGCTAGAATGCTGATCTTGTCAGCTTCAGGGTAGAAGTCCTTGTGGAGCTCCATAATTGCCTCAAAGCGCTCACAGAAATGGTGAAATTCCTTCGGATTTCCGTTGAAGGTAGGCGGCTTGATTTGGTAAGGTGGAGGCATAGACCTAGGTGCTGTTGGCTTTGGTACTGGTGCTGCTTCCTTGGATGGTGCTGGTGTAGCAAACAACTTCACACTCAGCTGCTCCAACATTGTCTGTGCTTTCTTCAGCTGCCCTCCAATGTATGGGTGGGCTGCATATGGGGAGAGATCTTTGACCAGTGTTCTGAGCTCTTGTTTCAGCCTATTGCCATCAGTAACAAAGGTTGGAGACTCAATGGCACTCTCTCTTAGCCATGATGCAGCATCCCTTTGCACGTCAAGGTCTGCCAGATAGAGGTTGCTAAGCACTAGACCTTCCTCCAGCTTTTCCAGCTCTCCATCGTAGGTTGCTTCCACTGCTTCTTGTCCGTCTTCTTCTCCATGGATCTCATCTTCTGATTTCCTTTCCGTTCTCATTTGATCGATCAGAGCTTGGTGGGCTAGCTGATGTGCTTCCATGTCAGCTTTGACCACTTCAATCTTAGCCCCAAGTTCACGTGGCTTGATTGCTGCCAAGTTGTCACTACAGAACTTTAAGGCATTCTTTATTGCCTTTGTTGTTTTCGTCCGGCAGATTGACCTTTTATTCTTGAGCTTTGCAATTTCCGCCATCTTGTCTTCTTTACTTCCTTTGTTTGTTGTCCAAGAGTTAGAGAGTTTTGGATTGACAGAGATCCCTCACGAAAGGAGCTCTCCTTCTTGAGGAAGTTTGTTTCTTCTTTCGCCTTCGATAATTCAAACTTAAACACTGATTCACTTCTCACCTTCCAGTTACCTAATCCGGCTCGAAGGACCAATGTTTGTGGGTTGTAAATCCACAAACAGGTTTGGTTTATTTCAATTGTGAAGGACCACCCTGATAGCAGGGCTGTACATAAGACTATGCACAGTTATTGAAAGTATGCAGGTCTCTCAACTGCCGTGCAAGTAAAAGAGCAGGAGGGACACTCAGTACACACACAGATTAGATAGCCTAGTCAGCTAGCCAAGCAGATTCACATAGATTCAATTTCAAAAGCAACTATTCAAAAACTATTCAAACATGTGACAGAATGTAATGAATTCTAAAAAACGCACACTAGTGTGCATGTATTAGAAATTAATGTTTGTTATGGTAATGAATAAGTAATGATAAGTTGTATAGTATGACAATCAATGCGTTTGTTTGGTGGACCCAAACAAGTCTTGCGTAGGTATGTTCAGTTGTGTGAAAGTATTGTGTGTTACAACTACTATGAATATCACAAAGAAAATTTTAAATAACGTGATTTGATTTTGTTGTTTCAATTCAAACTGTTGCGGTATGACATTGAAACCCCTTTACCTCATACGTAATTTAAAAACTCGACTTTATTGGCGAGCGAGCGTAGCGAGCGAGACACTTACAGGGGTAACACAATTGAAAATCGGGGATGTTTGTTTATTTGTTTGTATATATGTTTGGACGTACGTATGTCATTTTGAACTTTGACCCTCGCGTTTTTGTGTTAGTTATGTGGTTGACCCCGTCCCAAATTGCACTAAACAGAATCCTCTGGTTTATCGATCAGTACCCGTATCACCCTAGAAATTGAATTGTTTACCGTTTTGAATTCTTTTGCGGGTGCAGTTAAAACTTGAAAACTTAAGGACTTCCATTTTTATTCGAGTTAGTGGCGGTGGTAAGTCAGTGCGCTCTTTGTCATAAGCCGTGCGCAACAGTATTTACTTGAAAATACATTGTTCACTAGACTACCGCGAAGGTAAGTCTGTGTAGGTGCATGTCCAGTTGTGTCAAAGCATTGTGTGTTACAACCACTACTTAGCTAAAGAATATCACAAAGAAAACTTTTAAATAACGTGTACTGTTTTGTTGTTGTTTTTTTCCTTCAATTCAAGCAGTTGCAGAGAGTTGTTACTATGGCACTGAAAATCCCTTTATCGTGTATGCGAAATTTAAAAACTGGACCTTATTTTCAGTAGCTTCAGTGTTAGAAGTCAAAATCATTCATATAAAAATAGTATAGTCTTTAGGCTCGCTCGCCATTTGTGCTCAAGCACATCACTAGTTTTAATAGCTTGAGTGTTAGTTGTTAAAATCAAATTTAACAATAGTGTAGTTTAAGGCTCGCTCGCCATTTGTGCTCAAGCACACCACTAGTAGCTTGAGTGTTAGTTGTTAAAATCAAATTTAACACAATAGTGTAGTTTAAGGCTCGCTCGCCATTTGTGCTCAAGCACACCACTAGTTGGTACGTGTTCAAATTGTGCGCGAGTCGCGTACAATAGTCAGTTCGCGGAGAGTAAATTGGGATCCATCCCGCAGTTCTTATCAAAGAATTCTTCTGATTGGTCCCCTAGCCTATAATTGGTCACGCGCGGCGCTATAATTGGTCACATGATTTGATTAACCAATGAAATGAGTTTTTTGATAAGAACTGCGGGACTGTAGTAAATTGGGGCGGGTTTTGTGGTAATTCTACTGAATCGCTTAATTACCGCAGGTTCCGGTGGTACTGCACCCGCTACACTTCAAATTTGGTTGCTGTGAGTGGATGCATTTATAGTGGGTTTTTGGATCTAGGCTGACTATTGAGAGAGATAGAGTCTATTAGGAATTAGTTGTACCACTCTAATGATACTGTTACATATTAGTTTGGGTATATAAATTTATGTGTAACATTAAGTGCAAGTGTAATAAAAAGTGAAGTATTTTAAGAAATATCACCAGGTGAGTTGTTAGGCGGTTTGAAGAAACATGACCAAAAACGGTAATAAAAAAGTACTTACAATGGAAAGCGATACAAAGTCAGCTCCTGAATGGAAACTTCCCAAAATAGTCACTTTCTCTTCTAATTTAGTCAAGTCATTTCTTGCCTGGGAATAATCAGCCTGAAGAGAACGGATATCATCAATTGCTTCAGAAATTTGTCTTTCGTTGGTAGCCACTTTACCCTTAGTATCAGTTAGTTTTGTATTCTGTTGGGAAGTGTCAGTTTGGAGGGAGGATATTTGCTGGGAAAGTAACTGATGATTGTATTTCAGCATTGTCAGTTTACTATTCACTTCAGAAAACAACTCTTTATTAGTAGCTACTTTTTTCTTAGTATCAATTAAGTCTGCCCTTTGTTGGGAAGTGTCTGATTCCATGGAGGATATTTTCTGGGAATGCGACTGATGGCTGGACTCCAGCATTTTCAGTTGACTACCTACTTCAGAAATTAGTCTTTTATTGGTATCTATTTTCCCCTTCGTTTTATTTAGTTCTGCTCTCTGTTGGGAGCTGTCTGATTGGAGGGAGGATATTAGCTGGGAATGCGACTGATGGCTAGACTCCAGCATTGTCAGTTGACTACCTACATCAGAAATTAGTTTTTTATTGGTATCTATTTTCCCCTTCGTTTTATTTAGTTCTGCTCTCTGTTGGGAGCTGTCTGATTGGAGGGAGGATATTAGCTGGGAATGCGACTGATGGCTAGACTCCAGCATTGTCAGTTGACTACCTACATCAGAAATTAGTTTTTTATTGGTATCTATTTTCCCCTTCGTTTTATTTAGTTCTGCTCTCTGTTGGGAGCTGTCTGATTGGAGGGAGGATATTAGCTGGGAATGTGACTGATGGTTGGACTCCAGCATTGTCAGTTGACTATCCGTTAGTGACATCTTATTCTTAATTGCTCCAATATTTTCCTGAATTTCTTTTATCTGGACCTGGTGGCTTCCCTGTGACTGTGAAATTATATCTAATAGAGAAGACAGATCTTCTAATTGCCGTTTTGTGACATTCAAACTGGAAGTTAACAAAGAGTTGCTGTATCTTACTTCTTGCCCCAATCTTCTAAGGTCTATTGTTGTTAAATTGTGACTACCTTCCAAACCTGTCAATTGTGTCTGAATCGATTCTAACTTCTCTGTTATATTTTGGACTAGAGCCAATTGTGTCGAATTAAAGCGAGTTAGCTCTTCAGAAATATCAGAGATTTTGTCACTAATTATATTGACAGGTTTTCGTGCATTGTCTGCACCTTCGTCAACCACTCCTGGGTCAAAGTTATTCCAACGCTTCAATCGCTTAACTTCATCCTTCAGCTCCGACACTTCCCAAAATAGTACACAAAAACAAACTAATACAATGGCTGCAGTACTTACTGAAAAACCAACAGGTAGGGTACAAAAGGACTTGCAACTGTAATCAGAATTTCGGTTTGCAGAAGGTTCGTGACGCTCAAGTAGCTTTTTTTCTTCGCAATCGTCTGCAGATTCTTCTTCATCAACTGGTTCGACGAATGTCTCCTTTACTGTGTCCAACGACATTTTCACCGGCGCAATACAGGCTAATCACACAGCGCGTAGCAGCAGTATAGAGGTCTTGCGCAAGTGGGATATCCCCGGGGGAAATCCCAACATGACACCGGGTGCCGCGTGACGTTTCCAGCGTGGTGGTTTTGGTAATGGGGTCTGGCTGCTTCGTGAGACCATAAAACGACATGAATTAATAGTACATTAAAATAATAGTTAGGCGCTGCCTCAGTGGGAAATACCGTTTTCAGGGTCCTGAACCTAGGCTGTAGCGTCCCGAGCTCAACGAGGGCGCTACTTGGGGGCTGAGGGACCCTAAAATGGTGGTTCACTACGCCTGCGCAGTGCCTAACTAATTTAGAAGGTAGCGCCATCGATAAAAGAATTTGGTAAATTATTTATCAATGGTCGGAAGGACACTAAGCACAATCGGAGGGACACTCTAAGCGCAATCTGAGGGACACCAGGTGTTCCCGCCCTCAAGGCGTGGGCACAAAGTTAATAGTGTCCCTCTCTAAAGGACCTAAGCAGTTTATAAAGTTCCTCTGTCACAATACAAAAGCTACATCAGCTATGTTCTAAGGCCACTCAGGAGATGGTATGTAGACATCTCATCTTGAAATGGTAGATATCCAGTGATGTTATGCACATTTTGTGAAGAGCAGAGCTCTCGTAGCTAAGAAGTCTCAGAATTCTTGAGCACATCTTGGTGTTGGAAACAAACACTACATTCAAATATTTTAAGTGTGTGAATACATATAGTGGGATCTTAGGATACTATTTGTCTCTAGGAGTTGAACTATCAAGGATGATATAATATTTTAGTTTATTGGAGGCATTATGTTCGTTGCACATCTTAGTGGTAGCTATATGCTGGGCAGATTAAACTGCCCCATTGCTGGCCAATTTTTATTTGGAGGAGCAAAGTAAACTTGAGTTTTTCAGGAATCATTCAAATATATATGTAACATTCAGTGCATTATTGACAGGTGCAATAAAAAATGTCCTGTATTAAGAAATAGAACACGAGCTAAAAAAAAAAGACAAAAAAAGTGATGAAAAAAATTGGTGCAATGGAGAGTGTTACAGGGCCAGATCCTGAATGGAAACTTTCTAAATTAGTCACTTTCTCCTTTAAATTATTTCTATCATTTCTTGCCTGGGAGGAATCTGCCTGAAGAGCACTGATGTCAGCATTTGCTTCAGAAATTAGTCTTTTATTGGTAGCCACTTTATCCTTAGTATCAGTTAGTTCTGCTCTCTGTTGGGAGCTATCTGATTGGAGGGAGGATATTTGCTGGGAATGTGACTGATGGTTGGACTCCAGCGTTGTCAACTGATTATCCACTTGTGACTGCTTATTCCTAATAGCAGTAATACTTACCTGAATTTCATTTATCTGGACCTCATGGCTGTTGTGTGACTGTGAAATCGTGTCTAAAAGAGAAGATAAAGCTTCCAATTGTTGTCTTGTTTCATTCAAACTGGAACTTAAAAATGAGTTGTTGGATCTTACTTCTTGTTCTAATCTTCTCATATCTATTGATAATAAGTTGTGACCACCTTCTAAATCTGTCAATTGCTGTTGAAATGATTTTAACTTCTGACTTTGGTCTTCTATATTCTGAACTACAGCTAATAGTGTCCAATTAAAAGAATCCAAGCGAGTTAGCTCCTCAGAAATATCAGAGATTCTGTCCATCAGTTCTTCATATATATTGACAGGTTCTGATGCATTGTTGTCTGCACTAATCTCGGGAGTGCGCACGTCAGAGTTATTCCACCGCTTCAATTGCTCAACTTCATCCTTCAATCTCGACAATTCCATCGCCATATTCTCATTACGTTGCCGGAGTGTAGACAATTCCACTGTCGTGTCCCCATTACTTTGCTGGAGAGTAGACAACTCCATTTGTATATGTAGAAAGAGCACAACAGCTCCTGCAATGGTTGCAGTCCATAGAAATAGCGATAAAAAAATGATAACTACAGCAGGTACAATACCAGAGAACTTGGATCGGTAGCCATTATTCTCAGGTAGTTCTTCTTTACCGTCTCCACATTCTTCTTTATCATCTACAAATTTCTCATCATCTACAGATTTCTCATCATCTACAGATTTCTCATCATCTACAGATTTCTCATCTACAGATTTCTCATCATCTACAGATTTCTCATCATCTACAGATTTCTCATCATCTACAGATTTCTCATCTACAGATTTCTCATCAATTGGAGGTCCGAAATTCTCCACTTCCGTGTACGTCGTCGCCATTCCACCGCAAACAGATCGAAACGGACTACTGACCAGCGCGCCACCCGCGACCCTTTTATACGCGTTGCACACGGAAGCGGGACATCCCCGGGGAAACCCCCAATATGAGAGCAAGTTGTTGTACAAGTTCCAGGGAAAATCCAGGGAAAATCCAACAACCTTGACCAACAAATATTTGACTGAGCATGTGTAACATTACATACCGGTATGTAAAAAAAAAAAAAATTAATCACTCTAGTCAGAAAGATCTGGCAGTGGTTCCTGCACCACATTGCACCAGAAATTGCAGCAAGTGGCATGGTAAGTCTTGTTGTTATGGAAGAGCAGAGGTATAGAATAGTTCTCGGGTGAGGAAGAAAGAGAACAGGAGGAAGGAATAGAGATATCCTTGCCCATGAGACAGAGAGAACATCTTGAAATGGTATCAGACAGGAAGTCCTCGCCACTGCATGGCTGTCTGCCTGGGCCACTATCCTGTCGGTTGGACACACACTCCTGGAACAATTTCACCTGATAATAAAGAGAATAAATATCATTAATATAGTGTGATACTGTCTGTACAATACAACATTCTATCAATCATTCTAAGCAAAGAAAATAATATATGTAGTTATTGAGGGGACATACTTATAATAGAGATTTGAGTGAACTATTGTGATAATTATTACAGGGTCATTGTACAGAGTTAAGTTTTAACTAGTCTGAGGAGCAGTTGATGATATAGTCACTATGGAAACTAATAACATTCATCATGCCATTTTTAGCAAGGACACAGAAGATTTTAGAATCTAGTATTCATTACATCACATGACATTACAGCTCGTGTTGCTGTTTTGGATATGCTGTGCAACTGAACTGTTTATTTGGCCTGGTCAACCAAGGGAAATGCCTAATTATTAGTTAAGAGTGGGCGGGACCAGTGGCTAAACCCAGCCCCACAGCAACCACAATAGTTTCCAGACCCCTTTAGGTGAGAAAGTTTCAATCTAGTTTTTATGAAGGGTAAGAACTTGATAATTGTGATGATAAAGCCTTTTCAATCCACAAGTTATGGCTCCTCACCGGAGGGGGAGGTGTTTCCAATCAACACTGAAAAGGTGTTCCGATGGCACATAATTGGTGGTCTGTTGAGTACGAGACTGCAGCAAGCGGTACTACTCAACAGTATAAAGGACAAATGTGAAGGTCTTGGAAGTCAAGGGTTGTCATAGCTCAGTGGTTAGAGCACTGGTGGCTAAAGCCAGTGGCTCTGGGTTCGAATCCCGGGCGACAACTAAGATTTTTTCACATTTACCTTTGCTTTTTTCCAGACCCCTTTAGGTGAGAAAGTTTCAATCTAGTAAAGTATTATGCAGCCAAATTCAAAACATCAAGATGTGTGTTAGTAAAGTTTATTGGATGTGTAACAGCAGATATGAACATGTCATTCACGCCTGCCCCATTGAGTTCACCTTCTCTACCTCAGTTTAGCCTGCTGGGATATGCCTAAAGAGTTAGTAACTCATTAAAAGGAAATGGGCACAAAAGGAATAAATACAGTGGAGATACCACCACTCACCATTACTTTTCCCGGGAAGATAGCGCCAAGTCTATCCCACTTTTTCTTGATGATGTCAACCAGTTCATTAAACTCATCACTATCTGTTTACATTGTAAGTGTGTATGTATGTGTATATAATGCATACAATCAAATAATATAGCCATGATACATTACAAAGACCATATAAAATACAACTCTTACCACAGTCATTGTCCTTGACACATGCATGAATCCTTCTGGCCAGTTTATACACTTCCATAATACCTGGAGGCAAAAAAGAAAAAAAAGAAAAAAAAAAAGAAGACTTCCTTCTATGTAGCATATCCCAGATATAGATTTATTGTTGTAAACAACTTGTTTTCTCCTTCTAATGGAGACTTCAAGCCCTCAAGGTATGCAGATATATACAAAAGGACACAAAGGGGATAGTCTAATTAGATATTTACTTGGAAAAATAAATGAATAACACAAAAAAAAAAAAATCGCCTGCTCAGGGCTATGAATATCATTATCCAACCAAAGAAAAGAAATTCAGAAAAATGAAAAACAAAGGTCAATTCTCTCACCTCTCAGTTTGTTAAGTCCCTCCTCTGAGGTGGCTATTTCCTGAAGCAAGCCTGGACCATCTTCCTCATCCTTACAGCTGCCCAGCACTTCCACACACTCACTTAGTACCTCTGCACACTTTTTCAAACAGCTTAGCCACACTTTACCAGGATCTGGAGGACTCTAAACAAGAGGTGAGTGTGAGTTCAAGATATAGTGGAAAAAAAGTCAATGCAATGAAGTTTAGGTTTTACAGGACTTCAAAATACAACACACTTAAGCTAGAAAGATATGATACAAGCCTAAAAGGTGTGAATCTAGCTTAGTTGAAACTATAGCAACAACAAAAACAATAATAACAAACAAATACAACACAGCAGCCACAACAAAACTCATCGTCCACAGCCATAATGTCTATATACTTCTTCTACTGAATAGTGATGATAGTCTGTGTACGTACTAGTTTCATTCACTAGCTATAACTCCTCCCTTCTCTAACCGTAGAAACTTTAATCTAGTTCTAACAGGTTCTAGTTCTTACCTTGCCAAAGCTGGTTGCCGAGCCAGACACACACTCCAAACCATCTCCTGGTACCGCTGAAAAGCCTTCAAAGGCGCCAAACTTCTCCAAAGAGGTGGCACTACCTGAAGAACTGGGCTCTAACACCAATGGGGGCGACAGAGCGGTCATAGCAGGAGGCGGAGCCTCGTCCAGCCGGGATAATATTCTATTTGAAAACTCCTCCTCCAAAAGCTCAAGTCCCGATGTTGCTTTGGATAACTTTTTGGAGTTTTGTAGTGAAGACGTGGGGATATCGATGCTCAAGTCTCCCAGGAGAGAGGATGTAGCAGTGGAAGTGCTAGCAGTGGTAGCTACCGCAGAGAATACAGAGTTGTTGCTCTGAGTGGTGGACAAGACTGAGTCAGAAGGAACTAGGGAAGGTTCCAGCATTGGCATGGATGAAGATGAGACAGAAACCTGAGGCTGGATGGGAGCTTGGGATGTGAATTGAGTGAAATTTGCCCAATCCAAATGCTTCGCATCATCTTTAGAAGACTGTTTCTGGACAAGATCCATTGAAGGTCCAGCTGTAAAAGACCCGAAATCGTCACCTAGTGGTGCTTGAGTATTATCAATGCCAGAAGATGACGTAGTAGAAGGCAAAGATTTGATGGGTTTATTTGCCTTAGAAGGACTAGCAAATGTTTCAAGAGGAGAGGGACCAGATAGAAAAGACCCAAAATCATCTTCTTCAGGTGCCCCAACTCCAGATTTGCCAGCTAACTTCTCGTGTTGCTGGACAACTCCTGTGGATACTGGCATTGGCTGGAGTGGAGCAGTAGAGACTGCAGGAGTTGGAACAAGAGGAACATTGCCTGCAACAGCGGAGGAAGACGCCAAACCTACTAGGTCAGCATACTTGTCTCGACTGCTGGAAGGAGCCTCCGAAGTGGCCGCACCCTCTTTACTGCCTCTCTGGTCGCTGGCTTGAGTGAGAGACTCGAAAGCGTTGTATTTGTCTCCTAGAGGAGCCTGATAGTCAGGAATGGGAAACACAGTAGACAAAGAAGTCTCAAATTGAGAGGCTGATGATGTTGTTGTTGTTGCTGTTGTTTTTGTTGTTGCTGTCATGGTGGACAATGGGAGTGTCTTGGTGCTCTCCACGACAGACGAAGTAGAAGGATGATGAAGATGCGTGGATTGCCCCTGGCCTTGCTGGAAGTCACCAAAGTCATCTACCCGACTGCTAACAGGGGGCATCGGCTGTGAAGATGCTGTGGATGGCAGTCTGGGCTGCTAGAATCATAAAAATTTGTGTTAATTCAACAGCACATCAAACCTATAACATATACATATTATTAAAACTAGGACAAAAGAAAATTAATTTCTTAATAAAACTTATTTTCCTAAACGTATTGTACCAATACTGTGCATTATTTCAATAACAATTATAGCAGTATAACACTACTTGATCCAATGGGACAACATAAATATGCTATACAACATCGACAGAACCCTCGAACATTTCAAGTTGGAGAAGGAAACTTTGACATAACAGAGACATCCGTTTGAGCGTCCAGAAAGCTGACTGTCTATGCCGTGTGCTAACAAGAGTGTTTCAAAAGTGGGAAAGTATACGAATTCTAAAATTCTCCCATTGCAGGCAAAGTATAAACGGAAAGCATCACACCACCAGCTGTCCAGCTGATTAATCATGTTCATAAACACACAGAGGAGCATTCCATCTCAGTGAGCTCTGGGTAGGAAAGTGATGGGTTGGGTTTACATCTGATTGCCAATTAATATTGCTATAATGCACTGTGCTATGACTATTACTATAGGACTGGACCAATTTGCAAATGAAACCCTTTACCCAACATGTACCTGAGTAAGTAAATGCATGCCAAGTGTGAGATATACTTAAGCACAAAGCAAGTGTGAAGGTTTAATCTCTAAAGGCTATATATATATATATATCGGTGTACTATAGTCTCTGTGGGTGTGGTTTATGCTGGTATCGCACCTGAGTATTGGATGCTTGGGTGGATGTACTTGTCTCCTTAGAGACAGCAGCCAGGACTGGTACTGGTGGGTGTGGCGCTCTCTTCAGATCCTCAACGGTAGGAGAGCTATTACCACCCTATCATACACACATAACAATAAAAATAACATAGAAAAATAGAAACTTAATGTCAAGTCAATGGATTTAAAAAAAAAACAACATCTTCATATGGTTCATAGATACAATATTTTCAGTTGTCCATTTACCTGTACCAGAGCGATCAGTCCTAGCAGAACGTACAGCTCTGTCTGGTTCAGCCGGCCTGGCACGCCCCTGTTGGCCTGGGTCCACAGATCTCTCAGGACAGATCGCTGAAGGTGACTGGAGAGAAGAAGTGGGAAGAGCAGCTCCATGCTGATAGCTCCATCTCCGTTGCGGCACAGCCGATACACTTCCGCATACACTGCGGGAAACCTCGCTGAGTCCAGACCCTGAGATCCCTGGTTCTGCTGTGCCCCACCCCTTGACGACGGTGGAGGAGGGGGAGCGGTTTCCCCACCAAAGCCGTAAGAATGAGACTGTATGACATCACTCGAGATGTAGCCTTTCTTATTGACGCCCGACTCGCTGGTAGAGAGCACGGGACGCTGGCTGGCGGCCGTGAAACTCACTGGACCCCGAGGCACTTTACGAGACATCACATTCTTCCGCTGCTGTGGTTGCTGCAGTCTAGGATGGCCGCTGGCGCCTGCGAATCGAGGAACCATTCCTGGTTGGTTGGGATAACCAGACACGTCTCTTCCTTCGTTCTGACTGGATGACTCTCCTGATGATGGACCTGTCTGGAAATCTCCAAAGCCTGCATCTCCTGTTTCTTGGTGGGCGGGTGCAGTGGGTGGGGCCAATTGTGAGTGCTGTGCAAACAGTCCCTCCAGAGAGGCGGAGTCAGTCGTCCAAGAGCGAGCTTTGCTGGATTCAGAGTGGTTGGTTGAATTTCCTGCAGAGGAGTGGGACGTACCAACACTGTCAGACCTCATCTTCGATGATTCAGCTTCATTCTTCATCTTCTTAAAATCATCCAACTTACTTCTAAGAGCTGTGTATAAAACAACAACAACAAAAAAGAAACAACAACAATAATAATATTAATAAGCAGTAGTAGTAGCAGCAGTAGTAGTAATAGTATTAAAACAACAACAACAACAACAATAATCATAAAGACAACAATAATCTTCCCTGCCAGCACCATAGTAAGATTGACCTTTTTCATCTTCAGGGTCATCTAAATTGCCCCGGGAACCAGCAGCCCCTGTGGTATTCTTGCTCCTGTGTTTACTTGGACTTCCTGATTCTGTGGATGTTCCCATGCCGATGAGGTTATCCACGTTACCCACTGTTGCCTTGGTGATGTCCATGTTCCTCATCTTCCTTCTCTGGACCTCCAGCTCCCTCTGCCGCTGCTCCTCCTTCAGACGTTGTTCCAGTGCCTAGTCAGACAAACACAACACCTCCACACCTCAACATCACTCCTTAAAGTAACAAAGACTACAACTTTATACCTTGTCACTCCCTAAAGACCACACCTTCTAAATTTAACCCTCCATAAGGGAAGGAGATAAAAAACCACACCTTCACACCTTAATATAGTACCACTGCATACAGTGCACATAATATTCGTATTATTTCCATTTGGTGTACCCATTCTAGACAACATGGTCCCTCCCTGCAGAGCAACAAAGACTACACCTTCACACCAAATATCATTTGGGAGGAGAGACATTACTTTCACACCTAGCTAAATATAGTAACATTGCATAGAGTCATCATTCTACAATACTTTCATTTATTGTACCCATTCAAGGTGATGTAAGTTACAAGTCAATTCAAACATAACACACATACACGCACGCACACACACACACACACACACACACACCTGTTGCTGCTGCTGTCTCAGTTGCTGTGGAGACATCTGAGGTGGTAACTGTTGCCTGTGTTGCTGAGGAGGGGAGCCTCGAGGTAAACTAAAGTTACCGGCCGCTGAACCAGCCCCAGTCCCAGGTCCAGGTCCAGCTCCTGGCCCCATGGGTCCCATTCTGACAACACCAGGACCACCCGGGTAACGCCCACCAAACCGAGACCTGGGGCCAAACCCTTGAGCTGGATTATGAAAAGGAACTTGTGAGTTCTGATACTGGTTCTGTCCACGCATCTGTTGCTGCTGGAATGGAACTTGGCCTTGGTTCTGGAATGGAGTTTGGCCTTGGTTCTGGAATGGAAATTGACCTTGTTGGTTTTGGTTTGGTGGTGGCCTGAACTGTTGGTTATTCTGGTACAAGTTGGAGGGAGGACCTGACTGCATGGATTGCCAGTTGCTGCCAGCCATATTGCCTGACACTTGTGGCTGGCTCCAGTTTGAACGACCCTTACATAAGAATACCAGAGCGACATCATTCTCAAAGTAATTCCCTTTTCCTCGGACTTACCGTAGGCGGCGTACCCGCAGCTTGAGTCCCCGAGGTCCATTGTTGATTATTTAACCTAAGCAAACAAAGAAAAAAATTACCAAACAGGAAAACTCCTCAAACAGCCTACCAATCAGACATCTTTACTTCTTATACAGTCCTCAATACAAGGTAACCACTAAAACTCCTCATTGACATTTGCCTTTGGTCGTTTTATTTTTTATTTTTTGTTGACAAACAAATTGTAAGGAAAGGATCGTCATGTGGTTCTAAGTAAAGCCCATCTATTGCGTTTCTAATGCAATGGTTACTGTCGTTCAGAAAAGAAGGTAGTAATTGCTACTTAACGTTCCATTGTGACAATGTCTTTAACTACCTATTTGCAACAGGTGAGAGAAATCACTATGTGTTATAAACTAGTGCTTGAAATTATCTTTTAGGTGAAGAGGGCAATTGAAGAGCAAGATGGCTTTACTCTCTCGGTACAATTATGCATACATTTCTGTTTGCAATAGAAATTACATTCTATGTCCTTCTTTCATCCAGCAATTAATGTCTGCTAACCACCCCCATGTCTACAGCCTCAGGCTTGAGGTATGCGAGTGAAATTTTCAATGCTAGTGTGTAGGGATGTATATATGGACACAGTCTGGGGTGCTAGGAGACAAAACTACTTAGAATAAAACAACTCAATTTTAAAATGATTTAACTATTAAATTAATGGCTTATAGATTTAGAGCATAATATGTAACGTTAGACTTTTAATTAATGTAATTTATGATTAAGGCAAGTTTTATTTTGCAACTTACCCAATAAGTCATTTTGGGGTATGCTGATATTGCTGTATAGACATGTATGTATGTCCAACCTTTATCTGAAATCACTTCAGATACCCAAAAGTTATAGTCGTGTATTTTTGGTGTAGTCCCTAGTCAGGTTTAGATTTAAAATATTTTTATTGGCCTTGTAAACAGAAACAATTACATTATTATATCAGCCAAGAAGGAAGGACTGGAATCATTGATGGGATAGATTTGTAATAAACAATTTAATAATAAAGAAATAAATGAAAATTCAATTGAAATAACGGCTTAGTTAATTGAGATATATTTTTATATCTATGTTTGGTGTTTTTACTGTTCAGCATGGCATGGAGGATCGCTGCCAGGCTTTCCTGGAGTCTCCCTATGATGAGATGACTATCGCTCATCTTGGGTAGGGAACAGAATCATGTTGATACGTGCATACACAGGTCATGTGATCTCTTTGTTCTCTATGTGTGTGTGTGTGTGTTGTTGTTGTTGTGGCAGGAGCATCATAGAAAGAAGAGAAAGGAACGCGGAGAAGGCGTGTCGCTGTCAAGTTGCAGCACTACAGTATCTTATTAGCTCTATATGTCTACAGAGAGAGAGGGAGTGTGTGTGGTTGGGTGAGGGGTGGGAATGTTGGGAGGTGTCACTGCAGTACCTTTTCATGTCTACGTTTAAGGGTTTGTGTGTGTGTGTGTACAAGTGTGAGGGGGGGGGGAAGCATGCTTTATTCAAACATTATCACTATGCAAGCCCAACTTGTACTATATGAGAGTTCAATTACAGCTGCAGCTGCTGAGTACGTTTCAGTATTGAAGGTTGACCCGGCTACTACATTTAAATCTAATCGTCTGGAAAGGGTTGGCAAATTAGATCCCCCGATTCAATTCTGTGACAGTTTTATCACCAATGATATTATATTCTTGTTAGTACCTTAACTCCTATCATTTTTAGATCATTTGTGAAACTATTTCAAGCTCAAAAAGAAGAGAATTGGTATGTGGAATGTACACATGTAGGTGTGATTCCCAGGGAGAGGCAAACAGGAGATATTAAGATTTGTTGTTGGGGGAGGGGTTTGAAAGTAATTTAAAAATACTAATTACAGGAAGTGTAGTATTTTGAGATCACAAAAACAAACAAAAAGCCAAAAATATATACCCTTTACCTTCACTTGAAGTAAACTCCTGCATTTTAGTTGATATATTGAGGCTGTACACTTGTTTATTGTCCTGTGTATGATTTCAACAGGTGTTTGCCAGTGATGAAGGAGATGGTCTTAGATCTTAGACTGTGTGCGCTGGAGGTAATGAATCGTGGGAGAGACTATGTTTGAATGGGTCGTTGTAAGTCAACCTAAGCTAATGAATAGTAAAGTGAAGGACCAGCCCTGGCAGTAGTCTGGTGTAGCCAGACCCTTTACCGAACCGCTACGTTGGGAATGGGTCTGGGGACATGGCCATACCAAATTTGTTCTGCCACAAATATATTGCAGCGGTCAATTACTGTTAGCAAATTATCGGGAATAGCCCTCCTCAACCACAACTAGAAATTCTTGTATGAGTCAGCCACCCTTTCAACGCTAGATTTAGCAATCATGGCTAACTTGCGGTAGAAATTCAAGTATAAAGGAGGTGGGGCACTCACCACTTCCACATTCCTCCAGAACAAATTTGGTATGGCCATGTCCCCAGACCCTCCACACTATTTGCGAGAGCTGGCTCTGCCTGAGCAGTAGTATTGTGGTAAGGCATCTGCAGTTGGCTAGAAATGGACTATCAAAGAGCTACTTTGGGGGAGAGGGGGAGTTTACACACATTCACACATTCATTAATTCATTCAAAGTACGAGTCAAGGTTATAAGAACAAAAAGCATGATGACAAGACCGATGGGTTAAGGTGTAAATGTATTCATTGAATGATTACACCTCTATCAGCTGAACAATAGAATTGTTAATTAGTTCATTAGTGACCTCCTCTCCCCCCCCCTTGGTGTTGTAGAGTATTATTAGAATTGTTAAATCTTATCTCTAGTTTGCACTGTTGACCTCTTGTGTACAAACGCTGTCTCCCAACAATACTAAGTGGTCATTGGAGTATGTGAGACACTCGTTATGTAAAGGGTCATTAGTGAACAGTAAACTAATAATCACAAGCAGGGTTTCATTTAGGGGGGGGCGAAAGGGGGCATTTGCCCCCCCTTGGGTTCTAAATGCCCCCCCTTGGATTCTAAGTGCCCCCCACCCTTTTGAAAGAACCGATATTTATTAAGAGAAAAATGTAAACCAAATTAATAATAAACAATATTCACACAGCAATTCGTCTAGGTTTTTCGTTCCATACTGTAATAATGTCATTTAATTGTGTAGATGAGAGCGTCTCGGGTGTCTCCATGGCTATTTTCATCAAATAGGATAATTGTGATTGCCCAATTCGATTTCGAATTCGTGTTTTAATTAGTTTCATTTTGGAGAAGCTCCTTTCCACTGAAGCAGTGCTGACAGGGATAGATAGACATATGTTTGCCAGGGTGCTAATGTTTGGAAAAATTTCACTAAGCATATCACTTGTGGTGAGCTCTTTCAACTGCAAGTGCAGGTTACCTTTCGGCTTCTTCGATAAGTAGCTTCGAAATGTTTTCCACTCCTCTCGGGTTTCGCGGGAAATAAGAGCTTCTTTGGTGTATTCATCTCCACCAGCAGTCTTAGCAGGCAGCTCTGCACCATAGTGAGCTAATAGTACATCTATTAAGTCCTCACCATATGTATGGAAGTCAGAAGAGTCAGCAGCTGGCACTTTCTTCGGATCAAAGATGCCAAATGAGGAGACAATATCTTGTGAAATAAATCTGCTGGATATGTTTGCCTTCAGCATCCTGATAAACGGTTCAGCCACTTGTCCTTGGAATGTAGCAATGCTTTCCGTGGTTAACGTGATGTCAGTGACTTCTTCGATCTCATTCTTTGCATCCATCAGTTCTAATACCCAGTTAGCAGCAGGTAACATGGCATCATCAAGTGTATTGAGAGTGGCATCAACAAGAGGGGTGATAGCTGTCAAGTCTATTCTCTCAGTCTGGAGAGCTCTGCTCAACTTCGCCACTTGTGGCAGAACATAATCAAGGAGGTATATGGCCACTAAAGTTGAGGGCCTACATAAGGCTTTACTGATACCTAGAGCTTCAGGTGCATGTGTCTGCTCATAGATATTGTTTAGAGCAGTCACAATTGCACTGTAGCTAGCTTTGACTGCCTTCACACAGCGTTCATGGGACAGCCAGCGAGTATCTGATGGTTTCACAACTTTCAGCTCAGGTAAGTCAAGCACCTGCTGTACTGCTTTGAGACTCTCAGCTCGCTTAGGAGAATAGTGGAAAAATTTCCAGAGGGTGGTGAGTGTGATGTACACATGTTTTATCCCACTGGTAGCATTAGCTGCTTGAACGCATGCTAGCTGTAGCAAATGGCAATGGCAGTGTACGAAAAGTGCATGAGGTGAAATTTTCTTCAGGAGACTCTGCACACCATTGTGTTTCCCAGAGAAAGTAGCTGCTCCATCGAATCCCATACCCACCAGCTTGCTAATCTGTATGTTTTTATCTTTCATGAATTCAACAAGGGCAGAATAAATAGTCTTTGCATCAGTAGCTTTCAATGGAACTATATCCAAGAAGTGCTCAACAGGTTGACCGTCCATGTTCACCCAGCGGAAGAAAATTGAAAGCTCTTCTGTGGTCGTCACATCAGTGCACTCATCTGCCATTATGCTGAAATGGGAAGCTTGGCGAAGCCGTTTCAGTAAACATTCTTCAGCCCATAAGCCAACTGCCTCAACAAATTCAACAACAGCAACTTTAGATGTGTAGGTTGCATTTAATCTAGCTCTTTCAAGGAACCCCTTTAAATCTTCTGCACCACAACTTACGATTAGATCAATAAGTTCATCAAAATTTGTTGTGTGGGGAATGTGGCGACGAGCTAGAAAATGGGTGCAACGAATTAGAGCTTTAATGGCCATTCTGTTCTTCAACTTTTCCTCATCATTAATTTGTTGGAGTTGCTGAATGACTGACCCTTCTTGTAGTGCTGTAGCTGCAGCCATCTCTGCTTCACATGATAGGAGGTGAATATCACTCTTTGCATGAATTTTCATCTTCTCTATTGCCTTCTTCCAGTTCGTGAAAGGTTTTGAGATCCATGTTCCTCCTGTTCTTTGAAGAGAAATTCCTCTCTTCCTGCAAACCTTACAAAAAGCTCCTTGGAAATTTTTATCAAACATCAGCCAATTGAAGCTCTCTTCCCATTTTTTGTTGTATTTTCGACTGCTTGCAGTGATTTTCTTGCTTTTCTCATGTGTAGTTAATCTTTCCTTTGCATGCTTCTCATGGACAATTAATCTTTTCTTGGCAGGACTTGGCTCCAAAAACTCAGTATCAGATTGATTGCTGTCAATTTTATCTTCTGTGTCACTGCTACTTGAGTGGCCAGGTGACTTTGAAGAGCTTGCACCACAGAAGAAAGAGCGAATATCCATTTGAGACTATCTTAAGCTGTCAGGGACTACGAGTGCTTAGAGTTCTGGTTCTGGAAGTTGTAGAATCTGTATAGATCAAAACTCAACAACTGCTACGGTGAGCTGAGGGCTGGCCTTTTTATAGCCAGCCAGCAACCGTAAGTGTGAATCAACGTGTGATAAACCTAAGGGGAGGTGAGAGTCAGAGTTGAATAGTGTGTGAAAAGCATCTAAATAGTGAATGTCACAGTTGACTGAAAATTGCTAGACGGTGGAGGTGAAAATGAGTAGCTGAATTAACTTGTCAGGATCTGACATATGCAGACCTCATTAGATAAGATTATGTTTTTTTAATGTAGGACATAGGCCTTCCAATAATTCTATTTCACTCCCATGGTGACCAGTGCCGCCCGCCCCCCCTTACATTTTCAAAACTCTATTTTGCCCCCCCTTGCAAGAATGTCTGGATGAAACACTGACAAGGCTAATGAAAGGGGCACCAAATTCGTTACATAACAATATCTTTATAACATGGTAAAGGATCATCATAATACATGGCTCAAAATAATGTAGAAGAGGTTATCACAAGGGTACATTATAGATGGAGAGTTATTATAAAAAGATACATTGAAATTCCTCTAAATGGTGTGTCTCAGGTACAGTGTTTGAAGTTTGTCATTAGCAGCGATATGCTAATTATAATGCATGTATGTACATCATATTGGTGGGGGGGGGGGGGGGGGGTGGGGGTGGGGGGGGGGGGGGGGGGGGGGGGGGGGGAAAGGTGATCCAGTGCTGTATGGCAGTATTAGTCACTTGGCATGTACGTATGTTTGAAGGTGGAACGAGAAATTGTAACGGATCACAAGTCTAAAAAAGATTCGAGAAGGTCAGGAGGAGGACAGAGGAAGCCGACAGAAATGCTGGAGAAGGCGGCGGATCTCATCATGGGTTGCTTCAGGACATGTGTCAGTGACAAGTGAGGAGAGAGGGAGAGAGAGAGAGGGAAGATCACTGATGGGGTAGAGTGGACTGGGATATGTGTGGACCCACTTTTTTTTTTTAATAGATTAAGATGGCTGCTTTGCATCCTGGTAGATTGTCAGACATAGCCTACTATTTTATATAGCAGATAATGCTATATATTGGTTTTTCAGCTCTGATGTATTGTTATTCTGTAGGTTGGTGATATGGTTTGCTGTTGGTAGTGTTGCTTTTTCTTTTTGTGTTTTGTTTTTGTTTGTTTGTTTGTTTAGTCGAGCTCAACTTGAGTATTCTAAAAGATGGGGGACTTTGTCGATTGCGAATCAACTCTTCAAAATATATTTTAGGGTGAGGATGCCAGAGAATGCATCATAGATGCACATGTTGATGAAATTAAGTACTGGTAGCAGTAATGTTTGTGTGTGAGTGTGTGTGTGTGTGTTTGTTCTCCTGTGAGTTCCTAGCCCGGCTCCAGGAGCTTTGCTTGCACGGCTCACAGTACCTACTTAGTGCACAGCATCCTGGCTCTGCCAGGTGTGCGTCACTGCATAGCGGCAGCAAGAAAATTCATATTTAAATGTGTGTGTGTGTGTGTGTGTGTGTGTGTGTAGATCAACAAACTTCATCTGTGCAAGCCCCTCATCAGGGCTATCGAGAGTTCTGACATAAAAGACAAGTTTGGGCTTGCTGATCAGGTCACATACAGGTGTGTAAGTGTATGTTTGTGTGTGTGTGTGTTTGAAATGTTAGGCTCTAGTGGATATTTTTATTTTTCTTATGTACAATGTTGGTATCACCTTCAGGTATTTTGTGGGCAAGAAGGCCATGTTTGATAGTGAATTCAAGAAAGGTAAAATATACAGATGATGAAAAAGTTACTATGCTAGAATATAGTAGTTATAGTACAGTATACAATAGTAAATGTTCATTAAGGGGGAAAGGGGGCACTTCCGCCCCCACCCCCGAAGTCATTTCGTCCCTCTTGAAATGATATTCTTAAAATGTTGTAAGCTAAAAGAAATGAATAAATAAAGTGATTGCAAATGCTTAAATCGTCAGCTCTAAGCCTATTTCATCTTCCATCTTAATTATGTATGAAAGTTGTGACCCCCTTGAGGTAGCACAAGCTCAATTTCACCCCCCCCCCCCCTCAGATTTGGTACGGTGTGGTCATGTCAACTTGTGCTGTTTGGTGCAGCTGATGAATATTTGAAGTTTGCCTTCAACAGATGCTACTCGAGATCCAAGAGGAACAAAAGGTATTTTCCTACCACATGTGTTCAATGTCATAGCAACTATACATGTGTTCAGTGTCATAGCAATTATACATGTGTTCAGTGTCATAGCAACATGCATGTGTCCCACAGGTTGATCCTAATCTACCTGATTCCTGTCCAGATGTTGATGGTAAGTGTGAATATTATCACTGGTAGGGTGGGCATTTATAGCAAAAGGAATGGTTCTTCAGTATCACATGTCTTTTCTACTCTCTTTCACCCCTAAAAAGAATCTATAGTCAAGCATACATGGCTTTAAAAGAATCAAGATAGGTTTATACAACATGTTCCTACAATATGTATATTTATATATATATACAGTGCAGGGTTTCATAGAGGATTTTTTTTTTTAGTGGGGGGGGGGGGGACTTCAAGTGTAAAAACTGAGTTACTTTTTTGCTTGTTTGCAAAGAAACTAACCAAAGCTCAGCATAAGAGAAGGAACCACAGGTGGGATAGATTTTAGAGCAATTGAACGGTACAAGTGCTAGGTGGCAGCATGTATGGCATAATGTTATTTATATCAGGTTGTTCAGTAGAAGTGTCATGTGTGTGTTATGAATGCTAGTCATGTGTGTGTTATGAATGCTAGTCATGTGTGTGTTATGAATGCTAGTCATGTGTGTGTTATGAATGCTAGTCATGTGTGTGTTATGAATGTCAGGGATATCTTCCCAAGAAAGAACTTCTGAAAAAATATGACTTACCCCAGTTTGCGGATATTGCTAAGGCTGTTAGGTGAGCATCACACACGTACACACTCTCATACGCACACACACATACACACACACAGTCCTGTTTGTGGTGGAAGTTATTGTTGTTGTTTGTTTGTTTGTACCAGTCAGGGTAACCTTCAATTGATGTCGGATGCTCTCCAGAAGTACGAGGTGTTCTTCATCCACTACAGAATCTACCTGGTGCTAGTGAAACTCAAGATGATAGTGTACAGGAACCTCTTCAAGAAAGTGTAAGTCTTCTTCATGCAGTCTCTTCAGGTAGTGCAGGCACAGACTAATGGAAGCTGATAGAGTGATATAGTAGGATTAGCATATCCTATTTCAATGTTGCTAGGGTCATTATATGTATTATTGATACCATTAGTGTTTCTGATATTTCCCAACAACACTCACTTTCTGGCTGTCTCTATGTTAAGGTCAGTAGCTCACCAGATATTCTAATCTCTCTTTATTTGGCTGATTGGTTCCAGTTTTGTGTTAAGTGCATTACTCATTCAACTACTCCTGTGGTCGTGCCAACTCAACTTTGGACAGACTATAACTACATACTGTATATGTGACCGTCTACAGGAAAACCGGGCACAACGCGGCACCCTTCGAAAAAAAATTTTTTGCACTTACAGAGTTGTCGGCGTCCAGATATTGAGCTCTCCAAGTTTTATCGTCGTAGCTTAAGTCGTTCCCACTATAATAGACCTAACCGTTCCCTTCCGTCGGCTTGAAACAATACATTTTTAAGAAATCGATCGATCTTTTCTAGATATTTACGCACGCCGCGTTGTGCCCGGTTTTCCTATAGACGGTCACATATACACACACTGTTTGTGCTTTGTAGCATAATAATTTATAATTTTTTTAAAATCCACCCAAACTAGCTGACCCTTTACCAGCTAGACCTCAAATTTACACAGAGAGGGGGGAAAAAAAACAAAAAAACAAAAAAAAGTAAATGTATGTAACAAAAAAGTAGTTGTAACAGTAATATTAGTCTCAGTAATCCATAAATCCATCTTGTAGTACATTGCATTGGATGCTTGATACTTCACCAAGTTCTGGTTCACATGTTTTTCTCAGCACTTCACTGCTGACTAGAGTTGTAAAATCAATGATATAATATATTAACAAAACAGCGCCAGAAAAACTCTTTAAAGCACAGAATAGCTTCTTTTTTAAAGCATAATAAGTGGCCAGCCCATAAGAGACTCTCTGTAGTGAAATAATTATGATATACACATATTCTCTTTATTATATAGTATACGCCATATCGGTAGATTTTTGTGGCAACATACGGTAAATACATTTTCAATGAAAGTTAATACTATTAGTATTGTACGTGAACTATATTTTAGTTTTTCTACTCTGCCAACCTGTGTCTATAAAAATGTGTGGAGTTCACAGGCTTCAGCTTTACACAGAGGTGTACAATATGTACAGAATATATGTGCAGGCTTATTGAATAAAAAGTAGTATGTCTGATCATGATAATGTGATAGTGTTGTTAGTATTTCTGGCACACATTTCACGCTGCTCTTTTACAGATTCTGTGAAACTATTATAGTTCAGCTAAAGAGCTTTGGTATTGAAAGGAAGGGGGAAAAGGGGGGAAGGTGTTGGAACTATAGTATGCCCGGGTTGAGTTTTTTTTTAAGCAGCTGCTTTTGTAGATTTGCCAGTTCAAAGAAACTTTGGTTAATTGAACGGCTAGTATTTATTACTGGCTGTAGTCAGTAGGTAGTGTTTGGTAGTGACATGGAAAATCTGACCAATGGCCACTTTCCTAGTGAGTTCAAGTATGAATTCCTGGACAACATTTTACCAGTCATTTTCTTCTCTCTATTCTTGAGTGGGCTGGTCTTAGTGTACCTGTACTTCAAGGGTGACCCATGCCACCACTTAATTTACGCATAGTTGCCAACTTTTTAAAATTAATTTTAGGTACACCTCAAACACCGCCCATTTCTGTAAACCACACCTAAAACCACGCCCAAATTTCATAATAATAATATTTGGATATCAATTTTCAGTTTACATATTGAGTGCTTTGTGTGTGGTTTTTTTACAATTTTTAAGTAGTTCGTCATCAAGCTTTACTTCGTGGCAGCAATCATCACTGTTGAACTTGATAGACATCAAACTAACTAGTGTTGACTATCCAAATTCGACCGTTGGTCAGCGTAAATCTTACGAAGTATCGAGAAACCCCGCTCAGAGTCTGCATTCGAACACATTTCCGGTACAAATGTAGGCTAATTACAATTCAGGTGCGGTACATTACAGACCTGATAATTCCGGTATTGTACCGGATGTTCAGGTACACTTGGCAACTATGATTTACGCTTTTTCTAAAATAGTTTTAGCGACTTGGAAGCTTCGACAGTCAGAAATACCACTATCTATTTAAAGCCCCCCATTTCTCATTTTTGGCTGTGTCTTATCTTCATGGTCTCAGCATCAGCTATTGATGGAGCACTGGTCGTTGCATGGGAGGCGTTTTTGTTATTGGAGACGAGCCGCTGTGATGAGGGATATGACTGCTACGACGATAAAAATGGAACTTACATCGAAGACTGCACTGAAGTCAGTAATCGTGATATCAGCTGCTACAAATTAGTATATCGATTTGACTCGGCCGTGGGGGCAATGGGAGGAGTTCTTGTGATAGCTTCCAAGTCTATCAAATTTTACGGAAACTGTGTGATGCCCCTGTGGAGATATTTCACGATCAGGTACGGTAGAACTTGCGCTAACCTGCTCTTCATCTCGGCTCTGCCGGTAGTCACTGTAGTTTCTGAGGTTGTGGTTGTGGTGGTTTTGACGGCTGTGGAACAGCTCGATACGGCTAAGGAGGTACGTGTACCTGTTTGGCGTATCTGACAACGGTATTTCTGGCAGCCATTGGCACTTCCGTTGTCTTTTGCCAGAGTGCCAGTGGCCGTGATCAGTCTGGGACCAAAAGAGACGAGGAAGCTATTGCTTTCAAGGAAGAAACTGATGCTGAGTGAGACTTGGCTTTTGTACTCTGTGACTTCGTACTTATTGTCATTTTATTTAATATTTGTGCATGACAACAACATGTGTTTTTATGAATAATTTGTTAGCTTGCTGGTGGTGTGCTTGAGCACAAATGGCGAACAAATCTAGCTAGTTGTTGTTTAAATAACAACTAAATTTAAAGCATGAATCTGACAATAAAAACAGCTATATTTTTTTAAACCACGAGGTTGCGTATAAATGGGCGTACCCAGGAGCATATTTTAGCAACAACTAACATCCCGGAGACTGTTTTAGAATGCATTACATCAACTTAGCGCACAAAAAACTGGGAAATGACGTCACATAAGTAAGAAATAAGTCATGACCACTTTAACGGAAGGGGGGGGAAAAATGGCAGGCTATAAAAAGAGAAAGAATAGTACAGTTTTGTCATTGATGCAGCTAAATTCAACTGCACAGGATATACAGTGTGCTGGTAAAGTACTGCTAGCATTGATGGAAGTTAGACTTGATTATTCTAATATGTCACTCACTAACATTATTTCGTATAGCTGTTTGTAAGTTGGGGCACTTTTTTACAACTTGGTGTGGAAAGAATAGTGCCGGGATGAGGCACAGATTTCACGTACTGAGAATAGCATTGAATTATAAACGTGACCTCTATGTTTAAGGTAATGTTCTAGCTCAGATTCATGAAGCCTGCACTACTCAAGTTTTTGTAGTTTCATTTCTAAAAGTATGAGTATGTGTAGCCTAATATTTAATTTTATATATACTTTCTTAGCTTAACCTTTTTGAGTAATGGTAGCTTCTGAAGCTTATTAAAAGGTTACTAAGTGGAGCAGTCCCACCCCTCAACTAATGAACTACAGGTTCTGTGGACTAATTTAGCAGTAGGTGTTAATGGACCACCTATTCACTAATTAGCTTACCTTCACTGTATTCATACAAACAATTATTCTATTCCAACTTTACCTTTCTCATGCCTGGCCTTATCTTATACAATCCCATTCCATTCCACTCACATATACAGTAGGGGTCAAAAAAAAGTTCCCATAGCGACCAGATGTGATTTCTTTATTGTATGCCATCCAGTTATGTTTTTTTTTTGTTTTGTTTTTTTGTCTTCCTATCCACATTATTAATTCACAGCCTTTTCATTTTCCTTGCAACAATATTTTTGCTTATTTTGTATGACACATTTTCTGTGTTTAGTTACTCCATTTTATTTAGTGCTTGAATCCTTCTTGATAGAACAGTGATATTATTTGATGACGATAAAAAAAAATCACCACAAAAAAAAAGTACTGGAAATGGAGATAAAATAGCATGGAAAACTGTGGTATTCGGAATTAATAGCATGAGTGGAGCGAGAAATTTTTCACGAGGTGAAGCTGAGTGAAATTTCTCGCTGCACAAGTGCTATTTATCTGAATACCACAGTTTTCCATCATCATATGTTAATACTATAGCCAAAGAAAACAGTTCATTTCTACAGCTAAGACAACCTTAATCTTGTATTATATTTCTGTCAGAGAAAAATTTTCATCCTGGTTCTGCTATTATTCATACTTTTCTTACCGTTGCTAAATAGCATTTCCCTGGAATTTCACCGCAACATTGCCTAGCGGGTAAAAGTGTGGCAAGGTCGCGAAGAGATCGCCGTGACCAATCAGATCATTATTTCAGTTTTCCGCTGCTGTGGTATTTCAAAATAATACCACACTTTTTTTTGTATTGAAAAATGACTCGGCTATGGTAGTAACCAATAAAATTACTGTATCATTGCAGCAACTTCCACACTCACAAGCTTGCTCTACATGTATGTATAATAGAAACATTACACTTCAAGCCTCATCATCTGCACACATGAGCAGTACAAGGGTCTTAATTTTCATCTCTTTAAATCTCTTTAAGAAACTCATCCTCCGTGAGCCCTTTATATTTCTCTCTCTGATTTCTTCAGTTTCTTCAACTGTGCGGTGTTATAGCTTTTGTAGCAAACTGACAAAACAAGCTAGAATGCCAATGGAATACTTCTGAGATAATATCCCCTCCGCTTTCAAATGTGGATTATCATAACACAGTTTGTGGTGGTTTCATTGTTGTTGTTATTTAATTAATTAATTTGTTTGTTTGTTTGTTTATCGCCAGTTATCTCATTGAGAAGTCTCACTTGATTAATCTGGGCTCTTTCTTGAGGGCGCTCCATTTCTTGGGGGAGGAGGATGTCGACTGTGACGAAGTGCAATGCATCATTGCCAATCTCATTGACAAGGTCAGAGAGTGGGTGTGGTTTGTGTGAAATATAGGAGTACGGAGATACCATACGAACGATATTTTAACTTTTGTTGTTTGCAGAATTATATTCGTGGCTACATCACCCACCAGCACCAGAAGTTAGTTGTGAGCAAACAGAATCCTTTCCCTCCTCTCTCCTCCATTCTCAAGTGAAACAGCCGTACCGGAATCATCTTCTCACACATACAAACACACAAACACACAAGTACATCCATTTCACTCCTTGCATCATATGTTGTATTTGTGTAAAGGTGAAAAAAGTTAGAAATTATGTGGTGAAGTTAGGTATCAGATATAGTGCTGTCAGGAGTGTGTGCAGAGCTGAATGAAAGTGATGCATTGTAATTAATTATGTCTTATCATAGGGTCAACTCCTATTAAGACGCGGCAAGCATGCATGCAGAGTTTCACAGGTCTCACACTTGGGGGTGAGAAGGGGGTTGGGTGAATTGAAGAAATGGAATTAAACTCTAAGAAGGTTGTGAAGGACCAGCACATGGATACTTTATTGAAATAAAGAAGAAGAATAGTTGTTTAGCAATAGATAATAAAACTCAACACACAAAGAAAGACAACGATATATTCACTAAATGTAGTCTAGGCGATCACGCATGTGCAATAAAAGTAAGGCTCGAGTAACATAATACGATAATGTTCAGTACATGGCCTCAGGTAATGTAACGAGATATATATTAAATTTCCACAAAGGTGAATACAGCACTAGTAGTATATTATATCTTGGACTTCTTGCAGTCTTCACAAGTACTACACTAGATCTTGAAGCCAATGAGCAAGTTGAAATAGAGGATAGCTAGTGCATTTCTTTTTAAATGCTCATTCTGGCTGTTCCACTCAGTATGTATGCACATTTAATTATGATTACATTGTTCACATAATGTGCTGTACAATGAATACTTATGTATGTGTTTGGGTACCTGTAGATGAACAGTTATGGTGATGTGCGTGTGTGTGTGTATAGCTAAATGAGCAGTAGTCAACCAGCAGACTTGTAGCTGGAGCTAGTATTGGATACGAGCTTTAAAAATACTCTTTAATACTGGAGATATATTTCCTAAGCTTCCCAGCACAGCTTACCACCCTCAATTGACATGTATAATAACTCCCTGCCCAGAAAATACTCTTAACACATTAAATCTGACGGAATAGTCTATTGGTAGAGAATCACACATGAAGTTCCACAATACCTGAACGTGAGATTGATGTGAGATTAGTCACTAATTATTACAAAGGGAAAAACAACAACAATTTCTTGTGATATGATAAATAGAAAGAAACCTGAAAAATAAAAGTCATTAAGTGTTGACGTTGCAGTGAAAGTTGAGACAAAATTGACATTGGCTGTCACAGTGTTGGTAAAGGGTTGAGATACAAATTGTGGGAAGAGGCGAAACAGTAGGGCTTGTCGTTGCAGTCTAGAGGTAAAGATCATCAATTTTGAATGGGCAGGGTCAAGTAGTGGCAGTTGAAAAATAATGAATAAAAGTCCTGTCGTGGGGAGGTGGGCGTGACCTGTAATTTATGGCGTGCTAGTAGGAGTCATTGCAGCTGACACACAGAAAACCATCCTACACAGAAGAAAGAAATGTATATAAATAGTGGGATATATATATAATACATACATCTATAAGTACATGATATAATAAAGAATTTGCAGAGAGAGGCCATTTATTTCATACAGCCAAATAAAAGACACTTGCCTCTTCTTCTGTAATTTTCTGTGCAGCGTTCAGCTTCCTGTAGCATTCAATGCACACTCTCTCTGGGTGGGTGTAGCCCAGGTGGGCAAGAGCCACCTTGTTCTTGGAGCACTCGTCACAAAATATGTTACCACATGCCCTGCAGGGGAAAAAAAACACATAACTAAGAAGTCCATAGGACCGATCTATTTTAGGAATTACACTTAATATGGTTAAGTGAGAGAGACTTCATTGGTAGATACAAATTCATACATTTCCATTCTAGTAATTAAAATATTCGTGTTCTTTTTTGTTCCATACCATCAGTTAAATATTTCATACCCATTCTCCAGTCTCTATTCCACTCAAATACATACCTGCAATGATGCTGTTGACCCAGGAAATACATGTAGCAGATAGAGAATAAAGGGGGGAGGGGGGGGGGGGGGGGAGAGGGAGAGAGCGAGAGAGATAAACAGAAAAAGGATAGCAACAATAAAAATATGTCTTGAATAAAATATATTGGTACTAATAAAACTTATTATGTTTTGTATACAAGCACAATATATTGCATTGGGGTTTATCTAGAAAGCTTAGTCTGGGGGGAGGGGTGGAAGCGTGGGCTAGTTCACCACACCCTCTATATACATACATACGTACATACCAAACTTGAGGAAAAGGAAAAATATTAGCTAATGTACCAATACGGATTGATGTCGTGACAAATTATAATTATAATTCAGTTTCAACAGCATACTACACACAGCGTGTAAATGCGAGGTGGGGGTGGGGAGCTGGGAAGTTTGAAGTAAAAGCTGCCTCCCCCCACCCAACCCTGACAGACTCCTCTTATAAAACAGTGCAATGCATACAAATAGTACAGTGTAGTACAGTGGGTCAGAACGGGTAATTCTGTGTGGGCAAAGAAAGAGACAATAGTGCCTAAAACAAGTCGAGATTGAGACAACTAAATTATTGCAAACCAATCCTATCACTTAACAAGCTTCACCAGTTGCAATAACAACTCCCGCAAACTAAACAGAAGCACTGTGTGTTGTTCACTGTCCACTGTTAAGAACTATGTATGTATCAAACTGAACTGTCAACTTGTGTTATCAGCTGCTTTGTTGAGGCCACGCCCACCCTACCTTCCGTCTGAAGGGGCTGAACTTGGCATGGCAGAACATGCATTCCTTGATTTTCTCGTCCGCTGTCCAGATCACATGATCTGTGGTCCAGGAATCCTGCAGGTAGTCAGAGTTGGAAGACACGGTCCTCTGTAGCACGCCATGATTAAAACAGATCACACACATACATACATATGCATACACACACACACACACACCCACTCACACTACCATTTCTTACACTTTGATGGCTGTTTAACTTGACTTTGGTCTCCGTGGACTCCCTGCGATACGTCTGATTTTCAGCCTGGGAGTTGTCATAGCGAAGGAAGTACTCCTCCCACAGCTTCAGGTGACGCAGGTTGCTTGAGGGAAATATACAAGTCGGCTGCAAAGAAAAGACACACACACACACACACACACACACACACACACACACACACACACACAGAGTCCGAGTTAAAGCAGTCGAATTTTTCACCATCCTACTGACAGATGGACAACATATGAAAATCATTCTGTATCAAGAAGCCCTTCCCCCTTGTTTATCTGGAATCAAATAGTAATATGTCATATGATTAAGCAGCCCCGCCCACCTGTCTGACAGAGATCATCCTCCCCCCCTCCCCCATCATAGGGAAATCATATGTTTGCCACTGACCTTATAGTATCATAGCCCTGCCCACCTGTTTGACCTCCGATCATATATAATAATAAGATCACAGCCCCGCCCACCTGTTTGATGGTGGAGTAGTTGGAGTTGAGTAGCAAGTCTCTGTCTGCCATGAGGTGAGCCCAGAGAGAGGGAGACCTGGCATACAGAGATATGGAGTGACGCTCTTTATCACAGTTACACAAGAACGTCCCAAACCTGCAGACACACACACACACAGACAGACAGACAGACACATAGACAGACAGACACATAGACAGACAGAGACACATAGACAGACAGACAGACAGAGACACATAGACAGACAGACAGACAGACACATAGACAGACAGACACAGACAGACACACAGAGACAGATACACACACAGACAGACAGACAGACAGACACAGAGACCGACAGACAGACAGACAGAGAATGAACAAACTAATGATGCCATTAATATACTGGGGAATGCCATGAAAAATGAATGGTGAAAGATAGAACAACGTATCCAAAACAAGAAACAAACAAACTTGCATAACATCTTGTGTACAATACACATACTTAAGAAACGAGTGTAGATAAGAATGATGAGCAAGAAGACTCATTAATGTAAACAAACAAACAGCAAAACATTACCAAACAACAACAACAACCACAACAACAATGGATAGCTTAATTAAGCCCACACTGACCATCCAGTGTTGAGATGGTCTGCTATTCTGAGCAGATAGGTGGATTTGAACTGGAACGCCTTGGGGAACAGTCTTCCCAACTGATGCACACAGTCCAGGAACTGAAGGAAGACGGGAGACCTCTCACTCGGGTAGTCCGGGTGACCTAGTCGATGCTGAAACTTGTGGCCAAATGATAGCCACTCCTTCTCTATCAGGACCTGGCAAGTACATACAAATTTAAAATTCAATCAAAATAAAGGGAGAAATATTCTCATTGGAAAATCACTGTCTACCTATGTGGGTGCTGTGTTTTCCTCCACTAAATGCCCGCCTTTTTATTCAACCAAATATCCTTTTAATCCCGCCAAATACCCGCCAAACCCACCTTTTAGTCCCGCCAAATACCTGCCGAATACCCGCCTTTTAATCCCGCCAAATACCCGCCTTTTAATCCCGTCAAATACCCACCTTTTAATCCCGCCAAATACCGATTATAACCCACCACCATGAATACAGAGAAGGGCCTGTAAGTAAGGGTCCATGATGAGCTGTGCTTCGACTGGGGAGTTGATAGCGGTCCTGTCCCAGCCATCGCTACAGTGGACCAGAGCATTGCCTCCTCTGGCTTCATATACCATGCTATCATGGTGGCACCCTAACACATGCACACGCAGTTAGAACAATCATCATCATCAGCAATCATCATCATAATCATCATCATCCTCATCCATAATCATATCAGCATCACTGTTATTGAATAAAAGAGAAACTAGTACTAATTGTAATATAAAATACTAATAGTACGTGAACATGTCTGCCCCCCCCAGCTCCACCTACCAAACACACCCTTCTCTGAGACTCCACCCACCTTGAATTAATGGAGGCTAAGTTCCAAGCAATGAGTGTTCTCGAGACTGGGAAGTACCACTTGGAGCTCTCCGAGGAGAGACACAGGTTGCGCAGACTGTCATAGCTGTCCCTTACCGCATGGATGTTGGGGATGTCCAGGTGAGTCAGCTTAGCTCGAGGATAGTGAGTCACATTCTCTGTACCTTTACCCTGAGAAAGAATCAATGAATGAATAATTAAATAAATAAAGAAGTAATATTAATAAAAAATAAAGAAATAATAATAAATAAATAAATAAGTAAATAAATAATAATCAAAACAACAAACAAACAAATAAATAAAAACAAAGAAAGAAAGAATTAATGTTAATAAAAAATAAAGAAATAAACAAACAAAAAAACAAACAAACAAACAAATAAATAAAATAAATGATTAAGTACAGAAGAAAAAGAAGAAAGATGAGAGGGGAGGGGAGGAGGAGGGAACTGGCAATTTTGAAGCCAGCCTAGCTGCTGACAAACTTCATAAACTTTATACATACATGTACGTCAGACGAAATTTAGTTTCATAATAAGTCGTATCAGTGATATATGGCTACCAAAATTTGATTAAACTGCACGTATGCAAGCATTAGTGAGAATAATCCCTCTAAGTTAAACAGATAAAATAATAATTCATCATGAACACCTTGCAGAGCATGGACAATTCAACAACCTGAGGGCAGAAAAAATATTGCCACAACAACCCACGCCACGCCCTCTTTCCCCAAAGCTCCCATCCTCTATCGATACCTTGAGCATGTTTCCTGCTGCAGCCACTGACGACCGGGCATCATAGATGATCATGTGAGCATCACATGGTCCAGCATTGAGACACGCCTCTATCAGCTGCTCATCGTCCAGCGAGTGCTAACATACAAAGAGACGAGTGAGAGAGTTCCAACATGCAGTACTGCATAGCTAATACAATAGTGCGTATGTATGTGCATTGCATAAGCAAAGTACATAGTACACATGCCCCTGACCACCATTCGTCAATTCTCACAGCCACAAAATATAGTTCCTGACTGGAGCTGACAGTTTCATGTTTTCTCAAAAATCAGCCCGAATAAAAAAAAAAAAAGTAGCACAATAAAAGATCTTACAGAAATCACCGTCATGGGTAAGTTTATACCTAATTCAACGGTTAATCAGAGTGTGCCACAGACGGACAACATGACTATTATAACCTGTCACACACGCACGCTGACGGTTAAAATAAAGTATTAATACACACAGGACAAGCGCTTGTCCTTCTTTCCTTCTCTCTTCTCCTCAGACTTACTTACCTTCTGAGACTTGCCAGCAAGAGGTTGGGCACACCTCAACATGAAGTTCTTACGCTTGTTGTCCACCCACACCAAGCAAGGCAGCCGGTTCTAAACACACACACACACACACACATCACCATCACACACACATCACCATCACACACACATCACCATCACACACACATCACCATCTAGCACAGCCTCTGCCTATTGAAGCCAATCAATAGACTCCTGTCATCTAAATGCAATTAATCTGAGTGTGTATGTGTTAAGTATGAACTTCAAACTATAGGGAAACTAGTCAGTTATTAGTTTTTATGCGCGATATACATATAATGTGAGGGCTGTATAGAAAGTCTGATCCTTAATATCCTTATATATACAATATAATATATATCCTTATATATTGAATTATGATGGATGCACAGTGAATGTGCCTAGGTCCATGTTAATAAGGTGCAGTTCAGATTGATATTCACATGAGCTGAACCTGTACTTCTGTTAAATCTATTATGACTTGTGACTGAGTGTACGTATGTGTGTGCATGTGGTGGTGGTGCCAGGTAAAAGCTGGATAATTGATACCACATAATTGGAAATAATGATTTCCAGAGTCCAGCAAATCTCACACTCACCCTCTCTCCCTCCCTCACTCACCTTGCTCCTGAACTTGGCAGACTCATCTATCACAGAGTCCTAGCACACACACACACACACACACACACACACTCAATGATAATTGTACTCATTCATTAACAATAATCATATAGATAAACTCAGTTAGTCCCCACATTTAAACAATATTTAACTGTTGAACTCATGTTTGTATGTGTGTATCTTCCCTTAACAATTTGTGTAACTTTAAAGTATTCATGCCATTCACTTCAATGCACATTCACCAAATTCAATTATCTTGTACTTTCTCATCTCATTAGTAATTTGATCTTTATGTTACATGTTACTCTGAGTTCTATATACAGTGGCTTAGAGTACCTGCACTCTTCAGTTGTATGTACATTATCCTTTAAAATCCAAAATACTGAGACTTAATACACAACCAAAAACAGTCGACATAGACTCGACCTCGAGTGACTTCCGGGGCTGTACCGTTAACCTTAACGATGATGGAACGGTACTGACGAGCGCGCGATTGAATCGTGGACGAAAATTGTTCCCGTACCGATGTTGTATTTACAGGGTTGTAAATGTCGTACCGTCTCTAGCATCAACGTCAATGATACGGGCTTGTAAGCTCTGCTGATTGATCACGAGGTGGTGCATAGACAAAATGGCGAAGGCTAATGACAGTGTAGATATTCAGGGTGAAACTGTGGGGAAGGAAAACGTCCCAGGTAAACCATTAGCTCCTCCCCCAGGTTGCATGAGGAAATGATAATGTAGAAAGCTCGTTCGCCCATCAAAGAAGAAGAAAGTGAACGGGTGCCATGCATCACTGAAGAAACATTATAAGGTATCAATCCAGTTTGATAAATGAATGAAATGGCTGAAATATGCCTCCTTTGTAGCAAGCAACTAAACATATGCAGCATAAGGACAAAAGATATTCCTGTCCAGATTGTGCAGCAGTAAGTGTGACATTAGGCAGACTACTGCATAACCATTTTTTTCATACAAGCATATCATTTTTTGTGATATAGTGGTATCAAGGTGACCTGTTGTGCAGCATCATGTCAATTTCATTCCTACGAAGGAATTATGTGGCAATAAAAAAATTTATCACCCAGGAATGCAAAGACTGGTAAGAGACAAGGTTGATTATGTTCTTTATAATTTGTAAAATACCGTAGACCTTGTTGTATTGTATGCTTGGAATATCAATACAAGAAATATGTTTCAATAAACAATTTATCCTTTATTATTGTCATCAATTATGAGTGAAATATATCCATAAGTTCAATCCTAACTTTGTTATTACACACCCCAATACACATGTGCGCACACACACATACAGAAATCCACCAGTGTAATGTCATTCTCTGATGTAAGACTATGCGTACTTGATGGCACTACGTGTCAGTGAAAGAACTTTCTGAGGAGTTCAATGTCTATAGTGATATTGAAGATGATGTCAGCGTTGAAGTATTCAAAGGCGTTATAGGACTTGACCGAAAACTCATTCACTACGGTGATTATGTCAGGCTCTCTTCAGAACACTATAATGTGAGTTTGATATGAACTATTCGATATCACTGTAATTAGGATGACTATTGGACGTCACTGTAACTAGGATGACTATTGGACGTCACTGTAATTAGGATGACCATTGGACGGCACTGTAATTAGGATGACCTTTGGAAGTCACTGTAATTAGGATGACCTTTGGAAGTCACTGTAATTAGGATGACCATTGGCCGGCACTGTAATTAGGATGACTATTGGACTTCACTGTAATTAGGATGACTATTGGACGTCACTGTAATTAGGATGACTATTGGACGTCACTGTAATTAGGATGACTATTGGACGTCACTGTAATTAGGATGACCATTGGACGTCACTGTAATTAGGATGACCATTGGATGGCACTGTAATTAGGATGACTATTGGACGTCACTGTAATTAGGATGACTATTGGACGTCACTGTAATTAGGATGACTATTGGACGTCACTGTAATTAGGATGACTATTGGACGGCACTGTAATTAGGAAGACTATTGGACGTCACTGTAATTAGGATGACCATTGGACGGCACTGTAATTAGGATGACCATTGGACGTCACTGTAATTAGGATGACTATTGGACGGCACTGTAATTAGGATGACTATTGGACGTCACTGTAATTAGGATGACCATTGGACGGCACTGTAATTAGGATGACTATTGGACGTCACTGTAATTAGAATGACTATTGGACGTCAATGTAATTAGGATGACTATTGGACGGCACTGTAATTAGGATGACTATTGGACGTCACTGTAATTAGGATGACCATTGGACGGCACTGTAATTAGGATGACTATTGGACGGCACTGTAATTAGGATGACTATTGGACGTCACTGTAATTAGGATGACTATTGGACGTCACTGTAATTAGGATGACTATTGGACGTCACTGTAATTAGGATGACTATTGGACGTCACTGTAATTAGGATGACTATTGGACGTCACTGTAATTAGGATGACCATTGGACGGCTTCGTGCTTAGGTTCCCTCAAATCATAAAGCACCCTCTCTGCGCTCAGGACGACACTGTAATTAGGATGACCTTTGGAAGTCACTGTAATTAGGATGACCTTTGGAAGTCACTGTAATTAGGATGACCATTGGACGGCACTGTAATTAGGATGACTATTGAACGGCACTGTAATTAGGATGACTATTGGACGGCACTGTAATTAGGATGACCATTGGACGGCACTGTAATTAGGATGACTATTGGACGGCACTGTAATTAGGATGACTATTGGACGTCACTGTAATTAGGATGACTATTGGACGGCACTGTAATTAGGATGACCATTGGACGGCACTGTAATTAGGATGACTATTGGACGGCACTGTAATTAGGATGACCTTTGGACGGCACTGTAATTAGGATGACCTTTGGAAGTCACTGTAATTAGGATGACCATTGGATGGCACTGTAATTAGGATGACTATTGGACGGCACTGTAATTAGGATGACCATTGGACGGCACTGTAATTAGGATGACCATTGGACGGCACTGTAATTAGGATGACTATTGGACGTCACTGTAATTAGGATGACTATTGGACGGCACTGTAATTAGGATGACTATTGGACGGCACTGTAATTAGGATGACTATTGGACGGCACTGTAATTAGGATGACTATTGGACGTCACTGTAATTAGGATGACTATTGGACGGCACTGTAATTAGGATGACCATTGGACGGCACTGTAATTAGGATGACCATTGGACGGCACTGTAATTAGGATGACCATTGGACGGCACTGTAATTAGGATGACTATTGGACGTCACTGTAATTAGGATGACTATTGGACGGCACTGTAATTAGAATGACTATTGGACGGCACTGTAATTAGGATGACTATTGGACGGCACTGTAATTAGGATGACTATTGGACGTCACTGTAATTAGGATGACTATTGGACGTCACTGTAATTAGGATGACTATTGGACGGCACTGTAATTAGGATGACTATTGGACGGCACTGTAATTAGGATGACTATAAGAATTTACTGTTAATTTCATTTAGTGCACCTCATTATTCTTAACGGCATGTTTGAAATACTTTTTAATTCCCACATAATTTAAATATCCAGTAAACCATGGCTGTTTGCTTAGCTTGGAAATAATCCCATCTTTCACTGTAACGGCCCATACTGTACTAAGTAGTGTTTGGTTTATATAATTTTATATTGCTTGTGTGTGTGTTTGTGTGTAGATGGAGTGTGGATTACTATTGGCCGTTCTCAAAACAGATCGAGGCAATTTTTTTTTGATATTCCTGACTCTACGACACGACACGCTCTCTTGTGTTGATCTTCGATATAAAGACACTGGAAAGCACTAGGAACAGCAATAGCCATCATTATAGATACAGTAGATGTCAGTTATCCCAACACTTCAGTGAACCGAACACCCAAAATCTGATAGTAGCACGTGCACATGAAGAATTGCTTGACCACGCCCCTTCATTAATGTTTTATAATACATTTTCTATGATGTTCAGTAATCCAAACATTTCAGTTATCAGAACACCTCGTGGTCCCAACGTGTTCGGATAACTGACATCCTACTATATTGAACGAATGTTAAAGAGGGTGTGGCAAAGCCATTCGTGTTTGCTCGTGCTACTATATAGGCCTTCAGTTGACTAAAGATCAAGTGCATAACCGTCTCCCTACCGTACCCATAGAATAAAACTACAAGCATTACGTCATGTTTTCAAACCATTACTTTAACAGATATTGTAATTACATCAACCCATAAGCTAACTGGTCTAGTTGGATTAGTCTGTAAATTAAAATTCATGCAGAGTTAAAACACATACATACGTAGCAATTACAACATACTGGAAAAGTAAAACTGATTTTTTCAACTCCTCCCCTCTTAACCTCATGCTGCATACGCACTGGCCAGTCAGCTCCACCCACCAAATAACTTCCGCAACACACACACACACACACACACACACACATGCAAACACTCCAACTACAATTAGGTTATAGTTATGTACACACGTATGTACTTACCGGCAGTCCGTTGGGCACGTACATGAGTTGAGGGTAGGTGGAGCATAACGCGTACTCCGGCCCGTTGCGCACGCTCAATCTCCAATCATCTTCACACACCTGGCAACCCAATGAATTATGGAACATGAAATTTCGTGATGCACAAATTGTCATTCTCATAATTAGAGAAGATAAGAGCATGAATTTCATCAGATAAAAGCAAAGTTACAACAATGAAAATAATAACAATAAAGATAATAATGATATCCGTAATGAATAACCAGTAACTAATAGTAACAATAATAATAATAGTAGTAGTGATATTAAACTAATAATAATGTTAACCCCTTACCTCTTGTCTGTCCATTTCCTTCGGGAAGCTATAATACTCCCACCCAGTGAGTTTCAGGTTGCCTTCGTACAGTCTACACAAACCGTGACATTGATCACATCAGAGAACATCAATCTCACACCAACCATTACTATCTGCTATAGCTAAACACTAACATGTGACACAATCAGGAGATGTTTGTGTGTGTGTGTGTGTGTGTGTGTGTGTGTGGTTTACATACAAATGTCTCTATTTATTGCTGTGCAGTTATCTTTAGCGTGTGTAGCTAAGTTTTAGAAAGTCGATATTTTGGTTGTAGGCTTAGCATACAATTAGCACAAGCACATACTTTCAATTACATCACTGCTTATTCTTATTGTCCAGTTCTAAAAATAGAACAACATTAGTTACATCACTTACGTAACAAACGAGAGTCCGGTCGGATAAGAGACAATGTTGATGATGATACTTTCCAGTCTATGCTGGAACACCGCCAGAAGAGATGGTGTAGTCTTAGGGGGCAAGGCCGACGCACTCCTTTTACGTCCAGCCTCTCGAATGAGTGCCTCTCCTCTTCTACCCAGCGAATCCACGGGTGTGAGATCTTTCACCTCCATGTGGGTCGGATCATTTCCTCCCCCGTCCATGTCGTCTTCTCCCCCAGAGAACTCCATTTCTCCCTCCGCTTCAAACACGACAAACTCTCCGCCAGCGTTCAGTTCATCAGGCTCAGAGTACGATAGAATGCAGAAGTCGGAGTCATTCTCGGGGTCCACATGAGCTTCGACACTGCTGGACTCCACTGCCCTCTCCACGCCAGAGAGAGTAAGGTCTTCGAGAGATCGTGACAGCCGAAAGTCCCTCCTTTTCTTCAAAGTCTTCAACAACTGCGGCTGCGTGTAAAATGTTGATCTTCCGATATCTCTAAACTGCAATGAAGACTGGAAGACACTGTCATCGCTGTTGCTACTGGGGAGTTTGAAAGGAGACATTATTTCATCGCTTTCGTCGCCATTTTCTAAAGTGTGGTCTCCGTGATCTCCGTTCACCATCCCCACAGAAGGCTCCCCATTCGAGCGAGGACTTGTGCCATCAATGGCTACTTGATGAATCCGCTCTCTGCTCACCGAGAACTTGTTTGTGAGAACAGCAGAGTCTCCGCTTCGAGAGCGAAGCCTCATTGACGGGGTGTGAAGTTCAGAGCACACAGCGTCGCTCCGAGTCCTCATCAAGTCGCGAGGGACATCATCAAGGTCGGCATGCCACAGTGCCCCAGGCGGTCCTGGCTTGAAACGACTCTGTAGAAAAAGAAAAAAAAGAAGACAAAATACACAATCACATGACCAGCACATGGAATTTTAGCTAAGAAACATAACATCACTTTCTATATGTGCCAGTTTTGTACACAAGTATATCTAGGAAAGTTGTGTTTTTTCTTCAAAAGTACAAACATAGGCAATATTGAAAGAGGAAAAAAAGTTCAATGGATTTTCCACCTTTAATTCATTTTTTTTTCCACTTCAACCTCTAATATATGTACTGGATAACATGTAGTTATGTGTGTATGTATGTATGTATGTATGTATGTATGTGTATGAGTAATAGCATGGTAACTATGCTATTTGGGATTAATAGCATGCGGCTTTGCCGCGTGCTAGTATTTCAATTGCTTTACAAGTGCTATTGATCCCTAATAGCACAGGTTACCCGTGCTATCACTCGCTAATGTAGGCCAGCTTTTAAAAAAGTCATTAGCAATTGTAGCTACACTGTATCGTTCACTCACTATCTCCTTATTAGATTCTGCTGGAATTTCGTTTTCAACGTACAGCTCCTCCTAATCTGTTGAAAAACATTCCGTCTAATATGGGTAGAGTCTGTGGTAAAGAATGACATTGTCTCCAACTAGAACCTACTCGAACTATATGTTTCCAAGGTTAATGCTGCACGTGTGCGAACTTACCTGTACTATTTCACTTAGCTACCGAGGTATTTCAATTAGTTACGCAATATTTCATCGTCCCCGTGCGATTTCAATTGAACAGCGGCTTTTCCCATACATTTTTGAATGGGCAAATTACGTGCCGTACTATTAATGTATGTTTATATGTATGTATGTATGTGTGAATGTATGTATGTGTGTATGTACGTGTGTATGTATATAAGTACGTATATATGTATGTATGTATGAATGAATGTATGTATGTGTGTGTATGTATGTATATATGTATGTATGCGTGTATATATGTACGTATATATGTGTGTATGTGTGAATGTATATAAGTACGTATGTATGTGTGTATATATGTACGTATGTATGTATGTATGTATGTATGTATGTATACTAACAATATACGTCTGCTTGAACTTCTTGGACACAACAGCAGGAGAGGCAATATTCTTGAGCTTGAGTCCGAGGTTTCTCCCAGGTACGGACAAGATCTCATTCCTCTCCATTCCCCCATCGTGGGAAACCATCTCGGGGATGGTGGTGATGTTGGGGATTCTCTTGTGTTCCTCCATCGTGAAGATCAGCTTCACCACACGCACGTCGTGACAATGGAGGGTCAGAGCACGCAGCTTCTGCTTGCTTTGTTGCTTCCGGAACACCTAGACACACCCCCAGGGAGAATAAGACACACCCTCCACAGGGAGAATAAGACACACCTCCCAGGGAGAATAAGACACACCCCAGAGAGAATAAGACACACCTCCCAGGGAGAATAAGAATCATGGTCGATCAATTACAACAAAAAAAAAAAAAAGATAAACCGGTCACCAATATTGCAAAATCTTGGCTCTCCAGTGCCTACGTGTATTTAATAGAATCAGTATTCAATGGAAAGAAATGGTGGAATATCAAAACTTTGATAGTGAAAGCTAATGAGTGCAAGTGAACACTCACGGGGATGTCCATCGAGTCAGGTGTTAAGAACATACACAAGCAACAACAACAACAACAACAACAATATTTATGTCAATACCAATACAGTTAAACATTATTAACTTGTTCTTCCAATTAAAAGCAATCAAGCAACTAATTAGTAAATTCAGATCCAATAAATTCCATTCAATATTTCGAAGGCTCTGACCACACCCTTTTCTAATTACGAGACATCACTTCAACCCTTTTAGTCTTATACAGACTTGCCACTCCTCATTATAATAATAACCACACCCACCCACACAAACACACAAACACACAAACATACCACCGTCTCGTATCCAGTCTCTATGTTCCAGATGTTGCTGAGAGCAATCCACATGCTGTGGTCCATGGAGGAAGTCGAGGAAGAAGTGTGGGAAGATGAGAAATGGTGACTTGCTCCTTTACTAGCTGAATGGCTGCTTAGAATAACCAATCTATGTCCACAAATATTATATATCTAATATACGCAACACAATATAGATTCATACATGGCCAAAATAAAATACTACTTCATGGGTTCTGTGATCCACCCACACATTTAATACACACTCCAGATCAATACACACACACACACACGACAGCAATAGGATGAAAAGTGTTTAGAAAAAGAAGATAAAAATGGTAACTGCATCCAATTTACACTTATAAGAGAATACGGCCAGGAATTTATTAGGCCTTTCTAGTAAGACATTTTGCCCCCCATCACTGAATATGATCTTGTCATCCCTGATAATTATTACTGTATATGATTTTCATGTGATATCTGCCACAAAATTGGTCATTTCATGGAAATAAGACCCCCACCCCCCTCCCTGAAATTCCAAAAATGTTGATTCAGCCCCTCTCAACTTTGGGTCTAAAAAGTTCCCTGAATATGGCAAACAAATTTGAGAATATTATGTGATACTTCTTGCCCCACTCTGGAAATTTATCATCTAGCTTTCCATCTGCCTCCCACCAGCCCCACCAGTCCACCCAGCTGTGATTAGGTACCTGACATTTGCTGGGGTGCAAATTCAAGGCCTTTTCTCATGAAACAGCAATGGTCCAGGTGGGGACTTCAGGTGCCCACACCACTTGCTGGGAGGAAAGGCCTGTTCTCCTGAAAGTTCCTAGCCCGGCTCCAGGAGCTTTGCTTGCATGGCTCACAGTGCTTGCTTAGTGCACAGGCATCCTGGCTCTGCCAGGTGCGCATGACCGCCTAGCGGCAGCAAGAGAATTTGCATTTTGCATTTACATAATGTGTACAAGTTGAGGTGTCCCAGATAAAGGCGCAGGTCAGTGCTAGAGTCTCCTGAGAATTATGCTCACTCGTAACCATGTCAACTACTAGTACCTATTTTTATCACACCACCAACACTCACACTTCACTCATGAATATAGTTAAATACCTCGTGCAATTCAAATTCAAAAAAAAGAAAGGAAAAAAGGTCATTTAGGATTCAATCCCTTCCTTCAAAACAAAATTGTACTTCTCCTTCTCAAACTCCAGATAATTATATCCTCAAATACACGTGTGCACCAAACTCCCCATGAACTCCCTCACCACACCCACATTGACCACACCCACCGACCTGTAGTTGGTGAGGTAGATCTGCGCCATGAAGTGGTTCGAGCGAACATTTACAAACACTTCAGAGAAAGCCATCTCCACTCTCTCCGTACGTCCGGGAAGCTCCACCTTCTCCTTACCGCTAAGCAGCTGCAAGTGGAACCCTCGTTGCTTGCAGTGTTTGTACAGATAATGGTTCATCTGATCGTGATCGACAATCTAAGGAAGAGAAAGAGTGAGAGAACACACGTACATACACACATGCTGAATACATAAGCACACACATACATACCCTATAATACAGGACATGCATGCACACACACATACACACAAAATATGAAACATGCACGAGCACACACATACATAAAGTCAAACACGCATACACACCTAACACAGAATTTATGTATGTATGTGTGTGCTCATGCATTTCATATTTTGTGTGTATGTGTGTGCGACATATATTAGCCAAACATGCCAAATAATACATATGCACACACACACATACACCTATATTTAATACATAAGATGTACCTAAACACACATACATACAGCATCACATTGCACACACACACATACACATACACACCTGCTTCCTGTCCAATACTAGCAGTACTTCCAGCAAAATGGCGCCATCCACCTTATCTTTTACAGAACGCTTCATGAGCTGAAACCACTCCTTCTTGGGCGTGGCCAGGGGTATTTCCCTGAGGGGTATCATGATCTGTCCCATGAAGTCGTCCTGGTTGACAGTATCGTGGTCCCATACGTCTACCACCAGGTAACCCGACAGCTCAAACTCGACATTGTCTGGGAGACGGTTGCGAGGGGTGTGGCACACGGAGAGAGATAGCGGCGAGAAAAGTGGAGGACATGATTAAAAAAAAAAATACACATGAGAGAGATAAACAGGGCAGGAGAGAGAGAGAGAGAGAGGTAAAGAGCATTGATAGAACATTTACATGTACTTTTATTTATCTTCTACTATTTTCACTAGTTCTTGGCATCCGTAATGTATGCTTGCAGATAAATAAAACATGTATAAAAATAAAGGAAGAGAAATGAGGAAAAGTGTATTCAGTGTGGCAGGAAGCAGGAGAGAATCAGGTGATGATGCCACACCCCCACTTCTACTGTATGTAGTGCACATGGGAAGCACATGATTTATTGATGTGGGCTTAAAACCTGTTTTCACTCTCTATACCAACATCATGAATTGATACTAGTAACTTAGACCAGGCAGCTGGATATTTTATTTAAAAAAAAAAAGAAGAAGGAACTATGTCGGAAATGATTTCATTTCTTTTGTTTCAACTGAGCATCCGTTATTAAAAAACAAACAAACAAAAAACAACTATTGTCTTCTTTAATTGGGGAAAGGATTTGTACATAACACCCTCCTTCTCCCCCACCCCCTATCTTCCCACCCTCCTGGTATTCATAACTTGCCTAAACGAACAGAACCTTACTAAGTACAATGTGATACAGTATTGCCTGTTAGGACAAACTTAACACTGGCATGGAGTACTAAAAAACCTTATTAGGGTATCCCTTTACCACAACACAATGAATGGTCTAACCAGTAACAGCACTGAATGACTATATCAAACATTACAAATTACATACTGAAATTGATATGTTATACACACAGTGTCACTTAGTGCAGATGTACTCACACAGAACTATGGGAGGGGGGAGGGAGGAGAGGGTGTGTGTGTGTGTGTGTGGGGGGGGGGGGGGGAAAAGAAAGTGAAGGATAGTTTTGGTTAACATGAGTAATGTGAGAGAACAGCTGAAAAAGATGATGAAAGCCACAGCAGAAAAATTAACACGGAGCTGTACATAATTAACGAATGAGATTTCACTGGCACATTAACATCTTTGTCTTTAGCGATTAATAATCATGTGACTAATAATTAGGTCTATACAAGTCACTCTAGCTCTGGAAGGAAGAACTGATAGTGAAAGAGGCACATGCTGATAAAGAAATGGTGGGGTTAGATAAAATTCAGATACCACCTTGGTGGTACACATTGGGAAGGCTTCAGAGGCCAGAAGCTGGGCTAGGGAAATTCCCTCGGTTTCTCCCAGACAAAAAAAAAAAGAACAAAAAAAAAAAAGAACCAGCATTCCTGAAAGAGTAAAAAAAAAAAAAAAAGTCTGGGTTCCACTGCGACCTTTGAACCAAAATTCCCTGTGGATGCAAGCAGATCATTAGCACCCTATACAACAGTATATGTAGACAATAAGATCATGCTCATTCTGTTAGTCCATTCAACATCACTGCAACAGATGTTCACTCAGTCAGGTGCCTAAGAGACCACTCAGAGACTGTCCACCTTGAAACATTTTGAAGAGATTAAGGAGACAGTAGAAAATAAAACAACAACAACAACTTCAGCACTGTAGAGGTCCTCACTAGTAAGGTAGAGGCCCTCACTAGTAAGGTAGAGGCCCTCACTAGTAAGGTAGAGGCCCTCACTAGTAAGGTAGAGGTCCTCACTAGTAAGGTAGAGGTCCTCACTAGTAAGGTAGAGGTCCTCACTAGTAAGGTAGAGGCCCTCACTAGTAAGGTAGAGGTCCTCACTAGTAAGGTAAAGGTCCACCAGACAAACAAATATATTTTAATTTCAACCTGTTGATAAATTTAACGTGTCAGACGTAACACGTTGGCTTTGCTAATTGAAGTCCACATTGTGTTTGAAGGTGGAGCAGGGATGAGTGATTGCATGGGGTTCTTTAGAAGCCACAGCATTGCATTGTGACTATTTGCTGTTGTTCATAAAAATATAGTGCAGGTTTGCCATGCCCCTAGTGTGCTACTGTTTCACCTTCATGGGGTTCTTGTAATAGTCAGACGGCCATCTTTTCCACTCCATAATAAACTCTAGGAAGCCAACAACAACTCTACTAGAGATTACTATAGGGATTACCTCTCACAATACAGAGAGTGCTTCAGTTTCACACAGCTCTGACGTGCTCCAACCCGCTACACTGCTGTCAATAGATTTAATAGTACGCGGGGGAAAATGAAGGGAGGGGGAGGGGGTTTGTAAATTTGTTGGCAATTTTTTTTTCCTGCAAACCAAACTAACTCAACTGGGAGCTACTTGATCCCCCCCCCCTCCCCCCCACAGAGCAGGTGACTAACCAATGAGGTCAAAATTGTAGACCTATCAGCAACCAGACCCCCCCCCCCCCCCCCCCCCAAAAAAAATGAAACAAAAAAACTTTCATCATCTCAGCGCCCAGGACACAGATGGTCATGCTTCCCGTCAACACCTGGAAAATGTCCCCTGGAAAAGAAACGGTCCAATCCACACGAGGTCAAGAGACTTGCTGCAAATGTGCAAAATCCCCCACCCCATCGTCTTTCCGCACATAGAGATAACTGCTCCAACTCAACCACACACACAGATCAGTGTTCTCTTTCATCCCACGAAAGGTCATGACTAAGATTATTATTCTGGACCCATTATCCCAGATTTTAAAATTTCACATAATTTAATACTACGACTTCAGGGAAAGTGTCCCAAATTAATTAGAGCATCCAGGGTGAGAATCCTCAGTGTATTAATACATAACTATATAAGATTTCTTTCGATTATTTCAATTTCAACTTCCAACTACCGAGGGCACATGCGGTTAAGAGAAAATGTGTGAACGATAAGTGATCATGTGACTGCAGTGTGAACTATAAGTGATCATGTGACTGCAGTGTGATGTAAACTAATGTATGCAAAAGGTAAGGGTCGTTGCATCTAGCTTGCACTTGTCTGGAGCTGAAGTTTCTCCACATTTACTAGGAAACTAGCTCGAAATTTGAAAAAGTGGTTCGGGTCATACTTGTTTTTAAAGGTTAATTCTCAGCCATTCATGAAATTGAATGCTGACAGACTGACAAACATACTACTACAACCCTCCCTGAGCTTGAGCTTGATGCAAGCTTTGTTCATGTCCTAGACCTTCACACAGTCAGCCACAGCCAACAAGTTAATGAGCCCCTCCCACTTATGACTTCTGAATTACACAAACCCTCACTCATTATCACCTATAGAAACTCCGATACACTCCCAAATCAATTCAACACTTAGACATTCACCATCTTGTTCTTTCCCATGCATTCCATTCTAAACTTACCTCGGTACAAACCCATTGTATACTTAGGTTCTTGTCACACTCCCTTCATATACTCTTGTAATGTAGTTCTTGATTAGTAGTATTATTACAGTTGTGATTGTCAAAGCTGTCTTCTCTCTCTCTTAGCTGTCCTTGTGCAGTAATAGTTCGAGTGCAAGATCTCTGCTCCCTCCCTAGTAGAGATCTCTGTCTTGCTACTTAGTTCAGTTAGTGTTCTAGTCACTGTAGTAGTTAGTCAGTCTCATTGTGTCTAGATAGACTGAGCTTTAGTAGTGACAGATGTGCTGTCTGGTGTCTAGATAGACTGAGCTTTAGTAGTGACAGATGTGCTGTCTGGTGTATAGCTTAGTTCTTAGGTGATAGCTAGGCCTTAGAATTGAGTAGTGTGCTAGATAGCTGGTCCTTCGATTGTCGCTTGATCAGTTCTGTCCTGGGCGCCTTACACCCGCTCAAGCTTTCGTATGCACATACATTCAGCTGAGTCAGCATGTAACACAATTAAACCTGCCATGATATCAATAAAACAACAAACAAACAAACAAACAAACAAACAAAAAGCTAAACAATTTAGCCAAGCCAGCTCTGTCACTAAGGATGCCACTACATTCTCTCTTCTACTGCAGCCTCCTGAAACTTACTAGCACACGCTCCAGCACAGTGTGACTTAAACCCTTCACTCAGTGGTCTGAATGGACTACACGTTTCACTCGTTTCTTTCACGGCATTGAAAGCACACATGTTCACTGTTTCTTCCCAATAAGCGTTATAAGTACATGTGCAGCTTTTCCTCTAATAACACACGGCCTACAGGCGCGAGCTAACCCACTCACTTATCAATGACAAACATTGAGGGTACAGTGTTACATTACCGGACCAATGACAGTTGACAGATAGAAACTTGTCTGATAAAAATATTACCATTTTTTAATAGTACCAGAAGCTATGTGTACCACAGATGACTTATAGACGCCATTTTTCACCATTATTATGTCGTAGATTTTTTTTTTACTCCACTAAGTTGGAGTAAGTCTGTCAAACTCTCCAATATATGTGTCTTGATTAATAACCTATCAGTTATAATTACAACTAATTACATACATGAATAATAAATTATGTACTATTTCCTGATTCCCCATAGTGGTGGACAAGAACACAGAATCCAGGAAAATAAGTTCTAATGCGTAGTAGCCACATTAAATGAATACATGTACAGATCAGAGGACAAAAAATACCTCATTTTACTCAGGGAAGAAGAAGAAAAACAAACAAATAATCAACAACACAAACAATTAAATGAACACCACGATCATCTGTGGCATGTGGACAAAAGGACATCTCATTTTACTCACCGAACGTGTGCAGGAAAGGCTGCAGGTCGATGCCGTAGAAGGAGAAGGTCTCATTCCAGGTTGGAGAGAGTGTGCTAGGCTTGATCTCAGTCTTGTGTACTCGTAGATCCGTGCCTCCCAGGTACACCGTACAGAACGGGTCGGACTTGCCGTTGGGGTCCTTCGGGGCCAGTTTGCTGCCTTTAATAACTGTGGACAAAAACACGATTAAAGTAGATGGTTGTCGGCCTGTCAACATAATTAAAGTTGGTGGTTGTCGGCCTGTCAACATAATTAAAGTTGGTGGTTGTCGACCTGTCAACTCGAGGCCTATTGCAATACTAGCTCATTACGAATTGAGGATGATGGTATATCATAACCCATTGATACCAGTCACCATTAGTTTCAATATATTTAATGAAATTAGTAGGGATGAATTTAACAGGCTACGCTGCAGCATTCTCTCTAGGGCTTTTTGAGTGGTGCTGCACCACTTGGTTTGCATGATGCACCCACCACTTGGATACTTGTATAAAGACATTATACACCACTTGGTTTATTGTAGTTTGCCGTTTCTTTCTTTCCTTTTCACTAACACATGCGCTGCCACATATTTGCTTCCATGCACATGTATGCAACAATGTACATAAGATTTTTTTTTGCACCACTTGGATTGAAAATCCTAGAGAGAACACTGGCTATTAGCATAGTGTGAATTTCAACAGCAGCAGCAACGACAAAGTGCACAATGGCTGGGCCATTGAATACTTCTTGCCTGGGGTGGGGGTGGGGATTGGGGAAGGAAGACAATGCAACAATAAAATGGAAGCATCCCGTCCCTGAATGTGACTTAGTCTCTTATTAATACCGCTACAAGTGTCCTGTCAGCTATTTTTTGAACTTGTTAGCTGTAATTAAAAGACTATGGTGTCAACTTGTTACATCTTCATTCGACTGTACTTATCAGTACAAAATGCTGCGTCATCGACAGCTGATGGAGCATTTAAAAAAATATGAACCATTTAACCAGTTTGGCAATGTAATAAACTGACCATATATTTACATTCATTCTGTGCTATCAGCTAAAGGATTGAAACACAATAACTGTGTAGACGCGCCACCGTGGCAACCATTATATAACTCGACCATTACGTACATGCTTCACACTAGAACATAATAGAACTATCAGAAAGACTGTACCTACAGTGTTTAAAACATGACTGGACAGAATGTTGAAAATTGGAGGGGCTCTGATAGGGTTGTGTTGGCACAGTACGAGGACAAGTAATCGGACTCAAAGACATTTGTTTGCACCCCGTGGAGAAAGTGTTTTCTGTTATTGTAGCAATCACGCACCCTTAGTTTGGGGAAGTTAATGGCTCACACAAATAATATATATATATAACAATGAAGAGTGGCCACTGTTGCCCTTAAGATACCATACCTTGGTTCTTTATGGCTGTCATACCGAGAAGAAAACAACAACAGCAGCAACAACTACAATCAATACCCACTTCATAGTCTAGATGTATACAACGTTTCTTATCAGCCAATAGTTATTCTTGTTCTCACATAGTTTTAGATGCTGCAACCCACTCCCTATAACACAGTATTACCTAGGTATAGCCACAGTCAGTATTAAACTGAAAGAAAGCTCCAGATTTTGCTTAACTTTTTACCGCAATATCGCAAACCTTTTATTTGCAGCTTCATTCTGAAGATGGAGAGCTTGCTCGACTAAATTAAAATTGCTTCCCAGTCACAAAACTCCTGGCTAGTGCATAATAAGTATACTTCAACCTCCGCACGAGTCCCCTTCTCTTCTTTATAGTTCAACAGAAAGTTTGGTAGGCGTGGCCTCTTTCCCTAACTCGGCTATTGCCACACCCCCACGGAATCGAGGCTTTAAAAAATACGCGAGTAAAATATTTACGCAAAAGACTTCAAACAGTTGTGTGAATGTGGTGAGCTCACCAATGCAGACATAGCTATTTGACCACTGACTCAACACTCTATACGCTGAATGTGGTGGCGTTTCGCCCCCAACCGCAACGCCTGCCGCCCACCCCGTTAAGGAACCGCGGGACACACCCCCAACCGTCTTTTCTGCCGGAGCGACTCGTAGTGACCTTGTAGTAGACAGCTGTAACGGCTAGCGGCGCCAGCCACTGGGAATGTCTGAACACAGGTAAGATGTAGCTCCTAAAAAGAGGGCAGGATAAATCTGGTGGGAGGTTTGTTTATTTGCGGTACCTAGCTCCTTTCGACCAGCTGCAATTTGAATGTTGGGAAGCTAAGTTGTTGTTCAAAAGCAAGGACCACTTGCTGTGAGTATGAGACCCTCATATTTTAATTAGCTAACTCTTTGTGCAATAACTAAATCTTGGGGAATCTGGCATTGAAAATTGTAAAGGTGGAGTGACACATTTAGATGTGCAAACTCAAAGGTGTCACTTTTTGACATTTGTTTGCAGATTCTGTTGCCATAGTTATAGCAGCACGTGTGAAATTAATAACAACACACTTATGGCAGGATATAAGCAATGATCTCACAATAAATCAATGACATTGGGAAATAACAAGTTTATATTTATGACTGCAACATAATTCAATGATGTCACAAGGAATCAATATTCATATTTAGATGACATTATAAAGTTGACAAAAACCAGCCTTGAGAGATTGGAGATGGAGGTGGATCCATCGTCATCTTCTACTTGGCTCCTAACTACGAACACTTTCTTTAAGGATCGCTGGGAGGTACTGAGAAAAATTGGCGGAGGTGGATTTGGGGAAATATACAAGGCCAGAGATCACTCAACAAACTCGGTAAGAAGCAGTAATTATTATTATTATTACTATTATTATTGTTACTTTTATTAATATTGTTATTATTATTATTATTGCTATTGTTATCACATTTCTATCATCATCATCATTACATTTATCCTCCTACTAGTGGTTGTAGAGAGGACTCACTTTTGAAGAAGTCGGCACAAAGAAGATTTTTGATATTTGATCCATAACAAAGCCTTGCACTCACTGTGACCTCAATATCTCAGATATTTAGATAAAGACTAATAATAAACATTGCATTCCATTAAAAACTATTAAGTTTTCTGCGCTTCTCACTTCTTTCGGTTGCATTGCATCAGTGTATTCGTTATTCACCTCCAGCTTGACTGTCTATGAATGTTGCTATCTGTAGGGGGTGGGGCTGGTTGAGTTGTGCATTGCTCAAATTCATAGAGCATGGATTGTGAGCTATTAATTGTGGTAATGCTGAAGGCGGGCATTTAGAAATGTCAAGAGTGGTTTTTATGGAGTGATTTATTTCTATGAAGTTTGCTGCATTTTCCCTCCAGTTTTTCTAATTATTTATGATTAATCTGAAAGAGATGATTTCGTTGGAGAAATATAAAACAAAAAAACAAAAACAACAATAAAAGCAAAAGTTTTAGCTAGTTTTCTCTATTTATCCCTGATGATAATTTCCACTAAATTATCTTGCCTATTTATCAGAGTGTGTGCATGTGTTTGTGTGACCAGGTATGTGCAGTGAAGGTAGAATCATGTTCCAGCAACAAGCAAGTGTTGAAGATGGAAGTGGCAGTGCTGAAGAGGCTTCAGCGATCTTCTCTGCACGTGTGCGAGTTTCTCGGCTGTGGGCGCACGGATAAGGTCAACTACATGGTTATGAGTCTGCTGGGACCCAGTCTCTCAGAACTTCGCAAGCACCAGCCCCACCAGCGGTTCTCTATCTCCACCATGCTCAGGACGGGGGTTCAGATCTTGTCGGCCATCCAGTCTCTCCATGACTGCGGTTTCCTTCATCGTGACATCAAGCCATCTAATTTTGCCATAGGCACCACGCCCACTACCAGGCGCCAATGCTACATGTTCGACTTTGGCCTGGCCAGACAGTATACCACCGTCACAGGAGAAGTCCGTCAGCCCAGGCAGGTCGCTGGCTTTAGAGGAACTGTGAGATACGCCTCCCTGAACGCCCACCTCTCTCGAGACTTGGGGAGGCACGATGATCTTTGGTCTGTGTTCTACCTCCTGGTGGAGCTGGCGGTGGGTCAGCTTCCTTGGCGGAGGATTAGGGATAAAGAAGAGTCTGGTGAGATGAAGGCACAATTTGACCACAAGAAACTCATCCAAGGCCTCCCCTCTGAATTGGGCCTCTTTCTGGATCACATCAAGAAGCTGACGTATTTTGACAAGCCGGATTACACCTACATTAGTTCTACGCTTCAGAAAGCCATCACCAGATTGGGAATACACGAATCAGACTTGCTAGATTGGGAACAGGACTCCTGTGGACCATCTCTGACCTCGGCCAGCGTGGTGTCTACCCCAGGACTAAAAGTGGTGGGCGGAAGCAAGGACGCGGCTAAATTGTCTTTCCATAAATCCAGAACTAATTGCTCTGTAGGAGAACTGGTGGACAACAGTTTAGCCGATCAAAATAATAAAAATTCCGCCGCTGGCGCCAATGCAAAGGCAGACTCAGCAGAGCAAGTGAAAATCCCTCCTCCCTCCAGTCCACTGTCTCCGCAGGTAGCCAAGGCAATGGGTGTGTCAGTGTCTGCGAAAGAACTCAATGATGTAGGTCTAACGAAGGCTAAAAACATTATGGAGCAAAATGTACATATTGATAATTATTACGTCAGTGAAGAAGAACAGGAAGACGATGATGGGGAAGATGAAGAGGAAATGGAAGAGGAAGAGGAAATAGAAGAGGAGGAGGAAATGGAAGAGGAAGAGAGTGAAGGAAGTAGCTCTTCGGAAATTAGCAAGTCTTCACCCCAACCTGCCTGTGCGGAAGTTCACATAGACTTGAATGAAGCTGCTCAGTATTTGAAAGAGGAGCAAGTCATGGAAGAAGTTGATTTGGTCAGTGACAAAGATGGACTGACAGAAGACACATCATCAGATAAGAAAGGACAATCCAGCCCAAATTCAATCAACCAAACTGAATCCATGTCTACTTCAAGTCAGACTGAAGACCAAGACCAATCTAAGGTATCGAGTGAGAAAGAAGATCCAATAGTTGGGCCTGATGTTCACCCTGACAATGCCTTGCCGATCCTTATCGGGTTTAATTTGCCTACTGTAGAGCAGAATGTATCCAAGGACTTACTTGATGAAAGGCACACGGAAGCAGCAGAGAATCTGTTGGTTCACAACATGGAACATGGGATCGAATCATCATCATCATCCTCTAACTCGGTGGGAATTATCCCAGCGATGCACCAAGTGTCCTCTCACACAGATGCCAGACGGGATCACGGAGGACCCACAAATAAGAAAACTCCATGCAATGTAGATAGAAATAGAAATCCTGCAGGAATGCTACAAACTGTATCAGCCAATGAGGCAAGAAATGCTGAAAGCAGTGGATCTATACCAGATGGTCCCAACAAACATACTAATAGAAACCTACAAAACCAAGCTTCAATACATGATGATACTTCAGCAAAAAATAAGGATCCAGCATCTAACAAGAAATCCTCACCTCCAGTAAGGACTAAAACTAACTCTAAAGTTTCCGTAGAAACAGGTAATACAAAAGCTGCAACCAATAAGGCTGCCGGTGTTGTTGGGCCCGATAAAGATGCCAATGCTAAATCAACCCAGCCTGCTCTCTCTGGTTTGGAAGTTGTACCAAATCAGGTTATTCTCAGGCCCCGCCCCCCACCCAACCCACCACCCCAGCAGTATTCTCGCACGTTGCAAGCCAGGAGACGTAGGTTTCTCCGTCCAAAGCACCAGGACAAGTAGCAATTTTTATGAAACAAATTTTAACTTACTTTTCTCTCTCTTTTTTTAAAACCAATCAATACCATCTGAGCATATTATTTATACCAGCATTGCCACTATTGTATAACCATTGTATCACTTATTTATTTACACCTGGATAGTATTAAAAAAAAAATAAATAAATAAACTACTCGAAGTGCGGTTGGTAAAGGGTACCAAAAGTATCTCGCACACTAGAAGACCCTTTACCTGGTTTCTCCTCTTATCAAGAGGAGCGTTTAGGTAAAGGGTCTTCTGACATATAAGACGGAAGAAATTGTTCTTTGAGGTTATATTCAAGGTATGGGGAACAATGTACTACTTTGCTGCTTTGTTGGTCATGGATGGAGCTCAGCTGGGCATACACAGCTCTTGAAATGGTCAGCTGAGTAACATTTGATGGCGTTACATTGAAACTAAACTGATTAGCTAGTTAGACAATACAAATAACATGAACCTTTTTTCATACAAGTCAACATCAAGATCAGATTCCCACTCCATTTTGTGATCTTTACTGTTATCATTGCTGGTCAGGGAGGGAGGGAGGGAGAGGGCGGGGGAAAGATTTGTCTTAGTTTCTGCTCGGGTAGAAAATTAGGTTTATTTCAGCAGCACAGACATGAGGGCACGGTTTCTGGCGATTCAGTTCTTGCGTTGTCATGGTATCAGAAGATTTGGGACCACACCAGCAGTCAGGAGTGATAAATTTTTTCACATGTTCATTCAACCTGGAAAAACGAATTCAATATGGGAGTCTGTGGTGGTCACTCTGGGGGTACGTAGGGCACTCTAATTTAAATATTTTCAACTGTTTTTCAAGTGTAAAAATTCTGTTCCATATTTCTGAGATAATTATGTATACTATCTTCAATGCAATGTTTGTCTTTTTTTTCTATAAAAATTTAATCAACGTTTTTTTTCTCGCTATTTCTCTTATTCTATATTTTCTTTTTCTTTAACCCTGTCATTAATTCTAATAATTGCATTATTTATTCCCATCCCATGTCATAATGCGACACTAGTTTCATCAGAGATCGTGTTTGTCATCTGCAGGTTACCGTGGGAACTGCAGCCTTAGGGTCTGTGGTTGGTTTTGCGAGACACAGATGGCTCATTTATAAAAGTAGGAAAGAAGTGATGGGTATTCGACGAGGTCCGGTAAGTCAGTTATAGTGATGTAATGAATGGCGGACTGTTGCACGAAATGAGGGGTCAAAGAATTAAAATTAAAATATCAATATGAACATGGCAACTAAATTTGATGAAATTTATTATTTTTTACTGAATATTCTACTCTAATGTTTATCGGCGTACTGCGGGAATGTTGATTTGTTTAGTATCAGTAATTTTTCACCTCGTATAAGTATTCTCTAGTTTACATAGATTAAGCTATTTGGATGCAACAATGGAGGACGGCACTGGTAGATTAAAGCAAGGAATAGCATACTTTATATTATCAGTTTATATATATAAATAATATATTACCCCATGATATGATAGGATTGATTGCTGAGATCTCGGCAGAGCTTGGTGGATAAGGCCTTAGTTGACGTATCCTCCAATATTTTGCCGGTGTTTAAATATTTGTTGCTTTTTTTTGGCTTGGTATTAAGAGTCATAATATTATTTGTGTATTATGTATGTATATATATATATATTATTCTTATATATATTATTTACACAGTATACCACACTATATAATTTTACTTTCTTGGGCACGTTTACTCTTTTAGTAGCACAGGTGGTGTTTGTTGTTGTTTTTTACTGCTTTTTATCCCTGGCTATTGTTTAAGATTTCATGGCTATCCTGAGCGGGGATTCATGCAGGATTTTTTGCTGGAGGGGGCGGGGCGGGTATGAGATTTTGTGGAGTCCAATAATTGACACACAGGGCATTAACACTTCGTGTCTTATCCTACGCTCATAAAGTGAAAGGACTGGATCTAAGATATTACACTTTTTCACATCTTATATTGATCATTAATAAAAGCTTCCGTCAGGGTAAAGGAATTTAAGGGGGTTGGGGGGAGGGGGTTGGGTGAATTCCAGGCTCCTATAGTCTGTATGAAACCAGGCTGATTGTGCTTTGTAATCTATAAATGTTTTTGCTGTTAACATGTGCAGGTCTCTCAATTTTGGCACAACCTACATGTGTCTACCCAGCTGCTTACTGGTATGTATGTAGAGAGTTAATTATGAAAGTTAATTAAGGAGTCACATGTGCCCTAATTACTTCAAGAGGCACTCACTGTTGTTTATGTTGGAATTTGCTAAGCCTGTGGGTCTCCACTCATTAAGTTCATCCTTTAGTGTTTATTTATTTATTTGTTTATTTCTATGGTTTGTTAATTTTTTTATTTATTTATCATTTATTTTATTTACTTATGTTATGTAAACAATATTTGTTTACACTAATTTATTTAATTACTTAATTGTTTCCTCCTTGTAGTAATTGCTGGAGTGACTACTGGTGTATTCTGTCTGCGGTTCACAAGAGGTCGTCCCGTGATGCTCAAATATTTCATCTCTCATTCAGATGTTAAAGGTAAGGTGATGATAGTTCAAGTTCTTGATACAAACAACAAGCACACACACACAACAACAACAACAACAACAAGAATCAATAAAACAAACAAAAACAAACAAACAAACAAAAACCCTCCCCTAAAAAAAAAAAAACCAGCACTGTAAGAGCTATTATTCATGACAAACAGTTCACCTGTTAAGTCTGTGAATGTCAAGTGGTTTTCAATCTTTGCTTCTTTTCACTCTTCTTCTTTTGTGATCCATTTCTTTGAGGCCATAATACTTTCACTTTTGACTCCCCCATAGAATGATATTCCTGTTGTTCTGTTGAGAGTGGAGACTGTAGCATAGAGTAGTACTTAAATACACATAATTGAAAAATTAGGTAGCCCAGTGGTTATTGTAGCTAGTTGAAGACGGAGCCTAAACAATTATCATTGCTATTCATGCATCATTTCACATTTACGCTTAGCGAGCATGCTCTATTATTCTTTATTTGTACATGTGTATTATCTCACAATCACGTGTCACCTTTGTACCCATTTTATCATTTTCACTTCTCATTGTCACTCGAACCGTATATGTCTGAATTTAATTTATCAAGCGCCACAGCCGATTGCAGTATATAACTAGTGTCTAGCTAGTCAGTGAGAAGTCCGGAGCAGGGAACTGTACGATAAACATTCACTGTCTGATTACTAAGAGCGGAAGTCTCAGATGGCAACCGAGAGGCCGACCTTACAACCTGACTCATTAGAAGTTGACCATGTGTGTGGATTTCCCTCTTCACAGCTTTGTGGTTAGAATGTGCTCTAAGCTGGTGGTCCTGGGTGCAATCCCTGGTGACACCCAAACAGGTTGTTTTTTTTTTAATTCTGTTTACAGTAAAGAGAATACCATTAGTAAGTTAATGTGCGAGCCTTCTTTTGATTGGTTATGAAATGTTCAGATAGGTAAATTATTATTTCTATTGTTTTGATTTTATTGATAAATTATTTAATATATATTTATACCATAGTTGCTATGGTAACAGCCATGGATTAAAAATATTATTCCCCTGTGTTATTCCCCTCCAATCACCTATGGAAAATATTATTTTTGTATCACAAAGAGAGTTTAAATTGCACACTGAAGAATTTTTTTGTTGACACAAAATAGAGTGAGATGCACAATATAAAGTGATGTATCTTTTTTTTTTTTTTTTTTTTTTTTTTGCTAAAATGAAAGTCTAGTTTTTTTTTTTTTTTACTTGTATGAAGCTTTTTCGAGTGGTTACTCCATCCCAGTATAAAGAACTATTCTCTTTGTGTATAGGGTCTTTCCTGGTAAACATCACTGGATATCATCGCTTAATCACCACCGTTTTTGTTAGAAGGCTGCGGAAAGGGAATGAAATGCACTGATCTTGTTGTCAGTGTTTTGGAATGACCTTCACTGCATTAACTGGACATATCTTTTCCACTCAAAACAAAAAAAATCCTCTCTTTTTATTTGGTCTTTTACTCTGTTCAAAAAGGTAACTATGGTATAAAATAATTATACATGGCAACTCTCGGAATTATCGCTAGATAACCAACTACCTTTTTCCTCGGGCAATAATCCCTCGAATCCATGGTTAACTATTACATATATATATAATGCTTATTGCATGAGTTGGCGTACAATATGGGGAGATATTTCAAGAGCACATGTACAGTGCGTCCAGCTTAAAGAGTGAACTTTCTGAAATATATGATGCTATCACAAAAACCACTGTAATATATGAAGTATGCATGATCAATATCTAAATTTTGGAAAAGTTACACATTATTGGCATACAAAGCTGCACTCAAATTATTTTTGTGGTTTTGTGGTTAGTTTTGTGGTAACAGGTGATACAACATGTAGGTATTTATTGAGTCAAAGGCGAGTGAAGACACAAGTGTGGGAGTGAAATGTCATCTTATATTGTCTGATGAGTGTAATATATCATGTATTATACATTAGGTGTTTTTTCCCCAAACTGTAAAATGGTTGTGCTTCAAAGCTTTGTGGTTCAAAGGTGATTACACCGGTACATCTGAAAATACAGTTGTCCTGAACTACACACGGGCACGTTGGAGCATCAATATGAAGCGTTCAATGTGGGAGAATATTAAATGCTCGCACGATGCAGAAATACTCAAGGAAAAGTATCGAATGTAAAATATATACATATATATATTTGTATTATGGTACGTTCAAACTGTTTAGTCAGATTGCTCAATTCGCAGTGAATACAATTTCATACCACTTCCTAGGAGGTGAATAAGTGAACCGTCCAATCAAAAATAGTTTTTGTGCGTTTCCTATAGCCTAGAGCCATGGTACAAGTCAGTTGTACCCTCCACGATCGGTCGGTACGGGACTTACACTATCCTCGGGTCTTCAGCCCTCGGTTGTGTAAATCCCGTATCGACCTCCACATGGTGGTGTAACCTATGTATACATACATACATCTACACACAATTTCCCTCCATGCTGTGATGTTATTTATCTTACTGCCCTAGGTCACTTGCCCACGTTCCTGTGTACGTTGAATCATGCGGACCCAGTCCACTTACTGGGCAACCTACTGGTGCTGTGGATGTGCTTGCCTGGAGCAGTAGGTGAGGGCATTAGTGTAGTGTAGTTATGTGAGTACTTGCGTACCATGGTTCGTTCAATTTGTCCAATCAGATTGCTCAATTCGTGGTAAATGCGTTTCATACCCGCCTCCTAGGTGGTGAATAAGTGAACCGTCCAATCAAAAATTAGTTTTCATGTGTTTCCTATAGCCTAGAGGCACGGTACATATAAGTCAGTTGCATCGCTTCGTTTGGTCAACTGTAAATCATGTACTAACCTCCACGTCGTGGTGTAATCTATGCATACCAGGGATTCATACAGGGTTTTTCGCTAGGGGCAGGGGGAATTTTGTAGAGTCACAAAAATATTTTAGCCACATGAAATGGTGACGTCACGACTATGAAACAGATTATTAGATGAAAACTTAGAAAAACTATTACAGATTGCTATTGAAGGACCAGAACTAGACAGTCATGGTTTTGAAGACTTGTTTGCCATTTTAAAAGAAACTAGCAGTAGAGTAATTAAGCTATAGTTTTTCATACTTGTACTGATCATTTTTTTTTATACAATAATTTCTGTCAGGGTAAAAAAAAATTTTAGGGGGGAAACTAAATTTGGGGGGGGGGTGGGGGGGGGGGGGGGGGAATCCCAGGGCTCATAGTCTGTATGAAAACCTGCATACACTAAGGCAAAAGATTGGAGGGGAGTGTCATGTTTATATTTATGTGTGTTAGTGAGTGTCACATTGCCAGTAATTTGTGCAAGATTTATTTTTAATGTTTACAAATGTGTGGAAAGTTGCCACCTTGTTGTACGTGTGTCCAGTTTATCTTGGAGAAATATCTGCTGGTTACATATTTTGAATTAAAGTGTATAGCACTGGTTTGAGATTTATTTCCGCATGTGACTTTTGGCTTCATTACGACTTCAAGGAAGCTCTACACATGCGGATAACACCAGAAAACAATTGAGAAAACATGCCCTCTGAATATCCTGCTGTTTACGTTATGTTTGTAAAATCACCACAAAAAGTTCAACTTCATTGACCTCTAAGGAGGACTTCAGCAGAAAATTGAATGTTGGGTTAAGTTTCATTACATTAACTGATACAATTATTATTAACATCAAATTACTAAAAATTCATTCATCAACTTGAAGCTTTTGTTGTTGTTGTTTTAAACAAAAATTTCATTCTTCCGATTTCATTGCAGATGCCTTGGGAGGAGATAATGGAAGAGGAGCACTTCTCACTCTGCAGTTCTTCTTTCTAGCAAGTACTCAAAAATAGTCAAGAATCATAGCACAGAAGATATAATCTGATTATTATTATTATTATTATTATTATTATTATTATTATTATTATTATTATTATTATTATTATTATGATTATTATTATTATTATTATTATTATTATTATTATAGCAGTTTTATTCTGTTTTAACAGCCTATATAATATAACAAAAACTTAACTAGGCGACTTCTTGACCCATGAGGAGAACTTTGATAAAAAGTTGGAGCATCGATTTAACTCGTTTAAGTTATATCATATTGAACAGAAAAAATATTCTATTATTATAATTATTTCAGCTGAGAAAGACTAAATCATTGAATTTATTGTAATTACTAGTGGTGTGCTTGAGCACAAATGGCGAGCGAGCCTAAAGACTATACTATTTTTATATGAATGATTTTGACTTCTAACACTGAAGCTACTGAAAATAAGGTCCAGTTTTTTTATTTAACATACAGGGTAAAGGGATTTCAGTGCCATAGTAACAACTCTCTGCAACTGCTTGGAAGGAAAACAACAACAACAAAACAATACACGTTATTTAAAAGTTTTCTTTGTGATATTCTTTAGCTAAGTAGTGGTTGTAACACACAATGCTTTGACACAACTGGACATGCACCTACACAGACTTACCTTCGCAGTAGTCTAGTGGACAATGTATTTTCAAGTAAATACTGTTGCGCAAGGCTTATAGCCATGACAAAGAGCGCATTGACTTACCACCGCCACTAAGGATTCTCAGAGCTCGTTAATTGAAAAATACTGGAACTGTGAACGCTTTACCTAACTTACGTAATTAAAAGCGCGGGCGAAAACAGAGGTCTCACGTACCCCATAAACAGATAAATAAATAAATAAATATAGTGAAATCTCGATTGAGTTACCCCTGATAGTGTCTCGCTCGCTTCGCTCGCTCGCCAATTACTTTGCTTACTGCGTTCACCCTAGATGAAAATTATCCCCCCCCCACCTGATAATTTGAGTATACAAATATTTGACTATACACAGGAAATCAGCAGACTTATACAATAGCCCTAGCCCTAGCCCTGGCCCTGGCCATGCTTTTGCAATATTTTAGTACTCCAATAGTCTTATGTGTCTTTTTTCATGGCACCTCCTACAATCTAGAAAATTGCCATTTTCTATATGCAGCCCTGAACAATGTACATATATCATAGTAATCAAACCTTCATTTGTATTTTAATTTCAATTAATTTATTTCTTTATATTAAAAATTGGTGGTCAGCATTTCTAACTCTGCATGAGTTACTATTGTTGTTATTTTTGTCATTGTTGCTGTGTCTACGGAGTTACCAATTGTTTACTTTGTTGTTGTGGTAGATTTAGTGTCGGGTGTTGCCAGCTATCACATGCGACGACTAAATGCGGCGGCAATGGGAATAGTATGTACCATTAATTTTTTAAGCACTTTTCTCTTCTTCCACCCTGTCACCTTTCTCTTTCCTGGTGTTGTTTTTTTTTTTCTACCCTTCTTTCCCCACCCCCCCCCCCCTTTTTTTTTCTTCTTCTCTTTCTCTCTCCTGTTTCTTTTTTTTTTTCACTGCTAGTGTTCTAGCCTCGGTGTAGACGTAAATATAATCTTAATGATCAATGCTCTAATCTTCTTGGAGCCACTCAATAGTTGTGTACATTTCTGACAATACAGATAGTTAGTTAATACACCATATGATTCTTTAAACACTCTAAACACTCACTTCATCACTATGAACAATAACTAGGCCTTTCCTAGCATTCCTTCAGTTTGAATCATATATTTTGATTGCTTAAGGAAAGGTTTTGCATACATACACTGTCGAGCTGAGAGGTAGTAACACGGATGCTCCAACGAGCTTTATTTTGTGTTTGTGTTTGTCATCTCTGCAGTCTGGTGGGGCGCTAGCTCTGTTTGGAATATGTGCATTGAACGATCCTCATAGGATGTTGTCCATACTTTTCACTTCTATTACATTTGAAGCTTCCCAGGTGAGTTGGGAGATGGAGGGATGGCATTATGAGCATGTGACTGGTGGAGATAATGTTTACCACATACATGATATCATTCTCTGTTCCTCTGTCTGCCTATCTGTTTGCGTATTATGTCTGTCTGTCTGTCTGTCTGTCTCTCTGTCTGTCTGTCTGTTTGTCTGCCTGCCTGCTGTCTGTCTGTCTGTCTCTCTGTCTGTCTGTCTCTCTGTCTGTCTGTCTGTCTGTCTCTCTGTCTGTCTCTCTGTCTGTCTATCTGTCTCTCTGTCTGTCTGTCTGTCTGTCTCTCTGTCTGTCTGTCTGTCTGTCTGTTTGTCTGCCTGCCTGCTGTCTGTCTGTCTGTCTGCCTGCCTGCTGTCTGTCTGTCCATCTATTTATAATGGTGTGCTTCAGCACAATAGTATGTACTACTTTTATTCAGAATAAATCCTGTTATTGTCCTTATAATAAGTGAGCCCAAGTGTGGTGTTTAGCAGCACACTGAACTAGACATGTATCCCCCTTTAGACTGCACACTAAAGTTGAAGGAAGTGTGTTGCACTTGTGTAATATAAAAAACACACTGAAGTCAAAGTGCACTTGCCATGTATTGATGTATTGACGCTGGGGGAGTGGAGTGTCAGCCTCTACAAGTTAGTCGTGCGTTTCAAGTAAGTTACCAAAAACTTTTAACAAACAAGCTTTCAGCTACAGCCAAAAATATTTAATTTTAAATTAGCTTGAGATGTTAGCTGAAGTCTTTCTTTAGAGGTTAAGGAAGTTGGTCCCTATGGTGATTTGATAAACAAATAATGAACAATAAGTCAATTGGTGGGCATGCTTACTGTTTAACTGTAGAGATTGCAGCTGGCTGAGTTAAAGAAAAAAAATTTTTTTTTTTTTTTTGCAATCTTGAAACACAGTATGCATCATAGGCAGCCATATCTTGGAGCGCAACCAATGTCTCTGTTAAATTTACAGTTTTCTAGTGCCACCAGAATGTGCTTATAATCTTTAACTCAGATTCTTCATGGCTCTGTTTACTATTTCTATCATTTCTTGTTTGATCAGGTGTCATCGTTGCCAAGCGATGGCTGAAACCTTCTTGTCTTACAGGCATTCTGGAAATTCTTTACTCTTGTTCAAGCCTTAGTTGCCTAGCTTTATTGACGTTACCACAGCTGGTTTAATGTATGGTAAAGGGTGTCAGTGATAATATACAGTATGGGTAAGGTTGTTGATTTAGAATGTCCTACCTACTATATCCAATTATTAATCCTCACCATAAATTCACATGATGGTTATAGCAGTCTCGCTTTTTCATACAAGTATTTATTTATTTATTTGTTTGTTTGTTTAATTGTTTTATTTGTCTGTTTTATTATTATTTATTTATTTGTTATTTGTGTGTTTTGTGTATTTTCATTTCCTTATTATTTTGTGTATTAATTAGTTATTTAGTTTTGTTCATTCGTTTATCGTATTTATTATTAGCATTTCAAAGGGCTTGTTTGCAAGTCAATTGATTTCAGATGAAATGCACTAATTATAGGAAGCATGTAATTGTGTTTCTTATGCCTCTCCTTCAATTATACTTTTTTTTTGGTTTGTTGTTGTCAAAAAGGTGTTTTATGGACTTTTGCTTTTTCATGTCCTTGGTCATGTATCGAGAACCAGATACCGGCGGTTCAACCTGGATTATGGCAGTCATCTGGGAGGATTAATATTTTCCTTGTAAGTTTCTGTCATTGATAAGTTATGTCTATTATAATAAATACCATCTAACCATGGAGATGGTTATATGCAGTGTTGTTTCTGTTTAGAGATTCCAGACAATCTTAGTTTTATTTATTCATACTGAACAATAATCTTGAAGGCTTGGTTTTAGTTGTTGTTTCCCCCCTAGTGCTCTCTGAAGATTTAGTTCGCTTTTAGAATTCTTCAATATCATGGAAAAATTTTAAGTTCGTTTTACTATCAATTGACATAGTTTGGGTTAACTTGTGCTTCTCAAATTTTTCGATAATGTCACTCCTTAAGACAGTGGTTCATATAATTTTTCCAGAACAACTTTAAAAAAAAAAGAGCATGCTCTCTTTTTAAAAAATTGAATTGGCTGTTCAAAAATATTTAGTTTCAGTTGTTGCCTTTTCATGTTCTCTACAGCTTATAAAAGGAACATAATCTTTTTTCTCTTTTTTTAATTTTATTGTACAGTATTCTGTACAGTTTAGTTTTAGTTTTTCTTACCAATAGTAAAACACCCCAAAACTAAAAAAGCAGCTTTGGTTTTAAGTTCTGGTAAAGGGTCTCATCTATAGACGTAAGGCTGGCATGCTAAGGTTACTCTTTTTCCTGCTGTTGTGCAAAGTGGTTCCATTACTTTAATTGTGTTCTACCACTGCGCAAAGTATACCAGCAAGTAATTGGGTGCTTTAGTGAAGTGCAGTACATGCATGTAGTGTTGTTTTGCTTGTAACTTTTATGTCCATTGAAGTTTCTTCCTTTTTTATCTTTTAAAAAGTGCAGTTTTTTTTAAAATTTAATTAGTTTTTAATATGTAGCATCTGATTTTGTAATTGTAATTATTTTAATGATTAATCTGGACTTTTAGTCATCTCTTGAATTGCAGGTTTGGCGGCGTTTTATTTGGTTGGTTTATATTTAGAGAAGTAAGAGATAAGGGAGGACTTCTTGTCATCCTACAGTAATTTCTTTTGATTTTAGTTTGTTAACATTAACTACACCATTTTAGTATTATTTATATATCTTACGATTTATTTTAGTTAGACAAGTATTGTTTTAATTAGAGCACTAACAACCATTGAAGAGTTTGAACTGTTGTTGTGTTATGTTCCACAGGGTATATACGAAGCTGAACATGTTCAAATTCTTTGATGTATCCTCAAGATTATTCATAGGTGTTGACAGACAACAAGATCGCTGATGAACCGAGATAATTTAAAACTGCTAATAGCTAGCTTTTTTTTTGCTTTTTTTTTTTGGTCCTGGTACTGTAACATTTTGAGTCCAATCAAGTAGCTCATAACTTTCATCATAGTATTTTTTTAAAATATTTTATTAATATTATTTATCACCACATTCTCTTGAGCAGTTCATGCAAAGTACATAACGGTACAGTAATCGGGTTAGAAACGCCTTACCCATCACAATACGGATTGTCTGCGCGCGCACTTGGCAAGCTTCTTGGCTAAATTCGTCCTCTCGTTCGCTGTATCGTATCAGCGGTGGGAGCAGCAGCAGAGATGACCGCAAGTATTCTCCCCCGCCAAATAAGTCGATGCAGTCGTATCACATCCAATTGTATTCCGAGTGAAATAGTACTAGCTGGTGGTGAGGGCGAGTTCGCGGTTGCATCTTTAGTAGCGGCAGTTCGGCGGTAATAATATTGTGCTGAGTCTATTGATACTCCCCTGGGGGGATACAGTGAGAAGTTCGTGTATTAGCTGGGTTGTGCGAAAGCTCTGAGAGAGGTAAGCGAACAAACTGAAGGGTGTTAGAATTTATGCAATGTAATGAGGTAGGAATTGTTTCCAATAGTTTTAATTGCTTTGTTCCGTTTGTGGTTTTAAAGCTATTGTTTGTTAACCATTCAGTTACTACGAGACCACAAACAAATGAATATGTACACATACAACTTCTCAAGATATAACTGATTATTGAAAAAAGAAAAAGAAAGATGCCATCATTTCGGTGCTACTTATTTTGCACTCTCTTAAAGCCAATCATTAGATTTCATTGTTTAATCATAAATTGGTGGTGAATAGAGATGTGCATTGCCAGAACATTATGTTTCTATGTCGTGTGTATGTGTAGCTGGAGATAGCCCGGACCACTGGCTATTCACTGCATTTGGTCCCTACATGTCCCAGGACCCACTCCGTGTCCGACTATCTGATGTTCGCCACGCTGACGAGGACATTGAAATGAGCAAGTCGTCCAACAAAAGCATCGAGTCTTCAATGTCCGTCAGCGATGCCCGTAAGCGATTCGAGCAGCTCTCTGCTTCTGTCTCCCAGCCGCAGCTTCCTCCCATCCCAAAGCCTCGTTCCAACAGGCCACCCGTTCGACACTCGAGAAGCGTCTCTTCTGGCATGTCTCAGTCAATCAGTGATAACAAAATTCATAGGGGTCAAAGTTCACCTGACCACCACTCAGCAGTTACCAGCCCACCTGGTAATAATAGGAAAGATAAACAGAAGCAGGAAGTGAATTGTACCAGCAATAGGGAAAAGTCTAAATTGAAAGACACTAATAAGGGAAAGTCTAGTGGAAGTATGGACAAAGGGTCCAGTGGGAGGCCTGAAACACCAGGCTCAGAGAGTGGAGCCACTGGAACAGGGGAGGGAATCAGCAGGAAGTTCTCTTCTGCCAAGAACAAACTGCTGAAGTTGAAGAGCACTGACAAAGGCAAAATGGACAGCACTGCAGAGAACTCCAAGAGCAAAATGGACTCCCCAGCCTCCTCTCCCAGCTCCAAGAGGAAGCTGGTGAAAGGCAGGCTGAAGAAAGTAGATTCTGGTGATGGCAGTGGTAGCAAAGCAGCCACACCTGTGGGCTCTCCCACCAGGAGAAAGGAGACTCCAGAGATGAGAAGGAGGTCCTTCTCAGACCAAGTGCTTGCTTCTCCTAACCAGGAAATTCCTGTGCACATCACCTTGAAGAGAAATGGTAGTGGTAAGATAGTAGGAGGCTCGAGGCCTACCTCTCCCAGAGTGATAGAAGACAAGGAATTGAAGATAAACTTGACTGAAGGTGAGTGAGTGAGAAAGTGAGTGAGAGGTTGCAGGAGATGGCTAGGTGTAGAATGACTTTAAGAGATGGTAGCCAGGTGATACAATGAAGTGGCTGTAGGAGCCTGTGAGGCAGCCATTGAAGTAAGCTGCAGCCAGGAGGAAAGTAGTCCATACTTCGAACATTGGAGATAGAGTTGTTTTTCTTGAGAGAGAGCAAATTGTTTTTTTCTTGGCAGGTCTGCTACTGAAGGAGGATTTATATGCTTCAGTTCACTTCACAAGAGTTACAGGCTGTGATTTGTCCATGTGTGTGTGTGAGAATTTCTACAAATCCAGAGTCAGCATAGTCATGCTATTGTAGTATAGCAAGTATAGTGTGTGTGCATGTGTGAGTGGGCATGGCAGAGGCTGAAGGAATTGTGATTTATTGGCTGTTGCATCAGTCCCTCTGGCTAGCTACCGCTCATGGTGGGTGATCTTCATGTTGTTGTTGGTTCTTTCGAAAATGTTTGTTTTCGTCTTACGTTTTCTAGTAAGCAAACATTTGTTCAATGTGTCTGGACCTCCCTGGTTTAATGAGGATTTAGCTATTTGTGCCTCCTCCTCCCCTCCGCTCTCTCTCTCTCTTTCTAGTGGCCCCTCCCACTTATTTTTTCTTTGGAATCTCCTCTTCCTTATCTCCGCGCTCAATGCAAATAAAAGTGTTGAATCAGTGACATCATTCACAGTACTCACATGCACAGTGACAGTGAGGAGGAAGTTAGTATGATACCAGGTGAAGACAATTTACAATATTTTGTTCATTTTGTTGTTATTGTTGTTGTTGTCATTGTTGTGTGGTGCGAAATGTTGAGCTGATAGCAGCTGCCTGTATTTCTAACTAAATGATGTCATAGGCTGGCATTTTATCAACTCTTTCTCTCTCTCTCTCACACTTACGTATATATCCATAAGTTGCATACTATGAGGATGACCTGGACCCGTGTAAACCAGGTTTAGTCTAGTTACATCGCATCAGCTTTCTTTTCGTGTAATCTGATGGTTTCTTTGCTTTGCTTTGAAGACTCAACAAGTGTTATTATAGAAACGACACTGATTCCAATTCCACATTATGTGGCAGAGAATTTCCTCTGCACATGATACGTAATATATATCATTATGCCATCACTTATACATGCATGCACTCAGAGGTGCACACATATATATACAATACACATAACATGCATACACGCACACGCTCACACACCCACACCCACACCCACCCCCACCTCCACACACACCTACACACCCACTCACGCACCCACACCCACCCACACACACCTACACACCCACTCACACACCCACACAAATACTTGGAAATACACTTACACAACTATGCGCACACACACGTGCACACATGCACACTCACACATACACACATACATATGTACCCACTCACCCATGTACATACATAATGTCCAGGTGTCTTGTTAATTGTGTACATTGTGAGCGTGAGATACTGTCTCAGTGTCTGGAAGAGAGAGTGTCACACTACATGCATCATAATGGTCTTCATCTGCCATTAGGATTGAGTTCAGTTCTAGTGTGGCTTCTCTGATATCTCTACTCAGTAGTGCAAATACGTGTGTTTGTGTGTTGTTTCTATTTGTGCCGTGGTCAGACATATTGTGTCTTCGTCAGGAATGGTTTGTGAGGATCCTCTGCATGGAGGTGGTTATGAAGTACACTTTGTGGAGTGAGATTATTTGGTTTTGTTAGTGAGTTAAATCTCAGATTCCTCATGTACTTCATTCCTTCACCGAAACATTCAGAGTAGTTGCTATGAAACAGTAGCACGGGCTACTGTAAGTGTGAAGAACACTTTTCGTTTGTCATTATTTACTTCAATTACTTGTTATAGTGTCCGTGATTCCTATAATCTATATAGGAATCTGACAATATAATCAAGTCTTACATTTTTTCCTTTATGGGATATGGATTCTTAATTGTATATGTAGTTGAAGTTTTGTGCGTATAATATGAAAATGCAACACGTAAAGGATCAGACCTTTACTTCAAGAATAGTGCCTAGCTAAGTTTGTAGTTGATAAAGCAGAGACTAAAGATAAAATTACAGTAATTCCCGTGTTGAAAGGGCAGGTAAAATGAGCATTGAAGCTAGCACGTCCCTCTTCAGTGGGGAGCTGTTTGTCTATCAAATATACAATAATTGCATGCTCAGCAGTTCACGTCACCAGTGGTTTCCATTGTAGTGCACTGTTGAATGCCGTATTGTTTTATACACAAAGAGTTATCTCACAGGTCAAGTAAACTGGGAGAACCTTTTTTAAAGTTAGTACACCATTGTTGTCTTAGTTTCAGAATGCATGTAATGTATGTCCATGCATTGAGAAGACTTCTAAAAGTTAGAGGATGACTAAAATAGGTCCATAATTCCCTCTCGTTTTTGACCCTCATGGTCCTTGTTCACTTGTTTTGATTGACTACACAATTATCATATAATAATTGTGTGTAATGATAAGTCTGACTGCTGCTGACTTTGCTCTGGCCAGTGGCCGTAGACTGTGTTTGTAACTAACCCTCTGAAAGCGGCATTAATAATATAATTCATAAGTAGCTAGCAATGTACGTATGTAAGTGCTATGACTACCACTGAGAGGCTGGGGGTAGGGAAGGATAAAGTTCAGTAGTTGAGGTACAATGGCTTGCTCATATGCGGTGTATTTCACACGGCATTCTGTCAATGGGGCTTCACTTTACTCCATTGTTGGTGCACACACTGCAAGACAACTTGTGTCTTTGAGCCCACTTTATTTATGGGTCTGTCAGACTTCTTTGTTGTGGATACGTAGCTGCAGGCGTGAGGGAGGGTTTTTTGACATGAAGCAAGGCGCGAGGTAGTGGGAGGAGTTTTGGCAGTGACTAGAAGACAGGGCAAGTAGGAGGGAATAGGGTAGGGCGGGATAGAGTGGGTGTGACAGGATAGAGTGGGTGTGGTGAAATAGAGTGGGTGTGGTGAGATGCATTCCACGCTGTAAATAGTACATTGTCTTATTATTACTGCTAACAAAATATGTGACCGTCGATGGGAAAATCGGGCACAACGCGGCATGCGTAGACGTCGCAAAAAGATCGATTTAGTTCTTAAAATTGTATTAAATAAGCCTAACGAAGGGAACGGTTAGGTGATATATAGCGGGAATGGCTAAAGCTACGACGATAAAACTTGGAGAGCTTAATATCTGCTTGCCGAGGAGTGTGTAAGTACAAAAAAAAATTTTTCGTCGGGACCGCATTGTGCCCGATTTTCCTGTAGACGGTCACATATATATATCATGTACATATGTGTGAGTGTAGTGAGCATCAGTTAGATATTTGCAATATTCAAAGCATGCATGTTTTACGTCTCAGGTTTCAATAATTAATACCTTTCAAATTATTATTGTTATGTTCACCTTTGTTCTGCTGACCCACACCACACCCACTAATTATATACATATAAGGTTGATTCACTCCACCATCACTCACACACTAAAACTGTCTGGTTGAAACAATGAATATACTGTTATTTGTTAGTAACCTGGTTTTTCTGGTTTGGTTTATTCCTCCATTTTAATAATTGTTAAAAATATTTGGTATGGGCATGTTCCAGGTGCGATGAGGTGTTGTTTTCGTTAGCTAAGGTAACACTACCATAGTTTCATTTTGATGGCAGGAGTAATAGCAAGAAGATAGAGTTAATCTCACCCTGAGGCTACTATACATAGTTTCCTGTTTTTGACTTGCTTTTTTAATTGATTGTTGTTACCAGATGAGTTTGTTTACATGTGGTTGTTATGGTGTGGGCACGGTATCCCTATCCACTAGTAGGTGAGGTCGGAGCCCACAGAGAGAAAGGGCAATTACAAACCAGACTGTGAAGGCCACATTTGTGACTCGTGGCATGTTTCATGTAACCATCTGAAATTACTGAACTACAGATTGGGTGCCACTCATTTTTTGGGTGACTGACCTTTGGCCTTTGCTGTGCTAGACGAAACTGTTAGGTTGCTTGATGTTGGGTTCTGGAACAGTCGGACTGATGGGGTGCTGGTAGCTTTTGATCTCGGTTAAACACTTCATGCTGGTTAGGCAGGGAGGTTGGGTAGTGTTCTTGAAGATGTGAAGTTAATGATGTTCGTGTGTTTGTTGAGCGGGCAGCACCAGTGTGCCTGTGTAGGCCTAGTTTCAATGTCATAGTCTATTGGCCTATTATTTTAAACGTCATCCGTTTCTGGTGTCTTGCTAAAATATCCACTTTCCTGCTGGTAAAGATATACTGGATTCTTCTAATTACATAAGTAAGATCATCTCAAAAATGGTGTTGAGGATATGGCACTTGTACAAATGGAGGATTCATTTACAGAGAACTGTACCACCAATAGAAGATGAATATGGGGTATGATATACATTGGGTTGATAATGTGACAGTATTTGACAGAGAGCTTGAATGATAAGAGTGATGTTGTCTAGGTTTAGTTCACTGGGGTATATATACTTGTCCTGTCTCCCCACAATTATAGCATGTTGCTTCCCTTCTCACTGTGCTCTTTATTTATTGGAGTAAGCATTTGAACTTTTTTTAAATCTTGTTACACAATGTCACAGCTTGTCACAGACCTAAGCTTCATTTCTTGTTGACTGTATTAATTGTAAGTAAACAGCAACTAAGGTCGCTTGTTTCTGTCATACTAGGAACAAAATTTTCAGGCTTAAAAATGTAGCACAAGGAGTACAAGCAATTGGTCAGTTTGTGTTTCACTTCCTTATTGCTAACATAATCAGTGTACTGCTAGAAGGGAGGTTGATGTTATCCAGTACAAAGGCTTGGATTCTTCTGTAGTTATATTACAAGCTTAACAACGAAGTCACGGCATGTATAGGCTCATGTTGTTTCCATGTATGTGGCATATGTATGTGATGAACTCTTAGTGCACATGTGGGGCACGAGGACCTTTGTAATTTAAGAAACTCTGACCCAGAAAAACAAACAAAGGTCCGAAATGAATGAATTAATAAATCGAAAGAAAGATGATCGCTTCTCCTATGCTAATGTATTAGTGTGTTCAAATGCTATCCAGGAATGTCAACTATGTTTAGTTTGATATGCCAGTTGTATTGCCTGGCATCAGGAATTTTGAAAGTTTAGCATCATCAGGCAAAACCCTTGAAGGCAGGTTTAGTTTTACCATATGTTTAAAAGAAAATGACAAGTATCTAGTTATAGGCACATGTGCACTCGCCTATTTGAGCAATCACAATCTCATGTACACACACATACTCGAAGTATGTAAATACAATGTAACGAGTAATTGGGTCATGTTGGAAGAACTCCTTTGAGACTTGAGACTTGCCACTTCCTGTGCTACAAAGAAGCACACCCACCAAGTAAGGGAAGGGGATAGGCTGACTGTGGATAGACTAGGTGCCATATTGGGTCATGACACAGAGCTGCTAGTGTGGCAGTACCTCCGCAGACTTTGGGATGCTGATGTGGTTGTTTGTATATGTAATTGTCTAACTAAGTTAATGTTGGGTACTTGGCAACGGACACTTATTGTACATTTTGCCCAGGAGTGGAATCTGTATTTGTGTTGCCCGAAGTATTTGAATGGGGTGTGTTTACTTAGCAACAGCTGAGCGGGCACTCAGGCTATCTCTGCGGGTACAAGCTTTACTTAGGAACCTGTGGTTTAAATGTTTGAATGTTTGAATTTGAAAAGCAGCTGGGGGGTTTAAGTAAAACCACATTATGCTATTAAAAAGCTGTGGCCTGTGGTCACACCTTCTAAAGCAGAGAGTATATGTATAAGCTGAATAGGAATCCATGGATTGTGTTCAATTAATCTGGTCTTATATCTCTGAAGCCACATTGAAGCTAAGTGCTTTATGTGGAAGTCATAGTTATTGGTGCAGCCATAAGACTTTAGTGGTAATGAATGAGGTAGTAGTGATCCACTTGTGGTGGTTCGAACATGTGAGAGAGTTTATACCCATCAGTTTAACATGCATACATATTTAATTAGTTTGTGGGTTACATCAAACAGACTGCATGTATGGAATTACACCACGTGCAACACTTACAAGTTATGTTTTCTTTAAACTGATTTCTGGTACATGGGAAGATGTGAAGTATGAACATCCTTAGTCAGTGTTGGCACGTCTCTTCTTAGTATTTTTTTTTTTTGCTTGCTTAAATTAAATAAACTACTGCACATGTGCTAGATTTAGTCAGTTCATCTGCCCATAACCCAGCCACAAAGGCTACTGTGGTAGAGCCAACTGCGCTGGGGATAATTGGAACTACCTAAACTATCTGATTGAGGTGATAACGACGGGAGTAGCTGATTATCCCTGATAGACGATCAAGTGATGATATAATATTAGAGTGTGAAAGATAGTTTTTAGAATGAACAACAGTAAAACAACTGAAAGGTAACGATAACAACAACGGGTAATAACTACAATAACGCACACGCACGAACAAAAAACGGAAAACTTGACATGCGCATAACTAAATAAATGTTCGATATGATAATGTTCGATATGAATAATGTTTGGAGAATGAACCGGTACTATTCCATGTCCAGACCTTGCTTGTGGGGCTGGACCAGATGTCCATAGAAGATGTCCATAGAAGTACTGACACAATTATAATAACTACTGTCACTACTACACTCCTGTGTTGTGTTTATTATATTGGATTATTGTTTTGTGATCGTGTGTTTGTATTTGCGTGTGATATGCTCGTGTGTGTGTGTGTGTGTGTGTGCATGGAGTTGTTTAGACTTTGTTACCATGGTAATGGTGAGAGCATGGCAAGGTATTAATGGAGGTTTCTCATGAGAAATAGCTGGTTCTCCTCCTCCCTTCCGGGTTCCTCCCCCCTCCTATCTTCTTCCCAACCTATTGTACTTTTCTCATACCCAACTGAATAGCACTACTGGTACTCCATGTTTACGCCGTAGTGATGAGGGATGGGAGATTTGGAGGAAACAGTTCACTAGGAGTCTCTTGATAGTGTGTGATGTAGAGTAGTTCACTAGGAGTCTCTTGATAGTGTGTGATGTAGAGTAGTTCACTAGGAGTCTCTTGATAGTGTGTGATGTAGAGTAGTTTCACTTGCAGAGCATTGCAGTTTATTTCTACTGTCTAATCATGCCCGTAGCAATGACCACACCCTTTTGACTCGATGATCATTGTTACCACATTCTCTGCTTCTTGAGAAGGCTGTGCAACAAACTTGTACGGTCTAGAGGATAAACTTGCTAAGTGGGAGAGAGAGAGTGGCTTTGAGTTGAAAGACTAATAATTTGCTCCGTATTGGCTTGCTATTTTCATTCAATTTTTTTTGCACTCAGTGTTATCCTAAATTGCTTATCCTACTTTACTTTGGTGTTATCCTATGTAACCCATGTTACCCTGCGTTACTGCGTTACTTTGTATTATCCGGCATTATCCTGTGTTATCCTGCATTATCCTGTGTTAGCCTGCATTATCCTGTGTTACTCTGTGCTAGCCTGCATTATCCTGTGTTATCCTGTGTTACTCTGTATTGTTGTGTTGATGTTGTGCAGACATGACTCCCTTGTCTGGTGTAGAGTTGAAGACAATCCTCAACAAGCAGTACGCCTATATCTCAGGTGAGTGTGAGGGGGTGTGGCATGGAATTAGAGGTGTGGCATAAGAATAGAAATGGTGTTGGATATGAAGATATATATAATGTTATGAAGTAAAGTTTGTTATACTGAAGTGACAACCTTTTCCTAACTTTCTTCTCGAGAATCCTTTAGAATTAGGTCATTGGGGATAAATTAAGTGTGTGTGTGTGTGTGTGTGTGTGTGTGTGTGTGTTGGCACCATGTTGCTCACAAGTTATATTGAAGATATCGTCTCTATCAGGATGACCATGCAGCTGTCCTCCTACATGTACATGTGTTGATACCTTGTCCCACATGCCTCGTGAAAATCCACAAACCTCATGTTACCAATGCCGTTCACAAACTCCTCCCCTTTGTACTTAAATATTGCATTAATAGCTAAATCTAAACAAACAAAAACAGCAACAAGCAAACAATCATGTTGTTAAAAATTCAATAGGATACTTGGAGGAGCAGCCTTATAGGTGAATTTACAATGTCCTGAGCATGCTCAGTAAGTTGCAGTTGGCAAAATTCTTCTTGAGGTCACCTTTTCTATAACTTAGTTTTCCTTTTCATTTTATTGGTTTCTGAGCATGCTCAAAGCATTACAGATTGCCAACACTAGCACGCTCCATGTAGGAAGCCGTGCCATGCCAGCCACCAGGTGTAGAGACCAGTCCGGGCACATGAGCTCGTGGGAATAAAGACCGTCATGTGCGTGTGGGGGAGATGCAAAACATCTTCCATACAGAGGTGTGGAAGATAGTCAGTATTTGGTAGTGGTCTTCAATACTTTAGGTCATGTGTCCTGTCAGTCTTTTTTAATCAGCAGAATCAGCAGTCCAGTCAACCAATATGGTATACTTTAAGACGTTGGGTTCTCCCTTTGTGGTGTATGCTCGATTCTAAAAAAAAAAAGAGAGAGAGAAGTGAAATTTAGGTACGCGTTAACTATTCTTGATAAGCGGACACTGCAACCCTTCCCTCTATCTATCTATTGGTGTGATGAACTAGAGATTGGTTGTGGGCGGAGACAGTGAGAAACGTGAGTGTGGTGAACTACCAGTTAGCACATGGCTCTCTTCCCAGTTACACCTGTGACTGTAAAATGGTGATAATTCCTCTGGTTTAGTGACACAATTTTTAGGTGTGTTACTGTATTGGAACTCGCTGGGTGCCGTATGCAATGTGATCATGTGGGCATGTGTGGTTGATGTTTATTGCCGTGGCAACAGGTGCTAATGGTGCGTGACTGCAATGGTTCTGTGATTTTGTCGCGCCTCGTTGACCTCCGTGTGATCACACCCGCTCATCTTCCTGCCCACTCATCTCGGCGGGCAAGCCGGGGGCACGTGGCGTTCACTGCCACCGTCACCATTACTTATTAATTAGAATACCCTTTACCAGCTCTGGACCGCCCACATGACTGTGTATTGCATAAACACAAACATCAACTTTGTAACCAGTAGCAATTAGCACCCTAAATTCTCTTTCGCACAACTCCAGTGACGGAAGAGAGCGTGTGAACGAGCGATGGCGAGATTAGGTCACGGCATTGAAAGAAATAAAAATGCATCTGCTTAGCAGCAATAAGATGGTCACATACCAACAGCTGACATCTGCGAAATTATCAAACTTGACAAGAAGTTTGTTTGTTTTTGATGTGATTATTTCAGATAATTAATTCAGAAAATGGCGGTATTGTTATACTGTTCAATATGGCCGCTAATTCTCGTGATAAGTTGGTCATCTTGCCAAACTTGTTTCTGAGATGGATTATATCCGGGTGAAACTTTAAAAAAAAATTACATTTTAGTTTGAACCAGGTTTGAAATACTGCATCTACAAAAAATGGGAAATTTTATAAAAGGCACCATTAGAAAATTAAATTTTAGAAGTACTTTTTTTTTTCCAGGAAAATTTTGTGCCATCATCTAGGGGAAAAAATGATAGCGTGGGTGTGTGCTGCCGGAGGTGTGAATTATGTTCTGGTGAAATAGTTACATTGAAGTACATGTGACGTCTATTGATGGAGGAAGAACAGCAACATGTCCGACATGGGACAGAGAGAGAGAGAGACACTAATTACTGAAGATATACTGAATGAGTTAATTCAAATGTGCATGTCACCAGCTACTGTCCCTACCGTATCACGGAGACGATGGAAGAATTGTTTGTTTGTTTTATATTGATTTGCTATCTGTAAGTGCTAGATTGCGTCTTTCTCTTTCTGTCGTAAGTTCAATTTGTCTGCTCCTCTCATTGTGAGGGAAAATCTCCTGCTTCTTATCATCTCTCCTGCTTCTCTTGTTGCCAGACTTGGAAGTGAAATGAACATTGAGGTGGTACCAGTAAACTTGTGGTGGAACATTTTAGTACTGAATCACTGGAATGAAACCCGTGCATTGCCAGAACTGAGCTAAGTAGTGAACCAAGAAATGAGTGTAGGGAGATGCATTACGTGGAGAGTGTGAAATTACATTATGTATTATATGTGTGTGTTTGTATGTGTGTTTGCATGTGTGTTTGTGTCTGTGTTTGTATGTGTGTTTGTGTGTGTGTGTGCAGGTTTGTGTGTGTGTGTTTGTATGTAGGTTTGTGTGTGTTTGTTGCCATGTGTGTGCATAGTTGTATATGTTTCTGTGTTCCACTTGGACTGCTCCAGACATTAAACTGAAGTACCAATTATGAGTAGAGCATGTTTGTAGTAATGTTGAAATGATGTGAGGACACATTGCTTCATAGCGACCAATCTATTTCCTTTTCCTCGGGCTAGTACGCATGGACGCACGCCGGTTGGTTGAAGACGGTGTTATTTATTTGGAGGATGAAACGTTTTAGATTCTTAATTTTTTTTTTATCGTTATTTGTATCTGTTGCATTGGTGTACATATGTGTGTGAGTTTTGATGTTTTTCAATGCTATGGTGTACACATGTGTGTGTGTGTGTGTGTGTGTATGTTAGGAGGTTTGGAGAAGAATAAGCATCTCATCATCACCTTCCCTGATGTGGGCCTGAGGCATCTTGACACTCCTGACAGTTACAGTGAGCTGCTCACCACCTTGTTCTACTTCAAGACCCTCATCAGGTGGGTGTGGTCTCGCAGTTATGGTCACACGAATGTGGTTATGTGGGTGTGGCTTGTGTATTAAGGATGATGGGATGGTCGGTGCTGCTGAGCAGAAGTATGGAAATATGTAGCTGGGAGGTCTTAGGTGAGGCTCTGTAATCAGTGGTGAGGCTGGCTGCTGCAAGCTAGGGCGGAGCTGGCTGCAGCAATTGAGGGTGGGGCTGGCTGCAGCAATTGAGGGTGGGGCTGGATGCTGCAATTGAGAGTGGGGCTGGATGCTGCAATCAAGTATGGGGCTGGATGCTGCAATCAAGGGTGGGGCTGGCAGCTACAAATCTAAAGTTGCAGCAATCAAGGGTGAGACTGTAATTGAGGGTGGAATTCATATTGCAGTAAGAGCAGGAAGGACTGTCAGGTCAGCCAAGTCTTGTGCCACAATGGCATTGACTGTGAGTGCAACTATAACAGTGGTGAGTAGGCAGAGATGTGGTTAAACAAACCGGTAAAGTGCTCTCATTGCAAGGATGACAAGGACTCAATGGATATGAGGTGGTGGGTGTGGCACGTCAATGGGACCATTGGACAAGATGGAGTACTATTATGATAACACGAAATCTCTTTAAGGAGTACAGCAATGGAATTCTCTCACTCTTCACTCATTTCTTGTTCTCTTGTTCCATTTGCACCGCTACATTACAACCTTATAGGTGTGTGTGTGTGCGTTGTGTGTTAGTATGCTGCCATGGAGATGTCATCAACATATGGTTAGAACACCCTCTATAAGTGTTAGTTACATATTGGTAACTAAAGCGTGTGTGCGTGTGCGTGCAAGTGTGGGCAGCGAAAGGAAGACAGACAGACTAGTTAATCATGTTGTACATATGTGTGTGAACGTGCTGGGAGTGTTAATTGTGTTGTGTGTGTGTGTGTGTGTGTGTGTGTGCGTGCTAGCAGTACTAGGAGTGGTAATTGGCAGGACAATTGATATCGCATCCACTGACTTTAACAAAAAAAAATTGTGGCTAGTTTCTCTTCAGCCTTGTCCTTTTGCCCACTCTATTCTATCCTCTTTCTCTCTCGTGTACATTTCAGTTGTCATTCTAATTCAATTAACAATGGTCTCACCACTCCTGGTGAAGTTTAAAAGAATGCCTCATGCAATCAGTGAATGTTGTTTTTTGTTGTTGTTTTGTTTGTTTGTTGTGTGTGTGTGTGTGTGTGTCTGTGTGTGTGTGTGTTCATAGTGTGAAGCACTTGAGTGCAGGGTTCACAGTTCTATTAGATGCCCACAGTTCGAAGACGCACACCTCCACCAAGCAAATCCTGGAAAAAATGGTAAATGTAGAGCTAACACAAGCTCTGGTGACTTATATTTGGTAAAAGGGAATAATATAATGTGTCAACCTGTCAGTAGGATACTGCTGGAAAAGGATCGTCAATATTAAAAGTACATAGTGTGTGTGAACTTCTGTGTTTGGTTGTGTCTGTGTGTAGGCGAAGGGATTCCCCTTGTCTGTTCACATGGTGTACATATTTATGAAGTCTGGTTTGTTCGGGCGCAACAAAAGTCTCGCCAGTAGTGACATCACCAGCAAACTTAACGTAAGTTTCAATTTAACACACAACATTGGAACTCACAAATAACAGCACGGGCACTGCTATAGTGCCTAGTAAAAATAAAGCTGATTGTGAAGTGATAAATAAAAAGCTCCACAGATAAAAAAATCTTTGAAAGAAGAAAATTTTCATTGGTCTATTGAGAGTGAGACTGTAGCCCCGTTAACTGTATAAATACAGAATTGGAGTATTTGGTAGCTGGCTGGTTGTCATAGCTCAGTGGCAGAGCACTTGTGCATTGAGCAAGTAGTCCTGGGTTCGATTATCAATGACAGCCACACATTTTAAATTCTGTATGTTTAAAAAAAAAAAAAAAAAAAAGCCTGTGAAAGAGAGAGTACATCTAATGGTTTCTTATGTTTAACGTTTTCACAGCAATCACTTGCTGCTAGCTCGTAGACTCTGAGAGAACAAAAGCATTCTAGATGCCGTAGTATCAACATCCCCCAGTCTGTACCAAGAGAAAAGTCACTGCACGTGCTACTAATAATATGGACCATGCTGGGGGTGCGGCAACTGATTGCAATCCCTTTATGAATTAATCTCTTGTTTCAGGTGGCATGCTACGTGGATCAGAAGTCTCTAGTAGATGAGTTGGGGGAGGAGAATGTGACGGCAGAGATCGGAGGAAATCTCAAGTATGACCACACCCTCTGGGTCAACAACAGACTGGTGAGGAGCTTGTGTGTCGCGTAGTGGTTGTGTCCTGGGCTCAGGGCCTGATGCCCCCCCCCCCCCCCCCCCCACAGTGGCACATGATGTACTAACTTTTGCAATGAATTGAGTAGCAAATATCTAATATCCTCTGGGATGGGGTATCTCAGTCCGCTTGTTTTCTCACGTACTTTTCTTGATCCTTATGTTATGTCTACACACACCACCGTAGTTGTCAGTCCGTTTTGATGATGCTTTACCGATCCATTCTGATAGCACTTTTACCAACCCAGTTCAACTAACGAATTAATCGTGAATACACACCATCGTCGTCATTACTAACAGACAAGCATATAATGTATACATGAAGATAGCAAAGTTATAATAGATGCATATTGTATCATTACCCCTGGGTTTCTTTCTTACTGATTCTCATTTGTGGTGCCTTTAATGACCCTTTACCAGGAATATGAGAAGGTGCAAGTGCTCCACCGCCGCGCCCTCTCCTCCATGCCCCAGGTCAAGGAAGCCCTGAAGGACTGTGCCATTCCGGACACTGTCAAGGAAGCGGAGAATCTCATGCAAGAAGACCTCAAGCTGAAGGAGAACTTGGTGAATAGGATCACTGAAGCCGAGCTCAACATTGACAATTTCCTCTCTATGCTCGACCGGCAAGGATCAGCCGAGGGGGTGGAGCTTGGGGCGAACTCCGGTGATGAGAAGGATTACATCACGCTGCAGGAATCTCTGAACGGCATGTTGAAGGATCTCAGGGCAAGTCTGAGCAAGTTTGATTCTTTCTGGACCACGCACAAGGCACGGGTAGATCACATGATGCGCATGTGCCACTTCAAGAAGACAGTGGGAATGGTACGTGTGTATGTAGATACAGGTGTCTTTTTTTAATTTTTTTTAATTTTTAATTAAAAAAAAATTTATTAATTAATTCAGCGAAGCGAGCGGAGCTGACTCTCTAATGAGTTCGCGATATATATATATTTAGGTCTAGAAATTGTTTTTGTTCTTGCGAGGTCAGACGTGGTCTTGTATTTGCTTGTGTAAATGTGGAGTTCTAGTGGGGCTGTTAATGAAGGTTCATCTACACATCACTTATCAATTTGACCATTCTTGCACATGTTCAACAAATTTGCAGCTCATACATAATTCAGTGATAATTTTCTCAAACTTGGTAAAGGATAAGCAGAATCACGAGTTCATATGGGGGGGGGGGGGGGGGGGGGGGGCATTCTCCCCCCTTGAAGTCATTTTGCCCTTCCTTGAAATATTTTTAAAAATTTTGTAAGCAAAAAGCAAAGTCAAATATTGAAGAATGAAGGTGATTGAAATGCTATAATCACAAGTTGATTGCTGCTCTAATCATTGTCTTGGTCATTGAAGCTCATCTCATCTTCCATTCAAGTTTTAATTGTTTAAGTAAGAGTCCAAGTATGAATTTGTCTATATTTTCAATGCAAAATTCCACTTCCACACTCCGTTAACTTCCAAGCATAAAGCAAAACTACCACGGGCAGCAAGAAATTATATGCTCACATGATTAAGATGTGATGTTAGGGGGCATTACCCACAAAAGCTAGTACCTACGCGTCACGTTTTCTCAAAAATTAGCCCAAAATCCAAAAAAAAGTAGCACAATGAAAGGTCTTAAATTGTTGTTCTGTGTAAGTTCATGCCTAAATGAATGGTTCAATGTCAGTAATCTTCAAAATCAGAGTGTGACAGACAGACAGACAGACAGGACGGCTACTACTACTACTCTCTCACGCATGCGTGCTGAGGATAAATAATTAGTACTATATAATACATATAATTTCATTCGACAATATTTACTGTCATGGACACTAATTTTACTTTACCTAGTGCCCGTTCATATAAACATACACTCTACCATTAGACCACACCCAGTAATGTAGTTGCGGCTAGATTGTCTACTTAGTCACTGCTTTGTCTTCATCCCAGACAATTGATACTGCTGGTTTGTTTGTTTTACAGGTTGGTATATTAATCGTCCATGTTGCAGTAGACGTGGTGTGTGTATACCAAACACTAAATGCACTTTGAGCTACGATGGCTTCGTTCTAGTTGCTGATGCAGCGTGTGAATTGTGTGTGTGTGTGTGTGTGTGTGTGTTAGTGTGTGCTAATCCTGGGCTTGTGTTTAAGCGTTGTAAGGTATGTATATGTGTGCATGTGTTCCACAGCTGGAAGACAAGATAAAAGAGTTCAAGGATGAGCTGACGTCTGGTGGGATTAATCTTGGAGATACACTCGAGTCTTCTCTTGAGCTGGGAGAGAAACACGAGATATTTGTCACGCGGATAAAGAATGTAGGTAGTTTGTAAACTACAATACACCATTGTATGTGTACTATATATATATTATATGTATTGTATGTGTATTATATATATTGTATATGTATTGTATGTATATAATTATGTAAACAAAATGAAAGAAAACGATAAACAATACAATAATAAAATAGTACATATATTGTTTAATCTTTTTCCTTCTGCCGGTTTTTTTATTTTATTTTTTAAAATTTTATTTATTATTTATTTATTTATTTATTTTTATTCCCTGGAGTTTTTGTTTTTTTTGTATGTGACATTATATCCTGATGGAAATGTCACACCATTACCATCTCTTCCGTTCATCCACTGCCTTCCCATGGTACGTGTCTTCCAGGCCATTGAGGAGGAAGTGAAGAAGCTGAAGGAAGATGCGGACATCTTGTCCAAGCCTCAGTTCAGCTCAGATATGGAAGAGAGGATAAAGGAGGTGACCCAATCTGCCGTGGAGAGGGTGCAGAAGACTCTGGATCTCCTCAACACTAACTACCAGGAACTGACGACCATGTGCCAGCAGAAGAGAGACCTCTTCATAGTCTGCGTCAAGTTCCACATGACCACTAAGCAGGTAGGCGTGGCAGGTAGGCGTGGCTGGTAGGCATGGCTTGGGAAGTTGACGTTTTAAATGTATCTTCGTATGCTGAATCTTTAAATTTTAGTGACGAGAAAATTTTCCCGGGTGAGTATTTTGCACAGAATGTAATTCTAGGAAGCAAAGTTAATTAATTAATTAATTGACCTTTAACTGCATTTGGGCGGTCATGTGCATCGCTGCGGTTGCTGGCTGTTGAAATGCGTATTGTGTGCATCCTTGAAGAGAGTTTTCATACTTAAAAGGATGGTGCATTGTAGGTGATTGCCAGGTAAGGTAGTGACAGGAGTTTGTTTTGTGTGTCCAGTCCACCTTTCTGTTGATTGTCTTTCAATAAGTGGGTGTGGTTAACGAGTTAATGAAGTACAGCCACGCCCTATGCTATTAGTTAAGTCAGTGATTCTACCTTTCCCGCTCCCCACCCAGGGTTGGGCGGTATCGCGGTATTTAGTCACGGTACGATAAAAAAAATTATACCGAGTAACGCGGGAAATACCGCGATAAATTGCGCATGCGCAACGCATAGAGTTCCAGCTGTATTTTACCGTTTTTTAGTGATGGCGTCTAGACAGCAACTTACCGAGAAATGCGGTACAAAATCGGCTGTATGGAAGTATTTCGGTTTAATCGCGGATGATAGTGGCGGAGGCAGCCAACAGGACAATCCTGTTTGTCGAATTTGCGGCGTGCAAGTTAGGGCGGCTACTGGGAGCACTTCGAACTTGCTATCGCACCTAAAGAACAAACACCCCAAGGCTTCACAGTAAAGTCAGGCTCCTGATGAAGAGAGAAGGTGAGAAACGGTCTGGAACGACTGACATCAATCAGCCAACACTTTCTTCTGTGCTATACGCAGTCCAGCCGTATGAAAGAGGCGGGAGACGATGGCTGGAGCTGACCGATTCTTGAATATCAACTTATAACTAAAATACTTGCTGAAAAAAAACTTTTGACAATGACAATTCTCTCTCATTTATACACTTTAATTTAAATTTAAAAAAATAGTTGTTAGTTACTCATACCGCAATTAATTTTATAATACCGTACCGTGATGAGAATAACCCAATATCGCCCAACCCTATCCCCCCCCCCCCCCCCCCCATGCTTATGGGATACTTTGTTCTCTTGAATGTCACGAGACTAAGTGTAACAAAGGAATGTAAAAAGGTGTGGATGTGTGTGCTGAATGTGTACTTGTTGCCATAGCTACAAATTGACAGTACATATTTCCACTGCTGATGTACATATGTGTGTTAACCTACATTTTAAAACTTTAGAAGTTTCCCCTGCTATAATTTAAAAATGTTATGAGATCGTGATAAAGAGCGGAAAATTTGAAATCTAGTATGACATAAAATTACTAAAAAAAAATAATAATAATAAAAATTAATAACTGATTTTGTCTCTGTGTTCTACAATTCCTACTAGTATTCTTAGCTAGTCCATTTCCGGTTTGCCCATGAAAGTCGCGTTCTTGGCCGAGAAGTAATTCCCACTCAAGACAACACTCTTGTCCCGCGTGGTTTCTCCCTCCTCATCATCAGGATCCAGTTCGATCATGATCGATTCGTCCACCGTAGACTTGTGATCAACGTACACGCCATCTTGGAATCTGCTGTCCGTATACATCGTCCGTACTTTATGGCAACCGGCAGCCTTCGGAGACTTACCGCATTTAATGCAGACTTCATCCATGTTGCCGAAGTCGGGCCATTTGCCGAGGAAGGCTTTGAAAGTGACCAAGTGTACTATGCCGCCCATGATCTTCTGAATAATCGTGTACTTGGGGATCAGCATGGGGTGGCACGTGCTGTCTTCGTACGGTATTGCTGCCGACCAGGAGCCGTGTGTTGCAACGGATATGACTTCGCCTGACGCGGCTCCATCGGTTGCTGCTGCCGAATCTCCTGGCAGAGAGTGAGATTTGGCTCTCTTGTGTTCCTCCTCCTTCAGCTGGCCGATTTTGATGCCGCAGCGAGCGCAGGTGGACGGGTTAAAGTTGAGGTTGACGCCTTCCCTCGACACTTTGCTTTCTTTGATCTTCCGCAAGACGTCTTCGCACGTGTCCCACAGAGACATGAAAATAATGGGAGGCTTCGGAACATCATCTCTTTCCAGCACTATTCTCAGAGCTTCCTGAAAGTAAAACCTCGTGGTCTCTATTTCCTCGAGTGTGTACAAATCAACACCTTGAGCGAACTTGGAGTAAGAGCTCCGGTTGTGAGTCGTAGCCACAACCATACACTGGAAAATGGACGTACCAAAGTAATTTTCCATGATGGCCAGCTCCGTCTGCAAGACCTGACTGGTCCTGCTCAAGACTCCGGTCTCCGGTAGGAAGTAGACAATCCGGTTGAACTTGAATTTCTTGGCCATCTTGATGTGAAGGATCTTGCGCATGAGGCTCAAGTCTGTCTCGGCTGTCTCCGCCACTCTATCTCTCACACTACTCGTGGCGCTGGCTTCTCCTGGACGGACAGAAGTGCCCTGCCCAGGTTCAGATGCCTGACGGCGAGGACGCCTGCAAGAAACGGACGCATCAGGGCCGTAGAATCCGGGTACGTCGAGCACTCTCACGTGGGAGGTGTCGTTGGAGAGAAGCTCGCACTTCTCTGTACTGCTGCTCTTTTGCCGGATGTTGTTGGTAATCTCTTCGTTGGGCTTCTCAAGGACCCTGGCCAGAGTCAGCTGCTTGAGCCTCTGCGTCATTTCTTCCAATTTGCCCTGCCCTTCAGACAAATGCCACATGGTGAGATCATGGCATTGTGTCCCAGTGCTGCGGATTATCCCAGGCCTTATTGCTGCAATGGCCGTTGCTACCGTAGCCTCTCCTCCTTCAGCCGCAATTTTTTCGTTGTCTGGTTCTTCCACTGTGATAACTACACTTTCCTGTTCTTCTTCGGAGTAGTCCCTGCCAGTTGGGTTAGCGGTGAGGATCTTGTCTGCTGTGGTGGTCTTCCCGGAGCCTGTCTTCCCTAGCAACATGATATCATAGTAGTCCAGGTATTTCTCCACTCCAGCTTGCTGAGGTGGTGCCACTTTCTTCTTCTTCTCTTTCTCCTTGAAAGCTGACATTTTGCACCGACTGAGGAAGTCTTTGTGTGCACAAGTTTGCAACTCTTTTTCTAAATTGTACCTGAAAACCCACAAAAGTGATAAGTTCAGAGTAATTATGTGTTCTTATTTCCTGGAGAGAGTTAGAGAGGCTCTATGCACTTCTGCATTATAGGTGGCATCTCACACAAGTTCACACTTGTTGGAGCTTCTCCCAGTTGTATCTTAGTCTGTTCTCTCACAATTTTTACTTTGTCTGGTCATTCAATTCAATTTACAAAATTTGTTATACTAATTGACTATCTGCTATGTATCTATTCAACAAGCTTTACCTGGCAGCCTTATTTATAGTAGCTAGCTAACCCAGATTGTGGCTCACTTGGCACCACTGGCTATTGTCTACTGAAACAACCTCACCACAACACTGACTAGCACACTTACTTAAGTTGTTGTTCTTGTTTTCTTCAAGCCAATTAGGTGAAGAGAAAAAGCTGCTGCTAAACAAAGCGGTGGCCTAATCTGAACTGTGACCTCACTGTTTATTCACAGCTTTCCCTATTAGGGCGGGGGAATTCCGTATGCTAGAAGCCTATACCATCTGTTACTGGTGAAGTCTTTACTCTGTGCTGGAGGTGTGGGAGTAGGAGTTGTAGCTTTGTGGCATCAAGTGGTTTCAATTTACTGGTTAACAGTTCTGTCATTAGAATGCCCTTTGAGAAGCTAATGTTTTTTTATGAAAATGCAAACAAAATAGTAAAATACTGGTGACAGAAAATGCAATCTTTATTTAAACTTTGCTCCTTGTCATGATTCATTGTACTCCAATCTCGGTATCGAATCTCGCTGGTCCAATACAAATATGTAGTTCTCCTCCACATCGGAGGTGTGGTCTACCACAATGCCGTCCTTGGCCTTTTTGTGGTAGAACGTCATCCCAATTTTCACACACCCCCTCGACTTGGGAGGCTTGCCGCAATTAATGCACACCTCGTCTACATTGCCAAAGTACGGCCAATTACCCATGAAGCGTTTGAACGTTAGAATATGTACTAATCCCCCGACGACGCACTGTATCGTGTGATACTTGGGAACCAATCTCGGGTGGCACGTGCTCTCGTCGTACGGTATTGCCACTGACCCCGGGTCGTTTACGGCAATGGCCAAGTCGTCTATCTTCTCAATATTCCGTATGTCGTTTGGGTCAGCCAGCTTACCGATGTGGATGCCGCAGCGAGCGCATGTGGAAGGGTTAAAGGTCAGTCCCACCCCCTCTTTGACCACCTTGGCCTCGGTAATTTTTGTGCATATTTCGTCGCTAGTATCGTTCAGGGAAATGTAAATCACAGGTGGTTTCGGAAAGTCTCCCTCGGGGAAAATTTTCCGCATGGCTTTGTAGAAATATTTCCGAGTGGTCTTCATATCCTCTTCGTTGAATATCTCGCAGCCTTCTCTCATCTTGTCGTAGACGCTTCGATTCTGCGTTGCCACGACGACCATGCTCTCAAAGACGGTCCTCTTAAAGTAGCGCTCCATGACCCTCAGCTCCGTCTTCAGGTTGCGAGAGACGCGGTGCAGCACTCCAGAGTCCGGCAGGAAGTAGACGATGCGGTTGAACCGGAAGTCGACCGCCACTTTGATGTGCAGGATTTTCCTCATGATGCTGAGGTCGGTCTCAAGGCCTGCCTCATGGGTGTCGAAGATGCTTCTCTCCACGCACGCCGTGGCTCCTTCACTCCTTTCTGAAACGACCTCAGAGTCTGAATCCGAATCGTTGTCTTCGGGTCCGTAAAAGCCGGGCACGTCTAAAACACGGACTTTTGAAGTATCGTTGGAGAGCAACTGACAAGACTTTGTACTTGCACTCGTTTTACGGGTCTCGTTGATAATCAGGTGAGGGTCTTCTAGTAATCTCCAGTAAACCAAGTCCTTCAGTCTCCTTTCCACCTTCTCCAAGTCCTGCTCTCTTGAAAGATGCCACATAGACAGATCATTGTACTTGGTGGATGCATGGATGGTGCTAGCTTTTCTGCTTCTTGCAGCTTGGTCACCTTCTTCTCTCTCACCCTCAGCTCTCTCAGAGGCGTGGCTGCCGTGTGACAGTGGGCAGGTAGTGGCACGGTCTTGAGCAGAGGCGTCGTACTCGTATTTTGCGCCTGTCGGGTTTGCCAGGAGCAGCTTGTCCGTAGTAGTGGTCTTTCCCATACCTGTCTTGCCCAGGATCATGATGTCATAGTAGCCTCCAGGTACATCATGGCTGAAGGGGTTTACACTAGGGGTGGAACTCTCATCTTCACCCTCCTGGGGCTGAGGCTCAGCTGAGGTATCAGGAGTCAACCCAGTAGCCATTTTATTCTCCTGTTCTGTTGCTAAAGGTTTAGGAGCTCACAAGCATAACTAGCAAAAAGAAGGGACTTCCTTAGTTGGCAGGCAGTCTGAATAGTTTTCTTTTTAGCTGCACTGGCTATAAATCACCTGTTGAAATGACCTCTGTTGATCAAACCCAGAGCTAAAAGAGTACAGTTTAGATAACGATATTCATGGCTAGGGGTCTCGGTGCACAACTCTCCCAACCCCAAATTTAACCATCAGAAGGTGCTTGCAGACTACACATGCAGGAAGGTTGAGCAATGGTCAGGGACAAGTGTGAGGCTTTTATATACAGAGAGACCAGATAAGTGTTGTTCCATTGACAAGCACACCATCATCCAGGGTCTGAAAGCCTACAGTTTCCCAGGTGTAAACTGTTTGATTTATGTCAGTATACTATGTAGTTTTGCTTTGTGTGATTTCTTCTACATGGAATGTACATCACAACACACACTAGAGTTGCCAGCTGTGTAAATCCTCTAGCCCAGTGTCTACAACTAGCTTTTCCAAGCCCCCTAATAATAATATATCTATACGGCCAATTATTTATTTATTATTTTGACTGATATTTAGAATTCTTGTGAAAGTTCTCCTACAATATTATGTCTCTAGCTGGTATAACTCCACGGAGTGTTGGTTCAAAGGACTCAAGTAAGTATTTGGCACTGTGGAGTTACTTCTTTTATGTAACTCTTCATCATTGTCCCACTGGTCTGAGTCTGCTATCTTCACTCTGTCTTATCTCCCAGCATGCGCCTCTGTTCCCTGCCATTAATGCATAATTAGTCTTGGCTTAATGTAGGTGACGTTATCGATTAAACCGAATAGCTTTGTTAATATTATTTAAGTTTCAACAATTCATGATAACGAACTATTCGGGACAGTCTTATCTTTGCCGGTCCTGACAACAAATGCTCTTTAGGGAATCTTCTATCTCTCTCACCATTCATGCTGCAGCACACCACTAGTGTGTGTGTATGTGTCTAAACTATCAACATTGCAGGACACTCTGACTGACTGACTGACTAGAAATCCTTTTGGTCTTTGGTTTGTTTCTCCCAGTTACTGGAGGCTAACATACATACATGGTTGTGCATTGTATCTCATCAATAATGTCTGTTCGTGTAATCTCCCTTCCGCCCATTAATTTCTCTAGTTTGGTTTTGGTTTAAATTTTACAACTTGGTTTTATATAGAGTTCCTACTCATATTTAGTTGTTGTTGTTGTTGTTTTGTTGTTTTTTTGGCTTTTTGAAACAGCAAATTTGTATTTTAGTTTGTCTTGTCATCTGTTCAATATCTACAAGTATGATAATTTAATTTGCACGAACTCATTGACTTAATTTTAGCTAGTTGTTGATATCCTCGTAAGACTTAATTTTAGTAAATATATGTATGACTAATGTTTTTCATAACTATAAATATAGTTGTATTAGTCATCTGACCAAAACATTCCCTTAAAAAAAACTAATTTTGTTTTATCATAGCAGAAAAACTAAAAACTAGGTAGCATTGAGAATGGATGGGTATGCCTAGAACTAATCATGATATTGTCTAGCTACTCGATCATATAGCTGACTTGTGGTCCACGTAAATACTCTCCAGGGTATCTCCATCCACGTATGTTGTTCTGACTAAATGGCAGCCGACTGCGTTCGGAGGCTGATGACATTCAACGCAGATTTCATCCACGTTGCTTAATTGGGGCCATTTTTCACCCAACACGCCTCTGAAGTTGATCTTTTGGACTACTTCCCCGACGACCTTTTGTGTCGTGGAATACTTTGAGACCAGTTTGGGGTGGCACGTGCTATCTTTATATGGCATTGCTGTCAGCCAAGAGCCGTTGGATGCTATGGACACGACTTCGTCTGATGCAGCTGTTGCTCCCCGTCCTCCGCGCTGAGAATGGGTCGTTGGTCTCCCACGCTCCTTCAGTCTACCAATATTGATGCCACAGCGAGCGCAGGTCGAAGGATTAAATTGTAAGTGAACGCCTTCTTTCGGCACTTCGCTCTCCTTGATTTTGCACAGTGTCTCGTCGCACGAGTCTCTGAGAGACAAGAAAATGACAGGAGGTTCTGGGACTTTGTCTCTGCCTAGCACATTCTGCAGAGTCTCCTGGAATCGTTGTCTAGTGGTTTCTTTCTCCTCGGACGTATAAAGCTCAACTCGCTTGTTGAACTTGGCGTAGGCGCTCCGACTATAAGTGGCGGCCACTACCATACACTTGAAAATGGACGTACCAAAGTAGTTCTTCATAATTTCCAGCTCCATTCGGAGGCTCTCACTGCTTCTACTCAGGACTCCGGTTTCTGGTAAAAAGTAGACAATGCGGTTGAACTTGAACTTCTTGGCCATCTTGATGTGGAGAATTTTGCGCATGGTACTTAAATCATTACGTATAATTTGAGACACTGAGTTATCTGAATCCCGCGATGTCCAAGAGTGGGGGCTATAGAATCCGGGCACATCCAACACTCTTACTCTGGAGGTATCATTGCAAAGAAGTTCAAAAGTATCAGTGACATCTCTGTCAACTTCCAAGAGATTTTCGTGGGTTTGATTACCTTCTCTTGCGGACATTAAAGTTGCCAATCTTTCCTTCACTTTTTCCAATCTGGCTGGATCTTCAGATACGTGCCACATGGACAGGTCGTGGTACTGGACGGTATCGCTTGTCTCCATTGACGCACTATCTTCAAGATCAAAGTCTAGGGATTCACCGCCAGGATTAGCGATGATGATTTTATCGGCTGTGGTCGTCTTTCCGACTCCTCTGCTACCCAGCAGCATGATGTCGAAATAATTCGAACTGTCGACCTCCTGTTCACTGGGACTGCACATTGTATTCTAGGGAAAGAAGGAAAGGGGAAATATGGATATACTGGCACTTGAGAACGCGTAACATCAGGGTGGAGTTATAGATACAGAGAACGGTTAGAAAAGACAAAGTATATCTTTACCTGAGGTCACCTACTCTTGTAGTAGGATTTGAATAACAGTGGCAAGTGGTAGGCTTTTGGACATTGGCCGGTTGGTAGTGATTTAAGACAAAATAAGCTGAGTGGTTAAAACTGAGTAATAGCATTGAGTGTCACAACTTGAATGGCAACATAGGGAAGACTTGGGCTTCACTTAATGCAATAGATTTATACAGAGCAGGGCTAACAGTTGGGTTTGTACAGAATAAATAACCAGCCATTAGTCAGCTGCCTTGTACTAACCTTCCAGCTAAGGGGAAACTTTTAAGTCAATGTAGTAGCTTGCTAGTTAACCTCTGTGTGGTGATTATGTGAAGGGAAGTTACTGTTTCATACAGCCCAGCTATGACGTATTGTTACTTTCTTATTGTTGAAACAGTGACATAATTAACAGTCATTCTCTGCGATTAGCAAGAGTTGTTACATTCATAAATACAAGAATACAACCAAAAAAATGTGTAATAAAACTCGATCCTTGTTAGAGATTAACCGGAAACCTATTCACCCCTCAGGCAACATTAATAGTAGGCATATACCATTAGTAATTGCCTTTTTATATATCACCTTGGAGAGTTCAACTTCAATAACCCCTGAGGACTTCTGCAGGAAGCTGAAATGTCTGGTTAAATTTTAATATATTTTTTGCTACGGAGGATACAAAAGTAGCAACTTACAAATGCTATCTAATGAAATCATTTCAATTTCATGATACTTAGACTCTAGAGTGGACTGCTCCCATATTATCAAGTAAGATGCAAGATTTACATTATGGACACTTATAGCTAAGTAGAGTAACTGTCTTACCTCTTCTTGACGTGTATAACTTGCTATTTAGCTAGTACTCTAAAACATTGCAAATGCCATAGTGTAGCGCCTCATGTACTCTGACCTTTAATGTTTACCCAGTCAGTAATCATATTCATAAGTCACTTGGTGACCCACCCACAAGTGGATTTAATATATACGTAACATGGAGCTCTTCTTGTGAAACCTCAGAAACATGCATAGTTTTGTCAATTAACTTGAAGGATTACCTAGCACCATATGGTGTGGATATCTAAATTTCGACTCGTTGCTTTCTGCCTTCACATTGGCTGCCATTGTTGTAGGAGTCTTGTGAGGGTGTTATGTGACTTCAGTTTGAGTTAATTTCATGTAATTCTTTAACATTTTACGATGTAGCCTCATCTTTCGCATCTTCATTGTAAAAAATGAATGTATCTGTTAGTAATGTCTATAGCTTTTTGAGGGGGCGGTTACTGGTAACCCTCCCCACCCCCTCCTCCCTGGCTACTGGCCTATATTCAAATTTCCCAAGTCCGGTTCAAGTGTAGGATGCAATGTGTGGGTGTGGTTTAGCCAATATAACCAACCAGTTTATCGATCATTCTGTACGTATGTATTGCTATCTAAATCTCTGTTGTTGTTTGTTTGTTTGTTTTATTAAGTATGAGCTAATGATAGAAAACTCCTCACATAAATTGTTTGTTTCACACCACATTTAGAGATTACACGTGTTTGTGTTGGTAATATTAAAAGTTTTCAGAAAACTCTGAACCTCATTGTCCAATTTAGTTTATACCAAACTATCATTCTTCAACTGTTCTTCAGTCGGTCTTTCTTCCTCGCTCTCACCAAACCCAGAATACGACATTCTGGTGATGGAATCGGTTGTGTCCACGACAAACTGGTAGTTCTCTTCCACTTCCGGAGTGTGTTTCACTTCAATACCGTCTCCCTTGACCTTCTTGTGCTTGTACTTGGTCCCCACGCGCGTGCAGCCGGTTGCCTTAGGAGGTTTGTTGCAGCACAAGCACACCTCGTCCTGGTTTCCAAAGTACGGCCATCTTCCGAGGAACTGCTTCCACAATAAGAGGTGTGCCATGCCTCCAAATAGGCACTGGACTTTGTTGTATTTCGGTACCAACCTCGGGTGGCATAAGCTTTCATCGTAAGGGATGGCTACGGATCCTGGCTTGTTCATGCAAATAGCGACTGCTCCTACTTCCGAAGACCTCGGTTTGTCCGGGTCTGCTAGCATCCCGATGTGTATCCCACACTTGGCACAGGTGGAAGGGTTAAAAATAAGCCCCACCCCTTCTTTGACAACTTTACTCTCCTTTATTTTCCAGAGAATTTCGTCGCAGGTGTCAAACTGGGAGATGAAGATAATGGGTGGGTCGGGGATGTCGTCTGAGATAAAAACCTTCCGCATGGCTTGCCTAAAGACGGCGCGGGTTTGCCCCAGCTCCTCTGCAGTGTAAAGGTCGCAGTCTTTCCTCACTTTGCTGTATATGCTGTGGTTGTGGGTAGCCACGACGACCATGCAGTTGAAGACACTCAACTTGAAGTAGTGCTCCATGATGCCGATCTCTGTCTGCAATATCTGGCTCGGCCTCGTTAAGACGCCCGTGTCTGGCAGAAAGTACACAATACGGTTGAACTTAAACTGCGTAGCCACTTTGATGTGCAGAATTTTCCTCATTATTATCAGGTCGTTCTCTATCCCTCGCCCCACTAGGTCAAAAACATCCGAGGATCGTCGCTCTTCCATTCCAACCACATTGGGTCCGTAGAACCCCGGTACATCCAGCACGCGGATTTTAGAAGTGTCGTTGGAGAAGAGTTCGCATGAGACGCTGCTGCTGCTGTGCGTGCGACTCTTGTTGACGTGTTCGTGCGGGGAATCCAGACTTCTCCACATGACTAAGTTCTTTAACCTTCTCTCTACCTCATTCTGGTCTTGATTCTCGGAGAGATGCCACATGGACAGGTCACTGCATTGGGTAGCAGTTTTGATGGTGCTCACAGAACCCTGCAACTCACCACCGTTCGTGATATCGCCATTAGGTCCTAGCGCTTCAGCTTGGCCATTTCCCGAGTTTAGAATTTCAGTGGGTAAAGTGTCGTAGGTTATGGTTGGGTGAGCTGTGCTGGGGTTGTAATCATAGTTGGCTTGGTTTGGGTTGGCCATTAGTATTTTATCAACTGTCGTGGACTTTCCCATGCCAGTTTTGCCGAGGAACATGATGTCGTAGTAGTCCTTGTAGTCTCTGCCTCTTCCACCAATTGCATTGCTTTCTTCCACATCTCCTGAGGCTGAACTTGAACTGATAGGCAGATCTAAGTTTAAACTGGCTGCCATTTGGAGCTAGCAAAAGATAAGGTAGCTTTGATGAAGGGTGAAACAAAACAGCTCCTGTGTTGGACCTTGTTGTTGTGACCTGCTTGACCCCTGCTTGACCCCTGTGTCTGGCAACTGCAACTGGTTGTTAAAATGGGTGGTGTGGTTTTGCCCTCATGCTTCTTTTGAGGGTAAAGTAACAGCTGTATGTTTAGCCACATTTTGGTAGTGGTGGGAACTGCTCTCTCTTCTGACTCTCTTGTTATTGTTGTATTGGCTCTTTTTAGAACCAATACAAACTAATTGAAAAAAATTGCTCAGTACGAGACATGGGGGTGGGGCTATTTCTTAAGCATTGCGAGTGGAATTAAAGTTCCAAATTTTGTATCAGTTTTTCTTGGAATCTAATAATGAGAATGACAAAAAAATTTTACACACAGGTAAACCTAAAAAAAAAAATGAACTGCACCACAACAAGAATTTTTCAAGATCTTATAAATAGAAAAAAAATGCGAATAAATCATAAAGTAATATTGAAATGGAGAAGAACTCGTTGTCTTGCTGTGGAGTATCAGCTTGGCTAGTAGTGCACCAAATTGCGGAGCTCCAACTTACCGCACCGCTCCAAAAAAGTGCTACAAAGTTTTATAACCAGGCCCCGATATTTCCTCCAGATTCGCTCTAAAATTAACGAGCGGCACCTTCGGCAGGTACTTTGTCCTTGTGTTGTAGTGGAGAAGCCCCTGTAAGTATACAATAGTAGTAATCGTGCATAGCAACCATCAACAAAAAATTGCGTTGGCGGTATGTGGCCACCCTTAACTTTACAAAACGTTGACACAGACCACAATGTTTTCCGAATAAAAAGCACAACTGTGCACGAACTAAGGGCAGTCTGATAGTCACAGTAAAAATAAACATTGACTTATTATTTTTTAATTATTCCCTCAAAGATGATCTTTTTCTGTAATTCAGTCTTTGTGTGATTGACTTATTTCCACAAAGGCTTTTTTTTTTTTTTTTTCAAGTGTCCTGACATACATCTCGTACACAATGAGCACAACGAGTGCTAGTCTTGCTCTGGTCACTACAGAACATACATTGTTTTTCTGTCTCTGCGGCTCTGGCATTTCCTGCAATATTCAGTTCCCACTATTGGGGTAATGACTATAAAATTCGTGGTATTGTCTATGTATGTGTGTACACACTGAATAGCACTGTCAGCAAACTATCACAGCTGATGCCAGTACTTGTGAATTACGAAGGGGAAGCCTAAGAAGATTGAAATTAAATAAAGTTACACTTAATATGTTTGTTGTAACTATTGGTAAGTGAAGTGGGTTATCGTGTGGCCGGATGTTGTATTCTGCCATAGCTACTGTAGTTGGGCAGTCCAATATATGAAGTACTGGCGCATAACAAGGGATGATAATGTCAAGAATAAACCAGACAGCTTACCTAATATTAGAATTTTCCACTGCAGGGAGTTATGACGTAGAGCATCTCGGTCAGTCAGGTGACCTCGTGGAAACTCTGTGTACCTATGTAACATTGTGGTACTTGTAAGCCAGCCATTCTGTTGTGCCTTCTCAGGTCACAGTTAAACAAAAGTCACACTTTGTTGTACATCTGTTGAAACATTGATTCCATCACATGCTATAGGACTTCACTGTTGTTTGGATGGAGTGGTGCTGTGGTGACTGAATTCATAGGGTAACGGGACATTAATTATTGAATACTAATGAGAGGGTGAGGGCAATATGTATGTCTGCGTATGTTACTATTGAATATTACATTCAATAGGTCAGCGTGCCATCTCTCCAAATGAACAATCGTATACTCGATATTTACTGAAATAAACAGCATGGCAAATTAATATCACATATCTACCGTTTCCCAAAAAGCTTTATATCCATCACACAGTAAACACATGTGGGAAGTTGTGACTAGAAGCAAGCTATATTTAAGCACTTCCTATTTTGAATGATGTGCAGAAAAAGTATTCATCGTTAAATACTAATCAAGTCAGAATGCCATCAATAAAAATTTTATTGTCGGATTTATGAGTAATTAATAATACATAAATAGAACCACAATACATACTCCTGCTCAGACGATGTTTAATTATTATCCACAACAAAGTTCTCCCTAATATCGTGGGAGTGGTCCACTCTGATGGAGCCACCATCACAATCAAACCTGGCCCCCACTTTCATGCAGCCTCTAGTTCCTGGCGGACCAGAACAGCCGATGCACTTTTCGTCGCAGCACCAGAACCACGGCCATTTCTCTTTGTCGGCTCGACCAAATGTTATGATCCGCACGAACCCGCCTGCTATCTTACGGAGTCTTGAATGCTTTGGTATCAGCATGGGATGGCATGTGCTGTCGTAGTACTGCACGGCGAGATCCGTGTTGGGATACTTGCAAATGGCGTCTTCATTTTGGTCTTGGTTGGGCGAGTTTTGGTCTCTTTGCGACATTCTGCTCGTGACTCTGTGGACGTTGATGTTGCAGCGAATGCAAACGGAGTTGTTGAAGGTCAGCTCTACACCGGCTCCGTGCACCACGGTCGTCTTGAACAACGACAGCACTTTCTCGCAGGAGCTGAGAAAAGAAAGGAAAATGATCGGAGGGGTGGGCGTGGCTTCCGGGAACACAGAAGCCATAGCTAATTGGAAGTATTTTCTCGTAGTGTCCATGTATTGAGGTGGGTATAAATCTTTACCAGGATCAACAATGTCGTACACGGATTGGTCGTGAGTGGCCACAACGACCATTGGGGCGAAGATAGACTTACCAAAGTAATTCTCCATCAGTTTGATGTTAGATTTCAAAATTTCCGAATCCCTCCGCAGGACTCCTTTTTCGGGCAAGAAGTAGACGATACGGTTAAACTTGAACTGCAGTGCTATCTTGATGTGTAGGATGGTCCTCATGGTTGCTAGGTTACTGCTGGTGACTGACTCCATGTGTCTCAAGGCATCGGCAGGAGCCGCTTGATTGCTGGAACTGAAGAAACCCGGGACATCCAAAACTCGAACTTTGGAAGTGTCATTTGAAATAACCTCACACACAGTACTAGCCTTGCTGTGGATTCTTCTTTTATTGATCTCTTCATGAGGATAAATAGAAGTGTCTCGTAAGAAGACCAGATCTTTCAGTCTCTTTTCCATGTGTTTAAAGTCCTGCTCACTGGATGTTTTCCACATGGTGAGGTCATTATTATTTGTGGATACAAAGCTGTTTGCCATATCCTGACTACTGGCTGCATCACCTCCTTCAGTTGGTGTTGGTGTGGTTACATAGCCATATTCCTTGTTAGTTGGGTTAGCAAGCAGCAGCTTGTCAGCAGTGGTTGTCTTCCCAGCTCCTGTGTTGCCTATGACCATGATATCAAAGTAGTCCCCATAGTTTCTTGGGTCTACTGCTGCCATGACCAGCTAGCTGGGCTCAGAGAGTTCTGCCTCAGTCTTCTATAATAGCAACTACTAAATACAGTGTACTCTAAACAGAGTTCTCCAACAACACACTCTATGTGGTATGCCAAATTTGGCCATGTCCCACCCACTTTTGACCTTTGTGACCAACCAAGCATTGCCATAGGCCAATTGTGGGAGTTCCGGTAGTGTATGAAGTGACTTGTCATTTGGTCTGTGGCAGGTGTACCTGTTAACAATATTCATGGCCAGTAGGAATGCATGGTTGTTCTGTGGGCTGCTCTGAGATAGTAATGGACTGTGAATCCTTGTAAGTTATAATCACTCAAGATATTTTTTTGTTTGTCCCTTTTGTCACATTGTGATGACATTTGTGGTGAGTAGGCACAGTAAAGCAAGACACTAAGTGTACTAATTAGAACTAATTGCTTTTTGTATGAGTAAATAGCACGGGTTACCCGTGCTATCACTCGCTAATTGTAGGCCAGCTGTTTTTGTTTTGTTTTTTCGTTTGCACTGTGGCTACACCGTATCGGTCACTCACTATCTCTGGATTTCAGGATTAGCTTCCTCTGGAACTTGATGTGTTTGTGTTGGGTGGGTGAGGAATTATGTGGTACTAGGTCAGGATAGTTCAAGAATTAGAAAAAAAGTGGCTATTAAATTAATAGTGCAGTTTATAGAATGTTTTATATAAGCTTGATCACAGCTCTTGAAGCTTTGATTACTTACATAAGCCTACACTTAATTCTTTGCTTTAAGTGCATGTGGTGAGACACTGGGAGTGACAGATATAATGGTTTCAGTGTAAGTATTTTTAGCTAATCAAAGTCTGTTACGTTGTTTTTTTATGAAATTTATTGCTGAACAAGAATGAGTGTTCAAAAATGAAATCATCCGTAGAAAAAACTTCAGAGTTGATAAGTAGATGCAAGTTGTATTCTTGTGCCGACTGTTTTACTGATTCATCCATCAGTCTATTCTGTCTTTCTTTACCTTGTACTTCTCTCGTACTTTGTCCGTATGGAAAACAACGAGGCCTTCTTTGCAGGCTGAGCATTTTTGGCATTTTTTGCATAGCTTACATTTACTGCACTCGATCCATTCCAGAATCTTCTTGCACTCTACAGAGCAGTACTCACAATTTCTGCAATTCCTGCACGATCTGCACTTCTTCCTGTAGAGACTGTTCACTAGCTTGCAGCCCAAGGAGCCTGGGGGCTTCCCACATGCCATGCACACCTCTTCAAAGTTTTTGAAGCTGGGATAGTGCCTCTTGACGTACTGAACAGGCATTATAACATGTACAATCCCTCCGAAGATGCGTTGGAGCATCGAATATTTGGGAATAATCATGGGATGGCAGGGACTGTCCTCGTACGGTATGTCCTCGTTCATGTCGGGGTGTCGGCATGTAATCATATCCGAGTGTTCGCTGTGCTCTCCTTCCCTTTGAAATATCTTCGGCTTGACCCGTTTGAGAATGGTGTGGCAACGCGCACAAGTGGACGTATTGAAGGCAAGCTTGACACCTCTTCTCATCACTTTGGAACCCTTGATTAAGTTCAGCAGGTCCTCGCAAGTGCTGTGGTAAGAAAGGAACTCAATGGGTGGCCTTGGAATTAGGGTTATATCTGCGAACACAGCCCGTAAAGCCTGCTGGAGATACATCTTGGTCTTCTCGAAATCCAATGGCGAATAAAGCTTCTGTTCGTTGTCTCCCTTAAAGGACTTGTAAGCACTTCTGTCATGAGTTGCAACCACAAGCATGCACTCAAATATCGTCCGTCCGAAATAAGTCTCCATCATCTGGAGTTCCATTTGTAAAACTTGACTGTTTGAGCGCAAGACACCTCTTTCAGGCAGGAAGTACACAATCCTGTTGAACTTGAACTGGTAGGCAGTCTTGATGTGTAGGATTTTCCTCATTGTTAGGAGATTATTGCTTATTATGGATTGAGTATTCTCCAACATGTCTTTTGATGATTTCGGTCCAATTTTCTTTGTGCTGAAGAACCCAGGAACGTCTAGAATGCGAATTTTGGATGTGTCGTTGGAAAGAAGCTCGCAACACTTGGTAACACTGCTGTCCTCTCTCAGCTTGTTCACAGCTTCGTGAGGATTGTCTGACAGTCTGCAGTATATCAAGTTCTTCAGCCTTTGTTCCACCATGTCAATATCTCCCACTTCATCGGAAATATGCCACATAGACAGGTCCTCTGCTTGAGCTATGTTGTCGCTAGCTTGACTTGATCTTCTCCGCTGACTGGCACCATCTTTACTTGGTTCCTGGCTACTCGAAGCCTTGGACTTGTTTGTGTCATCTTGCTGTTTTTGGCCGTATTGTTTGCCTGTTAGATTAGCCAGTAGCAGTTTATCTGCCGTGGTAGTCTTACCTAATCCAGTCTTGCCTATAATCATGATGTCAAAGTAATCATCATAGAAGTTCTTCATGTCCTCCACCTCTGACCCCGAGGGTTCATCTTCAGACTGTATAAGTTGGAGCCTGAGGTGTTTGGCCTCTCCTTTGGATCTTCTCTTTGGTGCATTAGTATCTTTAAGTGATTTTTTTCTTGGCTTTACAACTTGTCCTTCATTTCCCCATGGACCGGGCAACTCTTTCAATGGTTTCTCATCAGGTTTGACATTTTCCTTCATGTATTTCTTAGTAGTATCCGATACCCGCTTTACCTGGGATCTGTCAGTCGGTTTTTCTATGTTTTGCTGAGGTTTAACTGTCTCTTTTACTGGTTTTATTTCGGCAATTTTTTTACCTGACTTTTGCTCAGTGATTTCTTTACCTATCTTTTTCTCACTGATATTTTTAACTGGCTTTTTCTCAGATTCAGCAATTCCTTTAGCTGACTTTTCCAGAGGTTTAGGAGGCTCGGTAGCTTGCTTTTGTGGAAGAGCTGACTCTAATTCTTTAGCAGGCTGACTATCGTTCTCTTTAGCTGGCTCTGTCTGAGCCTTTGAGGGGATATTTAATGGATCAGTGATTTTTTGTGACCCAGAAATAGTTTCTGGTGACTTTTCCAAAGATTTTGTCACATCTTGTGCTGCAGATTTTTTTTCAGATGACATTTTTCGAGGTCCAGGAGTCTCCTCTTTAGCCAATTTCTTGGTAGGCTCAGCCTTTTTTTCAGAAGGCCCTGCTTTCTCTTTGGCCCACTTTTCTTGAAACTCTGCAATATCTTTGGTTTGTGTTTCCTGACCTTTCGAAGGTTTTTTAGGCAGCTTTTTAAGTAATTCATCCAAATCTATATATATTTTCTCATTAGCTTCTGTTTTCTCTGTGTCTGTTTTGTCCTGAAGTTCTGTAGTCTGTTTTTCTAACTTCTCCTGAGGCTCAGTTTCTGTTTTTTTCTCAGGCTCTAACTTTTTCTCAGGCTCAGTTTCTGGTTTTTTCTCAGGCTCTGACTTTTTCTCAGGCTCAGTTTCTGTTTTTTTCTCAGGCTCTGACTTTTCCTGAGGCTCAGTTTCTGGTTTTTTCTCAGGCTCTGACTTTTCCTGAGGCTCAGTTTCTGGTTTTTTCTCAGGCTCTGACTTTTTCTCAGGCTTTGTTTCTGGTTTTATCTCAGGCTCTGTTTCTGGCTTTTTCGGAGTCTCTGTTTCTGGCTTTTTCTGAACTTCTGGCTTTTGGGCCTTTGTTTCTGGCATTTGGGCCTCTGTTTCTGGCTTTTTCGGAATCTCTGTTTCTGGCTTTTTCTCAGCCTCTGTTGCATTTGATGTAGTCTTTTTCTCGTCAGAAGTCTCTTGTTGAGATTTTTGCTGAAGCTCAGATGTTGTTTCTTTTTGCTGTTTTCCCTGCGATGATACAGTACCAATTGCAGATGTGAGTTGGCATTTAATTGTGCGCAATATTGAATGCCTCTGTGGTTCAGATTTTTTGGCTTTTGAGTTAACCTTAATTTCGCTAGTCAGTGAAAACCCATTCTTTTCTGGTACTTTTTCTTCCTCATCATCCAAAGTCTTCCTTCCATCTTCAGCATGGGAGGCCATTAGAGAACTTAACAGAGCAAATATCTGAACATTAGACATAAAATAAAAAGAAATTATGAAAGTAGACATTGTTAAAAAAAAGAAAAAGTTAGCTATATAGTGTAGTTTGCTATATTAAGAGCATTAGAAATTAGGGATGCACAAGCTAAAAACCCCTAATTATTAAGTATTTAGTGAGTGAGGCAAGATTATGGTTAACAGATTCAAACATAAAAAATATATATTGTTGATTTACCATGTAGAAAGAGAAATTGGCTCTATTAATTTGGCTTACTTACTTGTAAGTAGATGCTTCGTACATATAAAAATAGAGATAACAAAAAGTGTAGCAGGTCTAGACAGAAGTCAAATACAGCTGCTTTTTGTTGTACTATCCCTGGTTCCCCTGGCTACTAGCTGGCATTGCCTCCAGGCTATGTAGGTCAAGTCCTGGCAGAATTTAAATGTACCTGAAATTGTGCTACCTTCCTAGTTAAAAAAGTATATAGGGTAGTAAATGAGTTTATCTGTGTATGTTACAGGAGTTGTGTTTCTCCCTATGTAATTATTGTGACTGAGACAGACAACATAGAGTGTGTGGTGTATGTGCTTTGTTTTCTTTTGTTTTTAAACAGTTTTTTTTGTGTACCATTTCTGTGTTGACACCAGTATTTTATATGGTAGAATAACATACTCTGTAATAATATTATAGGCACTGTATACACACACACACACACACACACACAGTTGTCTGTGGCTCCATTAGAAACAATGTGTTTGAACTGAGGGTAATATTTTTTATTTTTACATTTGTATGATTTGTGTATCCTACCAGAAGTTGATGTGATCTATCTGATTGAGAAATACATTCAGTACACTGAGTGAATACATTATAGTATGGTCCGATCTTTAGGTGTTTTTTGTGACAGAGTGAACTTAGCCACAAAATTTAGCACACGTCTTTAGGTTGTGCTTAAAGTAATATTGGGAAGACATTTCTAATTTGGAGAACTGTGTCAAAAATTTAGCTACATATTTCGTTTATTCCAAGTAAATTTATAAATGTATCAGATTAATTACCATGTAACGAACCATTCTTTGTTAGGTTGTGGAATTTGAATAAAATTGAACTTGAATGGTGGCACTTTCTTATACTTTCATAATATGATAGTGTTATCTTTCTGCTCATGTAAACACACAAAATGAACACAACAATTTAAATATTATATCTAGTATTTAGTATATTTTGATTTTAGAACGAGTTCGTGTCATTGTCGGTTTTCTTCCAGCATATAATTTTCCTGCACATCGGTGGTGTGATCGACTGGTATTCCGTGATACTCACCTCCCACACGAATGCATCCTCTGCAATTTGGAGGCCCATGACAAGAACCACAAACCTCATCCTGGTTGTCAAAATCCGGCCATTTTCCCTTGAAAACTCTACCAGTGATGACATGGGCCACACCTCCAATTACCCGAGCGACTTTGGAATGCTTAGGGATCATCAACGGATGGCATGTGCTTTCTAAATAAGGGACGCCTTGGTTAGATTCCTCGTATATGCATTTCGCATATAGTCTCCAATCGTCGCCATCCAAGTTGTCTCCCCGTTGTCTCTGCTCGAGCATCTGAATCTTTATTCCGCAGCGAGCGCACAAGTAGGGATTTAGCGTAAGAGTAACTCCTTCTCGGACCACCCTGCTCTGTTTGATCTTCCTCAACACTTGCTCGCAGCTGTCAAAGAGGGAGATAAAAATAAGATCGGGCATAGGGACGTCTTCTCTCTTAAAGACCTTTTGCATGGCTATCTTGAAGCGATGTAAAGTAGTGTCTTTGTCTTCTTCCGTGTATAGTTCCACGTCTTTAGGGAACATCCTGTAGCTGCTCTGGTTGTGTGTGGCCACCACAACCATGGATTCAAAAATAGAATGGTCAAAATACTTCTTCATGATGCTTATCTCCATCTGCAAGATTTGGCTGCTTCGTGTGAGAACGCCGGTCTCTGGTAGGAAGTAGACTATGCGGTTGAACTTGAATGAGCGCGTGGTTTGGATGCGGAGAATCTTCCTCATTGTGCTGAGGTCGCACAGAGTCGTTTCATTGGCACGGACTCCCACGTCTTCCGCAGAGGAAGCGTTAGTGCCGTAAAACCCGGGGATATCCAGCACTCTCACTTTGGAAGTGTCATTAGAAAGGAGCTCGCACCTTTCTGTGATTCTGCTATGTGTCTTTCGACCCGTGTTGACCTCCTCGTGTGGGTTCTCCAGACTTCTCCAGAACACAAGGTTCTTGAGTCTCAGCGTCACTCTCTCGAGCTCGCTGGGGTCATCTGAAACATGCCAGACGGTCAAGTCTTCACTGGTGGACGACCCACGGTCAGAGACTTTGCCATTCTCCTGTTGTGTGGGGTTGTACTGGTAATCTTTGTGGGTTGGGTTGGCCATGAGGATCTTGTCTGCAGTGGACGTCTTGCCCATTCCTGTCTTGCCTAGGATCATGATATCAAAGTAGTCCAAGTAGTCCCTGGCTTGTAATGATGTATTGAGGGTGATGCTTTGGCTAACTACAGTTGCCATTCTTGCTAATGGCAGATTTCACTTGTGATTATAATTGCTCCAATACCTAGTGAATAGAAATTAAACAGATTAGTTTTAAGGTGTTAGTAGGATACTGCAGGCAATATAATAGAACATCCATGCAGTAATCACTTACCTTCTTGTTTTTTCCTGCAAAAAATGTGTATTGGGTATTGTGTTGAGATGACAACACTACTACACAGTGTTCTGTATGTGCCAGTGGTTTCAAGTTGATGTTAGTACATCAGTCTTACTAGCTATTCTTCACTTTAATCTCACACTTGCTAGCACTTGTTAATCCTGTCTAATCCATTCCTTTATTCTCCAGAACATGCACATGCTAGCTAATCCCCAGCTATTCCTAATAGCATCCACTTACTGTCTGAAGTCCCAAGCTGGTGAGCCCTTCCACAAAAAGAAAACAAACCACTCAATGGGGATTTCCCCAAGTGCAGTCACTCACCTGACTATCACATGACCCAAGATCTGTTGGATTATCAACCTCAGTGCCTTGTTTGGTGGATGGAGTGGCAGTCTTGAGGTTAATTAATTAACCATGAATATTATTACTCCTCCATCATTTCCTCCCACTGTCTATGAATATACTCATTCATTAGGGCTTGAATCTCAACACAATGCTTCAGCACAATGCTCAGGCCATTTACAAGAAGCTGGGAGGGATAGAAGAGGTAGACTAGAATGGCCTTTTGCTGATGGTTATTGAGATGCACCCGATGAGTATAGCCTGACACTGGCTGGACATAAGGTAGTCATTTCATTGCAGCAACTTAAATAAACAATATGAACTTTCAATTTGTAATCACACACATCACATACACATGTACACATGCACGTGCGTGCGTGGACACCACACAGGTTTTGAACAGAATAACATAAGATAAAGCTAACTGGATCTGTTCTATAATTCAAGGTTGGGTGTGTGATATATAATTCAAGTAATATACGTGTTACAGTGAGTTATGCCGCCTCTTGCTCCTTGCATTTCTTGAAGTACACCTCAGCCAGTTGAGTATTGGAAGCTCTGCGTCGACTTATAGTAGGAGGAGCTTCAGTATCCACCATTTCCTGGCTATCTGTCTTCACTTCCGCTTCTGTTGTAGAACTTTCATCCGGGTCTATCTCAATCTCGTAATTTTCCTGCACGTTTGACGTGTGCGATACAGTAATTGCCTCCGTGGAATTCTTGTGGGTGTATTGAGTCCCGACTGGCGTGCACCCTGTGGTGCTGGGGGGCTCTCCGCACCGGATGCATGACTCGTCCAAATAACCGAAACTGGGCCATTTGTCCAGGAAAATATTGAACGTGACTAAATGGACCGTTCCTTCTGATATCCGCTGGAATTTGGTGTGCTTTGGTATCATCATTGGATGGCAAGTGTTAGGAGATGGGTTTTCTCTTTCTTCTTTGTTACACGCTTCAATTGTTTTACTGCACCGAGCACATGTGGATGAGTTGAATGTAATCTCCGCCCCTTCGTTGGCCACCTGGTTCTCTCTTATTTTCTGCAAAACTCGCTCACACGAGTCAAAGAGTGATAAAAAGGTCAAAGGAATTGATAATGTTTCCTTTTCATCCAGGACTTTGCCCAAGGCCTTTTCAAAGGAGTGCTTTGTGGTCTTCATATCCTCAGAGGAGAACAAGTCAACAGTTTTGGTAAAGTTTCGGTACACGTTATGGTTGTGAGTGGCGGCCACTACCATGTTCTCGAAAATAGACCGACCGAAGTACTTCTGCATCAGCTGCATCTCCATGTTCAGTATCTGGTTGTCCCTAATCAAGGCGCCAGTCTCTGGCAGGAAGTACACGACACGGTCAAACTTGAATCCGAGGGCAGTCTTGATGTGGAAGATTTTTCTCACCAGGCTCAGGTCGTTGTCATACATGCTGAAGAAACACCCCTCATCGGAGCCGTGGAAGCCTGGGACGTCAAGCACACGCACTTTAGTCGTGTCGTTACAGAGAAGCTCGCATTTGTCCGTGTTTCTGCTCTTCTCCTTCCTCTGGAGATTGATCTCTTCGTGCGGGTCATCCATCACGCGCCACCTGATGAGGTTCGTGAGTCTCTGGCTTACTCGCTCCATCTCGTCCAGTTCGTCTGAGAGGTACCACATGGAAACGTCCGTGCAATGAGAGGAAGATCGTGTGATCTTTACAGTAGACTCTTGCTGCTTGCGCTTTGTCCCAGGTGACGAGATTAAGTCAGCGATGATTATTTTGTCGGCAGTGGTGGTCTTTCCCATGCCCGTTTTGCCTACTAGCATAATGTCAAAATAATCCTTGTAGTCCTGAGGGGGACACGGGGAAGGAGCTGGACTGTCACTCATGGTGAAGCCTAAGAAGTTTTAACACACACACAAGAGATATCTTATGCACTATGCACAATACAAATGAAGATCCAATCCAATTTTTGATTCACCATACTAACTTGCTAACTCTGCACCCTTTTAACTCTGACAAAGCAGTGGTCATTACTCCTTGTAAATTGATCAAACTTAACCTGTAAAGAAAAGATGTTCAGGGGAAAAATCTTTTCAAAGAAACTTATTTGGCTTTTTTATTGCAGCTTTTACTGTGTAGGTAGCTAACTCTGTGAGGCAGGTAGCTAACTCTGTGAGGCTTCCATACTACATTCATAAATGTAAGCTAGCTTTTCTCTGACTACCCATACACTTACCTTGCTCTATGCTTCTCTCCCACTCTTTGTAAGTGTGCTGATAACTGTAATTCCACCACACCTACTTACAACTTAGCTAAACAGTCTGGCAATGTTTTTATATAAAGCACTAGTCAAAACTTCCTGGTGGCTCATGTGATCAAACACAGAGGTCAAAGTTTATCATAAATGCAGCTGCTGAAACAACCCTGGGGTCATTGCACATTGCTCAGTGACCTCTTGGCAATAAATGATTATTGTTATTGCTTGGAACAAACCACAGAACAATAAATTCTGGCAGTTCTGCACTGCTGGACATGACTCCAATGTGTGTTAGCTTTAGTTAGCTCGTGCAGCTGCTGTTGTGAAGAAAAGGTAATAACATTTTAGCAGTAGCCATAACAGCTTGTTCTTAATAGTATGGAAGCTTGTTCTCATATAGTACCGGCACTATAGCCACATTAATGGAGTTCAACTGTCTCCCTTTCAGGGGTACATAAATGCAAATTTTAATATTTTCTTATTTTTCTCTCCCTTTGTCCATTCCTCCCTGTTTTCTATTCTCTGTCTCATCTTGCCTCCCCCCCCTGTCTCTTCCCTCCTTCACCTACTGTAGTGTATTCAATGGAGCCAAGACGTACTAGAGTTCTTAGCCTCGCTATCCATAGAGTCTCCTTCCTACAAGCAGGCCAACTTCCTCATCGGGCGTGTGGATGACTTCTTGAATCGAGTGCAGCCAGTGCAGATCCAGTCTCTGCAGGAGTTAGCCACTGCTCTGCCTGAGGAGAAGCTGTTCCAGAAGTCTGTCCAGAAGACAGTGCAGAAGTGAGTCACTTTAGCCTGATGTAAAGGTTTACAATATGAAAGTCTAATTATATTGATTATGTCACATTATTAAATACACCAATTATGTTGGAAGATTGTGTAGCAAGATCTAGTATTGGTGATATGCTCTTAAAGCCCAGTGTTTTTCAATCGGTACCATCAAGGCATGTTATTATCAAAATATTTTCTCACTCACTTTGCCGCATTAGTTCCAGTTCTAATGTGTTAATTTGAGTGCTAATTTTTCACACCCAAGCGCCGTGAATTCTGGAAAGCAACGTGTTTGTTGTGTGCGTATATGTGCATGTTTGTGCATCTGGGTCTTGTTTTCATGTTTGCGGGCATGTTTAAATGTTTAGGGATAAAGTTCATTAAGTGCACATATATTGGGTGCATGCGTATATGTACATGTATAGTACATGTAAATATATAATGTGTGATTGGTAGATATGAACACAGCTGTGACCTGTTGAACAAGAGGAAGGCAGACCTCCTGAAGGTGGTGACTGCAGCAGCTTCTCCTTATCAAAGCAAGAAGGAGAAGAAGAAGAACAAGGACAAGGAGAAGGTGATCCTGTGCAAGTAGCTATGCATACTTTGCTGTGTGTACTTTATTTAGTGCCTAATTAGCAAGACCCTAGGTATATTACATTTCAAGCCAGTCAGCAGACTGGTAAAATTCAGAAACGGGCCACATTGTAAAATTGCTGGCTCACTGAGACATTCTTGTTGTGATGCTTTTTCCAGAAACTCCAAATTCTTTCCTTGTTTCTCAATCATCCTAATGTGTTAACAAATAATAATAGTAATAGTAGAAATAGTAATAATAATAATAATAATAATTGGCTAGTTAGCATAGTAATAGTAGCAAATGATGATGATGATGATGATGATGATGATGATGCCTTTATTGTTCACCTTAACTATTCCATCCTGCTACATCTCTCTCTCCTCTCTCTCTCTCTCTCACACACACACTCTCTCTCTCTCCTAATGTGCTCAGCCTGAGATAGAGCTGTTGAACAGCCATGACCTTCTGGACGACTCCATTAGCGTGACTGGATCCATTGCTTCCACCACTTCTTACAACCCGGAGGCCAGCCTGTACCTTACCAAGACCATGGCAGGGGGCGGGGCTTTAGATGACACAGATGGCGAGACCAATGAGAAAACCCTGAAGAGTCGTGGTTTTGTATTCAAGGAGCTGGTTTCCACGGAGAACGATTACATCAGAGATCTCAAGACCATCATTGATGTGAGTGGGCGTGTTCAGTAGATTAAGTTCACTATTAAAATTAGTTGCTAACTACGACATTGTCAAGCTAGGTGATCAAGATTTATTCTGCTGTTCCTATAATGTAAAGTTCATAATAAAATTGATTGCCGATTTAGTTATTATCTCCCACACAACAGAACCCCTCCCTGTTGTGATTGATCATGTTCCAGTGTACATTAGTACATACGTATGTAAATGTAGTAGTTCACATTTAAAATTAAATTGCTGCATTGTGCATTGGTTGGGGTGGGCGTTTCCTCTGTCCTTCAATGCTGAGTAATTGTAATCATAATCATAATAGCACATAATACCAGCTCATTCAAGGAATATCGAAGGTGAAACACCTCCCCTCTGAAATGTATATATAAAGCTGGTGCTTTTTTTAATTTTTAATTTTAATTTTTATTATTTTAATTTTTTTATTAAGTAACATTTGTTCAACAGTGGCGAACCCAGATTTCCCGCTGCCGCATTGTATTCTGAGCTTGTGGGCAAGTTGTCTTACGGAACATGCCATGACACTCGCTCTAAATCATCAATTGATCGGCAGGTTATTTGTATTGATGGAATGGACATTTTACGGCATTTCTGGACACCTATGGATGGTATGGGTGCAAGCATGAAAGCCATTTTCCAAAACATAGAGCAGTATGAAAGTTGAATTTGGAAGGGTGCGTGCTACTATGTTAAGGTCAAGCTTGATGAAACCAATACAAGGGACTAATGTGAATGGAAGATAATAAGTTATGAATGTTTTCAAGCAACAAATTGGGTTAAGAAGCAATAAATACTCTGACCAGATTGGATTGTACTTGAAGTTCTATAGACAATTGTTGTATTTCTATAATATATATATATATATATATAATACTTATAGCACGAGTCAGAGTACAATATGGGAAAATATTTTACGAGCACGCAAAATATTTTCACGAGCCAAAGGCGAGTGAAAATGTGGCGTGAGAGTAAAATATCATTCCCATATTGTACGACGAGTGTGATAAGTGATTTATTGCTTCTTTGAAATTTTTCTCAACCGGTTACAATACAATTGTCATTGATTTTACTCGCTACGCGCGCGCTACAAGTAGCGTACAATATAAACCGTACAATATGGGAGAATACAGAACGCTCGCGTGATGCGGAAATATTCAAGTAAAAATATCAAAGCTGCAATAAATATATATATATATAATACTTATAGCACGAGTCAGAGTACAATATGGGAAAATATTTTACAAGCACGCAAAATATTTTCACGAGCCAAAGGCGAGTGAAAATGTGGCGTGAGAGTAAAATATCATTCCCATATTGTACGACGAGTGTGATAAGTGATTTATTGCTTCTTTGAAAATTTTCTCAACCGGTTACAATACAATTTTCATTGATTTTACTCGCTACGCGCGCGCTACAACGAGCGTACAATATAAACCGTACAATATGGGAGAATACAGAACGCTCGCGTGATGCGGAAATATTCAAGTAAAAATATCAAAGCTGCAATAAATATATATATAATATTTCGGTAATTAATGACTCTTCTAAACAAATTGGTTCTCTTTGTCTTGCCTACTCCATAATGTTTGCGTGTGCAAACTGGAGACATAACCTAAATTGTGACTGTCTCAGTATTCTGTAACATTTCTGGCCATAGCTCCGCCCACCTGCCACCCGGAGGATTCAGAAGTAGTGGCTGAGATACTTGGGAGCTGATTTGCTCTTTGTGATTTTCTAATCACTCACTGTCATAAATACTCTCTTTATTGAAGCGATATCACTCATTTCTTGGAGAATCACATCTTGGGAGGATCATAGAACAACCATTACAAGGACACAAGGACAAGGTATCAATGTATGTATGTGGTGCTGGGCAGATTCTGCAATGGCGACCTTTTTTTTTTTCCCCTTCTTTTGCTGACAACATTGCTTCCAAATACTCTAATCTTCTCTCACCTTCTAAATATTCAGGCGCTGGTTGGCTGCCATTGCTGCCACCCCGGCACAAAGCTGTGGGTCAGAGTTAGAGTATCAGTGCCACCACAGATGCTCTGTCATGACCACAATACCAGCTCATTGTTTGTGCTATTAACAGGAATAAGAGGGGAAACACCAGGGGGAGTACATATCACTATAGAATGGACTATTTAAAGTGATCGATTCTGCACTTTCGCCAATTGCTCCAGTTGAACAATGTCTGAAGTTGTTACTCCTAGAGATGCTTCTTATGCTGCCACTTTGTATTGTAAGTTGTTGGGAAGGAATATTCGAGCTACTCTTGTTGACACCCACACTATGTCATCCATCGAGTGGCAAGTCTTTCAGATTGAAGGAATGAATGAGAAATTACGAGAAATTTTTAAAAAAATAGAAGAACATTTTGAAGGTCGCATCTGGAAAGGATTCGTAAGAAAGAATGGATGCTACAGAATTTATGTCAAGCCAGACGAATCTATTTCAACAGCTGCATCTGTTTGGAAGATTACGGAATTTGAATGTTTTCAGTTAAGGATAAAGAACGAGGAATATTCAGACAACATTGGATTCTGCCTGAAGCTGTCATGAACTGATATTTTACACCACTCAGGGTTTTATATGTATATTTTTGTAGACTTTGTTTCCCAAATATTAGAGATTGTTTAGCTTTGTCATTTCTTTTGTAATATCTGTTTTTAAAAGTTTGAATTTTTTTGTCATAAAAATTTTAAAATAAATTTAAGAATGATAGCGAATTTTAGAAGTCGTATGGAATATTAATAGAAACTAGTGGATCTTACAGTGGCACTTGTGGAATATGCCTCTGATTGTTAACTCTTCTTCTCTTTCCTTCACGACCATCTTCTACACACATTACACTCTCACATGGTACCACAACTTTCCAGTTGCCATGTACATTTTCTTTTTCTTCTGGAAAATTCAAGCTCATCAACAGTTAGCTATGTTACCATTCTATAATTGTACTCCTGGACATTTCAAGATATTGACTGTCTATTATTAATAATACTGTATTCAAAAGCAATGACAAGTTGCTGTTGCATAGGTTTCCTAGAAGACTGACAAGTGCCAGTAAATAGCTTTTAAGTATGAACCAGTCAGTGAGCTGAATGTTTTAAGTCAGATTTACTGTGTGTATATCTTGTCCACAGAGTTACTACGATGCTATGGATGAAGGGGAGACTATCCCACTACGCCTCAGGGGAAAGAGAAACATCATCTTTGGCAACCTTTTAAACATCTACCACTTCCATGACGAGTGAGTCAATACCGCAGAGTTTGAAACATTACTGTTTTTCTTACTAGGATTTTTATATGTCCATGAATTGATTAAGTGTGCATTGCTTGAGTTTTATTCATACAAGTCCTTACAAGTGTCTAATTGTCAGGTTAGATTTTTGTATTCATTTATTTGTGTATTATTTCCTTTTATATTTTATTTTATTTATTTATTTTATTATTATTATTTTTTTATCCAGGGTATTTGTGAAGGCTCTGCAGCAGTATGAGGAGAATCCCCAGAGAATGGGAGAGATCTTCATTCAGTTTGTGAGTTAGTCATCCCTACTTGCCCCCTATATAACATGCATTATGCTCTATTTCCCTGCTACATGGATATTTCTAAATGGACACACAAACAAACACTGTCATTACATTAGTGTGTATATGTTTATTTAATTGTTTATTTGTTTTGTTTAGACGGAGCAGTTCCAGCTGTACTCTGTGTACTGTAAGAACAGGTCCAACTCTGAGGCGTTGCTGAGTGAACATCCTGAGAACGAGGCTTTCTTCAAGACCATCCAACTCAATCTCAGTCACCAGCTTCCTCTCAACTCCTACCTCCTCAAACCTGTGCAGAGAATCACTAAATACCAACTGCTGCTCAAGGTTGGTGAAGAGTAATCGCTGCCGCCATGTTCTGAGCTATGGTCTCTCCCTAAAGTCTGACCAGCTAGTGATATACCACCTCAGTGTTATAATTATCAGGGGTTATCTCTTATTTCACAGTTTAGTAGTAGTTGGCAAGTGCTCAATATAGCCTAGAACCAACATGCAAGTTTATTTCAGTGTCGTGTATTGGTAGTAGGCGGGGTTTATTCACTTCTCAGTTGTTTATTTATTTATTTTTAATTATTATTAATTGATTATTATTATTGATTATTATTATTATTATTATTATTATTATTATTATTATTATTATTAGATAGAAACTTTCTCACCTAAAGGGGTCTGGAAAAAAGCAAAGGAAAAAAGGGGTAAAGAAAGGGGCAGGAGGGGGGAAGAAGGGGCCCAGAACGGAGATAGGAGGAGGAGGAGAGACGAGGAGGAGGAGTAGGAGGAGGAGGAGGATGAACGAGACGAGGAGGAGGAGAGGACATGGATTATGAGGGAGGGGGAGGAGAGGAGGAGGTAGGGGACGATGGACGCAGGGGCAGAGTAGAGGATGGATGAGGGGAGGAGGAGGGAGGATGGTGGAGGAGTGGTGATAGCGTAGTACTAGGCCGAGGATGATGTGGTGATTAGGGTGACTTATTAGCGATGTATTTGATGTAGGGTGGATTAGTATATTATGAGGACTTTTACGAGAGGAGGAGTATTAGGGGCAGAGGAGGATTAGGAGGATGACGTAGACGATCAGTAGCTATTATGGTATTAGGATGAGTATTAATATGATCGTAGTACTTTACTCTTACTATTACTATTATTATTATTATTGTTATTATTATTATTATTGTTATTATTGTTATTATTATTATTATTATTATTACTATTACTATTATTATTATTATTGTTATTATTATTATTATTATTATTACTATTACTATTATTATTACTATTACTATTATTATTATTATTGTTATTATTATTATTATTATTACAGGATATGATGAAGCATTCGGTGAATGCCCCCAAGGCAAGGGAAAATCTGCAGAAGGCTCTGGATCGTATGCTGAAGGTCCTCAAAAATCTCAATGACTCACTGCATGTGGTGGGGCTAAAAGGTTTCCCGGTAAGTGTGCGCCACTTTAAAGATTGGGTAGGAAAGGGTTAAAATTAGTTGGCCAATTATAATGAGGATGTAAAATGGTAAGGCTATGGTATTTATTTTTTTTGTATGTTGTTTATTGTTTTTATTGTGAACTTGCTATTTTTATGCTAATATTTAGTATGCACAATATTGCACTCTCTAGATTATTTTTGATAAAATAAATACATATATAATTCAATCGGTTATATTCTGGTATGTTGTGTAGGGAGCTCTAGCAGAGCAAGGCAGACTTCTGGTGCATGTAAGTTAATTTTGGGTGAAATGATTTTAGGTCTTTCTTAGCATTATTGTCTCAATACTAATGATGACTCCACTGTATAGTGTGCACATGCATGTGTGTGTTTGTGTGTTTGTTTGTTTATTTATGTGTGAGTGAGTGAGCATGTTTGGGTTAGTCTTTTTTTGCATGTGTGTATGTGTATATGATATAGTTTTGCGTGTGTGTATGATATTGTTTGTATGTGTGTGCATATGATTGCGTTGTCTTTATTTTTCTTCATGTTTGTGTCTAGGATGCTTTTAGTGTATGGGATGGTGGTCATGGCAACCCGAGTCGCTCCCTCTTTCCTTCACGTGGTAAGGAGCGTCACGTGTTCCTGTTTGAGAAGGTGATCATCATGAGTAAGAAGTTTGAGGCTCCGTCTCAGAAGAAGGCAAAGAAGGCAGACAGCTATCTCTACAAGGCTCACCTCCCGGTAAGAATTGTGTGTGTGGTGTGTGTGTGTGTGTGTGTGTGTGTGTGTGTGTGTGGTGTGTATATGGTGTTGCACAGCATATGTGAAGAGTATGGCATCAATGAGTGTTGTTATGTTGTTGATTTTTATTGTAACCTTTTTAAAGATAAAGTCTCATGAGCCGAAACATATTGTGATTTTGTTATAAAGCGAATATTATTAGAGAGTTTGTTGTTGTTGTTGTTGTTGTTGTCGTGTTTATAGTTGGCTGATGTGACATTGAGAGAGAGTATAGACAGCCAGCCTTTACAATTCTCACTGTCCGTGCATGGGCAGAACAAAGACTTCAAGTTCCTGGTAAGCCACACCCACTGTAAAACTCTAATTGGGTACATGCTGTACAAGGTAATCTTAAAATCTGGTTCAGAGTGACCCCCCCCCCCCCCCCCCCCCCCCCCCCCCTCCCCCTCCCCTCCTAAAAAATAAATCCCATCTGTCTGGTATTATGTGTGTATGTGTGTGCGATGTGCAGGCTCAGAGTAAAGAGATCCACTCCATGTGGACGTGCGAGTTACGCCGACTGTTACAGGACCAGTTGAAACTCATCAAAGGTGGGCCGGGTGTGGTGGGTGTGGTGTATTGGACGGTTGTTGGAAATAGTGTTGTCCTTGGTACTAGTCTTCATGTGTATGATAGACTTGTTGGTGGATGTGGTTCAAGGTAAGGGGTTGTCATTTCATAAACTCTTATTATTATGTAGATATGGCCATAAGAACTGGTACTCTGGATAGAAGAGCATACAAGGGGAAGGCTGGATTGAGTAAGTGAGGGCATAGAAATACTGTCCAATATTGTTGTCACTATAATTAGCATCGATCTTACGGACTTGGCGAAACGAACAATACAGTAAAAATTGAGAAAATAACAGCGTGTATGTATGGGGTATTTCTTTGTGATATTTAGTCAGTAATGATGATGTGTTGCTACCAGTGACCATGTCTGTCTGTCTGTCTGTCTGTGTGTAGGTAGAGATAGCAGGTTGTTTGGAGATTCCTTCAAAGTGAAGCCAGGGGAGTCTGTGCAGTCCAAAAAATCTATCTCGTAAGAAATACTAAATACACGTTTCAATTGGTAGAAATGCAGCACGTGTGCACCTTCATGACAGTGCTTCCCTTTACTTCTCTTTCCAGGGGACGCTTTAAGTTGCTGAAGCGTAAGAAGCCAGGAGGAGAAGTGGGTAAGGGAAAGAAGATACCTGGCACTAATGGTGTCAGCCCTGAGTCCTCCTTAATGGCCAGCTGCTCCGTGCCCCCCAATGTGAAGTTCGGTCTCAAGGGATCTGGAATTCCAGCCGAATCTCTCACACAATCTGGACCCTTTTTAGGTAAAGTGTGAAACTTTTCTCGTGTTTTAATTAGACCGTTTCCCCAGTCCTTATACTGTTATATATAATTTTTGTAACATGTAATACCATAATATGGTTTTTAGGTTAAGGATTATGTTTTAATTAACATTATTATATTGGTTGTTAGAACAAGAAAATTAGCTTTATTATAATTATTCAGCCGAGAATGAATGAATAATATAATATGGTTTTTGTGACTTGTACAGACCAGCCCACTTCCCCGCGAAAAATGTCAGACAGTCTGTCCAGTGATGATGACTTCTTCTCAGAAGAGGAAGGGGAGGAGGAGGAAGTTGGAACTGCAGCTGTGGACCACTACGAATCTCTGGTAGGTAGTTATTCACTATTGCGCCGAACCAATACTGTGTTGTTTTTTTTGTTTTTGTTTTTGTTTTGTTTTTTGCTATAGCTGCCTAATACACTTAAGACTAACAGCAAAATGTCTGATCTGTTAAAATAGAATAAAAATATGACTGTAGAACTCTCACCAGTTGACTTAGCCATTAAAAGTATTATTTTATATGCAGAACAAATTCTCCATTACTTGAATACTCCCACTCACTCTAATATTACATATTAGTAGTACATCGATGTGTCCTGATCCCTCCCGTGTCCTGATCCCTCCCGTGTCATGACATGAGTCAGCAAATATTTCTGTAATGCACAATTTTCCACAATAGTTCAACCCCATGCTCTATTCTGTGATGCTTTGCTAATACTATAGGCAATACTTGCATATACACAACTTTTAAAAATGCCTATGAAACTACAATGATTTGTTCTCTACTTGGTTTAGGCTCCCAGAGCTCCTCGGCACTACGTTGCCATAGGAACATACAGTCCTGGCGACTCCGACGGCAACAACATCTCTATGACGATGGACCAGAAGGTGGAAGTCATAGGCATAAACCAGTACGGCTGGTGGTGGGTGCGTGCTACTAATCCGACCAATGGGGAAGTGGAAGAAGGCTGGGTGCCGGCTAGCTACCTCAAAGTTGCCAAATCTTGACTGTAACTTGTTGGTGCAAACGTGTAGACAAGTTTGTTCCGTCAAATTGATCTATACAGTACAAATTTTTGTTGCTACTTTTTCTTCTTTTTTTTTTCTTCTTGTGTTGCAACATCTAAATCAATTCTAACGCGAATTCAATCAGTCATTTTTACTACTCATCGTGCGTGTGGGTGCATTCATAGCTGTCTTTTCCTCAAAATTTCTTTTTATTTTTTGAGTTCTATTTTACTTTATTTGTGGTTGATTGTTTTTTTCTTAGTTGATATTTTTAAACATGTAGTTCTTCCTGTGGATTCCTGCATGATAAATTAACGCCGTATAGCTACAGAAGCTTATTCTTCTCAAGCTAATGATATACTCTTTCAAACAGATAGGAGTGGGAGTCAAGAGTGGGGAAAGGAAGGGATCGGAGGCCAATTAATAGCAACATGCATAGTATAACTCAGCTGCATTTTTGCTCACTTGTCAACAGTATTGCCCAGAAAACACAATTTTAAAGAAGTAATTTCTACTTGCATGCAGTATAAGCTGGTGAAGAAGTGAATGAGACTGAGGTCAATACAATTTTAAAAAATTACAGAGTTGTCTCTCTATTTGCTCCCTTTTCTCCAAACCTTTGTGGAAATTACTTTAATTTTACAATGAATTCTTCAAACTCTTCAAATTGAAGAAACATTTCTGTTTAATCCAATGTTTACACTCGTACTATACTATAAATATATATAAAAAAAAAGGGGGGGGGGGGGGGACATTTGCCCCTCCTCCCTTCTCTTACCCACTTCTTATTAACAGCATATGAAAACTGAGGACTTCCTAGAAGATGTCCCAATAGTCACAAGTACGTGAAGCCAAAAGCAGCTATAAGAGCTTTTCATAAATATACTACTTTGGATTTTCATGTGTCACTATCTATAGCTTATACAACACTCACAATCAACAACTGTTCAATTCTTACACAAACTATATTATTGTTGTCAGCACAGTACACGCCTTATATACCTAACTGAATAGGTAAAGCACTTCGTTATGTGTAAGTTTATTTGTATAATATTTTCCCATATAATCAGTTCACTTTACTTTCATGAATACATTAGAATGTCAGTAATCCAAACTTCAATCAACCAAACACTTCAATTAACCGAACACCACCCATATAATGTAATAATACCATGTGCAGACATGAAAAACTGCTAGACCATGTCCTATGGCATTTTTAGTTATCTGGACATTTCAATTATCCAAATAACTCTTGATCCCAAATTAGTTTGGATAACTGACATTTTACTGTGTTTTCACACAATCAAATCTACAATCATTTGCATGAAAACTTTGGTGGCCACACTGATGAGAAATAACAGATAGATAAAGTCACAATGTATAGAATCAATGCTTGTATATCACGTATTACTGAAATTGAATTCTCTTTTGAAGATCTTGGTAACTATGTATCTATGTGGCTATTGAACTACTCAGAATGTGGTTCTTTCAGAGAGATTTTGAGTCGGATATAGTTCATTTTCGGCTATGGGTGAGCCTTCTAGTGAATTTGGCTTGCACAACTGAAAAGAATTGAAGTGAGGCCAACTATATATAGTCAGCTAGAGTGAATGACAACGATTATTGTGAATGGGGTTCAGCCCTCGAATGAGATGGCAAAAGAATGAATGAAGTGACAATTTTGAAGTGTACAGACAAGTGATTGAGTAATAAACCCATACATGTAACTCTAGAAATATAATAAAGTAAATAAGTCCTGAGAGTCAGGTAACATGGGAAAGAAGATAAGGATTAGACAGGGAAAGAAACATAGAGTAAAGTTACATGTGTACGCATTAACAGAAACAAATAACACAAGCTTTTTCCCGAGTGTCCTCCTCAGCTTCATCGGCCACTCAGAATAAAGCTTGTGTTATTTGTTTCTGTTAATACATACACATGTGACTTTATTCTATGTTTCTTTCCCTGTCTTATCCTTATCTTCTTTCCAATGTTAGCTACCTGACTCTCAGGACTTATTTACTTTACTATATTTCTAGAGTTACATGTATGGGTTTATTACTCAATCACTTGTCTGTGCACCTCAAAATTGTCACTTCATTCATTCTTTTGCCACCTCATTCAATTAGAGCAAGTTGAACCAATAATCTTTGTCATTCACTTTAGCTGACTATATATAGTTGGCCTCACTTCAATCCTTTTCAGTTGTGCAAGCCAGATTCACTAGAAGGCTCACCCATAGCCAAGAATTCATAAACTATATCCGACTCAAAATCTCTCTGAAAGTACCACATCCTGAGTAGTTCAGCCACATAGCTACATAGTTTCCTGCTATTTTGCTGATTCTAGATTTGTATTTATGATATGTTGTGAAGGATTTGAGCTATTGTAGTTCAATTTAACTATGCCTGGAGTGATGTCCTGACAAAACTGGCAAATAAGGTTGGTGATATTCTTGGCTCTTCAAAGTATTGAGAATTCGAGGCATAGATTTTTTTAAGATAACAATATTAAAAAAAATAGAATTAACAATTTCTATGTGCCATTCTTTTGATGTCCAGAGTAGACTTGCTTGCTGAAGCTATCAAATACTACACTGTCATTTTTTAAACTAAATGTTAAAAACAAACAATAAACAACATGAATTAGGTCAAGCATAGCTACTTCTAAGTCTGACTGTACAAAAACACCGGAAGGAATTGTTGAATTAATCAGCAAGTAACACTCAGTTGTTGAATGTTCTCCACTACTTTCACGTTAATGCAGTATCCCTTCTTATCTGCATATTTACGAGTTAACATCCAGTTGTCTGGGGAGAAGCATATACAGTTCACAATCTGCAGTGAATAAAGAGCACCTTCTATAAAACTATTTTTATTAATGTCCTGGACATATATCTTGTATGTGAGCGGTAAAAGAGGAATAAACCCTTTCCAAATTCGATTTTCATATAATCTCATTATATTATCAAGGATATCTTTCATGGCTGGGTCCATAGATTGGATGGAAAATGTATGCCATTTAGTACTCCACATTTCGTGAGTGCCTTCATAATTTCCTTGAAAACACTTCCCTTCAAGTTGAGAATACAATTCATCGGCAGAAGGGACAGGAGGCACAGGACCAGCCATCACTGGAGGAAGAACAGGAGGGTAATTTGATCCAAGAGGATTACAATGTCACTGTGTGGTGGTAGGGACAAGAGGTCAGCAGATTTAGGATGGCCAAAGATTTTCCCTGGTGTTTCCCCCTCATGAATTCCATGAATATTATATCAAAATCCTCAATGAATATATCAAAATCCACTTTTTTGGGCAGTAGTATAAATTATAGTCTTTTTAGCATATGCAGTGCTAACCCGTAGCACTTTAACTCTCAGCTGAAAACAAGTTCCATTAGGTCTCTTGTATGGTGAGCATTATGCATTCTTTAAACAGCTCTTTTTTTCAAACCAAAATAAGGGAAAATGAATTAATGACACTCTTTAATAAAATCAAAACTAGAACAAAAAACCTGGGTTAAAAATAGACATATTGTTGAAAACTACTATTTGGTGTAACCTTCAATCCTTATGTTGCAACAATTCAAGTTTTATTGCTGGAGATAAGGTAACAGACGATTTGAAATAATGTGGACTCACTAAGTTTCAGACTTTGCTTGCTAATGACATGGAAAAAGAGCTAATTGCTTGTAGGAGATACTATGGGCACTTCAGATTCAGAATGTTACTATATTTCACTACAGAATGAATAGTTTAATTGATCCAGTGTGGTTAGACAATATTTAGCCATTATTGTCTGGTTTGTGTATAATCAATGTGCATCATATCTCCACAGTGTGTCCTTTTCTTACACCCGACTCCTACACATATAGGAAAGGCTGCCCCTGTTAATGAAGTGGTACAACTTGTGTTGCATGAACAAATAATCAATGTTCAGCTGGAATAATGTAACTGCGTAACTAAATAAATAACTGTGCCATAGATATGTTGTACATGCTATAGTGGTGCTAATATATTAATAATGCGGGGGGGAATGCCATGGCGATCATGGGCTGCACCAATTATTATTTTTTATTATTATTTTTGTCTTTCATCACATGTTTTGTCTTGTCATTTGGTTTGTTAGTTTTATGCTCACAGGTGTGCTTGCAATGCTTAAATCTTCAAACCAATTTTTTTTTACAAAAGTAAAGTTTAGAAAGCTAGCACAGATAATGTTGATAAAACTCACTGCAGAAGAGAGCAATAGAAAACAGGACAGTTTAACCTGTAGTTACTCACTCATTACGGAAGTGATGTCCAAAATGTTGCCAAAGATGATGTTCTTCTTTCCCCTGCGACAACATGGAGGAATGTGTCAAATTAATAATAAAAATTTTTTTTAAAAATTAATGAGAGCAGTTAATAACCAAAAGATTCACATGACTACAATATCATATATAGGCATCTATTGATTAAGAATTTTTTCCAACTCAGCCATAGTCAATAATTTATGAGCATAAATAGTAAAAATGCTTTCTATAAATTTCACTCTATCATTATATTTTTGGCAATGGAAGTTAAACATAAAGACTGAAGGGGATACCAAAAAGTAGCTGGCTCAGCCCATAAATGTTTGAGTAAGCATTGCTTTGACACTTTGTTCAAAATTTCCTTGCCTTACTTTATATCATCCTTTTTCTTTTGCTTTGGTCCTCTCTGATAACAGATTAATATTGTTAACAATATTACGCTTTTAAAACACCCACATACATCACCACAATACTGATAACTCAGCAATGTAGCTATAACAACTTCTCTAATAGTAACAAATTTCTCTTTTCAACAGCCAATATTGTGTTAATTAAAACATACCCAACATTTCGACTTGCCAAAGTCCTCTAATGTGTAAGTAGCACTGAAGATTGGCACCACTGGTGCTCTTTTCCCCTGAAAGTGTGGTGCTATGCTGATTCAAAGTGTTTTTCTAGTCCTTATATATTTATTTAGAACATAGCTAACCCCTTTTTTGTATTGTGAAGTAGGCATTCTATCGCTAGTATCGACCTCGCTACGCTCGGGACGGTACAGCCCACAGCCCTTGAAGTTCTGTGGGCGGTAGATCCCTCGATTTCGTTGTCTATCTATTATAATCCAGGGTATTTGTGAAGGTTCTGCAGCAGTATTATTTTTGTCGTGTATTTGTACAAATTAACTCTATTGCAATAATTTTGTAACCACAATGTGAATTTTGATAACACTTCAGTATTAAAAATACTGTGAGGTCCAATAAATCAATATTGCTAATCCTGTGATGAAACTGATTTAGCATAACCACAACATTATGTCAAAAAATGGTGGCAATTTTGAAAAAGAGGTGAACTTTTAATTACATAGTGAATATACAATAGCCAAAAACCTTAATCAGGGTGTATTCTAACAATGTATCAATTTTCATGCTGTAATCATCAAGCAGGACTAGCAGAGTACATGCCCTATTCGTCACATGAAAACATTTCTTCATTGTTTTTGGGTTTTTGTTTATTTATTGTTTTGTTTTATAATTCAATTCATTATAATTTTAAATAATTTCCTGTAACATAATAATAAATGTGTAAGAGTCAAGCAGACTAATTACACTTGTTGCATGCAAGGCAGGATGCAGGGAAAACACCTTGGAAAATTTGGTATATTTTATTCTGATAATGCTATCTGTATGAATCAGAGCAATTGACTCTACAGTTCATGTAACATAACCACTTCACCCACATTATCACCATTTCACACTTTGATTGTAACCCTACCCTTCCACGTAGGTTCTAGAACTTTCTCTTCATGCATGTGCTCTATGTGTTGTTTGTGTCTTATTGGTCAGTTTTATTGTCATGTGTTTCTCTGGTGATCTCAGACGCCTGGCCTATATAAGGCTAGTCCTCTGAGTTCTCTAGGTCTTTTCTTCCTCTTATATTCTTTTGTACTCCCTCCTATTACTATCATTATTATCCAATATAACTGGAGCAGGGGTAGTACAGAGAGGGAAGAGAACTGGTGGCAGCCACTTGGATTAACTGAGACCTAACACAATCAACATAGCTTGCTGAGAATTATGTATTGTTTCAAATCCTGCCTGAATTAGTGCAATATTTTACATCCATTATCAATTCTCAAATTCTAATTATTTACAAAATATACTGGCAAATTTTCATTTTGAGTATTGATTGCTCACAATAAAATGTTCAAATGGTGTTTAATTTTGATAATTTTGCTCTATTTACTCTTCCTTCAATGGGAATGATTGTTTTTGCTCCTTGCAACTGCTCACGTCATTTTGATTACAATAATGAAAAAAAAAAGTTATCTGTTTTTACATTACATTGTGTGTGGCCATCCTATAGTCCAGATGCACAAGAGCTGCAGTAACTCACTAATTGGCATTTGTGTGTTTATAGTTTGACATTAATTTGTTTAATGTTTCTAGTAGTCTTCAGTTTGTGTTGTGTGGAGTGTGAGTGTGAACTGTGAGAGTGCCATGTGCTCATTCATTGGGCATACTTGCACTAGTTTTTTCTATTTGTCTCCCACCAGGCTTGCCTTGGTTATATACTGGCCTTGAGCAAAGCCCACTTTCAGTCACTACTCAGTCTGTGCAATCCGGGTTCGAGGCTCTCCCCCGCTGATCGAGATCGGTCGAGGAGATCCCACCGCTGCCACCAGTTTGTGAACCCACGGCCCGGTAATCGCGATTTCCTCGCTCAGCGCTCACTCCAATAGTTCACTGGAACTTCTAGGAGAAACAGAAGTTAGTGCAGAGTGTGCAGCAACTCTTATTGAGTCTAGAGAGTCTGTATTGGTGTGGCTTCGATTTTTTTTTTGAAAGTTATGGTGCTGCAGACGGATGAGGTTTATAACGATGAATAAGGCAACATACTTAGGGATAATTAGCTAGCTATGGTTGTTCTAAGTATGAGATGTGAATTAAAATAAGCTTAAAATGATGCCTATGCTGTAGCTGTGTCTACAGTATGCTTCTTCCTCTTCTTGATTGGAGGTCTCAGGGAAGTCAGGGATGGAGCTGACTGAAGTGTTTGCTCCTTGAAAATGTACTTGAGCCTGTCCACTTCATTCGAAATTCCTTGGTAGGTTCTCTCTAGCTGCTGTAGGTGGGCATGAATCGATTCTGCTCCCTGCTCTCCCATAATTCCACATCCAACTTTCCATCTGCGCATCCATGGTACCAAGTGGTCCTCTAAGATGTGCATCTTAGGGAGTATTGACGCACGGGGGAAATTCTCTCGGTAGAACTTCAGAAAGGCTTTGATGTCAGTTTCTGCAGAGATTTTACAATCATGAGGTAAGATTAAAGTGGAATATAAGACCTTATTTACCAAGCTCATCTACGTCTTTATCATTAGTACAGAATGATGAGTTGTAGCCTCGGTGACATTTGCCAAAGAGCCGAAACACAGTAGCAAATGTGTCTGCCACCTTGCTGGCCTGAACTTGAATGGCTTGGTGTTGTGTGGCTACAACTTTAATGGCATCACATAAGATAGTGATACTGGAAGGCTATGTTGAAAGCGAATAAAAGGTAATTATTGATGTCAATAATTATTTTTAATTAATATTTAATTATTTACTTTTAAAAGCTTGTGGACGTGGTTGCCAACAAATGTGCCACCTTGATAGGCCTGTCTCTTAACATCTAGCCTTTGCAGGCTCTGCTCGAGAATGGGAAAAAAGGATCCCTTGGCATAGTCAACCTTTCTCTTGAGTGCCCCCTCCAAAATGGCTATTTCACTCGTCTATGAATTAAAAGCAAGGTAATATTTGAAATAATGACGTTAAATGTAAATTATTAACCTTCTCTTCAATCCTTTTGTTCGTAGCTACCACTTCTGCATGTAGAATAGTGTAGAAGTTACTTGAGAAGTCTTCTGAAGTCACAGTGTAGTATGTAAGTAACTCAGAAATATGTTCCAAGTACTTATTGTCAGTGACCAACTCCAGCTTCCTCTGTGACAATACACTCAGATCATCTCCACAACTGCTGAGGGCACTACAAAGACAGCTTGGACTATTGGTGGCGAGAGCAAAATCAAGTTCTTTGCACTTCTCTTCCAAAAGGTTCCACAGGCGATTATAAATTCCCAAGGAAAGGTGTAATCCGGGAATGCAGACCTGACAATGGGATTAAGGTAAAATATATTTTTCTGTAAAATGTGTTACTCACGTTTTCAAGGGGAATATCAAAAATTACACTACCGATCACGTTATTGTAATTCTTAGCCTCGTTGATGTCGCCATGACCCTGGGTTAAAAACCGTGAATGATCTTCTCTGAGGCTACTAAGTGACCGAGCTGGAAATGATCCCCTCTGAGCTAGTGGTTGACTCAGGTCGGCACTTCTAATGTGGCACCATAGGCAGTTATGTCTTCCTGTATATGTAAGTACAGTGTTTTATCCATTTTTGATAAGCAAAATATGTCACGTACCACTGGCACCACTCAGCCCGTACATTCTACAGAGAAACTCGTATAGTCCCCGGAAAGAAACAAGCGAACTGTACAATTCCTACATAAAATTAATTAGTGTGACTCAAATTAATTTATAGATATATTATTCTCCTACTTGATCGGCATTCCTTGTGCTTCTATTACATGTTGTTGATACATCTCCAGGGCTGTGTGAAGATTCGTGGTGGAGTCTCCAGCTTTGAAGATAGACAACAAGCATGTCTCCTTGATTGAGTTTGGGCACTTCGTGTTTACAAGCTGTAATGTTAACTTAAAACTCCCATGGCCCTTATCTCCTGCAAGTTTCAGCCAAATCTCAGTGGAAGGAATGCCTCCATTGTGCCAAGTCAAACCAGGGCTAGATCTGTGATGGTCAGTCCTTAATATCAGAAATCAATACCAGTTAGGTTTTACCTCTCATGCTTTTCTACAGTGTCGGCAATGGCAGCAATCAGATTGGGCCTGTAGCAGAAGGGAACCTCTCTTATTTCTTCTTTCGACTTGTGAGAAAAGATGAATGGAGCCCTTTCTGCGATGAAATTTTCATCAACAATTCCCTTCGCCAGTTTACGTTGCTGTCTCTCACTAGCAATCGAGACGTTCAGAGACTTAAATCATCTATACATGTGGTAGTTTAAGATTAGACAGGTAGGTGGCAATATTTTTGTTTATTTCATTAATTACCTTCTAAGGACTCGCAACTTTGTCCAGGGAATCGCTAAATCTGCTTTCATTGCAAGAGCATGGTCTGCAGGAATGACTACTGGGAGCTGGACCTGCTGGAGAAGCTCTTCACGCTGACTTTTCGACAGGTAATTCACTTCTGCAGCCAACTGTGAGGTACTGTCACCTCCACTGGAAACTTCCCTAACAGTCTCCAAAACTTCAGCCCTCCTCTTCACTGTTCTGCTGCTAGCTTCACTGCTAGAAATACGACAGCCAGGGACTTGGACAAGGGTGATTGGCTATATTTATGGCATATGTTGGTAAGTAATACATGTATGCACTTGTTTCATTATTATTATTATTATTTTCATGTACCTGACCACTAGTGGACACCTCGAGTACTCCGGGAGTATTGGAGTCACTGTTGCCCTGGTTGATCAGTCGTCTGATCAGGTTCTGTGCAACCTTGGTCTCAGCTGGTGTTGCAGGTGTAGAAGTCGACTTCCTCATCACGTCCTTCAGTGTCACCTTTGATGGTGAGTCTGCATTTACTATGAAGGACTTGCACCTGCTATCCAAATGCTGCTTGTATTCTTGCAGCTTCACCATTTTCCCACAACCCCTGATACAGAACAGCACGGAGTCATTCAGCAATGACATGAACAAAGATGAGGGAGGACTTATCGTTTCACTAGTCAGTGTAAGTCTGAAACAGCATGGACATTCCAAGCTATTTGTTATTAAAATGCTTTTACAACAGCACTCAGAACAAATCGTCTCTCCACAAGATAGTGAAACGGGGTTTACGGTGACTTCAGTGCAAATACAGGAACAGAGTTTGTTCAGTACTGAAGACGGAAAGAAGTTGGGGCTAGGATCTTCATTTGGGACTACAGCAGGAGCAAGAGATCTGATGTGACAGAGGACAGATTTTGGTGTCTGTCCACTGGGCCTGCCTCTCCCTACAACCTCCCTAACAATTCTCCTTCCCCTCTGGAAGATTGCTGAAAATGTGAGCACATCTGCAAATATGTTAGATCAGGAATTTTTTTTTTAATGAATTTCAGTAATTATTTTACACTGATTATTATTATTATCATTATTATTAATTTATTTTTGCATAAAATTGTTTTTAAGGGAATTGACATGAGCAGGCTCCCTGAGAATGTGGTAACTGGGTTTCCTTTCTAAGAATAATCTAAGCCCAGCCTGCCATTAAATTTGTGGGTTGAGTTTCTGTGCACTTTGCCAGCCAGTGTGAGATAAGCTCAATTAGAGTGATTAGTTAAAATTCTTTTTTTTTAAAAATCATCATTATCATCATTATTATTATTTATTTATTATTTTAATTACTGTTGTTACCTTGCAGTTCTCCTCTTGGTGTACAATCCATTCCATGGCAACCATGGATTGTGAAGGTAGTCCCTCTTGGCTGGCCTTCTTCACTCTCTGCAGCTTGAGGTAGCATGGGTTGCAAAACCTGCTAGGAGCATTACTCTCATCTTCACCTAGATCACTTGGGACCCCTGCTAAAGACTGCAGATCAAGGATGTATTCCTTACAGGAGTGGACTGGCTGGATCTTCTTTCCCTTGGCTTTGTTTAGCCTTCCTCCACAAATTCTGCAGTGCTTCTGCAGCTGTTGAACTTATTTCAAAATTGTATGTTTTGTAGTTGATGTTATGGTCCTTATTTGTTTCACTGACCTCATTGGAAGAATCCCAAGAAGTTCCAGTCACCAGCTATTCACCAAAAACGGAAGCTCACCAAAATCGGGTTAACACCTCATGGTTAACTACTCATGGTTAACTATACAGCGGTAAAGGGTTGTGCCTGGGGTTCCCCCATGGGTTATCTATGCGCAGTGGGTATTCATTATGTAGCTAAAAGGTCAATCTTTAGCTGGCTTATTAAAAAAAAAATTCCAGTTACAACAGAGAAAATCCCTTCCAAAAATTGTGGTTTGCCATAATTGAGCTTAAAAATAGAATTCTTATTGCACGGGCAAATGGTTGCTAGGGTAGTTGCTAGGGAAATTGACACTGGGGAAAATATTTTTGGGGGTGTGTCTAAGTGCCGCGTTTTCAATTGAAACACCCGTGCTTGGAGGACAGCTTATGATCGCTGCCACCGGAATCCAGTCGCAATACTCTTGACAATCTCCACCAGCTAGCTGAACCCTTCCGGGAGAAAAGGTATATGGATTTAGTTATCGTGATTTTAGTACGAACAAGGACTGAACTGAACAAAGCACGAGCTTGGCAAGGATTATATAAGGACCAAAGCCACGCCCATACATGACACAAAAAGATGCAGACTTCTACATGAAACTTGCAAACACATAAACGTTCTTCACACTGAAATGTTCAACACCTTAGACTGCTAATTGGTACTGACACACACGCACACACAACTTACAAAACATAATCTAATTGATGATATAGAGAATACATACACACACAATGTTCAGAATAGTTCTTGCTCTTGTTCATGTGGGCCTCCTGCCCACACACCACTGTACCATTCTGTACCACCTTTTTACTTGTAATATAATTAGTTATTCAACTGAGCAACCTTCCACCATAACCAGGGATTAGGTAGAGGTAGTAGTTAAAATATCTGGAACAGATCAGTGGCCACTAAGAGTAGTAATTCTGGTGGCAGAATACATAACCCTTCAAAATCCAGGAGCTTCTGCGATAGGAGAGTTCCTGGGTGACATTGTGCTTCTGAGGCTGGGGATTTAAAGGGACCAACTTGCAGACCACCTACATTCTATTTTTTTAAACATGCACAATAATACCATGACAGATTTTATATTTGAATTGTGGTGTATATAATATTGAACTCATCTTTGATAGATTCTTTGGATAGAAGTTACACAACATAATTTACTGATCCAGATAGAAGCATTTATTATTTCATCTAGGATAGTTTCAGAAATAAAGTTTTATAATTGTAGCACTACAACAAAACTGGTGAACATTAACAATTGAATTGCATGTGAGAATAAAAATTGTTCCAATCTGTTTAGCTAGTTAGAAGCAAAACGGAGGAAAAAAGATTTGTAGTTGCACCTCACAGAAGGCAATCCTTCAGACATAGAAACATCCAATCTCCTGCTGATCAGAAACATCCAATCTGAAGAGAGTAGTCGACTGGTTCAAGGCTGACTGCCTCAGGCTAGATGAAAGCTTGAGTGCCTCAGACTAGATGTAAACCCAAGCCTCAATACCGTTTGCACTCAGTACCGTTGCAATTGAAGACAGTAGTCTACTGGTTCAAGCCTGACTGCACAAGCTCATGTTCCAGTCTAATGAATACTGTTTGCAAATTGAAGACAGCAGTCCACTGGTTCTGAAAACAGTAGTCCACTGGTTCAAGCCTGACTGCACAAGCTCATCTTCAGTTCCAGCCAGCAGTCATTCATTAATCAGTTATCCATCATTAACACTCCTCCAAAATCATGTGTACCTACTAGGCAACCAATACAATGCAATGAAAGAAGTGTCTCCTCAATATTTTCCCATATTCTCTTTTGTGTGTGTGTGTGTGTGTGTATGTGTGTGTGTGTCTACTGAATACTGTTTGCAAATTGAAGACAGTAGTCCACTGGTTCAAGCCTGACTGCACAAGCTCATGTTCCAGGCTATCTTCATCCTCGACCCATGGTACAGAAACAAGTATGGTGACAGGATCACGTACAGTTATAATGTCATGCAGTTCTTATTTGAAAGTCTGCTAGACTTAAACTTGGACTTGGACAAGCAGCTTACGAAATATTATGGGGTAAAACTGCAAGTTTATGTTGGCATTCCTGATGAAATATTAAGAAGCTTTGCAGTTTGTTGGAATATTGTGTGAAGATAATCTTCCAGCTACAAAATGTTTCCGGAGATCATTGCTTATGAAGACAGCCTCATAAAGCAGTTCAGAGCAATGAAGTTTGGTTTGAAGGATTCCATTCTCACTCTCTGTACGATCCAAATAACTTCTCTCACTTGTGCAAAGAATCACATCCCATCTGTGTTTGAGAAGTTTGGGCTGTTCGTGAAAAATCACAGTTCCAGTTATCCCAAACTGTAGGTCTTCAGTACAGATAGGGAGTAGCTATTTAATCCCAGCAGAAGTCACTTTGACCGCCTATGTGTTCCCTCTATGGTCAAGGATCATTATTATCAGTGAATGATGCAAGATTTAATATATTCCTAAAGAAATACAATCAAATCAACTGGAAAGAATAAAAGGAATTAATGCAGGAATGCTTCCACCTTGCAAGGATGTTCTAGTGCAAAAACTGGCTCGGTGCAACTATGTTGCGTACCTGTGGAAGCATGCAAATGAGAAAGATCCAATAAGGAGTATGAAGCCTACAGACCATCGCTGGAAAGAGTCTAATGGAATTTTTGTGCCAGTCTGGTTTACAGGAAGACAAATGCCAACTATTCTATCTGCAACAATGGATGCAACAGATATTTCCAGCCTCATTGCATTCTACAATTCCATCAAGTGATTACCCCTGGACTGTTGTTCAGCATTCTTTATGCTTTTCACATTGTAGCTGTCACAGACAAAGTGAACCTCATTTGCCTCTGTATTGCATATGATCTTCAACACCAACCGTGCCACACTTCCAAAATTGAGAGGCAGATTAGAAGGCAGTGACTGGACTACTATAAACATGGTATCATAAAAAAGTGCATCAATCACTGTCGGCTCCTTGTGTTGAATCAACTCTTCAAGGTATTTGGAGCGCTTGTACTTTGGTGTCTTCTTTATACTGCCATATATACTGGCTAAAGAGAGGGGAACTGGTGAGTGGAAAACAAAATACTTCCTTAAGCTCAATTTTTCTGGTGCAAGCAAGATAGAGTAATTTACCCATCAAATCTCGTGTGGTCTTCAGCTCAACAATCTTTTCATTCTTGCATTTTACTCTGCTTTTAATCGCAACACTGGCAAAAATGTTTAAGTTTCTTCTTTTTATTGGTTTGTCAAACCTAGTAATATCCTTAAAGCATTCCTGAAGGAACTCATCTTTCCACTCCCTGCCCAAAATAGAGATGTTTAACATGTCATGCTTTACTTCTTCTGGCATTTGCTTCCCATCTGCTAAGCAGTACAGATAAGTTTCCCATGTCTGCTTAGTAAACTTACTCAATGGATTAGTAAACTTACTCATTTTCTCCATCGCCATTCACATGTAACACACACTGCAAAGCTACCTCATCAGCCATCTTCAAACAAACAAAAATATAACTACATCAGTTCACCACTGTGACCATATAGGTTAAGATTATAGCTAGCTAGTGACCAGAGTGATCAGCTAGGCCAATGTTGGCCAGCTATTAGTCTTACAATCTCTACCACTAAACTATTACAGAGTCACTTACCTTCTTACTTGACAGCTGCCATGTACAAGGCTGTCATGTGGACAGACTGCCATGTACACAGTCAATACCTTACCTAAAATTGATTTTTACCTTATCTATAAAATTGATTTTTACCTTATCTAAAATTGATTTTAGTTAAATGTGTGCATATAGCTATTTGCTATATGTGCTATAGCTATCAAATATACAGCAGAAGTGGATGGTAGACCTTTTCGTTGCCTGAAATTATGAGTGAGGAGAAATTTACCAAATATGGGCATAAAAAGTGCTAAAAATAGCTTTTTGTCTTACCTGTGGTCAATAAGACTGCTTTTTTTGGAATCAGCATCATTTTTTACATATAATAGGACTGTCAAACCATAGTTACCTAAAATTCTGATTAAAGCAACTTATTATCTCTTAGGGTATGTTGTGTAGAGCTAATAACTGTGACAAATAGCGTATGAACTTACCACCTCCACTAACTCAAGTAGAAATGGAGCTCCCATAAGTTTTTGAGTTTAACTGTACCAGCAAAAGAATTCAAAGCGGTAAACAATTCAATTTCTAGGGTGATACGGGTAATGATCGCTAAACCAGAGGATTCTGTTTAGTGAAGTTTGGGATGGGTCGAACACGGAGCGAACACAAAAATACATGAGGGTCAAAGTACAAAATGACATACTTACGTCCAAACATATAAACAAACAAACATCCCCGATTTTCAATTGTGTTACCCCTGAGAGTGTCTCGCTCACTCCGTTTGCTTTTCAATTGTGTTACCCCTGAGAGTGTCTCGCTCACTCCGTTTGCTTTTCAATTGTGTTACCCCTGAGAGTGTCTCGCTCACTCCGTTTGCTTTTCAATTGTGTTACCCCTGAGAGTGTCTCGCTCACTCTGTTCGCTCGCCAACAACAAGGGGCTTACTGCTAAACTGAATTATTCAATATAGAGCATTCACTATATTATTGTTATCTACTCTTAGTGAAAACTTTGAATATCCCAGTAAAAATGTTCAAAGAATGGAGAAAACATACTCTGCTACAGCTTATTCCTAATTTGAGTAATAAGAGAATAATAAGAAAATTTATAGAATAATATGCTATTCTTTTGGAATAAAAACAAATTTTTCGAAATAAAAAAAATTCTAAAATTTTCGAGCATAATCTGGCAGGCCCTACTAGGCAGGCTCATTCGATAGTTGTGCTCAAGCACACCACTTAGTTGGCGAGCAAGACAGTATTATGGGTGGTTAATGCAAAATTGAGTATATGTTATATATATATATAATGTGTGTGTATGGATGGTATGTATGCCTTTAAAATGCGCGCACGTGGAACTTTTTTCTCCTAAAAACCCAGCTTTTTAGGCTTGACCTAAAAAAGGTTTATTCTGAAACTACAGCATTAAACAAGCCTTACTTAAGCTTTCATGGCACATGAATTATTCAGCTATTGGCTGAAACTACTATACTTTCAAATTTCTATATAAATAGTAAAGGCCTACAAGGAAATTAAGACGTCAGCTGTGTTCAGATATTAATATAGAAGCTGATGACTACCATCCCACCATATTGAACTGCTGCATACTAACTACTGTCACTATGATAGCTTAGTGTTTATCTCTGGCCAACTCTTAGACACACTGCTGAGGGTCCTATGACCCATACTGATTGTAGACACCTTCAATACACCCTATTATTATTAGGGCTCTTTTGCCTTGAATTTGGGGGGAGCGACTTAAAGTTAATCATGCAATACTCCTTATAAGATGTAAATCTGTACCAAGACTTAGAGTAAAAATATTCCTCCCACTTTTTTTTTGTATAATTTATTTTTCCTACTTAGCCTTACACCTTAGCCACTTTCATCATGTACACCACTGTTAATTAAAAATTACAAGTACATTAAAGGAAAGACAACAACACAGATGATCTCACTAAAGTACTAGGGAGGCTTGCAATCACAAAATATCTTACCTGAGGATGATATAGAACATGTATATGGATAAGAAAACGAAGAAGAATCAGGTTTTGACTTTGTTCATGTTAAGTTTTTGAATGTGCTTCATTATTAAATTTCATAATGTTTTCAGTAGGTAACAAATTCTGAGAGGGTGGGGATTTATACTAGTGGGGAAGTGGGGAAGGATCACCCCCACTCCCTTCCCCTTGAAAGAAACCCAATCATACATTATTATTGATTTCTTAGACTGTTTCTTGTCTGATGGAGTAATCTCACAACAATTTCTAACTTTAATTGTATTGCATTCTATCCACCACTCTCCACAATGAATTGGCGGCAGAAACGATTAGTTCAGACAGTTGCATGCTTTACAAGCATGGCAGGGGGAGGGGAGAGGTGTTTAAAGAAAACTCTGGTTTTTGTCATGGGAAATAATCTGTCATTCACTATAACCACTACATGCAATTCATTAGCTATCTATTATATACTACACATCACAGTATTTAGTACATTTACTTGTTACTATATCACACAGTATAAGTGAATTCCTGCTGCTGTAGTCCTCTTCTTTGTTATCATCAAGCACCAGTAGCATGAATGCAGCCTAGCCAACAACGAGCAACCACCTCCTACTACTTCACTCTTGCAGGGTCACCGGACAACTTCACTCTTGCAGGCACCGGACAACTTCAACAAATGTCGAAAGCGCGGTGAAGGCCGGATGGCAACAAGAGCGCGCGCAAAGACATCACGTGAGGTCGTGAGGTTGGGCCATATTATGTTCTGCACGTAAAATGGCTTTCGAATAGATCGGAATCAGGTTACGGGATCGGGTTACGGGATCGGGTTACTGGAAATTCTGCGGTATTGTTGTACTGAATGATTAAACGACTACAGGTTCCTGTGGCAGTACACCTATAAGTGCTACAAAGCTAATTTGCTAAGTGGTAATTGGACAAAAATCCAAGTGAAACCTAAAGCTAGCCATACTTGTGGCGATTTACTTCAATTCAAGTGGTGCTAAGGGGAAACACAAATCAAATCACATTGATTGGAAAATCTTTCAGTGTGTGTGTGTGTTGGTGTTGGTGGTGGTGGGGGGTGGGGGGTGGGGGGTGGGGGATGTTTTATGGTTATTTTAATGTGAGAAATCATTTCTTTCCGACTTATGCCCACCTTTCCCCTCTCTCCAATCCAACTATATTAGTCATGTACCACTATGCTCCTTGTACGTGATCTCATAAATACTACTAAGCCTTAATGATATAAGTTATGTGGTTTTACTATTTATAAATTGCATACTTGCAAAAAAGAAATAAAACAGGAACTGGCTACTGTGTTTATAAAAAGGATGTTTAACTAGCTATGACACATGCTCACACAACAATAAATAAAAAAGTAACTCCATAATATGTAATGTTACTATTCTCTCTAAGTGTCGTCACCTTCTCATGACTAAATCATTGTAAGGGCTACAATGAATAGAAAAAAATAAGCATGTAGAATTTTGAAGCTGTTCTGAGCTGAACTTTGAATGGCTAGATTCACTTCTTCTGCAGTATTAATTCCTGACAGGTAGGCTCCATGAACATAACCAAAGTACTTATGGAAAGCACCTCCAGCAAAATGTAAAGAAAGTTGCGGAGACTTTAATGTATCAAAGGCATTTTGACTGTATCCAACATTGTGACCTACAAAGGAACCCAAAAACAAAGGATTGTTCAAATAATTTTCCCGAAATATATGAGTTGGAGCAGTAACATTATTGCCATATATGGCACGGAATGCTTCTGTTATGCTATCATTTAATGAAGCTATATCCATGGCAACTGCCTTGTTAGCAAAATCACCAGTTAATACGAATATAGTAGCTTTGAAATGTGATGGGAATACATTTGTAAAAACTGGAAAATTTCCTTTCTCAGAATCCACTCTGCCCACTACTATTGCATCGTTGTCCCAAAATGTGTCATTAAACTTTAAATAAATTTTTAGATAATTTACCATGTGAAAGAACTTCAAACTTTCTTGCTTATCTTGAGAGAGAAAGGGTGATAATACTGAGCGAAAAGATTCCGATTTGATCACTCCTATGCTAAAAGTTAATATTGCGTACCTGCCACAATATTTATTTGTTCCACTGCTTTGGACGACTTCAATGCAGACACAATCTTCACTATTCAGAATTTTGGTTACTCGGGAGTTGAGATGAATTTGCTTTTCTGAGAAGTTGGTAGCCAAGCAGTTGACAAGATGAACGTACCCTCTAGAGTCAGTTATGAGGTAGTCAGTGCTTTCTTCACCTGCAGCTGCTGATTCAGTGGAAACAAAGTCTGTATAAGTAGAATCAGAGTTAAAAGATGCCAGTGAACTGACTTCTGGAGCTTCACCAGTATAGAAGTCAAATGACAGCCATTCAGTCAGGTTGTCAAGGGGACTTTCAGGGATCCATCCACTTTGCCGAAGAGCTTCTTTGTAGGATATATCCGCTAGGTTTCGTTTATGGCGATCTGCTTCCAGTGCTGCTGTCTGCTCGGCAACACTATAATACGCCTCACTTCTGTTCTCGTATTGAGCTGTAACATCTTCAGATCCCTGAAAAACTTGATAGTCTTCTATATAACGTCCCTGTAGTTCACCACAGACTTGCATTAGCTTGAAAATTGGGTGCAACTCTGGATTCCTCTGATCGACTCCCTGTATGTACAATGGTCCCACGGATGAGGAAATACCAGGAAAAATCTCTGTCGTTTGCATGCGTCCTCCTAGCCTTTCTTGAGCTTCGAAAAGAAGAAAGCTTCTTCCTAGTTCTTGTAGCTTATTTGCTGCAGCAGTTCCAGCCATTCCACCTCCTAATATTAGAACATCAGCATCCAAACTGCTGCTGCATTGTTCCCTGGTAAAACTGAGGGACAAAACACTGAGTAATAGAATTGGGAGTATCATGGCAGAATAAACCTCATAAAAAGAAAAAGAAGAAGCAATAAACCTAAGCTCAAGATGTTGGACACTAAGAGGTAGGGACACACACAGCCAGTCCAACCAATATTCAATTAGACAGGCTCGCAAATTAAATTCTTCCACCCCCCAGATAATTTGTCCTAGCAACAGACGTGGGAGGCTTCATATAATAATTGTGGGGCGTTTGCGGCGAATGTTGTGGGGGCCCAGCTAGAGGCACATTCGCTGATTACCAATCACAACTCTCGTAGGCGTCCGTCACACTGGTGTCGCGGTGAATTTTCCGAGCCATCCCGCAGTTCTTATCGAAGAATTCTTCTGATTGGTCCCCTAGCCCTAGCCCTAGCCCCCTTGCGCGGCGCTATAATTGGTCACGCGCGGCGCTATAATTGGTCACATGATTTGATTAACCAATGAAATGAGTTTTTTGATAAGAACTGCGGGACTGTAGAATTTTCCTAGTGGTCGTAGCGTGACGTCAACTAATGACTTAATTACGAGGTAGAGGGCATCCCTTAAGTCTCTGTGCTTGACTGCTGTGCTGTCTGCTGTTGCCTAGAGGAGGACGGGAATAGGTTTCCCTCTATCAATACCTAGCTTAAATTTGCACCAGTTTATCCTGATACTATGCTTACCTGCTAGTTTAGTGTAACAAATGTCAGGTATGATCAGTGCAGAAGCTAGCTAATGATAATTATAACCCTGATTGGCCACATATTGATATGGACTATTTCCAGCGGTTAGATCCCAAAGTAGCTTCACAATGGACTGTTTTATTTGTTTCAAAGTGCTAAGGAGGGAGGATTTGGACAAAGAAATGGTGGAACTAATTCATCATGCATTTTTATTACCTATTAACTGTTCAAATTAATAAAGTTTTATTATAGTTATGTTAGTATTAACAACAAGTAATTTTAGGTATACAAATCATATTCAAGCTTATTTCTTGCTTTTTGGCTTTTTTTTTTTAACTGAACTACACATGACATAATTGTGGCTTTATGTACAAACTTCTTCTAAACTAAAAAAATATAATAATAGAAAATTTTGGTACTAGTAATACCAAAGAGTATTTAGACAAAGTGCAGCAAGCAATAGAATGAAAGAGTAAAATGGCAAGCAATAGAATGAAAGATTAAAATGGCAAGCAATAGAATGAAAGAGTAAATGAGTGAGCAGCATGATAACACCATCAAGTTCAACTTTATATTTCTTGGAATTTTTGTATTAAAAAATTATCACTAGTGATGTGCTTTAGCACAAGTGGTGAGCGAGTTGGTCAGACTGAAATTAAATTTGAATGCTAGTGGCTAATAATTAAAAAAAATTTTTTTTGTTTAGTTTATTGCTATTCTTTAGCAACACACAACACTTTTATACATACTTGTTCACTGGGTATACCAGCACAAGACCTGCGTTGCATTCTCTTCTGTGACTTGGCTATTGGACAAAGAATTTTCAAGGGGTAAGCAATCATAATTCCAAGGATAATACGGGGGATAAAGGTCCTCTGATTAATGAGATCTGGGATTCAGGCACAGAAAATACACCAATCTTTTTTTGAAAAATAATGTTGATATGTAAATATAAGATTAGAATCAACCCAACTAAAAATAATTCAGCATTAATGTAAGTATGAGTTCACATGTTTATAGTGTGAATTCAGACTGAATTTAGTGTGATCTTGTTGCAGTAAAAGTCTCCATGTTTTGCTTACAAGAAGCAACTCGGTGTAAAGAAACAGGGACAAAAACTCCTCTTCTTACTCCGTTATTCATGTCCAGACTATTCTTACTTACTATGAATAGCAGCAGTGGTTGAGTCCTTTAGACAAACTACGCCTTTCTCCTACAAAGTAAGATCATAGCTACACATATTCCTTAGGAATGCAGCTAGCTAATCAATGATTAGCTATAATTGATGATTATTAGAGACATACTTAGTCATCCATAATAGTTGTCAGTGGAGTAACAACAACTACTATTGACGATTCACCACACTGTAAAAATTATAGCGTGAAATTCACACCAAACTGGTGGTGTGAATGCCCACCACCTATGGATAGTGTGTCCTTCACACTTTCTTCCTAGTGTGAATGCACACTTAGTGTGAAATTCACACTCAATGGAATAGCGTGGACCCTTTACCGAACATTAATTATATTCATGTGCAGGCAAAAACCAATGCTATTATCATTGTAATCTACCTTATAAATGTTTTGTATACTTGTGTGCTAGATAAGAGAGTTGACTAAGATTTTATTTGTCTGATTAATGAGATCTGGGATTACACCAATCTCTTTTTGGAAAAAAATGTTAATGTAAGTATAACTTCATAGTGATTGTTGTGAGAATTCACACTAAATTTTACTTCACACCCAAACGACGAGGTGTCCAGTATGTTGCCAAGATTAGCATAACAAAGACTTTATCCATAACCTGTTGGGACTCCATAAACATCGTTTCCCTTCAGAAATGAAAGTGTTACTTTCAATTGATGTTCCTTAAATTTGCAATACCCTACACTGTAAACCAAAAGGCGTGTAGTTCACACCAAATTAAGCGCGAATAATTTGTAACAATAGTCACACCAAAATATGGTGTGATGTGCACACCTCATCATTTTGTTGTGAAGTACATACCAAATTCAGTGTGAGTTCACACCAAATTCAGTGTGAATTCACACCATAAACAGTTTGAACTCATACTTTCTTTAATGCTTAATTATTTTAAGCTGGGTTGTTTCTAATATTATTTTTATATATCAACATTATTTTTCAAAAAAAGATTGGTGTATGTTTTGTGCCTGAATCCCAGATCTCATTAATCAGAGGACCACAATCTTTGCCTACTCTCTTACTTATCACACTATATACAACACATTTGTAAGATAGATTACAATGATAAAAGCATTGGTTTTTACCTGCACATGAATATAATTAATGTTCGGTAAAGGGTCCATGCTTTACACTTGAGTATGAATTTCAAGGTAAGTGTGCATTCACATTAGGCAGATAGGGTATTCACATCACCAACTTGGTGTGAACTTGGTGGGTTTTCACGCTATAATTTTTTTAGTGTACCTCTGCGCAGAACTTTCTGCAGCAGCTATGAGCTCAACTTCACTAAAAGACATATTATTAGTCAAGTTCAGGCTACGTGCTTCAGTTTGTAGAACACAAAAAGTCACCCCTTGATTTCTACATCCTGAACTTTGGCAATATTCCTGAACCGGTGGGCCACTAGTCCGGCCTAGCTGACCCTCTTCCTTCCCATTATGTGTGGGCCCGTAAAGGGTCAGCTATGCCAGACTAGTAGGCCATTGTACTTTCAAAATGGTAAAAATTTGAAATACTAGAACACTGTCAGCTCAGGCTCAAAGTTAGCAAATCATCTGGAGGATCATGCTCAATGGTTTTTCTTCTTGTGAGTAACTCAACTATCTAACTGCCTCAGAATTGACTAGAATACGTTTATTATTACCAACCAGCCTACGAATTAGAAGATAGACAGCCTGGCATATTACTTATGGACAAAACAATACCATTAGGAAGCCCAATTTGTAGGGCATGTTGTTGAGCCTCAAGACAACAAAAGCAATGTAAAACTCCCCTCACTTCTGCAGAATAATTACTATGATTGGCTTCTACAGGTATGTAATATTCTGGTCTCATGGAAACTGATAATACGGGAGAGATGATCCTTATGATAATTTAATATTCTTATGACAATAGACAAAATAGTTCCCTAGTTCCGCACCAAAAAGTACCAAGCAAGTGACATTTTAATTCTGGTAGCAGCATAGAATGTCTCCACATTGAGCTAAATAATGAAAAAGCATAGGTCTTGTTTATAAAGTTATTGTGATGTAGAAGGTATCTAAATCTATTCTGGAGTAAAAAAGTTCTAGTTTTATCAAGTTATGTAAGTAACCATCAAACAAGACCCTAAATTAGAGTAACTCATTCCAAGAAAGCCTACTATAAAGTGGGGGATCACGTGATAGTGGTGTTGGAGTTGATTTGGAATGATGAATTAAACTGTCTAACATGTCCTGCTATTAAAAATAGCTATACCTCGGTTTTACCGCTTTCTACTTGTCCAAGCCAAGGAGACACCCACCATCGTTACTTGCTTAAGCAGCCATATTCCCCCTTTAAACTTAGCAACAGCTCCATACTGTGTTACTTATAATGTTCAGTACCAAAGTCAGCAAATCATTCAAATTTTAATAACTTTTGAACAAAATCACAATCGTAGCTAGCTAATTACAAAGTATGCATCAAATAATAACATTCCTAGCTATTTTCACTAGAAGCTATATACAACAGTAGCAAAAAAATCACATTGTTTTCAAACTAAGTATGTGTGTGTGCTTGTGGCATTGATGTGTCTATATACTCACACAAAATAAAGCTGTTAGCTACTACATTTTCAAGGCTCTGGGTTTACGACCATTGCCATGTCAATTGTTGCAGATAGTTCTAAAGTTATCCATAGGGTATACAACCACCCCCTGAAAAGCTTTCCACGTAAACATCCCCACTTAGGAATAAACTGGAATGACCAAGGAATACATTCGTTCTCATCAGGTGGGCCCCTATAAATTGCTTCTGAATTAAGAGTCAGAGTACTCTTGGCAAGGTCGGCTATAGGTCGTGGAGCATCGTTCAGTGTGAAATGTTTCTCCCAGGAATTTCCATCCATTGCAGTGTAGTAGAAGTCCCAACCAGTCATGGATGCATCTGAACGATTGCGAACTCTGAAGTCCTCGATAGTTTGCTGCACCTGATCTCTTTGGCTGTAAGAAGCTGTAACTTCAGCACCTGGCCCCTTTGAATCAATGCCACCTTTGACTCCAAAACTCCATCCAGTGGTAGAAGTGTAATTTGTTTTTGAATTCAGAGTGAGAGGTGCAATGTATGGTCGCGTCCATCCACCAGGTAATTGAGAATCGTTAGGGTCACTTCCACAGCCTGGGTAGATGTAGATATTGGCAGAGTGATTAAACCAACCTTTGGCCCACCCATCGTCGCTGGTCATTTTGGCACTCATTCCAACTGCATCAGTGAGCTGGTATTTGATCCACTTCTGCCGAGGTTGCTTAGTAGCATACAATGTAACATCAATGGTACAAAATGCTTTTACAAAACCGTTTTTCAATCTGTCATTTAACCAACCTGGAAGACTCGAGTGAGTAGGCTGGTTATTGACCCACTGTTCAAAACGAATAGTAGTACAATGCTCCCAGTAGTTCCCTGGTTCACTTTTCGTCTCCTTTTGTTCACTCTTCAAAAACTGGATCAGCCGAGTAGTTACCTGTTCTTCATCGACCTCCTTGGATCCCGTGCTCTCTCCAGGTTTTTTGACTATTCCATTGGTCTGCTTTATTTCACACTGAATGGAAATCTCCTTATTGTCAATCACTAGAATCTCCTGCCTTCGACCGTTAGATTTGTTCTTGACTGCGACGTACTTACCTTTAGGACACACGGCTGTGTATCCCTCAAGATCGCCGGGATCGCAATTGGTCATAATAACGGGAACATTCTTTTCCCTAATGGTCTTCAGTAGGCATTCTTGTTGAGCTCCTGCAGAAAAGCCCTTTTCGATCAGAATAGGTGTAGTATTGTTCATATTTTGGAGCTCTGGTTCTAGTGCATCGTCCTTCAATGGTATTGAAGTCGTTTGCATACTCTTTGCAACAACATCAGCAAAGGATGTGGTTAGAGTTTTTTCACTTCCAAGAAGATAAAGCATACTTTTGATTCTTGAACAAGTTTGAAAATTACAGCAGCAGGTGAACTATACAGGAGTGGAGGGAAGCGCGCTGATTATCTAATTTGTCTAGGGAGCCTCACTTTCTACCTAATTTTGTTCAGAGCGGAGCGATACGTAAAGGTTTGGGGTTGAGAGACTACTACCTAATTAGGCAACAGTTCAGAACCACGAGCCACCTAAATAAGGTTAAAAATAATAACTCCACGAACCCCTGATACCTAAATGTGGCTGCGGTTTCAAACCACCCTAGCGCATCCCATGTGCATGGAAGGAGGAGCTAGGGAAGCGCTCCAACAACAGAGACTGTGGAGTGTGCTATAAATGAAGGGAGTCAGCGCCTTTGACAGAAAGTTCTGTGAAATTATATTAATATCATTTTATTGCAATGTTTCAGATGCAAGTAGAGTAGTATGGAGAAATCTTCAGCTGGGTTTATAGGAAATTATTGATTTGGAGTCCCCATTGTGGACAACTAAGCATTCATGTGCAAGAAAGAGAAACAGTTCTGCATATGAATCAGTGTAGTCTATTTAAAACATATTGATAAGCTTAATTCCCATATCTTTAGGACCAACGCATCTACCAATTCCCAGAAGACTTTGCTACCACCATGGACAACTTGTTATGTTCATTGCCTCTTCCAACTGCTGGAGAAGCCACCAGCCCTACCTCAATTACAACTAGACAAGCAATGATTCCATGTCTTGTTTGCATTCACTTAATATAACACCAACTTTATAACTACTGCAATCGTCACTATTAGACTTAATTCTAATTGGAATAATAAGAGAATAATGAGCAAATTTATAGAGTAAATAAACTATTATTTTGGAATAATAACAATTTTTTAGAATTAAAAAAAATATAACTCTAAAAATTTTGAGTATGATCCGCCAGGCCCTAGTGGTTACATCAGAGGTAGGAATTTAGTATAGGTTCAACATTGCTTCATATGTGCACTGAATAAAATACTCCAACAAGTATATTCCAGACCGATTCACAGATTCGCATGCTGACAACTTTCTTCACTTTGTTAACCTGTTGTCACAACATTCTTAGAATTGCTCAGGTACAGTAGAACCTCCCAACTGAGAACAATTTAGGACAGCGGGTTTTCAGTACACAAATAAAATATGCTGAACTATTCATAATTGATTAGAGGAAGCAAGTGGAAAGTTCACTATGTAGAGGTATTTGATCATGAGAGGTTCACTGTGCACATATAAAACTCTTCAATCTTGCCAATGCAGTGGTGACATTATTCATAACAATATTATAGGCCTATTGCTAAAGTGTAAACATATTAAATCCCCATAATATGATTTCAACCTCTCTATTAATTCCAAAATGAAATAGCTACAAATCTTGCCATTACGATGATGACATTATTCATAATATTTAGCCTATTGCTAAAGTGCTTAATTCCAAAAATAAATAACCAATTTTAGGCCGTAACTTTAAATGAGGTTTGTTGTACATTGGAATGTTTTGAGAGTTTGGTTGTTTTGAAATGTTATTTTCTAACATGGAAAATCATTTTGTTACATTCATGTTAGCACTTGTTGAGTTATGTTGCTTTCTGGAGTCCCTTTGTTGAGAAGTTTCCACTCTACAATTTATACATATGGGTATCTCCCACCCACACCCACCCCAACCTCATATGTGTAGATTACCATAAACTAAACAAGGTTACTCTCCCTGACCCAAATACAATGACACTAATTGAGGAGTTGTTGAATGCAGTCGGTCGAGCTTCATGTCCAAGTTAGACCTTTCAAAAGGTTTCTACTAGGTACATCTGTCCAATACAGCTAGGGAGAAATCTGCCATTATCTCCATTTGGGAAGTTTGAGTATAAAGTATTCACCAGAAACAGCAAAACAATCAGATTACCATTATTATTTCAGCTAATAGATGACAATAGAGTTTCTGTGAAGAGATTAAATCTACTATTGATTATTCCATCCTTTAATATTAAATCTACTATTCATTTTTCCCTCCTTTAATATTACAAGTTGGTGAAATGTATTAAATTCATTATACACTTCAAATTAAACTGATTTATAATAAGGAGGATGTTCAGGTCTAACTACCTGAACAAGTGCAAGTCTTCTGCCTCATGGCAAACAATAAACTAACACCACGTTTACCTCAATCTAATCATATTCATGATCCTTCCCTAACCATTACAATCTATATCATGTCATCCCACATAATATTGCTGTCTTGGGAAAACTAGTCCATCATAAGTCAACTCAGTCAATGCAGACCATGTTCCTGCTAGTGGCTCATTGCTGTGGTAGATCCTTCCATGCCAGCGTATAATATCCGGCTGCTCAATACACATTAGCCGCAAGGTGCTGGCATTAGTCTCGTGAGCCAGACCCTTTATCTAAACGCTACACGGGGAAAGAGGGTCTGGACAATTGCCTTTACTCAATTCATTCCCTTCCTCCAGATTCTGGAGGAACATTCATAGCTATGTGTATAACTTACGAGGGTGGGTGTGGTTTATGTATAAAAAGGCATGGTCCATTATTTGCGCTGCGAATTTGCTTAATATCCGAGGGTGTATCCAAGTAAAGCCAGAAGCTCTAACAATGATTGCATCTAGGTGGCTGGTCATACTATACTTAGTTGGCTTCATTCCTCCAAACCGTTCGTCGCTTTAAAAGCACTGAGTTTACAAACTTTTGAATTTAGTGCGCACTATGAATTAGATGATTACTTCAGGGTTTATTGCGTTATATGATGTCATGATTACATTCCACTGGAACGAATCGAGTAAAGGCAGTTGTCCAGACACGCTTTCCCATGTAGCGGTTAGGTAAAGGGTCTGGCTTGGGAGACTAGCTGAACATGGTATTAGTGGGCTCTTGTCCTTAGACCACCTAACTGGAGGAAGTCATGTGCCTCCCGTTCAAGGAAAATACATGAAATATGACATCTTTAACAGTTCCTAAATAAAACACAGAAAACAAGGAATTAAAATTATAATACCACATAAATCACACAATAATAATAGTAGTTGCCTAATTAGTGGCTCTGTGTGTTGAAGTAGTCCCTGGTGTTGTCGGGTGATAGTTAGTGTTGTTTTGGTTAACTATAACTAAAACTAATTTTAGTTACACCTAATACATTTTAATAAACTAACCAGGTGATAGTTTCAGCTCAGTAGTAGTCAGAAGGCCAAGCCTTGCAGATTTTTAAAAACTACACTATGTCATATCTTTGCAGGATGTGAGATAGATACAGTGTCAATAATTATACAAGTATCATTGAAATTAGTGCCATATTTTGATGCAGAACATCCTTAATGCATAATTTTTTAGTTTAATATTAAAAATAATATAGAGATTCTATTTCTTGCCTTAAATAACAAAATATTGTGACTTCACGTAAACATTTTGAATCCATTTATTCACATAAAATTTAAAAAATTGCTGTGTAGCAATTTTAAAATGCCTATTTGTTTTCAATAGTCATAATTTTCTTCTTGCTGTATTTGGAGTAGTAGTCTTCTACAAAACGACGCACATGACAAGGTTCCTCTCTTTCCCTTCAGCTTGTACTTCCTGGCCACACCCATAAACACAACCACACCAACTACACCCACAACTATATTCACAAAATAGTACTCCAACCCACAGCTGGGAAATGATGAGCGAATATGAGCGAACGGAATTATCAAGGCAGCAAAGAATTTAGAGATTCCATCAACAGCAAGACAAACCGATGAGTAGTCCCTTCATAGAGTGAGGACTCTGGGCACATATGAACTGATACAGAGATAACTATGTATATAAACATGTAGGAGAGAGAATTCAAAGAGTACTGTATAATAGAGTACAGCATTGGGGTACTCATTGATGAAGTAATTTGTGTCCATTCTAATATCATTATTTAACATACAGTGACTGTCTTTATCAAGAGAATGAACTGTTGCTTCCATATACGAATAGGTTGGACAAAGATTTCATCAGAACTTGTTATGAAGTAAATGTAATGTATCTTATTGATGTAAGCAGCAATGAGTGAACACTGCGAGACGTGAGAATTCTATAGAAGCCCAACCTCTTACCAGCAGTTTGCATCATTCTCCAATGTACGAGGACAGCCACAAGTATACACTACAGACGTTCATATTTCCCATCACCACCGCCACAAGTTAACATCGACGTGACAAAGTACGAAGCTCTGTGCTCGCGTGTTCACGTGACCAACACCCCAACAGGAGGCGCGTAACTTTCTCAAGTTGGTGGTCAAAGAACCAGAGCAACTACAGTAAAACTTACTAACGACCTCCCCAAGAGGCGACCGACCTCACTAGAGAGACCAAATCATGCGCCCTGATTGCAACTACAACAAATATAGTGCCTCCGAGAAGCAACCACCTCTAATTTCCGACCAGCGACCAATTTCTCAGTCCTACCTCGCTCAAAATAAACACATTCTCCCTCTGCAAGCGACCAAAGACCACACCTACTGAAATTTGAGAATAGCGGTCACGCATAAGCCAAGTTTGATGCTTTTATTTTAATCTTCATCTGAACAAAAAGTACAGGAAATAATATCCACAAGACGTAGGAAAAATCACCTGGCTTGCTACCAAAATAAGACTAGTGTGGTTAAATGCAAATACCACCTCAAACAATCCCCTTATTCTGGAAAGTCTTTTTTACCGAAAATTGCGTCTCCAGTGGCAGCACATCCTATCAAAGTTGATAAATATGTAGAAGAAATAACTAAGTTAGCTACCAGTAGCCATAAGAAGGCAGTTGAGACTTCAGAAGAAAAAAAATTCTTGTAAGATGCTTATCATCAGATGCATAGTTAATGAATGTATTTTAATTCAAGTTTCTCTAACTCTTTATCAACATTTACAAAAGAACCTCTGAAAAAGTACCATCCTCTGAGAAGAGACCAAAAGTCATGTCCCCAATGTGGTCACTATTTTGGAGGTTTTACTGTAGATACTATGTTGGTGTGGAAGGACCCTACCACAGCAATAAGCCACTAGTAGGTATAGGTATTGCTTGCCATGAGGCAGAAGACTTGCACTTGTTCTTGTGTTACTTATAATGTTCAGTACCAAAGTCAGCAAATCATTCAAATTTTAATAACTTTTGAACAAAATCACAATCGTAGCTAGCTAATTACAAAGTATGCATCAAATAATAACATTCCTAGCTATTTTCACTAGAAGCTATATACAACAATAGGCAAAAAACACATTGTTTTCAAACTAAGTATGTGTGTGTGCTTGTGGCATTGATGTGTCTATACTCACACAAAATAAAGCTGTTAGCTACTACATTTTTAAGGCTCTGGTTTACGACCATTGCCATGTCAATTGTTGCAGATAGTTCTAAAGTTATCTATAGGGTATACAACCACCGCCTGAAAAGGTTTCCACGTAAATATCCCCACTTAGGAATAAACTGGAATGACCAAGGAATACATTCGTTCTTATTAGGTGGGCCCCTATAAATTGCTTCTGAATTAAGAGTCAGAGTACTCTTGGCAAGGTCGGCTATAATAGGTTGTGGAGCATAGTGCGGTGTGAAATGTGTCTCCCAGGAATTTCCATCCATTGCAGTGTAGTAGAAGTCCCAACCAGTCATGGATGCATCTGAACGATTGCGAACTCTGAAGTCCTCGATAGTTTGCTGTACCTGATCTCTTTGGCTGTAAGAAGCTGTAACTTCAGCACTTGGCCCCTTTGAATCAATGCCACCTTTGACTCCAAAACTCCATCCAGTGGTAGAAGTGTAATTTGTTTTTGAATTCGGAGTGAGAGGTGCAATGTACGGTCGTGTCCATCCACCAGGTAATTGAGAATCGTTAGGGTCACTTCCACTGCCTGGGTAGATGTAGATATTGGCAGAGTGATTAAACCAACCTTTGGCCCACCTATCGTCACTGGTCATTTTGGCACTCATTCCAACTGCATCAGTGAGCTGGTATTTGATCCACTTCTGTCGAGGTTGCTTGGTAGCATACAATGTAACATCAATGGTACAAAATGCTTTCACAAAACCGTTTTTCAATCTGTCATTTAACCAACCTGGAAGACTCGAGTCGGCTAGTTAGCATAGTAATAGTAGCAAATGATGATGATGATGATGATGATGATGATAATGATGATGATGATGATAATGATGATGATGATGATAATGATGATGATGATGATAATGATGATGATGATGCCTTTATTGTTCACCTTAACTATTCCATCCTGCTATATCTCTCTCTCCTCTCTCCTAATGTGCTCAGCCTAAGATAGAGCTGTTGAACAGCCATGACCCTCTGGACGACTCCATTAGCGCGACTGGATCCATTGCTTCCACCACTTCTTACAACCCGGAGGCCAGCCTGTACCTTACCAAGACCATGGCAGGGGGCGGGGCTTTAGATGACACAGATGGCGAGACCAATGAGAAAACCCTGAAGAGTCGTGGTTTTGTATTCAAGGAGCTGGTTGCCACGGAGAACGATTACATCAGAGATCTCAAGACCATCATTGATGTGAGTAGGCATGTTCAGTAGATTAAGTTCACAATTAAAAAATCAGGTGCTGTTTAGTCGTTGCTCGTTAAATATGATGTGTGAATTGAGCAGAAATATACCATGACCCTTTCCATCCTCACGGGATTACTTCAATGTACATGTACTTACGTTACCTATCTCTGGACTTTTATTTATTTATTTTATTTTTTTTTGTGATCACTTTTTGAGCTCTTTACTTCCTTATAATAACAGTGTGAAGGTCAATGAACTGACTCTAAGTATATGCACTTCTCTTGTTTTCTGTTTTAATACACACACAGAGACACAAGTTCCGTTGCCTTGTAGCTTGAACAAATGCCCATAGTTGACCACCTAGATCAGAGTGGGACAGATGAGATAGCTTCACCTTCATCTTAATTTAGGTGCATGCTCTATATACTTCCCCACAGCACAGTGGTACCAGGTACCAGTAACACAGACACTTCACTTTGAATTGGAAAATTGCAACTCTATGGGACTAATGACAGCCTTAGTATGTAATATTGAAACCACGTATAAAATGTGGTTGGCTCTAACAAATAACTAAACTTCTAGAATCTTTCAACAGTTAACATTATTACTTGGTGAAAGGGGGAATTTTGAATGTAAGAATCAATCTAACTTCCCAGCTTAAGCAAACTACAGCAGGAAGCTAAAAGTTATTTGCTCACGTGATTATGACTTGATGATACATAGGTAGGGGGAGTACCCACAAAAGCTAGTATATTTGCGTTTTCTCATAAATTAGCCCAAAATTAAAAAAAAGTAGCTCAATAAAATGTCTTGAATCTTCGTTCTGACTAAGTTCATACCTATATCAATGGTTAATAGTCTGTAATCTCCAAAATCAGAGGTGACAGACTAACAAACAGGACTACTACTATAACTCTCCTGCGCATGCATGCTGAGGGTTGATAAATATTAGTAGACATAAACTGAACAATTACAAGATCTTAAGCAATGAAGTCATAAAATTGCAATACTCTGGGAAGGGGAAATCCCTGATTCTCCCAAACACCCCACCTGCCCTCTCCTTCGATGACACCATGTGCATGTTGAGTATACATTAGTACATGAATGTAGTAGTTCACATTTAAAATTTAATTTCTGCATTGTGCATTTGTTGGGTGGGCGTTTCCTCAGTCCTTCAATGCTGAGAAATTGTCACCGCGTAATCATAATCATATAGTAAATAATACCAGCTCATTCAATGAATATTGAAGGTGAAACACTGGGGGAATTTTCTCCTCTGAGATGTTATATAAGGCTGATGTTTTTATATTCTTCTTCAAGTAGCATACGTTCAACAATGGATCATCCTGCTACTGCATTGTATTCTGAGCTAGTGGGCAAGCGTTTTCAAGGAGTTTTTCAGGGGTGCCACCCTATATCATTCATCGATTGGCTGGTTTATCGTATTACACCAGATACTATGGATGCAAACAGCATGTATGCTACTTTTAGACGCATATTTGATATGTTTGAAGGTCGAATCTGGAAAGGAATTGTTCTTAAGGATGGAAGCTACAATATTTATGTCAAGCCTGATGAAATTGCTTCAAGAGATAAACTCGAATGGGAGGTTAAAGGTTACGAACGCTTTCAACCAGAAAATTGGGTAATGGTTCAGGAGTACATGGACAAGGTTGGATTCTGCTTGAAGCTGTCTTGAACAGACAATTGTTAGTTTGTTTTACCCATCTTAGTTTAAGTATGTTTTTTTTTATAGACAATTGTTGTGTTTCTCCCAATTTTAGATGTGTAGCTTTATGACATTTTAATATTGTTGTTTTCAAAAGATTAAAGTTTTAACTTTATATTTTAATAGAAGGCAATATAAAATACATCACATCACAATGACACTTGACGAGTTTACTTATCCCCAGAAACACTTTATCTGCATCCTCAACACCCCAGTGCTTTTGTTGTTTATCTGTATCTAATTGCTGACTAGTTACATTTAAATTTCTTTTCTGTATTATCACTTACGTAATGTGGCAAAGATTTGGGGAACTAATTAATTTGGCGCAGGCAGGCCCTCCACAAAATATGAGAGGGTGTGGTGACTCCTAGAATGCTATTACCATTGCGGGCTTTCTCATCGTCCTGTCGTTAATCTTTGTTAGCTCGTATACAGGTAGGTGGGACTTGCCATAATATTAGTCCGCTGATTTTATGGACGCCCACACACAATTAAATGTTCTGTAAGGAGTACCGAGAATCCTGGGGAAATACCAAATGTGTGCATTGGAGTAACTATACCTCTTCGAGCAGAGCAGTTAAGTAAAGGGGTCTTACTGGCAAGACTAGGGGACTAATTTGGTCACCATGATTTTTTAATCCTTCCCTAGGACCCACCATGCCATTTTCTACTGACAGGATAGCACTCCCTTCATGGGCATACGGGCTTCTGATCATTTGTTTCCTGACTTAAAGCTCTGTGTTTACAGTGAGCAAGTCACAGGGAAAGAGAGGGCACAATCATGCACAATAATGAACAGAGCAGGTAAAAGGTGTGGAACCTCACTATGAAATATCAGTCCCGGGCAAATATGCAATGGGGATGCTTTATTATTATTATTATTATTATTATTATTATTATTATTATTATTATTATTATTATTATCATTAATTATTATTATCATCATTAATTATTATTATTATTATTAATTATTATTACTATTATTGTTATTATTATTATATACATTTTTATTAATTTAATTTATTATTATTTTTTTTTTTCTGACAACATTACCTCCGGATATTCCTCACCTTCTAAATATTGAGGCACAGGAACTGGTGTGCCACCGGAGGATCATCACCCGGCACAAAGCTGTGGGTCAGAGTCTGAGTACCATTGCCGCCACATATGCACTGTCATTGACCACAACACCAGCTCATAGTTTGTACTATGAATAGAAACAAGAGGGAAAACACCGGGGGATTATCTCTGTTGAAGGATTATTTAAGGCGACCATTTCTTCACTTCACTGATTGCTTTAGTTGAAATGGCTGAATCCACTGCTCCTAAAGATGCTTCTTGTGCTGCTACATTGTATTGTCAGCTTTTGGGAAAGGTTATTCAAGCTACGCAAGTTGACACTCACACCATGTCATCCATCAAGTGGCAAGTCTTTCAGACTGGGTATATGGATAAGAGTACACTAGCAATTTTTCAAAAGATAGAAGAGCATTATGAAGGGAAGATCTGGAAAGGATTCGTAAAAGGAAAGGAGGGCTACAGAATTTATGTCAAGCCTGATGAAAGTATTTTAACAGATGATTTTGAGTGGCAGATCACAGGATTTGAATGCTTTCAACCTAAATATTGGATGAAAACTGACAAATACTCGGGCAACATTGGATTCTGCTTGAAGCTGTCATGAACAGATTGTTTTTACCCAATACATTTTTTATAGACAGAAGTTTGTGTTTTCCAAAATTTAAGGTGTTTCGCTTTGTGTCATTTGTTTTTAATAGTGTTTGTTGTTCTTATTGTTTTACATCAGAGTTGTATTTTAAAAAGTTTTAAGAGATAGCAAATATATTTACACATCACATAAAACAGCTTGAAAGAAACTGGCTGTTGACTCCTAAACATTTCTTAATATTGACTGTTTATCCACGTAGTAGTAGGTGTGTCAGTAAACAAGTTAGTCTATAGTCAGAGCCTACATTGTGATTAAATGATTCTCTGTTGTTTTGTAGCCAATTAGAGTATACCAGTGAAAGTCAAAACCTTTGTTAATAGCTTTTGGTGTATTTATATTAATAAAATAGATGTGTTGAGTGGCAGAATCCCTCCCTCCCCTCCCCCCCTTTTCCTGGTCCCAACATGGAATATTTAGACACTTATCTATTAAGCATAAACCTAGAGTCAGTGAGCTGAATGTTTTAAGTCAGATTTACTGTGTGTATATCTTGTCCACAGAGTTACTACGATGCTATGGATGAAGGGGAGACCATCCCACTACGCCTCAGGGGAAAGAGAAACATTATCTTTGGCAACCTTTTAGACATCTACCACTTCCATGACGAGTGAGTCAATACCCCAGAGTTTGAAACATTACTGTTTTTCTTACTAGGATTTTTATATGTCCATGAATTGATTAAGTATGCATTGCTTTAAGTTTTATTCATACAAGTCCTTACAAGTGTCTAATTGTCAGGTTAGATTTTTGTATTAATTTATTTGTGTATTATTTCCTTTTATATTTTATTTATTTATTTTATTATTTTTTATCCAGGGTATTTGTGAAGGCTCTGCAGCAGTATGAGGAGAATCCCCAGAGAATGGGAGAGATCTTCATTCAGTTTGTGAGTTAGTCATCCCTACTTGCCCCCTATAGTAACATGCATTATGCTCTATTTCCCTGCTATATTTCTGAAAGGACACACAAACAAACACTGTCATCACAATAGTGTGTATATGTTTATTTAATTGTTTATTTGTTTTGTTTAGACGGAGCAGTTCCAGCTGTACTCTGTGTACTGTAAGAACAGGTCCAACTCTGAGGCGTTGCTGAGTGAACATCCTGAGAACGAGGCTTTCTTCAAGACCATCCAACTCAATCTCAGCCACCAGCTTCCTCTCAACTCCTACCTCCTCAAACCTGTGCAGAGAATCACTAAATACCAACTCCTGCTCAAGGTTGGTGAAGAGTAATCGCTGCCGCCATGTTCTGAGCTATGGTCTCTCCCTATAGTCTGACCAGCTAGTGATATACCTCAGTGTTATAATTATCAGGGGTTACCTCTTATTTCACAGTTTCGTAGTAGTTGGCGAGTGCTCAATACAGCCTAGAACCATAGATGCAAGTTTATTTCAGTGTCGTGTTTTGGTAGTAGGCGGGGTTTATTCACTTCTCAGTTGTTTATTTATTTATTTTTAATTATTATTATTAACTAATTAATTAAGTATTAGTATTATTTTTATTTATTTATTATTATTATTAATTATTAATTATTATAATTATTATTATTGATTATTATTATTATTATTATTATTATTAGATTGAAACTTTCTCACCTAAAGGGGTCTGGAAAAAAGCAAAGGAAAAATGTGAAAGAAAGTTTCAATCTAGTTTTTATGAAGGGTCAGAACTTGATAATTATTATTATTATTATTACTATTACTATTATTATTATTATTGTTATTATTATTACTATTACTATTATTATTATTATTATTATTGTTATTATTATTATTATTATTACAGGATATGATGAAGTATTCGGTGAATGCCCCCAAGGCAAGGGAAAATCTGCAGAAGGCTCTGGATCGTATGCTGAAGGTCCTCAAGAATCTCAATGACTCACTGCAGGTGGTGGGGCTAAAAGGTTTCCCGGTAAGTGTGCGCCACTTTAAAGATCGGGTAGAAAGGGTAAAATAAATACATATATAATTCAATTGGTTATATTCTGGTATGTTGTGTAGGGAGCTCTAGCAGAGCAAGGCAGACTTCTGGTGCATGTAAGTTAATTTTGGGTGAAATGATTTTAGGTCTTTCTTAGCATTATTGTCTCAATACTAATGATGACTCCACTGTATAATGTGCACATGCGTGCGTGCGTATGTGTGTGTGTGTGTTTGTTTATTAATGTGTGAGTGAGTGAGCATGTTTGGGTTAGTCTTTTTTGCATGTGTGTATGATATTTTGCGTGTTTGTATGATATTGTTTGTATGTGTGTGCGTATGATTGTGTTTTCTTTATGTTTGTGTCTAGGATGCTTTTAGTGTATGGGATGGTGGTCATGGCAACCCAAGTCGCTCCCTCTTTACTTCACGTGGTAGGGAGCGTCATGTGTTTCTGTTTGAGAAGGTGATCATCATAAGTAAGAAGTTTGAGGCTCCGTCTCAGAAGAAGGCAAAGAAGGCAGACAGCTATCTCTACAAGGCTCACATCCCGGTAAGAAGTGTGTGTGTGTGTGTGGTGTGTGTGTGTGTGTGTGTGTGTGTGTGGTGTGTGTGTGTGTGTGTGTGTGTGTGTGTGTATGATGTTGCACAGCATATATAAAGATCAATAAGTGTTGTGATG